>Ga0247844_1000484_pt1 | contig 85482 bp, 70 predicted proteins | sample LaCtaG_FD_192421 | JGI IMG/M metagenome (GOLD analysis project Ga0247844, IMG submission 192421) | Freshwater microbial communities from meromictic Lake La Cruz, Castile-La Mancha, Spain - LaCruzMarch201714.5m_1 | ecosystem: Environmental > Aquatic > Freshwater > Lake | place: Spain: Castile-La... | reverse complement strand
TCTTGAAATTCTCGTCATAATTGCGTCTAATGCGCTTTCCCATTTTTGTATTATTTTAAAATTATAGATAACAAGTTTTTACTTATAAAAACCTACTTTCTCTGTCCTAAAATTGGGGTACATTATAATTTCATTATATTTTCTAACCCAAGATTCGCATTATAAATAAATTGGCGAAAATTAGTTTTAAAACGGTTCTTACTATCGCCCATAACATCACTTACGGATAGAACTCCTGTTTTCATTAACTTCTTTATAGAATCACTCTTAAAACTGTTTTCGGATGCCCAAAAAGATATTCCATCTCCTTTCATATAAAGAAAAAATGTTTCAGAGGCATTACGCTGAAGATTGGTAGAGTCTGGATGATAAAGAAGGTGATAAGTAGCCCGATAATTTGATGATACATGATATTGAGAAAGCAAACAATAAGAAAAAAGTAGAGCAATAAGTGTTCTCATAGTACTTTTATAAAATATTATATTCGATAAGTGGGTGTTGAGTAGTTATTTTCATCACCCACTTACCTCTATTATTAGAAAATTTAAAAAATTATTTTACCCACCACAATGTATTGCCTCAAGAATGTTAAAAGTACCTTCAATCGTATCTTCTTGCATATATGGTGCCCACTCATCTGATGCGGTGGGACTTGTATCACACAATTGGCCGCAAGATAATATAAAACATACTGGCATTACCACCGATGCAGCGACTTTGATTGATTGTTGAGGCGAATTTTTATTAATCATTATTTCAGTATCAAGAGCTTTTTTCTCTACTGATACTATAATTTCTTCTTTACTACTCTCCTTCTTACTAACTCCCTCATTTGCATAGGTCAAGGCAAATGTAAATAACAATGCAACGCTTAACAATACCTTTTTCATAAAAATTAATGATTTTTGTTATAACTACTTTCAGAAATTTAATGTGGCTGTTTCGTCTTGTCCCACAACACAAATATTGGAATTCACTCAAAAATCTACTATTATTATCCGCACAGTTCTTTGCATAAAATGAATTATTTTTTGCATATCTTGCACAGTATTAATCTTAAAAATACGATGATTGGACACAAGATTAGAGCACTAAGAGAAGAAAAAGGGATTAGCCCAAAGGATTTTGCTAATAGGCTTGATATGGATGTCTCCACCCTCAACAGGATTGGAAATTGCAAAATAAACAGCTTCAAACCTAATCTTTTAATAAAAATTGCCGAAAATCTGAACGTAGGTGTAGGGGAACTTTTGGGGCAAAACTCTCCTGTTGCCCTACAACACAACGAACAAGGAGATAATATCAACATATTGCATCAGCAAAATCGGAATGATAGAATGCAAGAACTTCAACAAGAGCTTTTTAAGGCTAAAGATATGCTTATTGAGAGTTTACAACGGCAAATTGAGATACTTAATGAAAAGCTCAAAAATTAAAAAATTGGTAAAAAGCAATGTTTACTTCATTAATTTATGGCTCTTGATTACTGGAAATACTTTCAACCATTTCTCAAGATTACAAAAATAGATTTGAGCCTCTGGCCTCAAAGTTCTAACTTTGCAGCACGATATGTTAGTTACAAAACAACAAACTACCAATCACAAATCACCAACCGCGCGGGCGGCCCCGCACAACTCCCCCTTCTGTGGAACACGTCGAACAACTCCCAACCGTCGAAACTGCCAAAAAATTAGGGATTCTTCCCGAAGAATTTGAACAAATCAAGCAGATATTAGGTCGTACGCCTAATTTCACCGAGCTGAGTATTTTCTCAGTCATGTGGTCAGAGCACTGCTCCTATAAAAACTCCATTGTTTGGCTCAAAACCCTCCCGCGCGATTCAGACCGTATGCTTGCAAAAGCCGGCGAAGAAAATGCCGGGCTCGTAGACATCGGAGATGGATTGGCCTGTAGTTTTAAAATTGAATCTCACAATCACCCTTCTGCCCTTGAGCCTTATCAGGGAGCGGCAACGGGGGTAGGCGGAATCAACCGAGATATTTTTACGATGGGTGCTCGTCCCATTGCCCAATTGAACTCCCTTCGCTTCGGCAATCCGGATTTAGCCAAAACCAAATGGCTTGTGAAAGGAGTCGTGAAAGGTATTGGCGATTATGGCAATGCCTTTGGTATTCCGACCGTAGGCGGCGAAGTATTTTTTGACGAATGTTACAATACCAATCCGCTCGTTAATGCCTTTTCGGCAGGTATTGTAAAAGTCGGAGAAGTAGCGAAAGCCATCAGTTATGGCGTTGGGAACCCTGTGTTTATTGTTGGCTCTGCCACGGGAAAAGACGGTATTGGCGGAGCAAGTTTTGCTTCGGAAGACATTTCAGAAAAATCTTCGGAAAAACTGCCCGCTGTACAGGTTGGTGACCCTTTTATGGAAAAATTACTGTTGGAGGCTTCCTTAGAAATCATTCGTACGGGGTATGTTATTGGTATTCAGGACATGGGTGCGGCAGGAATTATCTGCTCTACATCTGAAATGAGCGCCAAAGGCGAACACGGAATGGTTATTGACCTGGATAAGGTTCCCACTCGTCAAGCCAATATGAAAGGCTGGGAAATTTTGTTGTCAGAGTCGCAAGAACGAATGTTGGTTGTTGTTGAAAAAGGCAAAGAAGACATCATAAAAGGAATTTTTGATAAGTGGGATTTGCATTGTGCCCAAATTGGAGAAGTAGTGGAAGGAGGTCGCCTGCATTTCTTACAACACGGCGAAATCATTGCTGACGTACCTGCGCATGACTTGGTATTAGGTGGCGGAGCACCGCAAAATCACCGTGAATACCGTGAGCCGGCTTATTTTCAAGAATTTAAGAAATTTGATATTAACTCTGTTCCTGATACAAATTCACCCTCAGGCGTGAGTGCTGTTGCGAAACATTTGCTTTCACACCCTAACATTGCTTCTAAAAAATGGGTCTATGAGCAATATGATTCAACGGTTGGAACGGCCAATCGCACGACCAATCGCCCTTCCGACGCAGGCGTTGTCCGAATTCGTGATGTGGAACGCCCTCATTATCAAAAAAGTATTGCCATGACGGTGGATTGCAACGCCCGTTATGTCAACGCAGACCCGTTTGTAGGAGCTCAGATTGCCGTAGCCGAAGCGGCCCGTAATTTAGTCTGTACTGGTTCGGAACCTTTGGCCGTTACCAATAACCTTAATTTCGGTAATCCTTACGTCCCTGAAGTATATTGGCAATTTGTAAATGCGGTACAGGGAATGGGAAAAGCCTGTAAAAAATTCGGAACGCCGGTAACGGGTGGAAACGTAAGTTTTTACAATCAATCATCCGACGACGGTCCGGTATTTCCAACGCCAACCATTGGAATGATCGGTTTGATTGAAAACCCTGAGAACCAAATGACGTTGGATTTCAAAAACGAAGGGGATTTAATTTATCTCGTAGGGCAGTCACAAAATGACATTGCGTCGTCCGAATACCTTTATTCTTATCGTGGATTAAAAGCCTCTCCGGCCCCTGCGTTTGATTTAAACGAAGAATTTGATTTACAACAAGCCGTTGGAAGTCTAATCAGCAAGCAATTGGTGCAATCAGTACATGATGTATCAGACGGAGGTTTGTTCATTGCCTTGGCTGAATCAGCCTTGCCTCGCGGATTAGGTTTTGACGTAGTAACGATGGACGATTACCGCAAAGATGCTTTCTTATTCGGTGAATCCCAAAGCCGGGTAGTAGTCAGTGTCAGTCCTGACAAGCAGGCTGAATTCCAGAAGGTAGTAGGAGGAGAATTAAAAACCGTTCACGCCTTACTTGGAAAAGTTACCTCAACCGGTTTTGTCGTTGATAAAGAATCCGTTATCTCCACTTCGGAAGCTAAAGATTTATACGATAATTCATTGGGGAAACTGATGAATTAAAGCTTTCAATCTAAAAGTCAAGGAAATAAAAACGCCGACAGGACAAAACCTGTCGGCGTTTTTTATGGCAAAGTTTTGAAAATCCTTATATTTGAAAAGTAAAGCACAACAACTATGGCAACGACAGCGCAGCAAATTCCTGAAAGCCTTATTTATGAAGAGTTTGGTGGTCGAGTCTATTACCGGAGAGGCTATCGACAGGTATTATTAGGGCTTAAAACAAAAGAAGAAATAATGGGTAGCAGTATTTTTCAATCACTTATTGTACAGGCAGTTGTGTTTTATTTGAAAACCATTCTTCCGAGAAAACAGTATTGGGTACCTACCAACGAAGCCGGTTTACATCTGAACCACAAGCAAAACCTGTCGAATGACATTGTCATTGTAGAAAAAAGCAAACTTATTGACCCATTTTCAGAGAAATACAGCAACGTGCCTCCTAAATTCATCATTGAAGTTGACATAAAAATAGACCCCAAAGATTACCAAGACGAACCGCCCACGGGTACGGAGATGGATTACATCCTGGAGAAATCGGGGCAATTGTTAGATTTTGGGGTAGAGGGCATTGTATGGATTTTGACCAAAGGACGCCGAATTATTGTTATTAAATCTCACCGAATTGTAGAAATTTTTCAGTGGAATGAAACGATTCCTTTGTTTGATGATTATTCGTTTTGCCTGCAACAAATCTTAGAAGACGAAGATATTTTGCCACCTGTTTCCGAATAATCATCCTGTCAGGATACTTACTATTTTTAGTTATTGCATTGACCTAATACATACCACAATACAATAAATATAAGGACAGTACTGAAGCAACCGCCTCCCAATTTTTTAGCACCGTAGCCGGCAAGCAATCCTCTGAATAGGTTATTCATTTGTTCGGGTTTGTTTATGATTAGAAATTAGGAGTACTTCCAAAAAAATAGCCCATCAATGACTACAAAATAATTGTGGAATTATTTACCCATTATGAGTAGTTCCTCCCACATTTGTAAGATTATTATCTTATAAATCGAATCACTAAAATCTCCAGTAACAAAAACAACAAAGCTGCCCAAAGAAAGTATTTCCAAAGGCTAACGCCCACATTTTGTTTTTGGAATTCTTTCACAAAATCTCCGTCGGCCACATTATCAAAAATCTGAACATTGGGTTGATTTGCAAAAATTCGTCTCAGTTCATCGGGTGAATAATAGTCCAATTGCGATTCCTGATTGTCGTGGTTAAAGGCTAATAACTGCTGCGTTTGCCCGTCTTTTTGCAACTCATAATAGCCCGACTCCAATTCCTGGTCAACATTCAGTTGATTGCTTTTGGGAAGTTCAATGATGAGTTGGTTTCCGTTGAGACGCTGCACCGGAATCAGTTCTATCTTGTCTTTTTTAAGCTTATAAATCGTATTTTGAGGCGCTTCGGGTACGGTTAGCGTAATGGTATTTTCGTCAAATGAATAAGCTGTGCGCTGTTCACGGACGCTTTGCGCCGCAATTTTGTACATAACGGGAACAAAAAGAGCATTTTGTGCAAAATTACCAAAGGCCTCCGTCAGAGGATTCGCCAATACATACACTTTGCCGCGTTGCGCCGTAGATTGACTCAGGAATACATCACCGCTCCGCAAATTCAACAGCTTGGCTCCGCCCGCCTGCCACTGCCATACGGGCTTTGAGACAGGCAATTCGAGATTTTCCTGCCGAATGGATTGTTCAAATACGTCACTGAAGAAAGGACTATTCCGTTCGGGATTGGCCAAAGGAATGGACTCTTCTGAAGGACGTTCAAGTAATCCTGACACCCCCAATGCAGACAAGAACCCGCCATAAGTAGCCAAATCAGGATTGGAAGGCGGGATTACCATTACACTTCCACCTCGACGGACAAAGTTCTCTATTTCAGAACGCATCGCCCCTTCCACTCGCTCTACACTTTCAAGCACCACTAAATCAGATTGCTTTAGCAAACCAATATCCGCATTACCGGCATTGAGACTGCGTAAGGTAAAAAGGCTGTCGTTGTCAAATACATTCTCTACAGCCTTGGATGAATTGGTTTGACCATAGAGATGCAACACACGAATGACAGGAGAAGCATTGAGGACAAAAAAGTATTCGTTATCAAACGTTATCGGCAAGTCGTCGAAAGTTACGCGGCCTCGCTTGAAACCTTTGCCGCGAACGGTGAAGTTGAAAGCGGTGGTGGCCGAACCTTTGGGGGCCAAACTCACCGGGGCCGTTGAAACCTGTACATCGTCCAAAAATAACTTCACCACCAGATTCTGCACATCGTCGTTTCCGGCGTTGCTGACACGTACGTACAAAATGTTATTCTGAAACTCTCTCACAAAAGGCGTATTGAGCCACACCGAGTCCACATACACGTTTTGAGTCGCTTTGGCTTGTACAGGTACAATGAAAAGTCGGTTTGTAGAATCAATTTTGATAGTGGAAAGGTCTCCTGACGTGCTTTTTTGAAAGTCAGAAAACCAAAACAATTGATTCTTCCCACTTCCCGCATGACGGGCCAAAATATTGGTTTGTCGCTTATAAACGCTGGGTAATGTACGCGGTGTATGCGACAGTTTAAGCGTTGTCAGACGGTCTTTGATTCGGTCGGTGGTTGTGAGTTGCTGTTCCTGAGCATCAAAATCATTGGTAAGCAGTTGTAAACGAGTTGCATTCCGAAACAACGTCAGCAATTGGTCCAACTTTCCCGTTGCAATGTCCAGGTAGCGTTGATTATTTTCTTCGTTTTGCATCGAAAACGAATTATCAATGTACGCACTCGTTACACTTTGCGCATTGGTACCTGACTTGTTTTGGCTCGGCAAATACGGCTGAGCAAATGCAAATGCCAAAGCAGCAAGGGCCAGTACACGCGTTGCTAAAATAAGGTATTGTTTCAGACGTCGGAACGAACTGGTTTCCATCTCGACGCTTTTTAAAAGCGATACGTTAGAAAAATAAATGCGTCGTGTACGCCGGAAGTTGAACAGGTGAATGGCGATAGGCACCGCCACGGCCAGTAAACTCCACAAAAAGGTCGGAAAAAGAAACTGCATTCAGGTTTGGTGTTAGCGTAGTCGTTAGATGTCTAACGCAAATATCGTGCAAACGGTTTATATTACCACTAAAATCAAATTCCAGCAATTACCTTGTTGATTTTTGCAAGGCCTGTTTTGGCTACTTGCAACGCATCTTGGGCGTAGTAGGATTTGTTAAATACTTCCAACGACAGCACAATCGGGCGATCCGGATTTTTAATAATTTTCAGGATTTGACCAATCGGTGCAATGCCATCGCCCGGATATACACGGTCAGCATCGACAATGGTTTCTTTTGGAAAACCAGCGGCATAATCATTGATGTGAAAAATCTCAATCCCAGGTTTACCTACCAATTTCAGGCTGTCTAAACTGGAGCCACCTTTGTATAGATGATACACATCCAACAGCAAGCGCGCCGACGGGTGACCGCTTTGAATGGCTACGTACATGACCTCGCTCAAAAGATTAAGGTTTTTAGAAAACCCCCACAGTTCCAACTGAGGAATGACGCCGGTTTGGTCACTGATTTCGAGAATAGTTCGGTAACGCTCTGCGGCTTTAAGCAGGTCAATACGAGGCGATTGGGGGGATTGTGCACCGACAGGCGGCGTAGCCACCCGCATACATCCCACTTGGGCCAACAGTTCCATCTCCCGTTTGAGCTGGTCAACGCCTTTGGTGCGAGCTGTTTCATCATGAACAATCCAGGCGGCAAAACCGATGGCATTTTCGATTTTAATACCTAAGTCATCCGCAATTTTTCGGGCTTGAGCAGGCGTATTTCCACTTTTCACAAACTCCTGAAGTGTCTCCATCCAAACTTCAACGGAGCGAAAACCCGCTTTGGAAGCCGTTTCCAATTCTTTCACAAATCCTAACTTTTGCCCCCGAATGGTGCTCATATTGAGGCATGGAACAAAAGAAGGTGATTTTACAGCGGCAGTTGAAGTTTCGGGCAAAAGGCTTGCTCCGGCAGTAGAGGCAAGTACAGCAAGGGCTTGGCGGCGGGAAGTGGGCATAATTATAAGTAAATAAGGTTCAGATATTTTACTAAAGACTTCTAACATCAAAATTTATTGCTCCAATGGCTAAAAAACTTGCTTACGAATCCTAATCCCTGTTATTTATTACAAAAAAAGCCTGACTTAAGGGTCAGGCTTCAAGCATTTAATACAAAAATTTTAGAATTTCAACGGGACGGAGAAACCTGAAGTATCCCATGCAAATACAAGCGCATTGTCTCCCACTTTAAAATTCAACTTCTCTGCCGATTCTTTGTTTGTAACTGCAGGCACTGTTACACGCAAAACGTCTTTGTCCTGCTTGTAGTTATAAGCACCCCACTGTTTTGGTTCGCTGTTGAGAATAACCACCCATTCTTTCTCACCCGGAATTGTAAATAGGCTATATTCACCTGCTTTTACGGCTTTCCCGCCAAACATACCATCTTTTTTGAAGGTAATAACGGTGGCTTCGTCGGCACCTGTACGCCATACTTTACCGTATTTTTCAAGGCTTTGGCTCCCTTCAGCTCCAAAAATAACCCGTCCTTTTTTAGAAGGTTGACCAAACGTTATTTTAACATCTTTCCCGTCGACTGTCGTATGGGGACTGGCAGGGGGATTTTGGCTGCAGGCAAAATTGAGTGCAATAAGTGACAAAAAGAGGGCGAATACTGAATTTTTCATCTTTGGCTTAAAATTTGGTTAAATTGAACTTTATGGTAACGATATTCGATTTAAAAAATTATCAGAGAGACTCAAAATATTTAAATAACGCAATTAAACTACCTTCGTTATTGGGGCTTAGTTCTTTTGTCTTTGCAAACGCTTCCACTGTTTTGCCATGCTCACCAAATAATCTAAAAATGCGTTTGCTCAAGGGTATTTCTTTAAATTTCCCCTCATTGATAAGGTAATATTTTACTGATTTTATAAATTCGCCTTCATACTCATTTTCGCCTCCTTCTGATTCGTAGCCCGTTTTTTGAATGGGCCTGTTGAGTTGCAGCAAACATTGATGTTCTTTCAGAATCAGGCTTTTGCCTTCATAAATGGATTCGTAATACCTGTCTTTGAATTGCCTGAAAGTATGGCCTTCCATGGAGAATCCAATGGGTTTTATAGAAACAGCACTTTCAGTAGGATTATTCACCATATATACTTCATCCTTCTGAACATTGTAAGCCATTGTAAAATTTAAACTCGCCCCGTTATCGGTCAAAAGTACTCCTTTATACCAACCGTTTTTAAAAAAAGGAGTGCCTTTATAGACTTTTACAAACTCTTGATTTGTGCGATTTATTAAATCTTGGGTATTATAATACGCGACTAAAACCGTATCGCCTTTTTTATTGATTTCTATTTTCGTATTGCTGTCAGGTGTTTTAATGACCTGCACAAAGTAATTATAGACATTTTTTTCCTGAGAATTAGAAGACAATCCCCAACAAAGCGAAAAGAGAATAAGCAGAAAAGTTTTCATTTAACGTGCTTAAACCTTACAACAACTCATTATTTTACTATATTTTCAAACAATTATTCAATTTTACAAACTTTTTTCAATTTTGAAAATATTCTGCCTAGTAAATATTTCTTTCAAGCAATTTATAATGAAGGATTCTGCATTGATTTAAACGAAACAAAGGTTGTATGTGGAGACACAGACAAGGGCAGAGATTCGTAACTCGTCATTCGCTCATTTGTCATTCGGACTAAGCCAATTTATAACGTTCAAATCGAATCAAGGTAGCATAGCCATGGGTAGTTTCCAAAACCTGTGAACTCCCTTTTAATTTTTTGCTTAAAATTTTGACGAGATTGGTGCCAAACGAAGTGCTGTTTTTTAACTCAGGGGCTTGATGCCGCCCTACTCCATCGTCGTTTACCTGAAGGCAAAGTTTTTTTGAAGCATCTTCACACAGCGCTATTTGTATGATTCCTGAACGCCTGTCGGGGAATGCGTACTTCAACGAATTTGTCACCAATTCATTGATAATCAAACCAATAGGAATTGCCGTATCTACATCAAGCTGAAGCGGCTGAAGGTTATAGCTAATTTGAATTCGATCATCATCAGATAATCCGTAAGAATCAAGCAATGAATTTCCAAGATTATGAATGTAATCGACCATATCAACAGCCGCTACATTCTCTCCCATGTACAGTTTTTGGTGAATCAACCCCATGGCTTCCACCCGACTTTGTCCCTCCCGAACAGCGTCCAATGCCGCCTCATCCTTTATGTACCGTCCCTGTAGATGAAGCAAACTCGCCAGAACCTGCAAGTTATTTTTGACTCGGTGGTGAATTTCTTTGATCAGGTATTCTTTTTCCTGATTGCGTTTTCGCAATGTCCGGATCAGAATAAACAACATGGCCCCCACCAACAAGGTGAGGGCCAGAAAAATAGTTAAAGCCCAAAGCTTATTATGATCCTCTTCCAATAAATCACGCTGTCGCTTAATTTCCTCTTCTTTCTGTTCGGTTTCAAACTGAGTTTTCAGTCTTGCCATTTGGAGATTGTTCTGCTCATTCAGCAAGCTGTCTCCCATAATTGTCGTCAATTTTTGGAAGTAATACGCTGAATCATATTTGCCGATAGCTCCATAGGCTTCTGCAAGTAACTGATAATTTTCGACCGCCTTATCCAATTGCTGCGTTTGCCTTATCAATCTCCGATTCTCAAGATGATAGGGCAACGCTTTATTGTATTTCCCTACCAGATTATAGACATGTCCAATGTTACCAAGGCAGGAAAGCACTAACCCAGTAAAACCCGCTTTCCGGGCAATTTTTAAACTTTCACGATAATCGTCCAGTGCCCGATCGTAACGTTTCAAGTATTTATAAACATTAGCACGGCTATTCAGCGAAAGCGCTACATCAATTTCAGAAGATAATTTACGCCGAATTGCCAAGCCTTCATTCTGAAAATTCAGGGCTTTAGGATAGTCTCCCAATTGAAGCCAGGCATCGCCGAGTGATTGTGCCGAATAGGCAAGATTATCTAAAAGGTTTTGTTTCTTCTGAAGGTCATACGCTTTCTGAGCGTAGTTTGCCGCATCTTCAAACTTTTGCTGTGAGTAAAAAATGACCGAAATATCACTGTATACACTTGCCAAACCGACGGAATCGTTGAATTTTCGGTAAATTTCGAGGGCTTTAAACGCATATCTCAGAGCTTTTTCAAAATCTCCGAGGTAATTATAAACCCACCTGATTTTGCTGTAAACTTTAGCAATGGATTTTTGATTGTTCTGATTTTCGAACCCCTGAAGCGCTTTATTGAAGTAAAACAAGGCAGAATCTGGCTGGCTTAGGTTTGCACTTGAGCGACCAATACCCATTTCCAATTCTGGTATCCGGGTTTCCGCATTTACTTGTTTTGCAAGATGATACGATTGGTGCAAAAGTACCTTTTCCTGCTTCAAATCAAAGCTGCTGTACGCCTCTGACAATTGATATAATCTTCTTATTTTAACCGTATCATCAGGTAAATTCTTGACTACTTTCAATAAACTGTCCAATCCTGCCTTCTGAGAGAAAACAGGGCAGGATACTACTATTAAAAACAATTGAAGCAGAAATACATTTTTCACGGGATCAGCTTATTTTTTTTAGACGACCCATTATTTCTTCTCTGATGGATTTACTGACGGGAATTTGTTTTTTAGCAATGTGCAAATACAAATCTCCAATTTGCTCCACATGTTTCAAATTTACAATAAAGGAGCGATGAACCCGCAGAAACTCTGGTAGATTTTTCAGGGTTTCATTGAATTTCCCGAGCGTTTGTAAAATCTGAATCTCCCGATTTTTCGTACAAACTTTACAATAATAATCATCGGCTTCTATCCACAGAATATCCTGATAAAACAACCGTTCCATCCGGTCTTTGGTTTTGACAAATACTCGATCGTGAAGGATGAACGTATTTTCATTTTCAGGAGCCGTGGTGAGTTTTTTATTTTCCTGAGACGACTGACTTATCGCTAATTCAATGGCATGTTTTAAATCTCTTCCACGAAAAGGTTTTGATAAAAAAGCGGCCGGGTACCTACTTTTGGCTCTTATAAAAGTAGATTCGTCGGTATTATCCGTCAGAAAAATAATAGGTAACTGAACTACTTTATCGATTTGGCGTACCGTTTCTATTCCATCCCATTTACCGGCCAACTGAACATCCATAATCACTAAATCTGGCACTTCCTTCTTAATTACTTCAAAAGCTTCCTCCCCTTGGTCGTAGGGCCCTATTACAGAATATCCTATTTCCAGTAGGCGGTCTTCGAGGTCGGCAGCAATAATTGGGTCATCTTCTACAATGAGTATTCGGGTTTTATCCATTTGGATACTGAAAATATAATTTTTCTAACGTATGGTCTGAGTATGCTTCCTGATGTTTTTCCCCTTTATCTAAGTACTAAGTCAAAATTAAGTTAATTTGATTAAAACCTACCATCAAAGAGTGCGATTTAGGATTTTTAATTATTTAAAGGTAGAATTCAGAAGACAGCCGGAAGGTTCAACTCACCCATTAAAAAATAAAGCGGTCATCCTAAATAGATGACCGCTTACTGATAATTGATAAATTGCTTACCGATTTTTACCTTTTCCGGGATTTACTTTACATCCCCGTAGTACTGAATGGTAAGGGTTGTAATGTCGTCAAACTGAGCATTTTCGCCAATAAACTCTTTTAATTGTACCCGGATTACGGAATTGATTTCGCGGGGAGATTCATCATTAATGAACGAAGTCAGGATTTGTTCCGCGTTTTTGAGACCAAAACGTTCCCCCGCCGCATTGTTGGCATCCGGAACTCCGTCGGTGTATAGAAACAGCGTATCTCCCGGTTGAAGGGTAAGTTGCTGCGAGTGATAATCAAACGTAGGATCAATGCCCAAGGCCATTCCCATCGTTTTTTTCACGATTTCCACTCCTTTACCTTTTCTCATAATGAAAGGAGGCTCGTGGCCGGCATCTACGTATTCCACCACACCGGTCTTCAAATCCAATATTCCAACAAACGCAGTTACAAACATAAAGGAGTCGTTGTCTTCTGATAAAAATGCGTTGACCTGCTTTACTTCTTCGGCAATATTTTCAAAACTCCGGTGTAAAAAGTGGGTTTTGAAGATGGCTTTCGTAATGGCCATGAACATACAGGCCGGCACGCCTTTGTCAGAGACATCACCAATGATAAAAAACAGGTGATCTTCATCCATCATAAAGAAATCGAACAAATCCCCGCCTACTGACTTTGCCGGTTCCAGAAAACCATGTAAATCCAGATCTTTTCGTTGCGGGAAGGGAGGAAAAATCTTGGGCAGCATCGCCTGCTGAATATCGCGGGCTATCAACAAATCATTCTGGATCGAGACCAATTGATCGCGCTCTTTCTGATGCTGATTAATCATTTCGATATACCCCACCGTTTTATCGATGGTAATCTCTAAGTCTTCGAAATTGATGGGTTTGTTAATAAAATCAAAAGCACCTAAGTTCATGGCCCGGCGAATATTGTCCATGTCGCCGTGGGCCGACACCATCACTGCTTTCAGTCGCGCTTTATTCATTTCGTTCAGTTTTGACAAGAATGTCAAACCATCCATTTCGGGCATGTTAATATCCGAAAGTACAATGTCAATATCGTTGTTGGCTTCAATGGCTTCCAATGCTTCAAAGCCATTGTGCACAAAAATAAATTCAAATCTTTTTTCCCGTATTTGTTTTCTGAATCGGGTCTGAATTAACATTTCCATGTCCAATTCATCATCCATACTGAGTATCTTGATGCTCATCGTCGTTTTAATTTGGGGTGAGTTTTCTTAACTTTTTAAATCAACAGGTAGGTTATGTCATTTAATCATTAAAGATAAAGTTCTTTTTATAAATTAAGGGGTAATTGAATGGTAAATTCGGTAAAATTTCCGGGTTCAGAGACTACACTCAAGTGACCTTTGTGCATGACCGTAACAATGTCTCGACTCAAGGCCAATCCCAAGCCGGAACCTTTGCCGACGGGCTTGGTTGTAAAAAAAAGGGTAAATATTTTTTCTTTGACCGCATCCGGAATGCCCATCCCATTATCCCTGATTTTGATTTCAATCAGATCAGTTAATCTCACTGCACTCACGGCAAGTTGCGGGGTATAGCCCTCCAGCGCCAATTTACGCTTTTCATTGATGGCGTAGCAGGCATTGTTGACCAAATTCAACACCACCCGGCTTATTTCAGTAGCTGCCAATTTGACCAGACCCACGGCCGGGTCCAGTTGAAAAAGAAAGGATACGTTGAAAGAACGATCTTCTCCCCTGATTCCCTGATACGCCAGTTTGGTAAACTCTTCCAAAAGCTGATTCAGATCGACCGGCTCAAATTGAACCGTTTTGTTTTCCGATCGGGTCTGGGCCAACATGCTTTGAATTATTCGCCCGATACGCCCCCCGTTTTCGCCTACCTTCGTATTAACCCCTTCTAATTTATTGAGCAAAAAAAGAAGGTCTTCCTGTTCATTTTCTGTAAGCGGCTGTCCCTGTTTTTTCTCCAAAATTTCTTTTATTTCACCCACTAAATCGACCGAAAGTCGGGAAAAATTATTGATAAAATTGAGTGGATTCTGAATTTCGTGAAGTATCCCCGCCGTTAACTGACCGATTTCAGCCAATTTGTTGATTTGCACAAAACGCTCTTTGAACTCATCCAACTCTTCATTTGGCTGCCCATCTTTTTGTTGGAGCAAAGCATCGCTTTGTTCCCCGTCTATCAATTTGTTAGCTTTTTCCATGTACGTTTCGTGATTAGGAAGGAAACTTATTTACCGTTGGCAAAACAATCACTACCTCCGTAAATTCGCCCTCTTTGGAATAAATTTCAATTTTACCTTTGTGCATTTCAATAATGTCTTTACTCATAAATAACCCTAAGCCAGTGCCTTTGGAAGTAGGCTTAGTGGTAAAAAACGGGCTAAAAAGTCTCTCTAAATCACGTCGCGGAATGCCTTTGCCATTGTCTTTTATTTTTAAGTAAATTTCATCTTTCACTAATTCAGTAGACACCTGCACCTGTGGAGAAAACGTTTTACTAAGCTTACCTTTCTCATAAATCGTGTAAAAAGAATTGTCCAGAAGACTCAAAATCACATCACCCAGTTCAGGCGGCAAAATCTTGGTTTTGACCGATTCCTTTTCCAAATTGAATACTAAATCTCCGTTAAAATCCTTATTGTTTACCTGAAAATCATGCAGTGCGGTTTTTGCCCGGCTTTCTACAAACGCGTTGAGGTCGGTTTCAAAAAAGTCGCTTGATTTTTCTTTCAGCAACTTCTGCATGTCTTTTACAATGCGCGTGGTACTGTTGCCATGGTCATAGATTTTTGAAACACTGTTTTTGATCAAATCCAGTACATCGTACAAATCATCTTTGATTTCATCCGCTACCGAATTCTCATTTTTTGAAATCATTTCATTCAACTCATCTACCAACAGTTTTGATGACTCCGAAAAATTGTTGATGTAGTTGAGGGGATTCAAAATACGGTCGACAATCCCTTTGGTTAATTGTCCGACCGAAGCCAGTCTTTCCTGCCTGATTAATTCTTCCTGGGTGTCTTTTAAATTGGTAAGCGTTTTTTCAAGGTTTTCTAATATCCGGGTTTTAATGTAGGCCGCAATCAAGTGTTCTTTCAGGTTTTTGATCATGTTGAAATCTCGCTGATCAAATGCATTGGAACGGGCGCAGTTTTCGAGCGTAATAAAACCTTCGATTTGACTATCGACTTTGATAACAATCGCAATCATTGACTTCGGAGTCATCAATTGATCTACCGCATTGTTCAGTTTATCGTATTTAATGTCATTTTTGAAATAGATATCTTCGTATACTTCGAGGGCTTCGTACAAATAGCGGTTTTCGGCTTCTTCGTGACTCAACTCAACGGAGGCGACCAACCCTAGCGCATTGGAACCGTACAGTGCTTTGAACCGAAAGCTGTTGGTTTCCTTATCAAAAATCAACGCGCTCGCATTGTCCATGTTTCGGATGATTTTCAGGCGCGTCAATACGGTTTGAAACAGATTGGCGAAATTGATTTCGGCATTAATCGCCTGTACGATGATGTCAATCTTTTCGAGTTGGTCGTTTTTGGTCGTCAGTTCTTCCGATTGCTTTTCGAGCTCGACTTTCTGGCTCACCACTTCTTCGGTACGCTCTTTGATGAGATTTTCCAATTCCATTTTTTCACGTTCCAATACCCGCAATCGCCACCGGACTGCGTAATAGATAATGGCACTGAACAAAATAAAATACAGCAAGATAGCCCACCACTTTAAGTACAGGGGCGTCTGCACGGTAAATTGTACGATGGCCTCTTCGCTTTGTATCCCGTAAATATTTTTTGCTTTTACTCGAAACCGATAATCGCCGGACGGCAGGTGGGTATATTCTTTTTGCGACTGCGATGTCCACTCTGACCAAGCCTTATCAAAATTTTCGAGATAGTATTGAAACACCAATACCTCGCTTGCGTGGTAATTGGGAGCCGAGAATTCAAATCGAATGTTATTATTTTGATAGTCCAAATCTATTTCCTGAACCGCCAAGTCAGACTTTGCAGCGGCGGTATCAGTCGGATACCCGTTGTAAAGTACATTTTCTCCTTTTATGGTCACTTTCCGAATCAAAGCCGCATACGTACGCTGATAATCTCGGCTCATGGTAAGGTCATACCGAATGACCCCTTCCGGACCGCCAAACCAAATCAAATTATTGTTATCGGGGTAAATGACGTTCAAAGGAATATCGGCAATGGGTAAAAAAGACGAGGTAAGTTTTCGGTACGGTTTTTTGTCCTGCCCTGTTTTAAGGTAAGCCGTCACCATTTTTTCATCTCCCTGAGTCGTCCAAATATTCCCTTTATCGTCTTCTACGATATTTCCTTTCCAGTAAACGGTAGAGGAGTTTTCGGTTTGAAAAAGATTGTAAGGTTCAAATCGGTCTTTTTGATTATCGTATCTAAACGTTCCTTTTTGATTATAAGCAATCAATCCCTGCGATGTATAGGTGACACGGTTGTACGACATTGGCGGCAAACCTTCCTTGGCAGCATACTTTTTCACTTCGTAGGTTTTCGCATTCACTTTAAAAAGTCCATCCGACAGGGTTTCGAGCCAAATCGTGCCATCGGCGTCTTCCGCAATGCCCATGATTTGCTCGTTGATGGCTCCAATCAATCGGTACTCTCCGCCTTTTCCATTTTTCATGTTTATCATACCGAGCCCACTTTGCTGGCCCACGTATAAATGAAAAGGATTCACTCTCGATGCCTGAAGACATAGCGTGTAAAAAGGAGTGATTTTTTGAACACCGCTTTCTGAGACCTGCACCAAACCTTTATTGGTTGCCACAAACAGGGCTCCTCCCACGACTTCCAAATCAAAACAACTGGCATTGACCGCCGGAATGGGATTTACGGTAAAATCTTTGAGGGAAAAAAGACCGTTAAGGGTTCCTACGTACAACCGTCCGTTGGCTCTTGCAATGCCTTTCACTTCTCCTTTAAGATTTGAAAACTCATTGAATCGCTCAATGGGCGAAGATATATCGATGGATACAATCCCGTTATTCAGCGCTAACCACAAGGCTCCTTCCCGATCGCAGAACATAGCATTGACCTGCATATCCTGCAAATAATCATTGTCTTTGATTCGATTGACAATTTGCCCGTTGGGAGTTATTACCACAACTCCTTCTTTGAGCGTTCCAATGGCCAAATTACCATTTTCCAACACCTGTCCCGCCGTAGTCTGATTCGCAATCAAATAGCTATTGACCGGGCAATCAAACGTACGAATGGTATTATTTGCTAATTTGAATAATCCCTGACTGCTGGTAAGGAGTAACAATTGGCCGTCTGCAGTTGGAAATGCGGCAGTCATATCAAAAATAACGGGTGTCAGAGGGGCCTTTTCTATGGGTACCAATCTTTGTCCCTCAAAAAAATGGGGACCTCCGTCTTTCAACAAAACAATGATTTTCTGATTGGCATAAAAGGAAGACAAAATAGTACCGCCTACCTGAAATTCCTTGACACCCTTTGAGTCTAACAGAAAAATATGATGTTGAGCCACAAAATAAATCCCTGCCTCTGTTTGAAAAACAGTCAATATTTGCCCAAACTCAGCTTTCACATCTTTACTGAGGCCTTCAAAACCAAGGGTTCCGGTGCTATCAGGTTTCAAATACCCGAATTCCCCTTTTGCTCCCACAAACACCCGTCCAAATTTACTCACGCACAAAGCGGACACTTTGGTGATGGTTCCGGTTGGGATGGTTCGCCACGAAACCCCGTCGTATTCAAGTACGCCCGCAAAATTTCCAAAATACATCAATCCCCGTTGGTCCTGCGCCACTGCAAAGTTCTGACCATGAGCATTGTATTCTTTGGGATTGTACATCTTACTGAGTGGAATCCCTTTTTCGGTCGCTACTCTATTGCTTTGTCCCCATGCTCCCCCACCCCACAGCAGTACCGCAAGCAATGCAAACCAGCCACGTACAAAAACTGACGCTTGCTTATACCTCTTCGGTTGTTGGTACGTTGACAATTTGTTTTTCATTGATTCAAAAAAATAGCTCATTACACTTCAGAATCAGGCCGCTAAGGCCCGTTCTTCTCGGTGAGAAAAGATATCGGCGATTAGGTTATAAATTAAATAGGGGTCTAAAAGTATAATTTCGGCATTGGATAAGGCTCTGACAGACTCTAACTTCGTAGTGGGCGGCGGCTCAGGGGCATGATACCAATAGTCCCACTCTCCTACGGGATGGGTGGTACCATCGGTTTCGATGAGTTCGATAGCTCCGTATGATACAATCAGAAAAGGGATTCCGTCCACACAATACGAATTCAGCTCAACAACATCTCCTTGGTTTAGACGAAACGATCGCAAGGTAGCTGCCACCGGGATAAGGGAGTCGGGAGGTAACTTTGCCAATAACTCTATCTTTCGTACTGATTTCAATTTATTGACTAACAACTCCTCCCCATCCACACTGTTTTCAATCGTATGACAATACTCTATCTCCTGAGTCACTTCCCGAAACTGGGCGATTTCTTTAAAATCAGCCAAAGCGTCTGGATATAGCTTTTTCAACACATACAGAGCAGTTTCAGCAATAATTTCCACCCCCGAATTGGCACAGGCAACCAGCAAATATTCGTATTCAGATTCCGGAAAATCCAAGAGATTTTGAATTCCTACCGCTTTGAGTGAGCTCGAAATTTGGGAAAAATCTTTGTTAACAATGTCCACGATCCGGTCTTCAACCGATAAATGTTGTTGTGGGTAATTCTCCTGGCACTTTTGCAATTTGTCCGAAAGAGGTAAGTCATCAAAAAGAGGCATCAGCTTTACCCGCGTATCTTCCGTAAGTGCCATATTGAAGATTTCCTGCAAAAAGCCGCGTGTCTCCGGGCTTTTGTTTTCGTACATTTCTTTGATCAAATCAAACCCTTGGTCGCCGTTCAAAATTGCCAATAGATTGAAAAGCTTAGGAGTGGTCTGATAGCTTTCTTCCTCCAATGCTTCTACCAATTGCTCAGTCTCGGGTTGTCCAGTCAAATCCTTTTGAGCAGCCATCAGCCAGACCATTAAAGCCGCTTTTTCGTCTATTTCGGCCGTGATACGAGGGCGTTCCAGCACAGTAGCCCGGTAATGCAATTTTTTCAAAGCCTCATATACCCGATCTCGAATATGTGGGTCAGGGTGATTCATTTTGGCTCTTAAAAATTTGATGGATGCATTACTGTTGATGCACTCAATCACGCAAATAATTTTCAATTGAGAAGCGCGGTCGTTTTCCAGACGATTAAAAAAGCGTTCGAGGTCGGGAATCACCGGCTCACCAATTTCCGCAAGCGCCAAAACCACGGGTTGTTTATAATATTTGGACGAAAGGCTGTTAAACAAATGAGGCCAAAGCTCATTTTTCCGAACCGAGCCTGATGCCAGAATAGCAGCCCGTTTTACATGATGATTTTTGTCATGGAGAAGTTCTTCCAAGTATTTAAACGCAAAATAGCGTCCCGATTTTCCCAGCAAATACACCGCCTGCAATCGTTCATCGGGGTCTTTTGATTGAGCCATTTTGATAATAGACTCAAAATCAAGGCGTTTTACAGGCATCTCCAGCACTACTTCTTCCACCGTCGGTAAGAGTTCGTCTTCTACCTGCCTGCGACGTTTTTTCAAAAATGTATTGATACCGGCCAATACATTTCTCAACGTATTCCGATAAAGCGTTTGAGTAGTTAAGGCAATCCAAACCCATCCCACCAAAATAAAGAGAAAAATATAGGAAAGGTAAATGGTATCAATAAACGTGAAATAGGTAAGAGCAAGCAGAAAAACCCCGGCCAAAATGCTGCCGATGGCTTTTGGTCCTCCTTCTATTCGACTTTGCAACTCCAATCTTTCTACGGGCTCAATGGGTTGAAACAACAACTGAAAGGAGGGTTCACTGATTGATTTTCGCAAAGCACTCATAAAAAACCGGCTCATGACAATGAACGCGAAAAACACGTAGGTGGCGCCGTAAAAGGACCCATACATGGCTGCAAAGGCAAAGAAGACGGTGAGGGACAGGGGTAAAATGACCAATCCCAATTTCAGGCCGTATTTTTCAATGATGCGTCCGTACAAAAAGAACTTAATAAACAATTCAATTTCCGCACACATACTGAAAAATACCCCTAAAAAACCTGCCAGCAATTCTTTATCCGGAAACACACTTTTTGACTCAATGGCAAAGACATATTCTACATAAAACAAGCCGAAAACGGGCAAAATCGCCAGTAGAAAAATCGCCGTATAATAAGGCGTTTTAAAAAAATATTTCCAGTTTTTATCCTCCCTTCCCTCGTGTGAATGGGCTACAACGGAGAGCTCCGAATTGTATTTTTTTGAAATAAGGATGGACAATACTACACAAATCATCAACGCTCCCAGCGAAACATAGAGCAGGCCGTGTGTGGTGGTAAAACGCAACAGCAAAGGCACTGACAGATAACTTAAAATGGAGGAAACGACGTCCCCCGTCGTAATGAAGCTGATGAGTCGCCGGGCTTGTTCATGATTGAAAATCCGGGAAACAATCGCCCAAAACGAAAGACCATTGACAAAAACAAAGACCCGATTCCAAATGAAAAGGAAAAAATAAACCCATTTATTACCAGTCACAAAATGCACAATAAGCAGAATAATAACCGATGCAATCAGAAACAGAATCAAGGAAAGGGAGATTTTTGAAAAATAGACCCGTTTTTGAAATTTAGAGACTGCATACCCCAATACATAGACAATGATTCCACTGACAATGTACGATTTGGGAAGCATCGTTCGGTCAAAACTATCCAGAAACAGTGACATGGTAGCCGTATAAAAAATAGCTACCGCTCCCCCCATAAAAAAGGAGTACAACATGAAAGGTCTGACAACAGCAATATCGCCCTGTTTCAGATTGAGGAGGTCAAATATTTCCTGTTTTTTAATCATTCAATGGGATTAGTTTAAGGAAAATAGGCAAAGGGCAAAAAATAAATCACCAAAAAATGCTTTACAAATCTAATTTCATTAGAAAAAAGGGCCGTTCGGGCATTTCAGGAATGTTTTTAAGTTGAGAAATCAACGAAAACCCAAGTTTTTCCAGTGAATTCAAACGAGACAACTGAGGAAAGGCAATTATCACTTTTGATCCGTGCTGCGATGCGGCCTTTATCCGTTCATTGTCCAGAATTTTGGAAAAACCTCTTCCTCGAAACATGGGGTCTACTACCAATCGATTGATGGACGCAATCGGACTTCTACTGAAAATAGGCAAGTGTTCTTCGTGTAAAAAATCGGCATAAGGCACCTCCTCCACATACTCATGAAAACTCAGTCGGGCTGCCGCAACAATGATTCGATTTTTAGTAATAATCCAATGACGGGCATTTTGATCCAATGAGTCAATCCAGGCATCTTTTGAAAAAAAAAGCGGGTCCACTCCGTTCTCATTCCGCCAAGCCTTGATTCTAAATCGGCCGATTTCTTCTATCAGGTCAGGAAAACGCCCTGCTGAGAGTTCAAATCCATCGGGCAATAATGTGGTCTTGTGCTTTTCCATTGCCAATACATCCATCACATTGGGTAAAGTACTCATATTCATCTACTTGATATCAAATAAAACGCCAAACGAAAAATTACGACGCTCCTGCGGAAACCGGGATGCTCCCACAATATTGTCAGCTTCGCGAATGCCGGGCACAAAATATTCTTTGTTTAATAAATTATAGCTTGTTGCTTGCAACGATACGCCTTTGATGACATCGTGGTAGGTCAAAGCGCCATCCACGATAAAATAAGGGTCAAACAATTGAATCGGGTTTCTGCTGCCATACGTACCCGCGCCAGTTTTGCGAGCTCCTACGTAATGAGAAGTTAAGTTCAACCTCAGGCTTTTAGTAAATTGATAATTAGCCCCGATGTTAAATGAAAAATCGGCGATATCACTGATACGCAAATCGGAAGTTAAATCGAGTGGATTGGTGTAGGTAAAATTGCTCCATACGTTGAGTCTCTCTTTTTGATAATTTGCTTCTGCCTGAATCCCCCAAATCCGCTGACGACCAATGCCTTGAAACTGACTGGTCTTGGTGCCGTTTTCCATTATGACCGAAGCCAGCCCTACCGCATTGCTGTAATTGGCGCGATAGGCCGCAATCGAAATATTTACATCCTTCATAGGCTTGTAATACAAGCTGAATTCTACATTTCGCACTTTTTCGGGTTGCAGGGTCGGGTTGTTTAAGAGTCGGTCGTCCGTAGTAGCGTATTTTTGAAGGTACGAAGCATCTTTGAAGGCTTCGGCATAAATAACCTTAAAAATAAAATTCCCCTTACTGTAAATGGCCGATAATCTGGGGTTTGCTGCCATTCCGTACCCGCCGCTCTTTCTGACGCGGTTATTGTCAACCCGTAATCCACCGACCAAACTGAGCGATTCGGTATAACGATACGTAGCCTGCGCGTAGATTCCTATATCAAAAACCCGGAAATTATTCCCCCCCGGAAAATTAATATTAACCGGCAACCCCAGCTCTTCGGGATTTCCAGTGCCGGAGGTAACATAATTCCCCTGAATAATGCTGTTTCGGTATTCTATGCCGCCGTTAATGTCCAAGTTGAGCAAAGGGCTCCAAAGGGCCCTAAATTCGTTTCGAAATTGGTTGGAAACGCGGTAATTATAGGTAGTAGAGTAGGTAGGTCCAGTGCCCGCGGCCAAGTCAGCAATCCCCAGGCCTTTGTTGTAATAACCCAGGTAAGAGGGCAGATTAGTCCCTCCGTCTATTTCGTGCAGGCGGTAAGAGGAAAGGTTAAGAATCTGGAATTTTTCATTGATTACTTTGTTATACGTAACGGCAAAACTTCGGTAATAAGTAATCCACCGAGCCAATTCGGAGGTACTGATTCGGGACAAATTAGTGTACCAAGGCAAAGCGCCTTCGTCGGTTTTCCAGTTCGTAACGGCAATCGTAAATTCCTTAAATTCAATTTTCGTTTTCAGGTACCAATCCTTAGAAAAATCATTGAATTCAACGGGTTGACCAAAGGCAGTGCTGTTAAAAAGTCGATTGTCCAACCCAGCGGCTTTTTCGGCTCCTTTAGCAGTAAGGCGTAACGCGGTTGGAATCCCGTTGGCATATTCGATATTGAATAAATCAGAGTTGGGGTATTTGGTCAGTAATTGGGTACTATTGATGTAATTTACGGCGTCGGTCTCTGTTCTATCCAATCGACTGCCGTAGTCCGTAGGGGTACGTGCATCAAAGTTCCATTCCGGGTATTTCGACAGATTCATTTCATTGGATTCAAACAGGCGCCCGGTGACGGAAACGGCGACATCTTCTTTGATTTTGACAGCTACCGTTCCGTCAAAATACCGAGTGTTCCAGGTGCCGTACCTTGTTTGGCCATTGAACCGAACTTTACTGTTACCATCTATAATCTCCCGGTATTTTTTGGTAATAATGTTAATCACCCCCGTGAAGGCATTATTTCCGTATAGAGTAGAGGCAGGGCCATACACAACCTCGACCCGTTCCACCTCCGAAAGTGGGTATTGGCGCGAAATGGGAATGTTATCCGACGCTAAATCATTTTCTTCCACTCCATCAATAAGCATCAGCATCCGGTCGTTGGAAGTAGAGCGATAGCCCCGGGTGTAGAAATTGGAATAGCCGGGGCCATTGCCTTTGGCAATGTCAAATCCTGATAAATCGTGCAGGAGTTGTTCTAAGTTTTGATACCCGCGTTTGATAAAATCTTTCTCGGTAATAACGATTACCGTGGCCGGAACCTTCAGCACATTTTCCGCCCTTTTGGATACGGATGTAATCTGAACAATGCGTTCCTGAGAATCTTTAATGCGGACAAAAAGCTCCCTGAATTGCGGAGAAGCCAAAAAGTCGGGGTCAAAATTGGGGTTGAGTGTCAAAATATTTTGGATAGCCTCCGCTGCTTGTCGGGTCGAATCCAAGGCCAAATAGGTCATGGCCAATATCTTGTGCGCCTGCACTTTGGCATCGGAAGAGAAGCCGGTTGTTAAACACGGTATCAGAAGTCCAAATACATCATCAAAATTGCCGGTAGCATATTTCTTTTCGGCATCTGGTATGTTCACGGACTCATCGCACGATTGCCCGTACGAAAAAGCCGCTTGAAAACACACCGCCACCGTTACTATTATTCTGAATAATTGTAGATATTTTCCCATGCCACAGGTCATTTTCGTTAAATAGGTTACTTCACCTCTGTCAAAATTTTCGCGTATTCGATATCCTTCCCCACGTATTTATTCCATTCCTCAATCGTCAAATTGCGAGTGATTTTTTTCAAGGCTTCGTTATAAAGATCGCGGATGTTTATATCCCAAAGTCGCACGGTCTTATCGGCTCCGTAGGCAATCAATGTCTTGCTGTCTTTGGTAAATCGCACACCCGTTACCCAATTAGGAAAATCAGCAATGACAATAGGTTGTTGCTGACGGGTGATTTCATCGTAATTGAATAAATGCACCGACCAATCGAAACTGCTCGTGGCCACCAAATCGCCGTTGGGTGAAAAGACAATATCACTCACGGATGAATTGTGACGGCCAACGACCGAAACGCCAGTATGTTCAATTATTTTGTCATTCTCAAAAGACCACAGATAAATGACCCCAGCTACGTTTCCAGTCAGGATTTTTTTACCATCTGGGCTGAAAGCCAACGCCGTTACCCGACTTCCCATGCCGTAGTAATTGTACACTCCTGGCACTTTTTTCAAATCACTCAGATCAAACACCACCACCTTATCTTTGGAACCGCACACCAATTTTTTACCGTCGGGACTCAATTGAGCACAAAACAAATCGAAACCCGTTCTGGCATTCGCCACCGAATCAATACCTCCTCCCGCTACATTCCATGTTCTGATGTTGCCATCTGCACTGACTGAAATAAGTTTAGAATTATCTTTGGTTAAAAGCAGGGAGTTAATGGGACTTTTATGTCCCTTTACCACCGTAGGAGCTGCCGCAGGCTGGTCTACGGACCAACTCAAAATCGAACCCTGAGCACCTCCTGCCAAAAGTTTCCGGCCGTTTTGGGAAAATACCACGGCTCGAAAACCTTCCGTAGATTTGGGCCGACTGTACGTTCGGGGAGTTTGATTGGGAGCGTTTACATCCCAAAGTTTAACAGTAGCGTCTTCACTGCCGGAAGCAAAGAGATTTGCATCGGTTCCTGTTCCAAGCGCTACCGAGCGTACTACGTCAGTATGTTTCCGCAAAATCACCTTGGCATTCGAGCCGGCGGCTTTTGATAACGCATTGAAAATCTCCGGGTTATTTACTTCGCCTTTATTTTTTACGTTGAGGTTATTAGCGTGTAATGCCAGCAATGCAGGTAAACCATCCTGCGTATTTTCGGGCATCTGAAACGACTGAATAGCGATTGAACGCACAATCGCTTTAATTTTTTGTTGATCCGCATCCTTGCGGGCTTCGTCGGCAATGCGTTTTTGGGCTTCCGCTTCATTTTTAGCCTTTTCGGCTTCATCCTTACGTCTTTCCGCCTCATTTTGGGCAGTCACCGCTCTCGTGCGCTGGTTTTCAGCATCCCGTTTGGCATCTTCCGCTCTGATTCGTTGCTCGTTGGCCGTTTGTTGGGCCTGTACCGCTTCCTGTCTTTGGTTCTCGGCTTTCCGCTGTTCCGAAACCGCAATCAGCTTTTGTTCTTCGGTTAATTTTTTCTGAGCTTCCGCAATTTCTTCCTGCTGTTGGGCAATCCGTTTTTGCGAGATAGCCTCTCTTTTCTGTATTTCGGCCTTTTTCTGTTCCGCTAAGGCTATTTGTTCCTTTTCAATGGATTCTTTTTCGCTTTGTTTGGCCTGAGTTCGCAGAATGATGGACACCACCAAAAAAAGCAGGGATAACAAAGAACCGATTCCCAAAAAGACAGCAAACTGACGCCCGCGTTTTACCTCCTTTTTGTGGCGAGCTTCTTTGCTTTGCATCTCAAATTCATATTGGCTGCGGCTGTATTCCAGGTAATTGATGGCGCGTTCAAAGTAGGGATCGTAGCGCATAGCCCATTCTTTGGTAGGGCGATTTTCCTTTAACCACCTCAACCCAATTTGTAATTCGGGGTTAATCCACAGACCAGTTTTACCCTGTTGATACAACCCTGCTGAAAAGCTTAGATTTTTGTACAATCTGGCCGATTCCGACTCTTCGTCTACCCACGTTTTCAAGCGTTTCCACAGGAAAGCAATGCGCTCATGGGTAAGGTCTATGACTGAAGCATCGTGTATGGGAGTTGTGTAAGAAGGTGATAAGAAAGAGGTACCCGCTTCTCTAAACCGGTCGAGTACATCCAGCAGCAAAAACTCAGGAGCACCGGTTACTTTTTTGATATTGGCCAGGGTTGTGGGATTGATTATTCCGACATCACCTGCCCCCAAAATTGTCAATGACTTAAACAGCTTTTCGGTCACTGCTTTTCTTTTGGAATCAAAAATATCTTGATAGATTTCTTCGGCGTGCAGCGAGAGCGCATCAATCATGGTCCCTATCGACTCATAGTCATGCTCGTCAATGGGTTGTTGGGCGGTTTTTGTCGTCTGCCAATGCTCCCACGTGCGCATGAGGGAATGCTGTAAAACAGGCAATTGGTCGGTTTTATCACCAATGTCCACCAACAAACGGTCTACTAAAGATGGCTTTATATCGACACCGATGGTTTCTAAAGGGCCGTTGATGGCCAATACAATTTCGGCGTGATTCATCTTGGGCAACAAAAAATACCCTCGATTGATGGCCTCGGTCAGACCATTATAGTTGGTGCAATAATCCAAATAATCGGACCGCATTGTCAGGGCTGCGTACAGAGGAATGGTACGCTGATGGATCACCCTTACCAGAAATTCAATAAAAAGGACGGTTTCGTCACGGTCTGATTTGAAAGTAGCCTCCTTTTGTTGGTACCGGAAAATCTCTTCAAATTGGTCAATGACAAGCAACACGTTTTTGTCGCTCAGCATTCCGAACACTTTACTGATTCCGTCAAAATCGTCAAAAAGCAACGATTCGATATTAGCGGTAATTTCGGGAGAAGAAGCGCCAATAGTATACTTTGTGATGTAGTCCGTAAAGGCACTCACCAAGTTTTTTATGGGTTCTCCTCCCGGTTTGAATATCAAAATATGCCAGCCCTGTAAATCTGTGTTTTCCAGTTGATACTTGTCAAGTGAAGGCACTAAGCCTGCTTTGACTAACGAAGATTTACCGCTACCCGAAGAGCCAATAATTGCCAAAAACCTTGAAACGCTTAGTTTTTTCCTTAATTTTTTGACGTGACTTTCTCTCCCAAAGAACAAATTCGCATCATTGGAGTCAAAACTTCTCAGTCCCGGAAAAGGATTAACATACGGTCGCTTGGTAGCCATATTCATAAAAACAGTCATTTAGCAGCCCTTCCAACAGGTTAGGGGCTCTTAATATCTACCTCGAAAATATTCCGATTCCGATTATTGATGTATTCGTACGAAAACTCACTTACCCCGTTGATGGTCAAATAGATACCCAGCCCCCCAATCGGTCTTTCTTCGAGAGGTAGGTCAAAGTCTTCTTCGTCGGGAAGTTCGCGGGTTGTGGGGTCAAACGGAGCTGCGTCATCTTCAAACACTACCTTGAGGCGATTGTCCGAAACTTCGGTTAGTACATCAATAAAACCCTCTAAACCCGCCTTTTCGTAGCCGTACAAAATAATATTGGTGGCAATTTCATCCACCGCCAATATCAAATTATAGGTAGCTTTCTTGTCTAATCCCGCTTGTTGGGATACATCTTTGACGTACTGCCGAAGCGGGTCCAGCGAGTCAACGGTTGCGGGAAATGTTTTTAATTCCATTTGCGTAAAGACAAAGTACGAACGTGAGTTAATTGGGTTATTACCTTGTAATAGCGAATTTCGCGCTTCTCGAATGGATTAAGCCGGGTATTGGTCCACAATGTTCACACTGTGTTGCAATCCCGTTTTTTCGAGGGTATCCACAATGGCTTCCTGCGGCTTTACTACATAAATAGTAAGTCCTACCCCCATTTTTTGCTTAGAGAAAATCAACACCCGCAATCCTGCCGACGACATAAAAGCCAAGTGTTCCATATCCAGGACCAGTTCAGTAGGCGACTGAAGAGCTACTTTTTCGATTTCTTTTTGAAAAACCCGAGCCGATAACGAATCGAGTTCGCCCGACAAGGTAATTTTAGCTACTTTATCGACTACTTCAGAGTTTATTGTAAAATCCATGTTATAAAGTGTTTTTATGTTGAGATTGAATCAATTTATTTGGCGACCAGTACAACTACTGACCGGGCTCCTACAAAAAAGCCGGATTGGTCTTCGAGCAAAGGCTCTTCTCCGATCAAATGAATATCCTGCGAATTAGTCATGTCCGTATTGGCAAATACGTGCCATTTGCTGCCGTCTGCCAAGATGGGTAATTCGAAGTGTAACGACTCCCAGTACATATTCATGGCTACGTAAATGGTTTCGTCACGAATCGTACCTCCTTTGGCGTGGTTTCCGCAAAGCATAAAGGCCAACGTGCGGCTCTCTGCTGACCAATCGGGTCTCCAGGCCAAGGTGCCGTGGAAACTGATGTCGGGAAATCCACTGCCTACGTAGTCATAATGACGGAAATGGTTGGCACTTCGCAACACGGGGTGAGCGCGTCTGAATCGCAGAATCTGCTGTGCATAGTGGAACAGGTCAGGATTGCTTTGCAGCAAAGACCAATTCAGCCAGTTCCATTCCGTATCCTGACAATAGGTATTATTATTACCGTGTTGGGTATGGCCCATTTCGTCGCCCATCAAAATCATAGGCACGCCTTGACTGACCATCAAAATTGTGAGGGCATTCTTGACTTGCTTATGCCGCAGAAAATTGACTTCCGGATCGTCAGTTTCGCCTTCCCATCCGGAGTTCCAGGAATTGTTGTCGTTAGCTCCGTCGTTATTATTTTCGCCGTTGGCTTCGTTATGTTTATCGTTGTAGGCAAACATATCGTACAGCGTAAATCCATCGTGACAGGCCACAAAGTTGATACTGGCGGTGGGCCCGCGCAACGAATACAAATCCGGTGAACCCTGAACACGCTGCGCCATTTCTCCTATCATGCCGGGGTCTCCCTTCAGATAGCGACGCACGGTATCGCGGTATTTTCCGTTCCATTCAGCCCAACGGCCATACGCCGGAAAAGAACCTACCTGATACAACCCGCCCGCATCCCACGCTTCGGCAATCAGCTTACACTTAGCCAAAATGGGATCATACGCCAAAGATTCCAACAAAGGCGGATTGCTCAACGGGCTACCGTCCTGGGCGCGCCCAAGAATAGCGGCCAAGTCAAAGCGAAAACCATCAATGTGGTAATCTGAAGCCCAGTAGCGAAGGCAGTCAAGTACCATATTCCGTACCACGGGGTGGTTACAGTTCAACGTATTACCGGTTCCCGAGAAGTTAAAATAATAGCCTTCGGGCGTCAGCATGTAGTACGTTTTGTTATCAATTCCCCGAAACGAAATGGTATGTCCTCGGTGGTCGCCTTCGGCGGTGTGGTTGAATACCACGTCCAAAAACACTTCAATCCCGTTTTTATGGAGCTCCTTGATGAGCGTTTTCAACTCATCCACCTGCATTCCAAACTTTCCGGTAGCCGCGTACCCTGCTTTGGGCGAGAAAAAGTTAACCGTGCTGTAGCCCCAATAATTCACCAACAATTCGCCCGTTATCGGGTTGGTACGACTGTTTTCCCACTCGTCAAATTCATAGATCGGCATGAGCTCAATGCAATTGATACCCAGCGATTTAAGATAAGGGATTTTACTGCGAATCCCACTGAATGTTCCGGCATTCTTGGTTTCGGCCGAGGGGTGGCTCGTAAAACCCCGAACGTGCATTTCGTAAATGGACAGGTCTTCAATAGGGGTTTCGAGCGGGTGGTCGTTTTCCCAGTCGAAATCTTCGAAGGCCAAACGGGAACGGTACGGATACACATCGTCCCAGTTGGGTTGAGCTCGCCACGTATCGCGGCCACCCAGTACTTTGGCGTACGGGTCGCTCAGGATAACATCTTTGTTGAACCGATATCCTTCTTCAGGTTTGAATGGGCCATCCATTCGATAGCCGTATTCAAGTCGCTCAAAATCAAGATCAAATACCGTCATGCAAAATACATCACCTATTCGAAATTCATCAGGAAACGGAATTTCGGCATAAGGTTCCGGAGCGCCGCGTTCAAACAGTACCAACGTGCAGGAAATGGCAGCGCTTGAATACACGCTGAAATTAACACCGTTGGGTACCATCGTCGCACCAAATGGCAGGGGATGTCCGCGTCTGAATTTAATCCCCTCAAACTCATGGGTAGGGTAATAATCAATCCGTATATCTGCCATATTTTTAGCTTTTTAACGTTTGTATCCCCTCTTCGATGGTTCCGACGATAATAAAGAAGTTGATAAAACCGGTGTTCGACATAACTTCCTGAATCTCTTCCGATACTCCTACGAGCACTACTTTACCGCTTTGGACCTTGATTTGACGATAAATCATCAAAAGTACCCGCAAGCCGGCACTGGAAAGAAATTCAACTTTGCTCAGGTCAATGATGACCTGCCCTTGATTTTTGATGGAGGCCAACGCGGCCTTCTCAAACTCGGGAGCAGTTTTGCTGTCAATGTTGCCTTCGACCTCAATGACAGCAATACTCTCAATAATATTTTCTGCTACTTTCATAGTGATAGTGTATTTTACTTAGGACTAATGAGGACTTTTACCCGAACGCGCTCTGTCGTTTGAGGTAGAGTCACGGTCAAGGCACTCGCGTCAAAATCAGTGTAAGGCACATCGTCAATGTAGCACTCACTGATATATACACTATCTTTTGGAAGGATATCAGGAGAAACAAACAGCTTGTTGTCTTTGAAACCGTTTGGATACGGCTTAAAGTAGAAATAGGTAGGCTGCTTGGTAATGAGCAGGTTGGTGTACACTGCCGAAAGGAAACACAACTCCGTGCTGTGGTACGCGCTCATGGAGTGACTTCCTTTAAAGCGCTCTGTTCCAAGCAAGTACGGCATTCCGTTACCAAAGACGTTGAAATAAACCCCGCCATCGTCCGTATCGAGGAAGAATGCGTTGTAGAACGCCGCTGACTCACGGGCGTATTTGAGGTATTCATCGTCTTTGAGAATACCGTGTAAAATCATGTAAGCGAGAATGGCCTGTTCCTGTTGCCACCATGCTTTGCGGTCATGCCATACAAACTGGTGGTGTCCATTAGTTTTGGTAGCGCGTTCCACTACGTCATACCAACCGCCGCGTTGTGGGTCAGAACCGGCTTCCGGCATCAATTCAGCAATTTTTTTGGCAAATTCGAGGTACGAATCTTTCGGAACCAACGATTGCATCCGCATCAGGTTCCACGCAATTTTGAGGTTGTGACCTACTACCGCGCGGTTTTGTTGCCATCCCCACGTTTGGTCTTTGCTCCAATCCTCAAAGAATTTCTCCTGAACAAACGGACTATTTTCGTAGTCGGGGAAATATTTTGTAATGGTATCGAAGGTATATTCTAAGAAATCAGCGTATTTCTGCTCGCCCGTGGCTAAGTACAGATTGATAAGGTATGCCGGTGCGTGGTCACCTACGGAGTTCCAGTTTTTACGGGCGCGGTTGTGAGCCAACGACTCGGCGCGCGGGTCGAGCGTGATGGGGTCGATGTGGGAGAAATAACCTTCCTGCTCGTTGTCTTTGAAGTATTTCTCAAACAGTTCGATGGTTTTTTCAATGTCCCACATAATGCGCGGATCTCCCGTCAGACGGTAGGTCTGAGTAGGACCGGCAAGCGCATAAATTTGTTCGTACATCGGCAAAGAATCCCAGTCATCCCCAAATTCAGAGGTCAACAATTTGGTTTCTTTTTCTCCCTCTACTTTCATACCATGGTACCAATACACGAGGTCGGCATCCTGGTCATAAAAACGCATGTGGTCGCGGAGGTATTCCGTTCCTAATTCAGCTCCTTCCAAAAACCCTTCGTTCCCCGTAATCATATAGGCTGATGCAAAGCCGTAGATCATCCGTGAGATAGTATCTGTTTCCTGTAGGTAATCTCCTTTTTTAGAACCCGCCAAATGCAGCATGGTCCGGTAGTTCTTGTAATTAATTTCTTCCTGTGGGTAGTTAAACTGCCATTTCAGGTAGCTACTGGCAATGGAAGAAATTTGATTGATCCACCAGTCCTGCGCTTCGTGACGGTATTCGAGCGGAGCCGTACTTGGAAAGATGATCCATTGTACTTCAAAGACAGTTTCCCCTCCGTCGGTAGCCGGATAAAAGGTACCGTATGAATACACAAACTGTCCTGGCTTTGCCAATAAATCGTTCATTACTCCCGAGGCATCTTGGTAAGGCTCTTCCAAATTACGGAAAGTACGGGCGTAAGTAGAGGGAATCAAATTGACTTTGAACACCCGTTTATCGGAAGTTTCAACGGTATACCAGCGTTCGGCCGAATTATATTCTATTACATACCCAGCAAGGGTGTCGGAGAAAGTAAAATCAAGTTTCATGAATTCGAATGGTTATTAAAAGGTTTAAATTGTATAGAAACAGATAGTACTTAGATTTTAGTATTCAGTATTTAGACAGCAATTAAACAGCTGTTTTACAACGAGTTAGTCAACTATTTCATTCTAAATACCAAATACTTACTACTAAATACTGCTTTGTGCTTATCCTTGACCTTCTTGGTCAACATATCCTTGGGTGATTTCGATAATATTACCTTCGGGGTCTTTGACCCAGGCAGTTTTCCAACCCGGAATAAAATCGTCAAACTTCAAAGGTCCGAGCGTAATGACGGCGTCTTCGCCCATTTCGGCCAGTTTGGCATCTACGTCATCGACAGAAAACGCCAAGTGCCGAAACCCGGGATAATGAGGGCCATCTCCTTCGGCGAGCGGCACGGGGCGTTCTTGGTCGGGCGGAAATACTTCAAAGTAAAAATTGCCCGCGTCTTTCAAGAAAACCAGCTCTTTTCCCTCTCCCAACGAAATGGTACGCGCCCGACTAAATCCAAAGTATTTTGCGTAAAAATTTTCAAAAGCACTCAGATCTTTTACCGTAACGGCCACGTGAAAAAATGATGTTTGGAGCATAATCAGGCGTGGTTTTAAGCTTGTTCAGACAAAATTTCGATGATTTTTTTAGCAAAGAGGTGTGCATGTCCTCCCGAGCGTCCCGTCACCAAGTCACCGTCCACCACCACATCTTCGTTGGTATAAATGGCACCGTAGGCTTTGGCATCGCCGATGAGGTTGTTATGACAAACCAATTTGCGGCCTTTCACCAATTCGGCAGCCGGAGCCACCAGCCACAAGCCGTGGCAGATGATTCCTTTTAATACGGTTGGTTCGGCAAATACGCGCTTCAGGAATTCGGTCGCCGGCGGGATTTTCTCCACATCTTCCGTGTACCGAAGGCGGTCTGAAACCATGCCCGACGGTACGATGATAGCCGAATAGCTGCGAAGTTCTTCGTCACTCATGTTTTCAAAACTCTCCCAACAATCCATCGGCACTTTGTACTCGTGCCCATGGAATGTGATTTTGTCCTGTCCCCACAAACGCGTCAGAAAATGAATGTCAGCTCCTTCTTCCGGAAATCGGTATTTGTAATAAAATATTTCGTTTTCGTAATAATCAGCCTCAAAAAGAATCCCGATTTTTTTACCCTTGAGTTTCATAAGGTGTTGATTTAAATTACGAAAGAACTTCTACCAATTTTTGGCCAAAAGCAATAGATGATTCCACCGACAGGGCGGTCACAAACGGATGGTCGTAGTTCACTTGAGGTTTGTTGCGATTGGCACCCGGATCAGAATAGACACGACCATTGGGTCCTACCGCATCTTCCACGATGACCAACAGTGGGAAAGCAAATCCCTGAGTTACAATATTTGTACCCGCATTGCCTTCTTTTGCCCGTACCAACGGATAATCCATTAATCCGGTAAAATCCCATTCGCGCGGGTGTGCCACAATTTTTTTGCCGTAAATAATACTGCGGTGCAACGTATCGCTTTCGCGTGCCCACACAAACGCTCCTACGGCATAGCAGAGTGCGCCTAAAATCTTGCCCTGCTCGTACGCAGTTACGCACAGCTTATGTACATGCGGATTTCCCACAATATCAAGTGCCGAACCCGGGCCTCCGACAATCACCAACGAGTCATAATCTGACATGACCGCGTCTTCAATTTTGATGGGGCTATCCCACTCACCGGTGTCGAGGATTTCATTGCAGCGGTCAACCACTTCAGGAGGGTTCACGTTATAATTTTGCATTGGATCCACAAATCCTTTGTCCATGCTCAAAACCAACGGCAACGGAGTGACGCCAAATGGAGTTGCTAATGTAAGTTCAAATCCTGTTTTTTTAAGGGCATCCCAAGGGGCTTGCAATTCTTCTGCCCAAAGGCCGACATTGGAAGCCAAAATCAAAACTTTCTTGCTCATAATGCTCGTTTTTTATCTTTTTAGACTGTATTTAATTGAAATGATTGAGGAGTTTTTACTTGAGTCCAGAATAGTGACGGAAAATTTTGCCATCTTTCATGTAGAGGGCATCATATACTTTTGAAGGACCATTGGCAGTATTAATGGTGGCTTCCAAAAAGATGCTGTCTTCGGTGATAGCGAGTTTTTCGGTCGAGACAAATCCGCGGTAGATGTAGGTGAGGTAATCGCCCAATTGCTTTACCAATGCTTCTTTCCCTCTTAAAACAATGGGTTCTTTGGCTACGTGTAAAATCATGACAGCGTCATCGTGGTAGTCGTGATCCACCAAAACGTTAACATCATTGTCTGCCAACAATTTAAGGTGGTTGTCGTAAAATTCACGGTTGGTCATAGTGGTCTGTATTTAGAGTTTCATTATTGATTTTTTGAGTAAAACTTTAATCAGATGACGCAGATATGCCTCGTGAATAGCCGGTTCACTTTGGAATGTAAGCACTTCGTCTTCCAATTTTTCAAGAGCTGCCTCTACCTGATCTGAGGTAATGGAAGCTCCCAGCAGAACACTCTCCACTTTTTCGAGGCGTACCGGAGTATCCGTACTGCCCGTCAAAACGATTCGAATGTCGGATACTGTACCTGCTGTTTTTTCAAGCGCTACCGCCACTCCGCAGATGGTTCGTCCGCCGCCTAAAAAACTCATCTTTTCATAAGCAGACACACCTGCACCGGGAGCCGGGATATGTATTGCTCGAATCAGTTCTCCCTGTACCAAACTTTTCACCCCTCCTAATTGGTAAAAAGTAGCAATGGGTACGAAGTGCTCAGCAGTCGCATCGGCCACCACCAATTGGGCATCAAGGGCCAACAGGGCCGCTAAAACATGCCCGTGGAGATTACCGCCGAAGTAAAAGGCGCCTCCAATGGTGCTGTTGTTGGACACGTGCGGGTCGCCGACAGCTGCCAATGCCTGGCTCAGAACAGGATAACCGCTGATTGCCTGCTCTTTAGCTAAATCGGCGTACGTTGTTGTGGCACCGATTACTAAGTGAGTTTGTTCTTGCACGACCTTACTGAAATCCGGAATATTTTTGAGGCTTACGACAGCTTTGGGACTGAGGTAGCCTTTTTTCAGTTGGCTTACAAATGCCTGGTCTCCCACCAGTACTTGAGAGCCGCTTTGCTGGATAAGTCTGAATACTTCGTCCAAGGAGTTGGGTGAGATGTATTCAAACGGGGTGATTGTCATGGTGAATTGAATAAAAAAGGTTTTAGGCCGAATAAATGACTTGCCAGATCTTTTCGGGGGTTACGGGCATATCTATGTGTTCAACTCCGTATTCAGACAAGGCATCACAGATTGCATTGACCATCGCAGGAGCTACGGGGGGATTACTCACATCACCGGCCCCCTTGGCACCCAACGGGTTAGACGGCGACGGTGTTTCGGTTCGGTAAAGTTCCATCTTAGGAATCCAATTGGAACGTGCAATGGAATAGGTGTCAAAATCATCGGTCAATACCTGCGCCGTCTCGGGTGAGTAGCGGGTTTCTTCGGCCAATGCCTGACTGATTCCGAGCAGGATGTTTCCGTAGGATTGTCCGCGTACCACTTCCGGATTTACTACCACACCGAAGTCATTCACCGCCACGTAGTTCACCAAATCCACCACACAGGTATCTTTGTCGATTTCTACAATGGCGACGTGGGTTCCAAACGGGAAGTTGAAGTTTTTTGGGTCGAAATAAGCCGTTCCTTCCAACCCCGGCGACATACCTTCGGGAAGGTCCCAACCAAACCAAAGCATCAAAGCGACCGTTTGAAGGGTCATGACGGCCTGCTCGGGAGCAGGAATTCCGATCACTTTTCCATCTTTGTATTCGATGAGGTCAAGCGGCATTTTGAACAGATACGCCGCATACTCGCGTGCCTTTTGAATCATCATTTGACAGGCTTTCTGAACTGCAGCTCCCTCTACACTCAGGGAGCGACTTCCGTAACTGGCCTGTCCGTAATACAGCGGCAATTCGGTATCAGAATGCTGAATGGTGATGTAGTCCATCGGAATTTGCAACTCTGCCGCCGCAATCTGAGCAAAAGTGGTGTCCTGCATCTGTCCGTGCGGTTGAGCACCCGTGGTGATGGCTACTTCGCCCGAAGGAGCAATGTGGATATAGGAACTTCCCCACGTACCGCTCATTAAACCTTCGCCTCCCATTTTGGCGGAATTACCAACCCCCGCTACGGCTACATACGAGCCAATACCCAGCCCCAGCAACTTGTTGCGCGTTTTGGCTTCGGCCTTCATTTCAGCCAATTTTGAATAATTGGCTTTCTCCAGGGCCATGTTGAGTGCCTGCTCGTAGTTGCCGGAATCGTAAGTCCATCCCAAACCGTTTTCGTAAGGAAACTGGTCGTTTTGAACCATATTTTTTCGTCTTACTTCTGCTGAGTCCATGCCGATTTCCCGCGAAAAACGTTCAATGGCACGTTCAATCAAAAAGATAGCTTCTGCCCTACCCGACCCTCTCATCGGAGCCGTAGGCACTTTGTTAGTATACACCACGCTGACCTCGTACGATGCCTTCGGAATGGCATACGCTCCCGTAATACTCCTACCTATCAATGCCAGTGGCTGACCGGGTGCGTTGATAACCGGGTAAGCACCCACGTTACTGAACGCGCGGCAACTGAGGGCGGTGATTTTACCGTCTTTCGTTCCTGCGATTTTTACATATTGAACCTGATCACGGGATTGAGCCGTGTTGCGGGAAAAACCGGCGCGGGTATCTATCCATTTCACAGGGCGACCCAGTTCCCGGGCCATCCACAATACGAGCGGAGTATCCGGATACAGGTTCCCTTTGCAACCGTTACTTTCACCAATGTAGGGAACCACCACGCGTAATTTGTTATAAGGAATCCCCAACACATAGAGCGAAATCAGCAACCGGTGCGGATACGGAATCTGCGTATTGGTCCAAAGCGTGTGCTGATTGGTAGCCGGATCGTGTTGAGCCAATACCCCGCGCACTTCCAACGTGTTGTGCATCATCCGCTGGTTATAAATCCGCTGTTCTACTACCACTTCAGACTCGTCAATGGCTTTATCTACAGCTTCTTTATCTCCAAATATGGTATGAATCATCAAGTTATTCGGAGCCGTTTCGTGCAAAAGCGGAGCGCCCTCTTTCAGAGCTTCTTCGGGGTCTAAAACCACCGGCAGGGCTTCGTATTCGACTTTTATTTTGTCCAGCGCGTCATAAGCCTGCTGACGGGTTTCGGCCACAACCGCAGCCAATTGATCGCCTGCAAAACGCGCCCGGTCTTTGGCAAATACAGTGTGCGACCCCGGAACGATGCCCGAAGGGTGCGGTAAAAAGTGGCTTTCGGCAAACGGCGGCACCCAGATGACGGGCATCGGCATAATCTGTTGCGTATCTTTCCATGTAAACACCCGAACTACCCCGGGCATTGCCTCCGCTTCAGATGTATCAATGCTGAGGATATTTGCGTGTCCATGTGGACTTTGCAGGATAGCTGCGTGCAACATACCCGGCAACGACATATCTGCAATAAATTCCGCGCTTCCTGTAACGAGTTCTTTCGTTTTTCGGGTCTGTTGTGCTTTTCCAATCAATGACGGGCCGGTATCTTCCTTGGCAGGTGCTTCTTCGCCACGGATGGCAGCCGCGGCCGCCTGTACGGCTTCCACTACCTGCTGATAGCCGGTTTCCCGCGTCAGGTTACCTTGAAGCCATTCTTTGATCTCGTCCTCCGTTGGATCGGGATTGAGACCCAACAGTTCAACGGCCGCCATGATGGCTCCCGGGGTAGAGAAACCGTTTTGTACCGCATAATTGTCCCAAAATGCCTGTTGCAGCGGATGCAACTCCCCTCCCTGGGCCAAGCCTTCAATGGTTGTAACTTCGCTGCCGGCCGCTTCAAGTGCCAAGACTTGGCAGCTTTTAGTCGCTTTTCCGTTGACAAGGACGGTACACGTCCCGCACATACCGGAATTACAACCCACTTTTGTTCCTGTCAACTGAGCGGAATCACGCAGGTAATCTACCAACAACGTACGCGGCTCTACCTCACTGACGTATTCTTTTCCGTTAATTTTAATACTTAAGTCCATATAGTTAAAGCAGTCTTGTTATGTCAAATTGTGGGAAAACTCAATTAGGCCAGCGAACCATCTGGGTGCTGAACCATTCCTGCAAAGTGGATAGCAATCCTGCCGTCTCGCAAAACCCAGCTATCGGCAAAGCGCATTTGACTAACTCCGTCTTTGGTAGTCATCGTAATCTGCTCGGTGATCATGAGCGTTTCGGGGTCTTCGGTTTCAGCCCAAAAAACAATGTCGGACTCTAAGCCGTCAATGCCCAAAATGCCCTGCATGTGTTCATTTACCTGCTCGCGCCCTTTGTAAATGACCGGCGTTTTCATGAAGCTGCTGATGAGAAGTGCATCGTCCGTGTATTGGTCAAGAAGAGCTTCTATATTCTTATCCAAAATGTGTTGAATATGCTCACGGTACATATTCCCCAGTTTAGTATCAGGTACGTTTTTCATGAGGTTGGTAATAGAGGTTCACTGTTTGATTTAACAATTGATTTACTGAGGCTTGAATGTAAACAGCATAAAATCGGACATCCAAAGGGCCATGGTAAGGCCATAGTTTGGATACTCAGCCATAATGCTGTTACGCAGGTCATCACCCCGAAGCCCCTCGGCTATCTTTTGTTTGGCAAACGTCAAATAGCCAATCATAATCGGAAAGACCGATGGATCGGTAGGGGCGCCGTGGCCGGGTACAACATGCTCATACCCTTTGGGTTCAAACGATTTCAAGGCCGCAATCCAGTTGTCAAAGCAATAATCTCCCGATTGGGTTCTCTCCCCAAAATAGCCGTAGCAATTGTGGTAAACGAGGTCTTGTACCAACAGGATTTTTTGCTCGGGCAGCTCCACGACCATATTCACGGGACATTCCGTTTCGTACACTTTTATCAAATTGATGGTCACACCGTCGAAGTCAAACGCTCCCTCTTCCACTGCCTCCGTAGGAAGCACTTTATTAGTAGGGATGGCATCCGGCTGATCGGGGTGCATGGTACGGTGGAAGTTCAAAAAATAATCGGCCATCGCATTGATGATTCCAATCACTTGCGGAAAGGCCGCAATATGAGCTCCCTCAAATGAAGCCGCCCCAATCCAGTGGTCCGGGTGATGATGGGTAATAAGAATACGCTCCAGAGGTTTGCCGAGACTTTCGATATAGGTCCGTAATTCGTCGGCGTGAGGTTTTAAGAGTAGGGTATCAATAAGTAACAGCTTATTGGGAGTTTCTATGATCTGGGCATTGGCTATTTCCCCCGATTCAGGAGCCTGAACGCAGTGAATAGTGACCGGTCTACTCTCTACTTTTTTAACGGTAATAAATTCTAAGTTCATCTGATAGTAGGATTATAGCGTTGCCGATCCTTCGTAATATTTCAAATCACCAACGATATATTTGGTAATCAATACCGAATCGTCGGGTCCTGCTTTTACTTCCCACGTTTGGTAAGCATCCAGCGTAATACGCTTGCTGTAGGCTTCCGGTGCATTCCATACACTGGCTTCCCACTTTACGATTACATCTACCACGGCTGTATCACCGTTGATGGTGGCTTCTGCCTTCTTAACGGTATGTACTTCGTCGAAAAAAATGCGGATAACGCGCTGAAACCATCCTTCAAAACCGGCATAGCCATAGACGGTAACTTCGGGAAAAACCATCTCCAACCCATCATCAATCAACATGGGTAATAATTCAACCATCGGCGCGTGTACGTCTAGTTTTCTGTACCAGTCTACTGCGAGTTTTTCAATTGATTCTTGCGTGAGCATATACGTGTGAGTTTTATGTATTGTTTTCAGTCTTTTTCGTTTAATGAGAGCAATTGGTTTTTACCCAATCCGGCTTATAATCGCCTTCCAGTACCAAATCAATCAGGAAGGGTTCGTCATCGGCGAGCATTCGCTCAATGGCGGGTAGAATATCCTCTTCTTTTTCAACCCGAACGGCGTTTACTCCCATCGATTGAGCCAAAAGGTCGAACCGAATGGCAGGATATGACAAATCAAAAGGCAACGGATAGGGATGCTGTTCAATGTTGCGTTCTTTCCAGTACACGTCAATGTTGAGTTGAAGCAATTTATACGAACCATTGTTGCAAACCACGAACTTTGCCCCGGCTTTGTGTCTTACCGCCGACCAAAGCGTTTGAATGGTGTACATACTTCCTCCATCGCCCGAAAAACCAATCACGGTTTTGTCTAAATTGGCGAGTTTGACCCCAATGGCTCCTGGAAAACCGACGCCTAAAGAGCCGCCTCGGGTCACGAAGTAATTCCCAGCCTGACGTGGCGGAATATAGCGTGTAATGGCCGGTGAACTGGTTAAGGCTTCGTCGAAAATAATGGCATCTGCCGGCAGTCTTTGGGCCAACACTTCCGCAAACTGCGACATTTGTAAAGGTGATTTCCCTTTTTGAAGTTGGTCTTTTTCCAGCTCCAACGCCATTTTTTTGGCTTTTGCATCGCTGATGGCTTCTACACGCGCCGCTGCTGCTGCCTTGTATTCATCCGTCATGGCAGCTTCTAAGGCCGCCGCCAGTGCTTTCATCGACAGTTTAGGGTCACTGACCACGCCTAAATCAACCCGGTGATTTTTGGCGATTTCGTACGCGTTCAAATCAAAGTGAATTACTTTGGCACCGGGAGCATAAATATCACCTTCCTCCGGAAAAACCTCGGGAACCATGTAGGTACCTACTATCAAATTGGCATCTCCTTTGGTAGTGATGGGAAGACTGTACGAACCAAACATGTGGCCCGTGGTTCCCTGATACAGCGGATGAGTTGTATCAATGATTACATCCCCAAAGTCAACTCCGTATACCTCGGCTCCAATCAGTTCCGCCACTTTTGTCAATTCCAGAATAGCATCTGAATACGCCACTCCATCGCCGATAAAAAGCATTGGTTTTTGAGCGGCTAACAGCAGTTGAGCCGCCTGTTCTATCAAAGAACTGTCGGGCTGCACTCGAGTAGAAGGAATACAACTTGGGAAAACGGGTTCTTCGTTTATCTCGTCCAGAATGTCCATTGGCAAACAGACATAAACGGGTCCCATAGGAGGCGTTGACGCGATCTTAATGGCTTTCCGAAGGGTTCTCAGTAATGATTTTGACGATAGTGCTACGGTCGCAAATTTGGTAACGGGTGCCATCATAGCCACCAGATCGTTGGCCATTTGCGAATCCATGTTCATGTACTGCGTACCCGCATCCGAGCCAATCACCACCAATGGAGCATGGCCCCTTTTGGCCTGATAGAGCGCCCCAACGGCGTTGCCGATACCGGGAGAACTGTGAAGCTGAACAAGCGTAGGGCGTTGTGAAAAGCGAGCATACCCATCGCCCATCATTACCGCGATGCTTTCCTGAAGCGTTAAAATGTATTTCATTTCGGAATATTCAGCCACGGCATCCAGGAAACCCTGTTCAACCGTACCCGGATTTCCAAACATAAAGTCCATACCGTCGGCCAGGAACTGCTCAACGATTTTCTGGTTTCCTGTTTTACCACCCATATCTTTTTACGCCTTTATCAAGTACTTCTACCAACTGATCGCCAAACTCAAATGAACACTGAAGTGAGCGCGCCGTAATGAATGGATAGTCAACGATCACTGACGTTTCTTTTCCAAAATTTCCGTGGAACTGACCTTCCGGTCCTACCGCATCCGCCAAAATATATTCCAAACAATACGGTGGAGGCCCCATATTCAAGTCGGTATTCAAAAAGCCCGTACCGTCGTGGTAATCGTACTCAATGCAGTGACCGGTCACGTGTTTGCCTTTAATGATGGAAATGCGTTCGTTGAAGTCGCGGGCAAAAACCAGCGGAGCTACCCCGTAACAAATGGCCCCAATCGGCATATTTTTCTTGTAGAAACCCAAAATCAAATCATGGACGCGTTGATTATTTACCATGTCGATAATCGGGCCGCTTCCGCCTACCAACAGGAGTGCCGCGTATTCTTCGGTGAGTTTTTCCTGAGCCACTTTCAGGTCAGCATAGTATTGCTCAAAAGCTCTGAGGAAATTCGGAGTGGAGAAATAAGGTCTTTCCGGCAGCTCTTCTGACAAATTGCGTCTCGCTTCCAAGCGATTGGTCGCTTCAAATGCTTTTACTTTTTCGGCTGCTTCGGGAGTAGTCACGCACACGTCAAGCGGTGGATCTACGTAGGTAGTATCGTAGCTTGGTGGTAATGCCTGCGCCTTTTTACCTTTAGGCGTCATAAATTCAACGGTGTAGCCGGCAGCCTCCAACTTTTCGAGGGGGCCTACTAATTCGACACCCCAGTATCCGTACTCAGACAGGATGGCCAAAACTTTCTTTGACATAAAACTTAGGAATAAAGATGAACTATATGTTAAAGGTTTTTCAATAAACTTCGCCCAATTCTACTTGCAATGCAGACGACCTGGGCATATTTTTTTTTCGTTTCAACGCGATTTCGTGAGCCGTGTCATAATGAGTTCGCATGTTATGCCAACTGAATTTTTCCAAGCCATTTTCTGCCCGAATCCGATCCACTTTATCCTCCGTGTTACGGCGCATCATTTTCACAAACCGGTACATAATGTCAGTCAACTGTTCCACTGATTCTGGGTACGTTTGCGATTCACGATTCACCACATAAATGCCCCGTTCATCGTGATTGGGCATGGTTTGAGTAATATAATGGCCAAAACCTGAAAGGTTGCTCGTCACGGTAGGAACTCCCCTGACCACACATTCTTGAGGAGTATACCCCCAAGGCTCATAAAAACTGGGAAAAATCCCCAAATGACATCCGCAAACAAACTGCCCGTAATCAAGACCAAACAAAGGGTTGGACACGTTAATAAATTCGGGATGATAGACCACCTTAACTTTGTCTAACCGATTGTTAATCAGGTTGGTCCGACGACAATAATCAACAATATCATCTTCCTCCACCATATCGTGCGTTACATAAGCGGGCAATTTTTCGGTTCTCCAATTCAGGATTGTCCTTCCTCTTTTATACTTGACCGATTCATCGACAAAATCATTGAGGTCGGGAAATTGCGTATCGCTGCTCGAAACTACACTTCTAAACAACCGATTTCCTACTTCTTTTTGAATGGATTTACAGGTTGTTTCCAGTTCATTGAGTATCACGTGTGAATTGATCACGCCGGCATTAATCGAACGCACCTTCTGATTAGTAATGATAAACATCACCACAGTAGTGTTCATTCGCGCTTTTTTCATTTTTTTATTCAAAAGAGTAAGAGCTTCGAGAGTCATATCAAACCCTTTATTCTTATATTCATACCGCCCCGAACTGAAAAAATAAATGGTCTTATCTAAGTCAAATGTATAACTCGGAAAGAAATGCCCCATGACAAATTTATGGATGTGCTTACGGTTTTTATGGTGTAAAGTCTCCAGTTCGTATTGAGCAAAATGCTCCAGTTTTATACCGTTTGGCGTTACTAAATCAGGTACTCTTCCCAGAAAATGAATACATTCCTGAGCTACAATGTCGCTGATGGTAGTAAAAGTGCCGGCGCTTTGAGCCGCCATTCGTTCAATGGTCACCTGTGCTTCAATCCCGTAACGACGTGCTTCCTGTAGCCAGTTAAACTTTTCGAGCTTGCTGCGGTACGTTGATTCGTTTTGGGCTATATAGCGCCCTAATAGAGTCGCATGGGTAGTAAATACAGTGGCAATATTTACCTTGTCCGCGTACAATTTCGGTAAACCGCTGCTTGACATCCACTCATGAAAATGAGCAACAACTTCTTCAAAAGGGCTGGTTTCGGCCACAAATTCGACGAGAAAGAGTCGAACCATTTCCCCAAAAGCCATTACTTGATTCACGAGCTCGTCAGAACTAAAATCTCGAATTTGATGATCTTCCTGAAAATCAGACCTGGCTTGGTCAATTCTTGACCGGATACTCTTAATATCGAACAACAGTACTTTGGGCTTACCCGTCACTAACAACCAATATCCGTAATGTACAGTCAATCCCATACTGCGTAACTTTCTAACGACTCTGCCTATTGGGGAATCATCCAACTGGTAAATCGGCTCAAAATCCTCGGCTGCCTGTTTCGCAAAAAAAGGCCCGATCATGCAGTATCTATCTCCCCATTTTTCAATCATGGAAGGAACCTTTGATCGAATAACGGTGTAGATTCCCCCTATCTGGTTACATATCTCCCAGGAAACTTCAAATAATAGCTTTTTCTTCGAATTTGTAATTAAAGAGGTCAATAGAATACTGGTTTTAGAGTTTTCAACAGCTAAAAGGAGAGCATAACCACATATACGAAAGAAGAATACCAACGTATCAGTAGATAAGTCGAACGTATCCTCTATTGGGAGTGACAGGTAAACAACAAACACTTCCTTTGAGAAGTGCAGAATCGGGTTTAAATCTTTTAGAACGTTTATGAGTCTTTTAAGTACAAAGAATTACAATTACTATAAGGGGTTAGAGTGTTGAGTAAAAAAAGGTTTTGAGTTTTCTTCTTTAAACATTAATATACCAAAAATCAACGTTAAGCTACGAAATTCCAAATATTCTCAGTCAAAGACCTGTTTTTTCCATGGAAGGTACCTTTTTTAACAGGGAACGCGATGTATCTTAGTTATTCCGTCTAAAAAAACAGTACTTCTACAAAAGAAGCTGAATTGTCTAAAAATATTTTCAAAATAGGAGTATAAAAAGAAATACATAAACAATTAGTAGAATATTCTTTCCATTTTAGGAATATTTTTACATAAAATTGCTCGCTTTATACCCTATTTATCCGCGAATGGTATCTTTTTTACAGGGAGATGGCTATTTTTAGCAGGGAATACAATATATCTAACAGGGAGTATATCTGCATTTTTAACACACTTTTTAACAAATTTAGCCTGTGGCGAAAAAATCCTTATCCGTTTCGGTTATACTCCTGTATCGTATATACGATGTAAATAAATTGGCAGTGCGCGCAAAGTAATGCTATAACAAAAAAATAGACAACGGGGGCAAATGCCTAACTTTGGAGTGACTAAACTCAAAGATTATGTACCTATTTTGCCCAAATTGTCACAGCACAAAGATAAAAAAGAATGGCCCTACTCACTACGGTAATCGCAGCGGCGAACCCTCAGAACCATCAATGTAAATGCTGTGGTCGGCAGTTTGTGATCAACAACGGCCACACGGTGTCGGCATGGACAAGTGCGTTAGTTAAAAACGCATTGAAAGAGCGTCTGTCTCTGCGGGCCATTTGTGGGGTTTTCGGGGTGAGCCTGAGTTGGCTACAATCGTTTGCCCATACTTTTTGGGAGCAGACACCTACGGATCTGGGGCTGCCTCCGCAGCTCGTTGGCCAGATAAAAAAACTACAAGTTTTTGGCATTGAGGCAGATGAATTGTGGTCATTCGTAAAGCAGAATGCCACCAAGCGTTGGATCTGGGTAGCTTACGACCCTATTCATCGCCTGGTGGTTGGCTACCACATCGGTGGCAGGGGTATTGAGGCGGCCAAGCGGTTCTGGCAGAAGATTCCTTGCCTGCTGAAGAGTTGCAACTTTGAAACCGACCATTGGGATGCCTATAAAAGCATCATACCAACAGCCCAGCATAAAATTGGCAAAGACCTGACTTTTTACATTGAAGGCTTCAATGCTACCATTAGAGCTAGGGTCAGCCGGCTGGTCAGAAAGTCGCTATCCTTTTCCAAATTGGACAAGTGGCACAACTTGGCGATTGGTTGGTGCTTTTGGCAATTCAACTTGGAGAGGCAGCATTACATTTGATACACCGCCAATTTTTGAGGGGTTCGAGCAAAGAGCGGTACTTGATGGCAAAGCGTAAAAGTGCTCCTTTTCCTGTTTGGTTTAGCTTGTCTCCCATGCGGGTTTTGTAGTTTTCTACGCTTTTAAGCTCAATACCAAGCTTTTGGGCTAAATCTTTGTTGGAAGAAGCTTCAATGAGAAGTATGAGCAAATCCAACTCACGTTGGGTAAGCGTTGTTAGTAAGAAAACGTCTTCGTCTTTTGGAAATGGGCTGTTATGAATGCAACGAAGGAGGTTTTGAATAGTTAGTTTAGGCATAATTCAATGATTATAAGCTCAAAAATGAACTTAGTGAATACCTTAACAAAAAGCAACTATCAAAGTAGGGGAGAAGCCCAGTGTTACCACCGAGTAACTATAAAACACAAATGAACCATATAATATTGCGTTTTTAAAGAAAAGATGCAAAAAAAATAAAAATACCCCAAAGTGGAAGAATATTATTTGGTAATTATCTTTTTTGCACTTTTAAACTATCCGGGACGATAATGCAGCGTATGTTGATTTTTGCATTCATGTTCGGTTCTTTGAGAAGATCAATTGTAGGTAGAATATAAATGAACACAATAAGTTACACCATTGCGCCTCGTTTTCCCAATTCGATGGCTTCCAAATGAGTGATTTTACGATTGTCCAGTGTAAATCGCAGTAGGGTGCGGATTTTATGAAATCCTTCCTGCCCCGCTGCACCCGGGTTGAGATAAAATAGATTGTTCAGAGCCGGGTCACGCATTACCCGTAAAATGTGCGAGTGACCGCAGATGAAAATATCCGGTGTATTGGTCTTTAATTCGGGCCGGACTTGCGGATTGTATTTAGGGGGAGCGCCACCGATGTGTGTCATCCATATCCGGAATCCTTCCAGTTCAAACCGTTGATGTTCAGGAGCTTTCCACTGTACTTCTTTGGGGTCAATATTTCCGTAAACGGCGCGTAAGGGTTTAAATTCCTCCAATTTTTCAAGGATTTCTACTTTGCCTACATCGCCGGCGTGCCAGATTTCATCGCACTCTTTGAAATAGTCAAAAATAGCGTTGTCTAAATAATAATGGGTGTCGGAGAGAAGGCCAATGCGGGTCATTTTTAATTACGAATTACGAGTGCAGAATGTCGAATTTTGAAACAGTGCGGAGGGAATATTAAATAATAGCTTTTAAGGCCATGCCGCTCATGATGAGTACGACCAGCCAACCGGCGATTTGAAGCCAAACGGGATGTTTGTAATTTCCAATCAATCGTTTGTTGCGGGTGGCGATGAGCATGACTGCCAGGGCAATAGGTAAAATAAAGCCATTGATGGTGCCTACAAATACTAAAATCTGCACCGGTTTGCCTACTACAAGAAACACAATGGTTGAAATGGAAATAAAAGCAACGGTCAAATAACGATGATTTTTTTCTAAAACGGGGTGAAATGTTCGTAAAAATGAGATAGACGTATAAGCCGAACCAATCACCGACGTAATCGCCGCACTCCACATCAGTACCCCAAATAACCGATAACCTACCTGTCCTGCTGCGAGTTGGAAGACTGAAGCAGGAGGGTTGTCTTTGCTCAAAACTAACCCCGTTGCTACTACGCCCAACGTTGCCAGAAACAAAAAATACCGAATGATAGAAGTAATCAAAATTCCCGTGGTGGCGCTATGATTGACCTGAGGCAATGCATCTACCCCTTTTACTCCCGCTTCCAACAGCCGGTGGCCACCCGCAAAAGTAATGTAGCCGCCTACGGTGCCTCCGACGAGCGTAATGGTGGCAATCGGGTCAAATTTTTTGGGTAAAACCGTTCTGACAAGCGCTTCTCCAACGGGAGGATGAGCCGAGAAAACGACGTAAGCAATGAGCAAAAGCATCAGGATACCCAAGTATTTGGCAAAATTATCCATGGCTTTTCCCGCTTCCGGAAGCAGGAAAAGAGCAATACCAATCAAGGCACTTGCGATGGCACCAACTTTTACATCAAGCCCGCTCATGACCTCAATTCCTAATCCTGCGCCGGCTACGTTGCCGATGTTGAATGCTAATCCACCGATTACAATTAAGAAAGAAAGCAGATAACCCAGTCCGAAAAAAAGGTCGTTGGCAATGTCCTGAGCGCGTTTTTCAGTGACGGCGATAATGCGCCAAATATTAAGTTGAGCACCTAAATCAAGCAGAATGGAAAGCAGAATCACAAACCCAAAATTGGCCAGTAATTGCTGAGTAAAAACGGTTGTTTGCGTGAGAAAACCGGGCCCAACGGCCGATGTGGCCATGAGGAAAGCTGCTCCGAGGAGGGTATTGGTGATTGATGTTTTTTTCATTAGGGTCTATTTCTGCGCAAAATCGCAAAAAATAGAACACGGATTGAACAGATTGAACAGATTCATACGGATAAATTCTAATAAAATCCGTGCGAACCCGTTGTATCCCTTCAATCCGTGTGCCATTATTACCCCAAAATCATTTCCTTCATTTCGGCCCGAATCCGTTTTTTGTCTAATTTTCCTACCGACGTTTTCGGAATTTCAGGTACAAATTTGATGTGGTCGGGAACGTACCATTTATTAATTTCGCCCGAATCTACTTTTGCTTGAAGCACGGCTTTGATGCTTTCGGGAGTTAATTTGTCTTGGTAATCAGGTTTCACAACAATAATGGCGTGAGGTCGCTCGCCCCATCTGGGGTCAGGGAAACCAATCACTGCCGACTCGGCCACGCCTTCTACCTGTGAAAGTAGGTTTTCAATGTCCAATGACGATACCCATTCGCCTCCTGTTTTGATCACATCCTTGACGCGGTCGGCAATGGTGACGTAGTAATTAGAGGCAATATGGGCGACGTCGCCCGTGTGTAACCAGCCACCTGCCCATAGTTTCTCGGAAGAATCGGCATCTTTGTAATATCCTTGCGTCATCCAAGGGCCACGAGCTACGAGTTCGCCCACGGTTTCACCATCGTGTGGCAAGAAGTTTCCGTCGTCGTCCATGAGCCGTAATTCTACAAACGGAGCGATTCTTCCTGCTTTGGTACGATAATCAAGTTGTTCTTCGGGCAACATTGCCAATTGCTCGTCGTTGAGGTGTACTACGCTCATAATCGGAGCAGTTTCCGACATGCCATAGCCTTGCGATACGTTGATACCCAAGTCTAATGCGGCCTTGGCCAAACCACGGGTCAGCGCTGAACCGCCAATCAACACGTTCCATTTACTTAAATCTATTTGTTTGGCAACGGGGCTGTTAACCAGCATATTCAGAATTGTAGGTACACAATGGGAGAAAGTGACTTTTTCTTTAACCAATAGTTTCAACAACATTTCTGGCTCGTAACGACCTGAATAGACTTGTTTGAAATTGAGCATCGTCGCTAAAAACGGGAACCCCCAGCCGTGAACGTGGAATAGGGGCGTAATGGGCATATACACGTCGCGGTTGTCAATGGGCAAAGCGCGGTAGCCTGGAAAATAAGCCAACAAACAAAAAGTGTGCATCACCAATTGGCGATGTGAAAAATAGACGCCTTTTGGGTTGCCTGTGGTGCCTGTGGTATAGAAAGTTGTCGCCAGACTGTTTTCATCAAAATCGGGAAAATCGTAGATTTCGGAAGTATCTTTGAGTAAGCTTTCGTACTCGCCTACTAACGGGAAAGAAGTCGTAACTAACTCGGCCTCTGGATTTTGATAGACTTTATCGCTGACGATAATGTACTTCTCAACCGTTGTCAGTTGGCCTTTGATGGCTTCGATGATAGGCACAAAATCTTCGTGAATCACGACAAATTTATCTTCGGCGTGATTCATTGTATAAAGAATCTGCGCGGGAGAAAGTCGAATGTTGATGGTGTGCAAAACCGCTCCCAAACAGGGAATGGCAAAAAAGCACTCTAAATAGCGGTGACTATCCCAGTCCATCACGGCCACGGTATCACCTGCTTTCACACCTGCTTCGGTGAGTACATTGGCGAGTTGGCGCACGCGTTTATCAAACGTATGGTAGTTCATCCGAAATAAATCCCGGTACACAATCTCGCGTTGGGGATTGTATTTAGTGACTTGATCGAACAGCATTTTTATAATCAGCGGAGGATCGTAAGCTGAAGGGGTACGGGGAACAATTCGGGTCTGAATCATGGATTGGTTAACGGTTTGTTGTTTGGGTAAAATTATGTTTTTTCTTTGAAAAGGCATAGAAAAGTCAAGAGTACTATCTATATACAGGGAAAATTGATTTTTGGGTGATTGGATAGGTCTTTAATTTTAATTTATCTGCTATTTTTCAACAGAGTTAATTCTTAAACGTCGGTGCAGTTGTGCCAATTACCGGATATTTTTATCTTGCCTCAAAAATAGACTATGCCTTTTATGAGAATCCATTTCATTTCTTTCCTGCTTCTTCTAAACGTCTCTCTTTTTGCCCAACATAAAACGCAAACCATTCGTGGAAAAGTAATTGATCGGGTAAATCGTCAGCCGGTGGCAGGGGCTTCAGTCATCATAATAGGTACAACCCAGGGTACTCAAACGGATGCTTTAGGAGAGTTTTCCATTTCCAATGTTCGTATTGGGCGCACGGCTGTTAAATGTTCTATGGTAGGTTATGAGCCCTATTCGACCGAAGAATTTATCCTCAATTCAGTGAGGGAAGTTGTGTTGAATCTGGAATTGAAAGAAGCATCGTACGATTTGCAGGAAGTAAAAGTAGTCTCGGCCCAAAACCTCAATCGGCCTGTCAATGACCTTGCCTATGTGAGTGCGCGGTCGTTTACGGTAGAAGAAACCGAACGAATACCCGCTTCGGTCAATGACCCCGGACGTATGGCGTTGGCTTATCCGGGCGTGAAAGCAGGTCGCGATGAAAATGAGAATAAAATTGTGGTGCGCGGTAATTCGCCTTTCGGAATTTTATGGCGACTCGAAGGGATTGACATTCCTAACCCTAACCATTTTGCACAACCGGGGTCGGGTGGCGGCGGCATTACGGTTTTTAGTGCCCAATTATTGGGTCGTTCCGATTTTTTTACGGGAGGGATGCCCGCCGAGTACGGCAATGCGCTTTCGGGGGCTTTTGATATTCGTTTCAGAGAGGGAAATCAGCAAAAGCGAGAGTATCGTACCAAACTCGGTATTTTGGGGTTAGACTTTTCGACTGAGGGTGCGATTAAAAAAGGACGTTCGTCGTATTTGGTCAATTATCGTTACTCCACGCTTGGTTTGTTGAGTCAAATGGGTTTCTATTTAGTGGGCGAACGCGTTACGAATCAGTTTCAGGATTTGTCGTTTAATCTAGCTTTTCACAGCAAGGATGCTAAAAAAACAACTACCGTTTTTGGTTTAGGAGGCTTAAGCACCGAGCATTATATGCCGGTGGAAGACCCCGAAAAGCGTGTTTTGGGGAAATCTGACAACTGGGAAGACCGCCTCAGACCCGCCAATATGGGGGCGCTGGGAGTAACGCACACGGTCAATATCAATGAAAAATCGTCGTGGAAATACGTGGTGGCGATTATCGGCAGTAGTATCAATCGGAATTCTGATACGCTCAACCTTCAGAATGTTCGATTTCGATACGATACCCAAAAATATGATGAGTTTCGAGTAGCTGCCACGGCGACCTACAACTACAAATTTGACGCTAAAACTCGTTTGAAAGCAGGTGCTATCCTGAATCATATTCGGTTCGATTTTTTCAAAGAGACTGCTCCGAGGGCGTCAGTTACGGATATTAATGTTCTTAACGCTGGCCGACAACAGTCTGTTCGGGGAAATGGTAGTACACAAACAGTGCAGGCTTACGTGCAGATAGTCAGAAACTTATCTAATAGACTCGTGATGAATGCAGGGCTTCATTCGATGTATTTATTGTTAAATAATACCGCTTCGCTTGAGCCGCGTCTTTCGTTTCAGTATCGTAGCCCCAAGGCACATTCGGTAAGTTTGGCGTATGGTTTGCATAGTCAGTTGTTACCCATGAGTACGTATTTTTATACCCGAAAAGATACCATTGCGGGGAAAATTACGGAGTCGAAACCCAATCAAAATCTGGCTTTCCCGCGTTCTCATCACTTGATTTTGAGTTATAACTACATCACTCCGAGCCTATGGAAATTTTCGGCCGAAGTATATGCGCAATTTTTACGAAAAATATTGGTTGAGCCCCAAACGGGTTCGACGTATTGGATGATGAACAACTCCGAAGGATTTCCCGAATTTACGACTGTTGCGAAGGGAAAAGGTACCAATTACGGAATAGATTTGGCCGTTGAGCGTTTCTTTTCCAAAAAATACTATTTACTCCTGACGGGTTCGGTGTTTAATTCTACGTACCAAACAGCCGACGGCACTACCTACAATTCGGCTTTTAACGATCGCTTTAGCACTGCGCTTACTTTTGGACGAGAATTTATGTTTAAAAATGGTTCGGTATTTCAGATTGGAGCGCGAACCATGTACAATGGCGGCTATCGTTATACCCCGTTAGATGCAGCAGCATCAGCCAAAGAAAAACGATTTGTACCGCTCAAAGGCGCCGAATATCAAGCGCAAGCACCGGCGTATTTTAGAATGGATGGGCGGGTTTCTTACCGTTCTAATCGAAAAAAATACGCTACGGTGCTATCGCTCGACGTGCAGAATGCCACCAATTACATCAACGTCACCAGTACAAGCTATAATCCCGTTACCAACTCGCTTGAGCCGCGCCGTACGGGAAATGGATTTGTGCCAATTTTGAGTTATCAAATTGATTTTTAACGGTTTCTATAAACCATTTTTCATAATTCTATCGGCAAGTGCGGGCGCTAACCTTTGGATGAGGCGTAGGAGTTTTGTTTTTCCGATACTGATTTCAAACTTATCTTTCGCAAAACCGTGCATAAACTCATCCACTAATTGTTTGGGAGTGATTTTCCCCTTTCCCCGTCCTTCGGTCATAGGAGTTGATACCAATGCTGGAATGATTTCAAACACTTTTACGGACGTGTTTTCCAATTGATACCGTAATGCTTTGGTGCCGTTGTGTATCGCGGCTTTGGTAGCGCAATAGATAGGCGCTGACTTTTTGGGAGCAAACGCCAATCCCGAAGAGACATTGACGATGGCAGCTTCGGGTTTTTGAAGCAACAAAGGCAATAATCCATACGTAATCTGAAACGGACTAATTAAGTTGATCCCAATCTCGGAAGCTATTTTATGGCATCCTTTCTTTTCTTCGAGGAACGAATAGTTGTATTGAACACCTGCATTGTTGATGATGTTGATGTTTGGGTATTTTTCCAAACAGGTATCTACAAGATTTTTAACGGATTGACTATCAGCTAAATCGCATTGAATGGTTTCGATGCCGGCAAAGCGTTCTTTGAGGTTTCTTAGGTTAGCTTCATTGCTTGAGGCTACAATCAATGAGTTGCCTAATTCATAGAATTGCCCAACCAGTTCAAGTCCAATACCTGACGTGCCTCCTGTGATTAGAATGGTATTTCCTGTAGTTCTCATCGAGCTTCTTTTTTAAATAGTTCATTAAATTCCAGAAAAGCGCCTTCCTGCCCTACAATGATGTCTTTGATTTCAAAACAGGTGTACGTTTTTTGATTTTCCATTTCTTCGGGTTTTGTTTGAGCATGACAGATTACTATTGCAGAAAATAGCAATAAAGCGACTTGTAAATGCTTCATTTTTAATGGATTGATTTTGATTTCCTGCAAAACTATTCCCGTTTTCAGCAGGAAGCATTTACATAGGTAAAGAAATTACTTTTGAGAGAGTTTTTTTCTGATGCGGCTCAATTGGGTAGGAGTAATGCCTAAGTAGGAAGCAATATGGTATTGGGAAATAATCTGCTCTAAGCCGGGATATTGTTTTTGAAAAATAGCGTACCGTTTATCGGCGTCGAGCAATACAATTTCAATTTCTCGTTCTTCTTTGTCAACAAAATAGAACTCAGCTAATTTTCTGGCCACTCGTTCTAAATCAGGGAGGGAATTATACAGTGCCGATAATTCTCTAAAATCCGCCGTTAGCAGTTGGCAGTCTGTCAAGGCTTGCTGGACGATTTTGTTGGGCTTGCCCGTGATAAGCGAAGCATATCCTCCCACAATAGAATGAGGCACAAAAAAGTGTTTGTTGTATTCAGTTCCTTCCGAATTTCGGTAAAAAGCCCTGACAACACCTGATTTTAAAAAACCGATTTTAGCAGCTATCTGCCCTTCATCGATGAATAGTTGGCTTTTCTTGAGCTGACTTTCGGAAAAGAGCACACGTACCTTTTCCCATGTTTCGTCGGTAATGGGTGAGATTGCATTAAAATAAGTGCGAAGCTCGTTCAATGGAGTAAATGCGTTTTGAGAAACAGAAAGGGCGTTTTTGACTCTAAAAATACAACCAATGTCCCTTAACTCCTTGTTTTCGGTTGAATTCTAAGGCCGGGGCGGGGACTTTGAGCGTATTGAGCATAAAGAAGAAAGCCTTCAATGCTTTATGACGGGTAGGAATGCGCCGAAAATCAATATCCAATGACAGGTAATATTGCCGATAGGGGTCGTAACCCAGCGATTGGCTTTTTTCTACTTCGGCCCCTACCATATTCTGAATTCCGTAACCCAGTGAAACATTGAGCCATTTGGGAAGATTGGAGTGAGGGGCGAAAGAAGCTAAGTTGACGGAAAACCAATAGGTTTGACCGTTGTAATCTTTGAGCCATTGTTCACTTAAATTACGTCCCAACAGTTCGGGGCGGATTTTGGCTAATGAAGTAGGATGAAAGGAAAACTTGGGTTGGATGCGCTCTTCTCCCCACAACGCATATTGACCCAAATACAGGGACGGGCCGATAACATTGGCAACCATATCGCTGGGTGAAAAACCATAGATTGGATACTGAAACCCGTCCAAAATTTCAATCGGAGTAAGGAAAAGAAAACCTGATAAAGCACCATACAAAGCGGCTTGTTTGCGTGTAATGCCCGTTTTTTGATAGATGCCAGCTGTATTGCGGCAAATTTGGTAGGCCGTAAAAAAATGCCCGACTTTGTCCAACTGCTTCCATTCGTGAGCGTCGTCACTGACGTTGAATTTGCTGAATGAATTGGTTTTGTACCAAGCTTTGCTCAATCCGTAAATGGATCCGGTATAAGCTACGCTTTCTCCTGCTAAAATCCAGCGTAAAGTGCGGTAGTTAGGGCGCGTGGTATCTGATTGAGCGAGAACACTTAAGGTGCAAAGTGTAAAGTGTAAAGTACAAAGTGCAAAGTATAAAACCTTTCGACTTTCTACCTTTTCACCCTGCACTTTTAATAACTGCCTTGGTATTTTCTCGTTCCCCATTCCAACGTCGCTAAAAGTAGTAACAAGAAGAATAACCACTTGTTTTGGATTAATTCTGACAGGTCTTCGGTACTGTCCAATCGATCGGGGGCCTTGTTTTTAAGAAGATATTCTTTCAAACTTTCAATTTGGGCTACTTTCACAAATTGTCCGTCCGTTTGCTGAGAAAGCGAACGTAATAGACTGAAATCTGCCGTTAGATTGAGGGTTTCAAGGGCCAAATCGCGGACGATAAACTGCCCGGTCACGCTCTCAATTTTGTCTTTTATGCTTGTTGTCGCTTTGTATTGATAGACACCTTCCGTCAAGCCGCTCAATTCAAAACGTGAGTTGCCTTCTGTGTTTGTATACGTATAAGATTGCGTTTTGCTGCGCTCATTAGTGATTTCGAGACGGATACTTTGACCGTACGTTCTTTCGTAAATGTCGTTATACACTTCTGTCTCGAAAGCTACTTTGTCGCCTGCATTGTACTCATTCGCAAGCGGATACACCCGAAACTTACGTTTGTCGTCTTTTACCGAAATCAATTGCATTACTTTTTGGAGCAACTCATCTACCGCTTCCTGTTTTTCGGTCAGGGCGTATTCTTCGAGTCGCCACTGCCAAATACCTTCCCCTGCCAGCACCGCAGATTTACGAGTGCCGCCGGTATTAAGCATCAAAAGAGGTTTTCCTGTTTTTAAATTTCCAACGTTTTGATAGAGAACAACTTCACTTCCTGGCAATAAGCGATATTCGCCAAAAGGAACGGTAAGCGGTGGCATTTTTTCCAAAATACGTAGCCTCTCAGGGTCCAAATTGAGGAGTTTGAAGTTGGGATTAAAACGTCCCGTTACTTTGTCCACTTGTCCCGGATTGGCACTGATGGATACTGCTGAGTTTAATTGACTTACTTTGGTGGTATTGGATTGGCTTCCCAGGATAAAAAATACGGGCGTATTGTCACGCTGTAAATAGCGCTGAATAATATCACCGCCTATGTTAAACATATCGGGGAGTTGATGAAGCACAATCAAATCGTATTTCTTGTCGGGATAGGTTTCGGCGTTCGGGTTGACGCCAAAGATCTTTACATCTACCTCATAATTAAGGTTTTTCTCCAAAACGGTCCGAATTGCCTTGATGTCGGGGTGGGTGGCTAAAGCCAACAACAATACTTTCTCTTTTCCATCAATAATATCCAAATACACATCGCGGCGGTTGTTGCGCGTCGTGAATTCACCTTTGAGGGTTTCAACTTCTACCACGTAATGTTGCACTCCTTTTACGTTGGAAGCAGTCTGAAAGGTGAGTTGTTTAAAATCATCTTTTTGCCCAAAAGACACTCGCTGAGTGCTCAGTGTACTTCCATTTTGGCGAAGCGAAACCGTAACGGTTTGACCTTGAAAACCGCCGGCAACAATGTCGGCCTGAATAGGAAACTGATTGCCTAAATATGCAATTTTATTGGCCGAAATGGCTTTGATACTAATGTCGCGTTTTGAGAGCGTATCTCCCACACCGATGCTGTGAACGCGGAAAGGATAGTTCGTATAAGTAGGCGATAATCCCTGATTGCTGATACCGTCGGTGAGCAAAACTACGTCGGTCAGGTTACGGCCTTCGTAGTTGTTTTTGGCACTGCCTAACAAGTCAGACAAGTTGGTGCTGGTGCGGTCAAACTTCAGTTTAGGCAGTTCGTCTTGGTAGTTTTCGCTGTTGAGGGTCTGTACTGAAACTTCCAGACCTTCATCAGCCAAGGATTCCCGGAGACTTGCCAAAGCGGCTAAAGCTTTGGTACCGTAGTTGCCTACCGATTCAGAATTATCAATTGCCAATACGACTTTGGGCTTGTCAGACAGGGTTTGAATGCTGCGCAAAAGTGGATTGAGCAACAAAAACGCGATAATACTGACCAACGCCCCGCGAAAGGCGGCTAAGGCATAATTAACAGGTTTGCTCCAAATGGGTTTGGGTTGGTACAGAAAATAGGCATATCCTATCCCTGCCAGTAAGCAAACTCCAACGTACCATAATGGTGTTTGAAAAATAATCTCAGCCGCTAATATCATTTGTTTTGTGTTTACATCACCATACCGCCATCAACCTGCAAAACTTGCCCTGTGATGTATTTAGACAAATCTGATGCCAAAAATACTGCACAGTCGGCAACTTCTTCAGGACTGCCGCCGCGTTTAAGCGGAATACTCTGTTTCCATTCTTCAATGGCTTTTTCATTCAGTTCTCCTGTCATTTCGGTTTCTATAAAACCGGCTGCTATGGCGTTAGAACGGATATTTCTTGAACCGAGTTCTTTGGCCACTGATTTTGTGAAACCAATCATTCCGGCTTTTGAAGCCGCGTAATTGGCCTGTCCTGCATTGCCGGTTAATCCTACAACCGACGTAATGTTGATTAAGGAGCCGCTTCGGGCTTTCATCATGACCCGAGTGACGGCTTTGGTCAGGTTAAAGATGGACTTTAGATTAACGCGAATTACTTCGTCCCATTGTTCTTCGGTCATGCGCATCAACAAACCATCGCGGGTAATTCCTGCATTATTTACGACAATATCAACCGTGCCAAAATCGGCTACTACCTGCGCAATGAGGTCTTCGGCAGATTTGAAATCGGAAGCATCGGAGCGATATCCTTTTATTTTGGTGCCAAACTGTTGGAGTTCTTCCTCCAATGCCTGACCTTTTTCAACACTTGATAAGTACGTGAAGGCAACTTGAGCGCCTTCCTGGGCAAAACGAGTGGCAATGGCTTTTCCAATGCCGCGCGACGCGCCTGTTACGATTGCTACTTTATTTTGTAAAAGAGACATTCTATTAGTTAGAGTATAAGTAATTAATTAAGATTCTGTCAATTTTTTAATTGCTCTTAGTGTGTGTCTAAAACTTAAAGAGCGATTATTGTCTAAATTTAAAAATTGGGCAATACGTTCAGATGCTTCCAATTTAGGTAGTATATCCCTATTAGAATATTCAGGAATAATTCTTAATAAATATTTATTGGGGTTTGTAATTTTATCAACATTTTTAAAATCAGCCTTTGATTGATATTGTTCAGGTTTCAGACGTGGATATGCACAATGTACTGCATTCAAATCGCCTAAAAACCAAGCCTCTAATTCTTTGCAAACTATTCTGATAAAGTAATCGCAATAACAATTTTCTTTAATTATTTCGTCAAGCTTATTTTTGAGTTCTATACAATCTGTGCTGTCTTGATCCCTTGTAACCAAAATTTTAGAACCGGGAATTTTACTGATATGTGGTAAACTTTTTCTCAGAGCTCTTTCTAAATCTTGTTTGCCTTGATGTGGATAAATCCTAAACGATACATTTTGGGGTAATAATTTAGGAAGTATTGCCTCAAAGACATTTTTTGCAGAAGGCTCTTCTGTAAAAATATGAAGAGTTATCATAAGTTGGCTCCTTTTATATAATGGTTTCGCCAAAGCCAACCTAATTCATTATCTTTTGCTAATATTGAAACTGTTTCGTCGTCAGCTGCTGCTTTTATAGTTGTAAAGCCTTTGTCTTTGACAAGAAAAAACAATTCTTTTATATCTAATCCATTTACAAAATCCGGTGAGTGGGTAGATACCAAAACCTGTCCTCCTCGTTCTGAATATTCTCGAATTTCTTCACATAATTGAAGTAGTAAATCGGGATGAAGAAAGTTCTCGGGCTCTTCAATACACAATAGAGGATGCGGCTCGGGATCATGTAACAAAATCATGTAGGCAAACATTTTAATTGTACCATCAGATACATAACGCGCCACAAAAGGATCTTTAAAATTCTCGTCTTGAAATCTTAAAATGATTCTACCATCTTCCGTTTCTTTGGCTTCAACTTGATTAATTCCGGGAATTCTTCTTGGAAGCTTTCTCAAAATCTCATCAAATAGATTCCGATGGTAATCGTACATATACTTTGTGACTTGGGCTAAATTATCACCTGTTACTGATAAGTGGTCTGAAATGCCGGTATCTGATATTCGTTTGCCATACTCAATGGTAAAATTAGATACGTACCACTTTTCAAGTAATGCTCTGAAAGAACTGATTGCTTTAAATTGCTCAAACTGTCCCAAGCCTTTGATGGCTAATATATCAGGACTGGTTACTTTCTGTTCTATTCTCTTTTCTTCTACTCCTGTCTTACCATACTCATTTTCGTTGGTTATGGCATAACCAACTCCTTCTTTAAAATCTAAAAAATGCCATGGTTTCCCCGTTTTCTGCCCCCTTCTGTACTTTAAGGTTTCTCTATTAATATAAGCTTTTCCATTTTTTAAGCCAATTTCAATTGAGTAAGTTATTAGGGGAGAATGTTCTTCTTCAATTTCTATATTTCTAAACTTTATTTCGATTTTAATAAAGTCTTTATTCAAATCACCTCCTCTTGTAATTACTTCCTGAAAACCACCCCTCTTGTTGAGGGCAATAGTGACATTGTTTTGTAAAGAATCACTTAAAAAGCCGAAAATATCGAAAAAGGTTGATTTGCCCGAACCATTAGGGCCTAAAAAGGCCGCCATTTTAGGTAAATCCTTGATGGTGGTATTTTTAAACACCTTAAAGTTCTCAACCTTTATTTGTTCTATTCTCATCATTGAAGAAGAAGTAAACTTAAGCTTATTTTGGAAATACGTTGGCTTCGACTATTTCGCATAGGATATGCCCAAGCAAAATGTGACATTCCTGAATGCGAGGGGTATCTTTGGAAGGAATGTTGAGTAAGAATTTACTTACATCCTTCATTTTGCCGCCGGTTTCGCCCGTCATGGCTACGGTAATCATGCCGAGTTGATTGGCCACTTCTAAGGCTTTTACCACGTTGGTGGAGTTGCCGGATGTCGAAATACCTACCAAAACGTCTCCTTCACGACCCATGGCCTGTATCATACGCGAATAAATGACATCATAGCTATAATCATTCCCCACGGCAGTGACGTAAGATGAATTGACGTGCAAGGCTTCAGAATACAACGGCGGACGGTCATAGTAAAAACGACCGCTGAATTCGGCAGCTAAGTGTTGAGCATCAGCAGCGCTGCCTCCGTTTCCGCAAAAAAGTACTTTTTTGTCGTTTTTGAAGGCGATGGTCATTGCTTCAGCTACTTGAGCTACCGTATCAATGAGAGTTTGATCTGATAAAACGCGATTTTTGGTGTCAATAGAGGCTTGAATAATGGACTGAATATTAATCATTAGGGAAGTTGTTTAATGATAACCGCAAAAATAGTAAAACTTAACTACGATTACTGCCCCAATCGACTAATTCGTATCTTTGGTTCTTTCAACTTTTCGATTTCCCGAATTACTTCTACAATGCCCCGCAACGGAATATTGACCCACGAAGGACGGTAACTGATTTCGTAACCGAGTTCATAAACGGCTTTTTCCAGTAAAAAGAACAGCAATAAAAAGTTGATTTCATTTTGACTTTTAAACAACGGATGCGGCCAGCCAAAGGCATCCAAATAAGCATCCATGTAGCTGTCACGGATGAGTTTGTACCAACGGTCGGATACGGTTTGGAGTTTTTCGGAAGAGATATTTTTAGTTTCGTGGCTTTCAAACAGCTTGGCACTGACCGCATAATGATAACTGCGAATCATACCGGCCACATCTTTGAGGGGGCTGTGTTTGATTTTTCGGTCGGAAATACTGGCTTCGGGTTCGCCTTCAAAATCAATGACAATAAAGTCGCCGTTGTCGGTTAAAACCTGTCCCAAGTGATAATCACCGTGGATACGAATCCGGAGCGAATCCAGAGGACGGGTCAGCATTTCGTTGGCAAAACTGTCAATCAACTCGCGGGCTTCCATAAAAATCCAAGCCAGGCATTGCGTGGGTTTGTCCAGTTTGGTATAATTTTCAATCAGCAACGCGTAGCGGCGATTCAATAAATCCGTAAGGCGATTCAGTAAAAATTGTCGATAAGAGTCGTCAAATTTTTCGGGAGCAAAAGCGGCATCCGCCTCGGGAGAATAGAGTCCCAAGTGCATTTCGCCCGTTCGTTTTCCCAAAAGGGCTACTTGATCAAACACATCTTCCTTGATACCGAACATTCCATTGGGGACGCCGTACATAAAATCGTTCAAAAAATCGCCCGTTAATACCCAATTGTCTTTGTCGGCGCGAATCGCCTGCTGCATCATGCCCAAGGTAACGTCGGGTTGGCCTTCGCGTTGCCACGTCATGCTGCCCGCATAAGCAGGGATGTTTTTAAAATCAGAATGTTGGGTCAAAAAACTCACCATTTCAACCTCGGGATTGGTTTGGTCGAATAATTTACGGTAAAGCTTCATGAAATATTTTCCGCCAAACAGCATAGCTGAATTGCTCGAATCCACGGGCAGCACTCGACTGTCGATGCTTTCAGGTGCGTCCGTATTGGAGAGGCCGCGACCTTTTTGGAGACAAATGTGTGAATGAGAGTATGAGTGAATGAGTGAATGGTAAATTCCCTTGTATAGTTCGCTTCTAAACCCGTCGTCATAAATAGCGTCAATCAATTGCGTTGTTTCCCCTTTTTCCAAAACCCCCTTTCCATCAATTTCTATATGAGCAGAAACTTGAGTAATAGGCAATTGATAAAACTCAGAAGAACCATCTTGATAGGTAGCTTCCACTATCAAAATATGTGCTTCGCCCATGGGTAAGGCATTGCGAATATAAAATCCGTTCTGTACCCGGGCTTTGCCTGCAAACCAACGGCAGGTGTTGAAATAAACCGGGAAGACATTGCTTTCTAAATGGGCACTCAGGGTTTGGTCAAGAGTTATCATCATTGGTTAAGTAGTTGAGTTGAGCGATGGAAGGCAGCACATTTTTGAACGGGTAAATATACATAAGTAGAAGTGAGTAGCGAGTAAGGAGTAGTGAGTTTTTTGTAATCAACTCTTTTAAAATTGTAGATTCTCATCAAATCGGGTCTTTTTTTGAATAGATGCTAAAGTATTTGTTAAATTGGGTTCAAATAATGTTATCAGAAAATAAGAATGAAATACAACAAATTAAGTTTTGTCCTATTTCTGTGGGGATTAATGGCAGGCTGTAAAGACAGGAATATACCTGTTGATACCTCTTCCTTGTATAAAATAACTCTATCCAAATCAACGGTTTACGAAAAAAGGACTTCTGACGAAATCAGCGTTTGGACTCCTTATCAATTAATAACCGAGTTGCCGGAATACGAAATTAAAGAGAGAGGGTATTGTTGGTCGTCGAAGTCTCTTCAACCAACTCTTGCAGACCGCTCGGCTCAAGCAGATGATAAAAGCCGAGCGAGTGTATTGCGTGGGATTTCATTGGACAGCACTTACTACATTGAACCATAATTTCATTCTTAACAACGGCAAAGTAGTCTATGGGCGTGATTTGAAGCAAAAAACGTTGGTTTTTTGGCGTAAAGCCTGCGATGTTGTAACGGTAAAACCTGCGTTGTCAGAAATCCCATTTCCTGCTCAAATCAATTATTTGGGCTGGACTGTGTCTTTTTGGACAAATAATGAAACGCTTTATGCTTTAAATATCGTGGGTGATTGTTGGAGTTATGATCGTACTTCCCGTCAATGGAAATTAGTGGTAAAATTACCTTTTGAGACTAAAAAAGGGGTTTGGCAATACCTACTGGATTTTGAAGGCTTTGCCTCTAATGGGCAATCTTACGCTGTACTTACTAAAATTTTAGATCAATCAGGCACTGTCAACAGTGTCCGAGCCGATAGCGTGCAACTGTGGAAATTAAACGAATCGAAAAAGGAATGGTTTAAATTGGCAACGTTGGTGCAACTGGTAGAAAAGTCCACTTTCATTTACGAAAAATTAAACAAACTCTATTTTGTGCGTAGCTATAATCCTTTAGCGGATTCTAAAGTAGATGAATATGATATTACAAACAATCGCTGGAAAAGCGATGCAATTCCGGTTACTATTCCTGTTTATTATAGTCGGCAAAGAATTGAGAATGCTCTTTATGAAGTACGCAATAATGTTTATGCGAGTGGGAGAGGAGCAATTGTTGAACGTAATTTTGAAACCAATGCAGAGCGTAATTATGAAATAGATTTGATTTGCTCTTCTCCAATTATCCAATATGGAGGATATTGTTTGGCGTTAGGCGACAAATTATGGGTTGGTGGTACTTATCTCGAAATTTAAATGCGGACAATCCTTATAAACATGTTTTTATACATGGGCTTGCCCGTTGGTTTTCACCTAAAACAAATCAATGGTCACCTACCACTTACGATGTAGCTGATTTGATAACACTCAATACACTTGATGTGGATTATCCACAAGGGCTTGGGGATGGGAAAAGATTATACTTTATAAGTAAGTCTCGTCAAAAAATATGGGAATGGGAGCCTTAATAAAAAACATCCTTTTACTCCAACTCTGTCAACTCCAGCATTTTGGATTTTCTTGTCAGTAAATGAATAATGAGCCAGGCAATCAGGTACGTACAACCGCAAATGGTAAAGATGATGTTGTAGCCACCCGCCAAATTTCCGGCGGCTTTGTAGGTATCCAATAAACTTCCAATTAACATTGGAAAAAAGATGCCGCCCACCGCGCCGGCCATGCCGCCAATGCCCACAATGGAGCTGACGGCTTGCTTGGGAAATAGGTCAGAAGGTAAAGTAAATACGTTGGTGGCCCATGCCTGATGCAACGCTACGGCAAAACTGATGAGTCCTACGGCAACCCACACATCGGTAGCAAACTGAATGAGCAATACTGATAATTCTAAAAAAGCAATCACCAAAATCACCGTTTTGCGCGCTTTGATAACGGGCCAGCCGCGCTTGATGAGTTGTGACGAAAACCAACCGCCACTGATGCTGCCTACTGTGGTAGCCGTATAAATAAGCATTAATTCCAAACTGGGTTTTTTGAGGTCTAAACTGAAAGTGGATGCAAAATAGGAGGGAAGCCAAAACAGGAAAAACCAATAAATGGGGTCAATGAGCCCCTTTCCCGTAATGTAAGCCCACGTTTGGGGAAAGGAAAACAGTTTGATCCAATTCACCTTCGATTTCTCGCCTCCCCTTTGTTCTTCCTTTTCCTGACCATTCACGATGTAGTCGTATTCTTCAGTTGTCAGTCGTTTTTGCTGTGCCGGAATATCGTAAAACAAAAGCCAGAAAATTAGCCAAACGAAGCCCAATGCGCCTGTAATCCAAAACACTTCCTGCCAACCATACCGGGTCAATATCCAAGGTACAAGCAATAAAGCAACGACCACTCCCACACTGGTTCCGGCATTGAAAAGCCCCGTTGCCAATGCCCGTTCTTTTTTCGGAAACCACTCCGCCACGGTTTTAACGGCTGCCGGATAGTTTCCGCCCTCTCCCAAACCTAACCCCACCCGCGCCAAGCCAAAGCCAAAAGCACTCCGAGCGAGGGCGTGCAGCATTCCTGCGACGCTCCAAAAAATGATGGTGATGGAATACCCTTTCTTGGTGCCTATTTTATCAATCAACCAACCCAGTGCCAACAGACCGATGGCGTAAGCAGCCGTAAAAGCCATGATAATGCGCGCATAATCGGTTTCTGACCACGTAAATTCCTTTTCTAAAATGGGTTTCAATAAACCGATAATCTGCCTGTCCAAGTAATTGATGGTGGTGGCGGTGAACAATAAAACCACAATCAGCCAGCGGTAATTTTTGATTTTCGGGGCGCTCATCGGCGGGTAAGTTTTTTGGTAAATTGTAAAAAATGTGTTTTGAGTTTGTGCCACTCTTTGTCCTGAATCAATTTTTTATCCAAAAGCTGTCCGCCCATGCCCACGCCATCGGCGCCCGCGTTGAAAAATTCTACCATGTTCTCCAGACTTACGCCGCCAGTGGGCAATAATTTCAATTGATTCAGCGGGGCTTTCAATTCTTTGATGTAGGAAGAACCCATTTGGGTAGCCGGAAACACCTTTACCATGCTGGCACCCAAGCTCCACGCTTTGAAAATTTCGGAAGGCGTAAACGCTCCGGGAAAGATAGGAATACCCTGTTTGACGCAGGATTTGACTACTTTTTTATCCAAAATAGGAGTTACGATAAACTGCGCTCCCGCGTCTAATGCTTTCTGCAAGTCCTCTTGTGTACAGACCGTTCCCGCCCCAATGTTTAAGCCTTGCTGCTCATTTTCAACGGCATATTGAATGATTTTTTCGGCATCAGGCGTATTCATAGTGATCTCAATGGTGGTCAAACCCGCATCCCGATAAATGGGCAGAATCTGAGCTACTTCTTCCAACGACAATCCCCGAATAATGCCCACAATGGGCGCTTTGTTAAATAATTCCCACGAAAATGTGCTTTTGGTCATAGGGGTGCAATTGTGAATTAGTGAATGGTGATTGAGTGAATAATTAACAAATAAGTATTTAGGCAACAATATCCTATATTTCCTTATATGCCTTATATGGTTTAATAAAAGTGCTTAAAGCAAACCGAATTTGAATGAATTAAGGCAAGGAAAAAGCGACGTACTTGCCGCCGGGTTTTAGGTCATAACGGGTGCCGCCGCAGGCAATGGCGATGTATTGTTTTCCTTTAACCCTGTACGTAATCGGCGTAGCAAAACCGCCTGCCGGTAATTTGTATTCCCAAACAACCTTCCCCGTTTTGGTGTCAAAAGCCCGTAATTTTTCATCGTAAGTGGCCGCAATAAAGAGCAAACCTCCTGCTGTGACGACGGGGCCTCCGTGGTTTTCGGTGCCCGTGGTTGGAATTCCTTTTTTTGCCAATTCGGGATATTCGCCCAACGGCACTTTCCACACATACTCACCCGTGTTCATATCAACCGCATTGAGCGTACCCCAAGGCGGTTGGATGACAGGGTAATTGGTAGGGTCTCGAAACTGACTGAAACCCCTGTTTTGATACGCAGGAGTGTACGGAAATAGGTTGCCTTTTTTGGTTTCCACCGCCGTCACTTGGTGAATATCGTCAGTTTTTACAGGAGCTTCCGTTTTAAGGAGATAATTGACGATGGCCTCACGATCCGGCTTGGAAATATGCTGAAAAGAGGGCATTCTGTTACGTCCCGTTTCAATAAGGGTACTGATTTGCTGCTTGGTCAATCGTTTTCCAACGTCTTTTAAATTGGGATAGGCTTGCGTATTTGCCGCGTTCGTGGTTTTAGAATCTGTTGCGTGACAGATTGCACAATTGGTGGTAAAAAGTTTCTCGCCTTGGGTCAATGCGCCGGTATTTTTTTGTGCGGCGGTGGCCTGCATTCTCAACAACCAAAGCATATTGTTGGCATTCACATACATAATTCCGTTCGGGTCGGCGGCACTGCCTCCCCATTCGGCACCGCCACCTATTCCGTAATAAAGCGTTTCTTCTGGGCTCGGTGGCAGGTTTTTTTGTCCACCCCGGCTTTTTTCAAAAACAGAAAGGGCATACGCTGATGACTCCGAAGAAATCGTGGACATATCCGCTTTGGTAAACGACTGATTGGAAAAAGGCGCAGGTTTGGTCGGAATGGGCTGAGTCGGCCACGGAGCTTCACCGGGCAGGGCTGCCACTTTGGGAGAAGGTACTTCTTTGACGGGAAACAACGGTTTACCCGTCTCTCGGTCAAAGATAAAAATAAGCCCGTCTTTGGTGGCCTGCGCTACGGCGTCCACTTTTCGGGGCCGCCCGTCGGGGCCGTTTTGCGTTACCGTAATCAGGTTAGGCGGGCAGGGAATGTCTCTATCCCATAAATCATGGTGAACCGTCTGAAAATGCCAGATGCGTTTGCCCGTTTCGGCATTTAAAGCAATGATACAATTGGCGAACAGATTGGCACCCTTGCGGTCTCCTCCGTAAAAATCAACCGAAGGGGAACCCGTTCCCAGAAAAACCATTCCCCGTTTTTCGTCTACGACCATGCCGGCCCAACAATTGGCGCCGCCGAGTTTTTTATACGAATCTTTCGACCACGTATCGTAGCCGTATTCACCGGGAAGCGGAATGGTACGAAAAACCCACGCCAATTTTCCGGTGCGAATATCAAAGGCGCGAATGTGACCGGGGAGGGCATCGCCTCCTTCGGAAACCGATGAGCCCATAATGAGCAAATTTTTGAATACCACACCGGGTGTAGTGGAACGAATGTTGAACGTAGTGACATCGTAACCCAATGTTTTTGAGTCGCCGAGCCCGGCGTGCAAATCAACTAGGCCATTTTCTCCAAAACTCTTGATTGGGTCTCCCGTCAACGCGTTGAAGGCCATGAGTTTTGAGCCTACGGAATAAAGGATTCTTTTGTCATTTCCTTCTTCCCAGTACACTACCCCTCTGACGGGGTGAAAACTTGGTTTTACGTTGGGGTTGGAAAACGGGTCCACTTTCCAGAGTTGTTTGCCGGTGGCAGCATCTGCCGCAAACAATTTCAGGCGAGGAGTGGTACCGTATAGTACGCCGTTGATGACAATCGGTTGGCACTGAATGTCATTACCTCGTCCATCCGGATTATTGTTTTCGCCCGTATCGTACGACCACGCCACTTGTAATTGACGGACATTTTGAGCATTGATTTGAGTCAATTCCGAATATCGGCTTCCTGCGCTGTTGCCGCCGTATTTGGGCCAGTCTGTGTCTTTATCAGTTGTTATTTGAAAAGTAGCACCGCAAATCAGTAAGGTAAAAAAACTACCCAAGGCATATTTCCAATAATTCATTTTTTTCCTTTCTTTGAAATTCTATGAATGGAACACTGATTTTTAAGATTATTATGATCATTCCGGACAATCATAATTTTATCTTAAGAATCTTACACAATCAGCGTTCTACCAAATCATGAGATTAACGAGCGATAAATTTATAGTTGATTTTCCACTTTACTTCTTCCTTCGGTTTCACCGACAGTTTGATGTAAGGCTCGGGACACGAAGTAGTATGGCACGCCCAATACACGAATTTCTCCAAAGGTTGATCGCAGGTAATTTGTACACTTGCCCCGGTTTTGAGGTTTTGAATGAGAATATCGTAGTCGTCGGGTGAAAGGCCAAAGCCCTGCAAACCGGCCGTAAATACAAAATTGCCCGATTCAAGTTCTTTGGTGTACGAAATGGCTCTGTTTTCGGTTTTCGCAATGGAGCCAAACCCTTTACCTTCGGCTTTGATTTCGTAGGGAAACGAGGTGTAAATGTTGGGTCCCGTAGGTTCGTTATCAATCATAAAAAAGTTATGATTGTACATTTGGGTTTCGATGGGTTTTTGCCCGGTGTTTTTTAAACTGTGTTCCAACACCATTTCGGGTTTTCCATTGAGCAGTTTTACGGTTTTACGGTACACATATCCATAGCCGGCAGCGTCAGAAATGACGTGGGTAAATTCAATTTTATCAATCGACTTTTTTACGGTCCATTTTCCTCCATTTTTAATTTGATAGGGTGTATTAAATGAATAGGGTTTTGCATCGGGTTTAATCAATGACCCAACTCCGATTTTTAAAAATTCACCGCCAATTTCTGCTTCGTTCATTCCCACGGCTACAAATTCTTCTACGGGGCCGGCAATGGCATCGTGGAGTTTGGGGTCATACTTAGCAGGATTCCAGATGCCAAAATAAGAGTGTTTTCTGTATTCCAGTCGCGGCATTACGCCTGCCCAATCAAACCGCGTTCCCTGATAATACCCTCGATTCGCATCGGGTAGGTACAATTCCGCTTCAATCTCGCCATTGGTAATTTTGGCCGAAGGAAAATCTTCCGAAGGAATAAACCCTCCGCAAAAGCTGCCGAGCAGGACGAGCACTACTAAACTTTTTTTCATCTGAAATTTTATGCTGAAAGAATGAATTAATCTATTGTTTTTGAGCCTTCCCGTAACTACCAATTGTGAATGGAGCCGTCAGGGGCTTTTAATACTGGGTGTGGGAACTTGGTTTTTTCTTTTACTTCCATCACAAACGTGGCTTTTTGTGGGTCAAACTTGACGCCCAAGCCCGGGCTGTCGTTTAAATACAGTTTGCCGTTTTTAAAGTTAATAAAATCCTCGTTAAAATACGGTGGACGTTCCGGTTCGCCGCCACCCAATTCCATCAAACAACGCATGGGACTGCTTGCGCCCAACACGTGCACGAGAGCCGCTGTGGACAAAGGTCCCGTAAAATGCGGAATCATTCCCACGTAATGCGTTTCGCATATAGACGCTATTTTCTTGAATTCGCTGATGCCGCCGGTATTGGGCAACGTGAAACGAGTGTAATCAATCTGACAATTTTCAATCAATTCGTTGGTATCCCAACGGTCGCCGAACTGTTCTCCCACCGCAATCGGTACTTTGGTCATGGCCCGTACGGTTTTGTACACTCCCGGATTTTCGGAACGCACAATATCTTCGACAAAATAAGGTTCGAGATTTTCCAACGCCGAGCAAATTTTCAATCCGTCGGTCATGTCAAAACGCGTGTGGAGGTCAATAGCCCATTTACCTCCTCCGCCCACGGCCGCGTCAATTCGTTTGCAGAAGTCAATGGTTTTCTTGACGTTATCGTAAAAATCAAAAGGTTCTTCACCGTTGCCGCCCGTGGGTCCAATCCGATACGAACGAAGCCCGGCGGCAATGCAATCCTGCGCTCTGCCTTCTTCCGTTTTAGCTTTGGAGGCTCTGAATCCCGTGGCGTAACATTCCACATAGTCGCGGGTAGCACCGCCCAGCAGTTCGTAAACGGGAACGTTCAATGCTTTGCCTTTAATATCCCACAGCGCCATTTCCAAGGCTCCCAGTCCGTGTAATTTCTCACGCCCCGGGGGATAAAACATGCCGCGATAGAGATACTGCCAAAGGTGTTCGATGCGGAAAGGATCTTCCCCAATCATCATTTGAGCGCATTGCTCTATCATGTCTTTGGAGCCGCCTTCACCGATGCCGATAATGCCGCCGTCGGTTTCTATTTCTACAATTCCCCGCGCCTGATTGAAAAGCGGTTTGTTATATCCCGGTGCTGCGTAATAGCGAATTTTGGTGATTTTCAATTTTGAAGCGGCTTGTGCTTCGTACAACGGTAACCCAACAGCTAAGGCGGTTGAGCCTAAAACCGCCGTTTTTAAAAAATTTCTTCTTTGCATCATGTTAAGGGTTTGAGAAAAGGGCTAAAGGACATTTGCAAATGGACTGCGTTGGATGAATGGTTCTACGGTTCAACTATATATGTATTGTCCGTGAGGACACGGGCAATGCCAAGGGGTTGTATAGATAGTTAATTGTTTGATTTTGCGGTATTTATTCACTAAACCACTAATTCACTCATTTATTTAGGGTCGTATAATCGTTCCGTCAAACTTCCTCACCTGCCAGTTGGATTTGGTGGTGATGGGGTATTTGGCCGCTTCTTTTTCGTTGATATCAACGCCGATACCCGGTACTTCATTGACCGACATATAGCCGTTTTTCATGGTAGGGCAGCCCGAAAAGACTTCCAGCGTTTTTTCATTGAATGAGACCGCTTCCTGAATCCCGAAATTCCAAACTGCCAAATCAATGTGCGCGTGAGCCGAGTGACCCACGGGTGAAACGTCTCCCGGACCGTGCCAAGCCGTTTTGATGTTGAACCATTCTCCCAACCGAGCCACTTTCATTGCCGGTGTAATGCCCCCGATTTGCGAAACGTGGATACGGATATAGTCAAACCATTGGTTGACCATGGGTTCTACAAATTCGTTGATATTATTGAAAAGTTCTCCCATTGCAATCGGCACCGACGTGCTGGTACGAAGTTGCTTAAACCACTTCATGTTTTCGGGAGAAAAAGGATCTTCGATAAAGAATGGACGATAATCTTCTAATTTCTTTATCATATTGATGGCATCCATGGGTTGAACCCGTTCATGGATGTCGTGGAGTAATTCGATTTCATCACCGCAACCTTTCCGTACGGTTTCAAACAAGATGGGAATGGATTTGAGATACGTGCGTTCATTCATGTAATTGTCGCCTTCGCCCCCAAAACCGGCCGCTTTGAAATCGGGTTTTTGCTCCGTACTGCCAACTGCGCCGTAACCACCCTGTTGAATCCGGATGTATTTGAAGCCCCGTTCCATGATGCTTTTTACACTTTCAACCGTTGCTTCGGGGGTATTGCCGTTGGCGTGGGTATAGCAGGGAATGGCAAAACGAACTTTACCGCCGAGGAGTTGGTACAACGGCATCCCAGCCCGCTTTCCTTTAATATCCCAAAGCGCTTGGTCTAATCCGCTGAGAGCATTGTTCAAAACGGGACCGTTTCGCCAATACGAACTCACGTAAGTAGATTGCCACATGTCTTCGATATTATCCACGTCTTTACCCACACAAAACTCGTTAAGGTAGGTATTGATGGCCACAATCACGGTAGCGGCACGTTGGGTAAAGGTAGCACATCCTAAGCCGTACAAACCCGGCTCGGAAGTTTCGACTTTAACCACAATCAGATTGGAGCCTTGCGGAGCCGTAGCGATGGCTCGGACACTCGTAATTTTGACGGGTTTCATGGCTTTGGCGTACGATGGAGTTTCTTTTTCTTCGCGGGCTTGGGCGTTGGAAACACCGCCGAAAAGTCCAAGCAGTCCTGCCGAACCGCCAAGACCCAGTTTTTTGATGGTTTCCCGGCGGTTTATGTCTATTTTATTCATAACCAATGAGATAAATGTTTAAGAAGTAAAAGCCGCGGAAGCCGAAATTTTACTTTTTATCTCTGGAAAACCCAATCCCTAAATCCCTTTCTCCAAGTTGGAGAAAGGGACTTTTTTATTGACCTAACTTGGTGTCAAACAATTTCATACAGAATCAGAAAGTTGAACTACTGTTTTTTGAAAAAATAAATAGCCGTAAGACAAGGTCCTACGGCTATCTTTCTTAACCTAAACTAAATCGTATGAGAATTCTTTATTGAGAATGTCGGAGTTGAAAACTTTTGACAAAATTCCGGAAAAGATTTTAAGCACAAATCACCCGTTATGCGCCATTTTTAATGCTGTTTTTCGAGGGCAAAAGTAATGAACTGTCTTATCATAAGGATTGAATCGTTTGTTAGGGTTTATTTAAGTTTTTTGCCATTCCTGACTATGGGTGTAGCTAAAAATGAGGGAGGTAACCCAATTCTATTTTATATTTTGGGGAAGAGGGATACTTTAAACGAAGCGGTTTGGGCGAAAATAACTGAAAATTTGGCCTTTAAATCATAAATCAAACTTCACAGTAGGGTAACATTACCTGGAATAGACCACTAAAAATGGGTGATTTTTAGCCTATCTGAATTGGAGAACTTTGTTGTGGCAATTGCCTGCAGTTGGCTTTTGACCAACTTCCTTCGGAATTGCCTTGAACGAAAGTGCTTTGTATGGTATTACGAATTGGCTCAATGTAACCTACAAAAGTGGTTTCAATACCTAATCAAACGCTGAATACATTCAGAATCTAAGTAAATAAAAAACAGGGCAATAACTCGCTGACAGGCTGGTGTTAATAAGCAATTGTCGCGCTTAGATACCCTCAGGTGCGGTAGGTTCCCGTTCCTTAACAGAACTATTTCTCAAAATAAATGTTGGTGTATGTAATGACAATAAATGTATTTACATACAATTGATTATGGACCTAATAGAAAGCTTACAGTGGAGATATGCCACTAAGAAAATGACGGGCGAGAAAGTACCGCAGGATAAAATTGATTATATATTGGAAGCGATACGTCTTTCACCATCCTCGTCGGGTTTGCAGCCTTACGAGATTTTGGTCATCACCAACGAAGAATTAAAGGAAAAAATAAAACCCATTGCTTACGGTCAAGGTCAAATTACGGATGCATCACACATTCTAGTATTTGCAGCTTGGGATAAATATACGGTAGAACGAATCAATACTTCTTTTGCCCGCTCCAATGCTGAAAGAGGCTTGCCCGACAGCGCAACAGATGCCTACCGTACCCGATTGATTGGATTAATGACCAACCAAACGCCGGAACAGAATTTTGCACATACGGCCAAACAATCTGCCATTGCACTGGGTATTGCGATGGTAGCAGCAGCAGACCAACAAGTGGATGCCACTCCGATGGAAGGCTTTGACGCACTGGCTTTGGATGAACTTTTGGGCTTAGCCTCAAAAGGGTTGAAAAGCACGGCTATCCTAACCTTGGGTTATCGCGATGAAGCCAACGATTGGCTTGCGAAATTGAAGAAGGTAAGAACCCCCAAAGAGCTTTTATACACTCATTTCAACTAAAAAAGAGTCAACCCCTCTCTGCTTGTTTTAGGATAGGCTATGCCCAAGCGAAGTATAAATTCTGACCTGATGGCGTTGCTCATCTTCGGACAGTAGAGTGGGGGTTGTTCCCGAAAATTCTTTAAAATCGCGCAGTAAGTGCCTGAAATCGTGGTAACCCGTTAGGCAGATTACATCCAGCCAATCCAAATGCGGGTTGTTTTCTTTCAGACGAAATGCCTTGCTGAATCGAACAATACGGCTGAATGCAATGGGACTTAGACCCATTTTTTCGTAAAACTTTCTTCTGAACTGCCTCGTACTTAGGCAAGCAACGTCAGCCAATTGCTCAATAGAATAGTTTTGAAGCGGATGAAGCATCAATTGGAATGCTTTGTCAATAGGCTCTGCTTGGGGGCGATTACGGGCATATTGTCTTACTAAAAAACCTTCCACTAAAGCCGTCATCAGATTGTAATCGTCTGTCGAAGCCAACTGTTCGTTCAATTCTCTTATTTCTGCTGGCCAAATTAAGGCGCTGTCCAGCGAAAAATCAAAAAACTTAGTCATGGGCATTTTGCCCAGCAGCGCATGAAGACCACCGGGCTGAAAAAATACCGCAACGGTCAGGTGATTGGGATGCAGTTCTAAGTTTACCCGACTAACCTGAGGACCAACAATAATACTTTTGTCGGCTGTCATCACTTGTTTTCCTGTTTCTCCTTTGAAAGAAACGACCGGGTCGCGAGGGTAAAAGTAGAGACACTGGTCGGGTCCTGCTGGAAATGGTTTCACAATCGGTACATCACCCACCTGCGCGTGCATGACCATATACCCCCGAACATAGGGGCGCAAGACAGGAGTGGGTGCATAGAAATGGAAAAACATATCACACGGCTTTATTACAAATGTACGTGATACTTCTGCATTAGTTCGGGCAGTTTATCGGGAAAATAAACGATGTCGTGCCTTTTTTCCAATTCGGCAAAATCCTGCGGTTTCGGCGGTACTCCTTTGCTCAGCAGCAAACTGATGTCTTTGAGGTATTCTTCGTGTCCTCCGGGAATGCTGAATTCCAAACACTTGGAAGGTTGCTGGCCCGAATTCCAAAACGTATGCATCACACCGCGTGGGCGCAGATGTAGGTCACCCGCTTTGAGTTCAAAAACTTCATCCCCCACCAAGACTTGAAGAGTGCCTTCAAGGACAAAGCAAATTTCATCAAACGTCTTGTGTAAATGGGGAGGAGCTCCCAAAAAGCCGGGAGCAAGAGTCGCTTCCGCTACGGCCACATGTCCGTGAGTTTGCGCTTTTTGAAGTTTTAAAACCATCGTGCCTCCCCCGATTTTCAAACGTTCGCCTGTGCCATTGGGAACGTAAATCGGTTTATTTTCCTCCGTGGGAGATTGGGCAAGTGAAATAGCCGGAGAGGCCATTGAACCCAGGGCGGCAGTACCAAGCAATTGGATTAAATCACGTCGATTATAAGAAGGAGTTGTCATAGTTTTGGTTGTTTATCAATGCAAAACTATGACGGGAGAAGGCCAAAATAGGTGTAAAAAACGGACATTAGCAACAGAAGTTACTCTTCACTCACTGACTCCTCACTCCTGACCTCTCGCTACTGCTCTACTCCTCTTCCAATGCTTCCAAAACATCCATCAAATCACCGAAGTCTTTGTAGCCCGGGCGAATCTCCTCACCGCCGCGCAGGGCAATGCCCGATATGTTTACGTCATCGAGCAGGAAAGTGGCATTTTCGGTCGTGATTCCGAAGCCCAGTAAAATGGAGAAACGAGCTGAAAGTGTATTTAAGAAGTCTTGCCAATCGCCGGCAAGCGGTGTGTCAGACCCGGATTCAAGCAGAAAATAGGTTACGTACGGGGCATTTTTGACCATTATCTCCTCGATAGTGTCTGCATCCTGATCCGCTTCTACTTTCAAAATCAGAGGCCTGGCCGTTTCGCTTTTCAGCCAAGGCAATAGTTCCGCATTGCTGATTTGAATGGCATTGGGTTGATAGCGTTCTATTTTTTCCAGAAGAAGGCTTGCTTCAGTCAGTTCAGTTTCAGCAACAATCTGCACGCCGGCTATCCACGAGCGAATGTCATTGAATTTTTTGAGGTCAACGTACGTTTCGGCAGCTTCGTCAATGGAAAATCCTAACATTTCTACGCCCATTCCTGCACAATATCGGGCATCGGAAAGATTGGTTACGTTGCTTATTTTTACTACGGTTTTTAGCATAATTTTTAGCGATGGATGGACAAATATACACCCTAAAATTAAAAATCGCTGTCAGTGGTTACCAACAGCGATTTTTCGTCTTCTTCCCTTTTACTACTTTTTTCTTTTTCTAACCGTAAACGGAATGCATAAATCTTCGGGGCAGCAATTGACTCCCGGCTCAATAATGACTGGACAACAACCGTTGGTCGGACAGGTCTGATTGGTGGCCGTGAAGGTATACGTACCCACTTCGGTCAATAAGACCACATTCCCCGTGGCAACTGCTGTGCTTCCTCCGTTTTTAAACCACTGTACATTGCCCAGATTAGCCGGTACACTTGCCTGCACTTTCTCACTGGCACACAGCTTGATAGGTACGGTAAAGCATTGATGATCAATGTCATCTTCTCCGTCTTTGCTGTTGCTGGGCGTTGAGTCAATGTCCTTCTCGTTGGTTTTTGAGATTTCAGCGGTGTTGAAATGAACACCCTCTTGGGTGGCTTTCACTTTGTAAGTCAATGTAACGGTGTCACCGTTGGCAGGTACGCCTGCCGCAGGAACGCCTGCCGCAGCAATGCCTCCGATGGTCCATTTGATGACATTACCCGTGATGCTCGCACTACCTCGACTCGCCGTGAAACTACCTGTTTGGAACTGCACCGTTGTCGCAATGGAGTCGGTGACCTCTACGCCCGTGGCGTTGGTGTTGGATTCATTCCACACTTTCAAGGTATAGGCCAACACATCGCCGATTTGAGCGATTTTGGTGTTGATGGACTTCTTCAAGGCCAAATCCACTTCCTTGGTGTAATCTTGGGCATTGATGGTGGCCATTACTCGGCCTGTGCTAATAGCTGCCAGACAAGTAGGGTCGGTGCTGCGGGCTTGGGCGTAGAAAACCGCACCCGTGGTTGGTACTGTTCCTGATGGCTTGTAATTGAGTCCCGTAAAGACCGCAGTACCACCCGTTGGCTGTGTGAACCATTCTACCGTAGCCAATCCCACTACCGTCGCTTTGATGGTTGGGAAGGTGTCTCCTGCACAAGCCGTCATACTTGGGGTGAGCAACATCGGTAATGCTGGGTTACAGTTACAGTTCGGCCCAGTAATGAGGGTATCAAACTTGCAAACCGCACTCAAGCTGTCGGTGATTTTGATGGTAGCCCCCGAAGGTATGCCCGTGACGGTGTAAGGATTAGCACCCGTCAGCGTCCCTTTATTTACTTTGATGATGCCATTTTTACCTGTCACACTGAAAGTGATGCTGTAAGTTTGAACATCTGCCGAGCAAACGGGTGCACCTGTCAAGGTTACTTTTGATTTCACACAAGGGACAACCAAGCCTGCATCAACTGTGAAGTTATTGGTCGTCAACAATTCCGTCGGGGTAGTTGGATTGAACACTGGATTCAAGGTAACCACCTGACTCAAGCCCGATGTGGGGTTGAAATCCGAATCTTTGGTGTCGTCACTTGGAATGTTTTGCTTATTGGTGATTTCGCACGTATTTGGCAAAGTTGTCTTATCTATCTCAACAATATAGTCCCCTGCCAACAAGCCAGTGAACAGGTACAAACCATCCGTTCCTGTGGTTTTGGTTTGCAGAATGCTACCAGTTTTGGTACCGCCCAAAGCTGCGTAGAGATTCACTTTGACTCCTGCCACGCCTTTTTCCGTGGGCAAATCTTGTAAACCATTGTCGTTGACGTCTTTCCAAATCAAGTCGCCAATTGAACCGACGGGTTTGTCGCAAGTTGGCGCATTGACTTCGATGGAATCTTTACAAACACCGTTGGTGACAATCAATCGCACTTTGGCTACTGTCAATGGCACGTTCGCCACGGAGTCACCAGTTACTGCTATCGCTGCACCCGTCGCTACGTTCTTGGCCGTTACCACTGCACCCGCAGGTGATTTGGTAAACTTGATGGTGTAAGCTGTACCATTTTGACGACAAACTGGGAAACCATTGGCTACTGATACGGTTGCGTCTTTGACCAATGCCTTCACTGTCACGGTTGTATCTTTGAAACAGGTGTTGTCTTTGTTGAACACTCGTATCGTCCATGTCGAATCTGCCGCGTGGCTGATGTTGCCTTTGATCAATACTGGCAATGTTCCTACTGCCGTAGCCGAAGCATAGGCTGGGCTTGTGTAGGTCACTCCTTTGCTCACGCCGTATTTGTCACCGTTGGTGGCTGTCAATTCAATTTTACCCGCTAACAAGCAAGTGGGGTCAGTAGCACGTACCGTGCGAGTGGGCACAATGCACACTTTCACCAATCCTGCATCCACCGTCAAGTTGTTGGTCGCTAAAATCTCCGTCGGAGTTGTAGGATTAAAGACTGGATTTAACGTCACCACTTGGCTCAAAGCAGTAGTTGGATTGAAGTCTGAGTCTTTCGTATCGTCACCGCCTGTGTTTTGTTTGGTGGTGATGGCACAGGTATCTTTCAAGCTCGTTTTGTCTATTTCGACGATGTAATCGCCCGCCAACAATCCCGAAAACAAGTACAAGCCATCATTAAGCGTTGTTTTGGTTTGCAGAACAGGTCCTGTTTTTGTGCCGCCAGAGGCCGCGTACAAGTTCACTTTCACCCCTGCCACACCTTTTTCGGCTGGTAAATCCTGCAAGCCATTGTCATTGACATCTTTCCAAATCAAGTCGCCTATTGAACCGACGGGTTGGTTACAAACTGGGGCTGTTACATCAACCGAGTCTTTACAAACTCCATTGGTAACAATCAAACGTACTTTGGCTACGGTCGAAGCAATGTTGGCTACTGAGTCACCTGTAACTGGAATAGCCGCGCCCGTCGCTACGTTCTTGGCTGTCACCACTGCACCCGCAGGTGATTTGGTAAACTTGATGCTGTAAGCTGTGCCGTTTGAGCGACAAGCTGGGAAGCCGTTATTGACCGAAACCGTCGCGTCTTTTACCAATGCCTTCACCGTGACGGTGGTGTCTTTGAAGCAAGTGTTGTCTTTGTTGAAGACCCGTATCGTCCAAGTCGAATCTGCCGCGTGGCTGATGTTGCCTTTAATCAACACTGGCAATGTACCTACTGCCGTCGCACTGGCGTACGCTGGCCCTGTGTAAGTCGCGCCTTTGCTGACACCGCATTTGTCGCCGTTAATTCGATTTTGCCTGCTAACAAGCAAGTTGGGTTCGTGGCTACCACAGTACGCGTTGGCACAATGCATACTTTCACCAAGCCCGCATCAACCGTCAAGTTGTTGGTCGCCAAAATCTCGGCTGCCGTCGTCGGGATAAACACGGGGTTCAAGGTCACCACTTGGCTCAGACCCGAGGTTGGGTTGAAATCCGAGTCTTTGGTATCGTCGCCTGGGATGTTCTGTTTGGTGGTAATGGCGCAAGTATCTTTCAAGCTCGTTTTGTCTATTTCGACAATGTAATCGCCCGCCAAAAGTCCCGTGAATAGGTACAAGCCGTCTGTTCCTGTGGTTTTAGTTTGTAGAATCGAACCTGTTTTCGTACCACCAGAGGCTGCGTACAAGTTCACTTTTACGCCCGAAACACCTTTTTCGGTTGGCAAGTCTTGCAAGCCGTTATCATTGGTATCTTTCCAAATCAAGTCGCCGATTGAACCTACTGGTTTGTCGCAAACAGGCGCAGATACATCAACCGAGTCTTTACAAACTCCATTGGTGACAATCAATCGTACTTTCGCCACGGTCGAAGCAATGTTGGCTACTGAGTCGCCTGTTACGGGAATGGCCGCGCCTGTGGCTACGTTTTTCGCTGTCACCACTGCACCCGCAGGTGATTTGGTGAACTTAATCGTATAAGCTGTACCATTTACGCGGCAAACTGGGAAACCATTGGCTACTGACACGGTTGCATCTTTCACCAATGCCTTCACTGTTACGGTCGTGTCTTTGAAACAAGTATTGTCTTTGTTAAACACCCGAATCGTCCAAGTTGAATCAGCCGCGTGGCTGATGTTGCCTTTGATTAACACTGGCAACGTACCTACAGCCGTCGCACTTGCGTAGGCTGGGCCCATATAGGTAGCGCCTTTGCTCACGCCGTATTTGTCGCCGTTGGTGGCTGTCAATTCAATTTTACCCGCTAACAAGCAAGTGGGGTCAGTAGCACGTACCGTGCGAGTGGGCACAATGCACACTTTCACCAATCATGCATCCACCGTCAAGTTGTTCGTCGCTAAAATCTCCGTCGGAGTCGTAGGGTTGAACACAGGGTTCAAGGTCACCACTTGGCTCAAACCAGTGGTTGGATTGAAGTCTGAGTCTTTCGTATCGTCACTACCTGTATTCTGCTTGGTGGTAATGGCACAGGTGTCTTTCAAGCTCGTTTTGTCTATTTCGACGATGTAATCGCCCGCCAACAAGCCCGTGAATAAGTACAAACCGTCTGTTCCTGTGGTTTTGGTTTGCAAAATACTACCTGTTTTTGTGCCGCCTGATGCTGCGTACAAGTTTACTTTCACACCTGCCACACCTTTTTCAGTTGGTAAATCTTGTAAACCATTGTCGTTGACATCTTTCCAAATGCGGCTTTGGCAAAAGAAGCCCCTCCCGTATATACTTCATAAATAGACGTGGGATTACCTGTGCTATTGCTAATCCAACGGAAGCCCCCCGCATTCAATACATTATCAAGTGGATCTACTGCGGTGTAAATAGTTTCGCCCGAACCTGGACGAATTGCCAATCCGCCCATCGCGGTTTCGGCATGGGCATAAATGCCATCAGTTACTTGGTTATCACTATAAAACTCACCAAATCCTGGCCCTTGTCCATTATTGACACCTGAGCCAACAGCAGGCCCAGCCTTGGCATTGTTTTCTAATACGTATGAACCATTCTGATAATATCCACGTAAAATATCACCGCCAAGAACGTTGCTGTACGAGCCACTGCCTTCGGGCGACCAGTTCTGAAAGCCCGTTTGGAAACCAGTTCGATCGCCAATGCCTAATACAATAGAACCATCTGTATCAAAGGCGATGTCGGTCAAGATTGGAACAGGGTGCATAACACCTACCCAAGGGGCGAATCCATTAGTAAAGAAAACATCTTTCCAATCATCCGACCAAGGATACCAACCTGTATGACTCGTAGTTACCCAAAAGGCAAATCCCTTGGGATATGTAAGTGGAAAATCAAACACTGGATTGGTATCGAAGACATTGGTAGTCAAATTCATTCTATATACATACGCTCGCAAGTCACCTGCACTTTTAGAGGTGCTAGCATCACAAACTACTCCAACGTAGGCATAGCCTTTATAGATTTTGACCGCCCAAGGGCGTGTGCTACCATTTTCACAACCTGGGTCAGGAATGGCTACTTCGGCACTTTGCGACAGCGAAGACAAATTTAGCACGTGCAATTTCTTCTGAAACAGGTTCATGAAGTAAAGCGAATTGCCATCTTCGGAGATGTCCATCCCTCCCATTCCTACTTTACCCACTGCCGTGAAACCCTGAGCGTCGGCACTTTGCGCGGTTTTAGCCCCCAATCCACGGGTTGCATTATCAGCAATACTGCCCAAATTGACCCCGAGAGTCGTAACATCTACCAACGTGGTGGTGGCGTTGGTGGTTAGGTCTGTTTTGTAGATGGCACCTAACCCCCCTGGCCCCATCCCCATGTGTCTTCTGACAAACGCCGCCGAATAAAGTGCCTTACGGTACTTATCGTAAGTGGTTGCCCAAACAGTACCTACCTGCGGAATACGTGCCAAATAAGTAGCGTTGGGGTCATTGCGGGGAGCTGTAAAATTATAAGGAACTGACACCAGGGCCGCTTCGGTAGCAGTACCAGAGTCTTGTGGATCTCCATTGATATAACAAGGAACAATCAAATCACATTTGGATTAGTTTGACAATAATCCACGTTGTTGAGAACCCCTAAGTCAATCGAACAATCGGGGGCATTGACAAACTGTACCGTGGTACGGCCATCTACGCCATTGAGCGTACCCATACTCGCATAAGCAGGTAAGTTTGCGAACTCTACACTTATTGGATAACTGCTTGCCGAAAGACCCGTAAAGCTATATGCCCCAAAGGCATCGGTAGTAGCCGTAGCCACAAGCTGGTTGTTGCAGTCGTAGGCTCGAACTGTCACGCCAGCAATACCTGTATATTCGCCACTATTTTTCACTCCATCAGCATTGAAATCATTGAAGACCTTCCCACCTGTCTGATTAACCGCACAAGTTGTTGGCGGACAGGGGGCCTGTAGTGTAATGGGGGCACTGGTGGCAGGACAAGAAGGTGCATTGTTCCAAGTAGCAGTAACACTTTGTCCCGAGGTCGTTGTACTTAAATCAACCTCAAAAGATACCACCTGAGGACTATGAATAAATGTAGCACCATTTTGATTGTAGGGGGGGTAATCTACTAAGTTCCCTCCTGGGTTGATGGTTTGGGTTTGACCAGCATAGGAAACCGTAATCGGACCAACGGCATTGGCCCAGCCTACCTCCACGCTGACGGTTGCTTTACTAACTCCATTGACTGAGTAACAGCCCGCTACCGTTGTTTTATTGATAGTCAGCGTACCAGCCCCATTCAGGGTAAGAGGAATGATCTCTAAGCCACTTAGAATACCTTGAGGAAACGAACTACCCGTAGCGGCCTCAATAGCCAAAGACAGGTCTCCGTTTGTAACGGTTGTTGTATAAGATTTTACTACTGCCGCATTGGCAGTGTTGCCTGAGGCCGCAAAAGGGCTATAGGCCGCATCTACCAGGGTGCCATTGAGCGTAATGTCCAGAATACGACCTGCTACTGCCGATATAGTTGAATGATGCAGTAATACTTGATAAGTACCATTAGGCACGGCAATATGCCAGTCGAGTTTTGGAGCTCTAACAGTATGCCGATAAAGTTCCTCAGACGAGGTGCCCGTAGCACCCCCTACGTTCGCATTGGCAATGGGTGTACCAGGTGAGTCATCCCAATTAGTCGCTGGTAGATTGTAGGTATAATTGTTGATAAAAGTACGTCCCTGTGCATCTGGCACACTTACGTTACGGTAATCGCCCACTATCCTTATAGGCTTGGGTAAGGTGGTAACAGGACAGGTTTGCGCGTGCGCTTGTTCAAACACCAGCAACAAGCCCATTAGGGGCAGGAGGTTTACTGCTATTTTAGGCAAGCTTATAATCTGCCTCCAAAAAGAAAGCAAAAAGTAGGTTAAGTGCCTTATCCATGACATGGAAGAAAGCGTGAAGTAGGTAAAATGCTTAAACATAGTGATGATGTTGTAGGGAATGTATAACTAAGACACGTATATTGTTCCTCTTACAACCCATCAAGGATTGTGCAACTTAACGCAAACGGTAGTCAAAGAGTGGACTAATAACCTGTGAGGTGTACCAATCGAAAGGTGGGGAGTATCAATAGAAGTGGATGAACCGTTTTGTCAAAAAACATGCCAAGCCCAACATATTATTATACCGCAGCGGTAGTTGGCAATGAGAGGACAAATTTAGTCGTATTTTGTTGGGGGCTCTCCACGGCAATTGTGCCACGGTTGCGTTTTAAAAACCTACTTATCATAAGGATGCCCAATCCGAGACCATGCTCATTGATTTGGGCTTGGTAGGGGGTATCAAATTAGAAGAGTTGTTGAATACCATTCTTTGTTTTTGTCATTCTGTAGAAATCTACCTCATTTTTGGTGAGGCAGCAGCGCAGGATAGTGTTTACAGTTTTTGAGTATCTTTGTTAGAGTAATCAAAACCAAAGTGAGATGGAGACCAAACCAACACAACGATTTTATCAGTTTAGAGGCGATAAAATGATGGATACCTTTGGTATTAGGCCTGTAAAACAATGTAGTTTTCTTGAAGAATGGCTTAATGCTTATACAAACTTAACGGACTTTGAAGATCAAACATTAGAGGCCGCCCTCATACGCTACGAAAAAATGGGAAGAGGCTGGAATGAGGAAGAACTTAAAATGCACTTTATCAGTGCTGTTTTGAACGTGGCCGACCCCAATATAGAAGGCGTTTGCAAAACTTTTTTTGAACGTCCTTTAGATGGGATAATTGGACAGTATGAACTGCACGTTATCACTGATTGTATGGTAGCCACGCCTAAATTAGGTGGTAGTCCTGATAAGCCTTTTTTTTTCTTACAGGAATTCAAGCAAGCGCAACTTTGGGGAAAGACAGACCCACAAGGGCAGATGCTGGCAGCAATGCTACTGGCACAGCAACAAAACGCAGACGGAAAGTGTATTTACGGCTGCTTTGTGAAAGAAAATAACTGGCGTTTTGCAACACTTACAGGCTCGGACTATTGCGTAAGCCCACAATTTGACTCAACCAAAAAGCCCGAACTTCTCCAAATCGTCTATATCCTGCGCAAACTTAAAGAGCTGATTTTAGCACGGGTTACGCCATAACAGCCTTTGTCATTCCGACCATAGGAGGAATCTACACCCAAGCGGTCACAGACCCCTCTCCCGAAAGCGTTTGGGATCGGGGTGACAAAAATGCTCGTCAGGGTGCTCACAACCCGACCCATAACTTACCCTTTTGTCATTCCGGGGCTCACGCCTTTGTCATTCCGACGCGGGGCCGCCCTTTAGATTTGCACTTTGATTATTTATAATAAAAACTGTTATTACTGTAAGTTTTCTTTTTGCTTCTTTTTCTTTTGTTGAAATGTGGATAAGTGAGATATTTACAGTAAAACTAA
>Ga0247844_1000483_pt1 | contig 85511 bp, 78 predicted proteins | sample LaCtaG_FD_192421 | JGI IMG/M metagenome (GOLD analysis project Ga0247844, IMG submission 192421) | Freshwater microbial communities from meromictic Lake La Cruz, Castile-La Mancha, Spain - LaCruzMarch201714.5m_1 | ecosystem: Environmental > Aquatic > Freshwater > Lake | place: Spain: Castile-La... | reverse complement strand
TACTACAAGCGGAATTTCAAAAGAATAGTTGGTACAAAAATTCAAAATTAGAACTAACTGACAAGCCTGTCGGGGGAAAATCCTCGTCTCCAAAAAAAGTTACTTATAGGGCAAGATTCAAAAAAACCATTTTTGTAAACTACTCTAAAATAAATCGTCTGGAGTTATTAATACAACAGCGTTATTTTGGGCCATAGTTTTTATATTTGAGGAAGGGTTGTGGTTTAAACAAATAACTTTTTGGATTTTAAAATCAAACTCTTCGATCTTATTTTTAAAAGATTTTATTAAATCTAAAATTTGATCAGAATCGTTTGTCCATTTGCATTCTATGAAACGGTAGACCCTGTCTGAAGCTCGATGCACAATCAAGTCAAATTGTACCTTCTTATCCCAGTGAAAACCCAGCTCAAACTCAATTTCTCGCAAATTTAGTTTTTGAAAAATGGCTTATTATTAAGGATTTGAACTTTGCGACTAAACACAAGAAGCATTTTTATTGGTTTAATTGAAAAAACTACTCACTCTCCACCGGCAAACTAACCCTTGCAAAAAGTTTGGGAACTTCTTGTTGCAAATTAAATTCGTAGCGTTCTTCAGACGCCAAACTAAGTTGAGGCGGAGTATTGAGATCGGACACAGAAATACCAAGTGACGTCAAGAGACGAAGCGAGGCATGAGGTAAAACCGGATAAATCAAGGTCGCCAAAGTTTGAAGAGTTTGCAAACAAACTCCAAGGACGACATGCAATCTATCTTTTTGCGCCGGATCTTTAGCAAGGGCCCAAGGCTTATTATCGTTCACATAAAGATCGCAAGCTGTCACAAGCTCTGACCAGGCCTTCAAAGCGTTTTGATATTTAAGTTCTTCAAAAGAAATATTCCAAGCATTGACCGCCTCAAGGCGCTTTTGCTGAAGTAATTTATCATCACTTGTTAAAGACTCTTTCGGAAATTTTCCAGAAAAGTTTTTTAAGCAAAGTGTGATTACTCGTGAGGCGAGGTTTCCAATTCCGTTGGCCAAATAGGCGTTGATACAAGCTACGTAGGACTCAAGAGTGAAAGTGGAATCTTGTCCGTAAGACATTTCGCGAGCAAGGTAAAAGCGAAGTGTTTCTTTTCCGTAGAGGGCCTCTACTTCAAGGGGGCGAATAACGTTGCCCAAACTCTTACTCATTTTTGTTCCGCCCATGAGAAGGAAACCATTGACGTGAAGTTGTTTGAAAGGTTTTACATCTAACGCCATTAAAATGGCCGTCCAATAAATGGCGTGAGTTTTTACAATATCTTTTCCAATGAGATGAACTACTGAATCCCAAAGTTCATTGCTTGAATCACTCACATTAGGCCATCCTGTTGCGGCCAAATAGTTGAGGAGAGCATCGACCCAAACATAAGTCACAAATTTTGAATCAAAAGGAAGTTCAATTCCCCAAGTAAGACGCTCTTTGGGACGAGAGATACAAAGATCTGTAAGAGGTTGCTTAAGAAATGATAAAATTTCTGTACGATATTGTTCGGGTCTAATGGAATCCGGATTTTTTTCAAAAAACTCAAGCAAGCGGTCTCGGTATTGACTCATTAAAAAGAAATAATTTGCTTCTTTTCTTATTTCTGGTTTGACCTGATGATCAGGACAAGTTCCCGTAGCGGTAAGTTCGTTGTCAGTCAAAAAACGCTCGCAACCCACGCAATAATTTCCCTCGTATTCACGAAAAACGATTTGCCCTTTTTCTTTAAGAAGAGTTAAAGCATTTTTTACAGCGCTTACATGTGAAGGATCTGTTGTTCTATAAAAGATATCAAAATCTATATCCATTTTTTGCCAAGTTGATTTGTAATCTTCTGAAACTTTATCTGCCAATTCTTTAGGTGTTTTATTTTGCAGGGCCGCCATTTTGGCAATTTTTTCACCATGCTCATCTGTTCCAGTAAGCATCACCGTCGTCTGCCCTCGTTGATTGTTATGACGTTTAACAATATCAGCGACAATCGTTGTGTAGGCATGGCCAAGGTGGGGACGAGCATTGACATAATAAAGAGGGGTTGTGATAAATTTTTTCATATTTAGTTTTTAACTCACGTAATAGTTATTGTGTAATTTTTGGGCATAATCTCACATGATTTTTTTCAGTCAAGATATTTCATCCTTAAAACAAATGATAAGGATCAACATCTAATTTTAGTAACTGCTCACACACTTTCTTAAACTGCTTGATCTTTCGAGCAAACGATCTCACCAGAGATCGTGTCGCGTAAGCGCCCGAAGGGTGAGCAGCACTAGTGCTGCGAAACACACTTTGGGACAGAGCTTGAGACACGACTGAGGCTTGCTCCGGCAAGGCGCAGGGAAGTGTCAAGAGAAATGGCCCGAAAGATGCCGAAAGGGCGAGCAGTTACTAATTTTAAATCAACTTCTTTATAAAGATCGCTATGAAGCATAAGGCGAATTGAATCATATTAATTCTTACCATAGTTGTTTAAAGCTTGAGCATTTTAGGCAAGCTTAATTTGAGTTTTTCTTCGGTTGAATCATAATAAATGTTACTCAAAAATTTACACCCAAAAAATTTGCTGACCTTTTTAAAAAGGTTTCTCCGCGAGGTAAAATATTATGGATTCTAAGTGAAAAATTGATTCTCTCGTCCTTCTACCCAGAATTCATTACTGAAAAACTATATCCTCATTAAGCTTAAGCCCATAGGGTTGAAGAAGATAAAAATATAAAAACTCATTTTTCACCAATGAAAAAGTTTAAACGAAATTATAAAAAATGATCACGAATAAAAAAAAATTGTGTTAAAGACTTGTAAAAAACTTGCTTAGTATTGAGGAAGTTTTCTGATAGGTGAGAGAAAGGAAACTGCCCCTTTCTCACGCTCCACAACGGGGCATCACCTATCAGTTTTATTTTAACAATAATTTAAAATAATTCAATCTAAAAAAACCGTTTCAATTTCAGAACATCTTTATAGCAGATCGATTGTTTCAGTATAGAATGGAAGCAGGTTAGTCAAATTAATTCAAAAAATTAAGCAGATTTAATAACTCGCCTCACTTCTAAAATTAGTCACTCTCAAGCGGCAAACAAATCAAAGCCTATCTTTTTTTCTTTTAAAACAAATGATAAGGATCAACATCTAATTTTAGATCGACTTCTTTGTAAAGATCACTATGAAGCTTGAGACTTTTTACCATACCATGAAGTTGCGACAAGTTTGAAGAGCGAAGCATAAGGCTCCAAGTAAAACGATTGACTCTTTTTTCAACCATGGTGGGCCGAGGCCCTAACACTTCGACATTCGGGTAATGTTTTTTTCCCATCGCTTGTAAAAAATCAACAATACGACTTGAAATCTCAATCGTTTTTTCTTGTGATTTCCCTGAAAAATACATCATTAGAATTCTTGAAAAAGGAGGACAGTGACATATTTTTCTTATAGGAATTTCTTCGTCGTAAAATTCCGAAAAACTATGTTTTAAGACGTGAGCAAACACTTTATTGTCAACACCGAGAGTATGAATAAGAACTTCGCTTTCTTTTCCAAAGCGCCCAGATCTTCCTGCCACCTGAGTAAGAAGCTGATAAACTCTTTCATTGGCCCGAAAATCTGGATAATTAAGTTGAGCATCAAGACCTAAGACTAAAACTAAATTCACTCTTTTAAAATTATGGCCCTTAGAAAGCATCTGCGTACCCACTAAAACATCAATTTCACCTTCATGGAACGCATTTAATCTTTCTTCAAGTTGGTTAAATGTTTTAATTTCATCTCTGTCAAAACGTTCAATTTTAACTTGAGGCAATTCTTTTTTTAAAATCTCTTGAAGCTTTTCGGTCCCAAATCCTTTATGAATGATACTTAAATTTCCACAACTCGGACACATCTCAGGTATCGGTGTGCGATATTCGCAGTAATTACAATCAAGCACTCCCCGTTTTTTAAAATACTTTAAATTTACAGAGCAATTCGGACAAGCAAACTGATGGCCACAAGCTCGGCATTGAACATAATTCGCAAAACCCAAGCGATTGACGAAAACTAAAACTTGTTCTTTTTTTTCAAGGGCCGCGCGAATTTTAGAAAGTGATTCAAAACTAAATGGCCAAAGATCACGCTCTTCTTGTGTTAAATTTTTTTTGCGCATATCAAGCATCGTAATTTTTGGCAAAGTAACTTCGCCAATGCGCTTTTTCATTGGAAAATAAAACGGCTTTACCTTTTCGTCATGAGTGAATTGGTGAAAAACCTCAAGGGTCGGCGTAGCAGATCCAAGAATCACCGGAATTTTTTCAAGCGATGCTTTTTTAATAGCAACATCACGGGCATTATACGCACAACGATCATCTTGCTTAAATGAGCCGTCATGCTCTTCATCTACAATAATTAATCCCAATTTTAAAATGGGAAGAAAAATGGCACTCCGGACCCCTACAATTATTTTAGGACTCTCATCCGTTTGTAACAAGCGCCACAAGCCATACTTATCCGAAGCACTCACGCTCGAATTATAAGAATAAATAGGAACATCAAGGTGCTCAATAAATGTTTTGATAAATTGAGGTGTCAAATTTATTTCAGGAAGAAGAAAGAGTGCAGACTTCCCTTGTTTTAAAGTTTCTTGAATTAATTTTAAATAAACAACTGTTTTCCCCGAGCCTGTCACTCCATGAAGAAGCCATTTTGTAAAACCCTGAGAAAGTTGTGGCCTTATTTTTTGAATAATTTCTTCTTGATCATTACTTAATTTAAAATCAAAATCTCTCCCCAATCCACTTTCTGATTTTAAAAGGCGAGGTCTTTTTAATCGCTTCGGCAAACAATCAAAAATAAGCTGGCCCACTGGATAATGATAATACTGGCCCATCCAGCGATAAAGCTGAATTTCATCAGGAGAAAGCGTAATCGTTACATCGAGAGTCTCTAAAACAACTTTAACTTTTTCAGGATCGAGTTCTTTTAAAACTTCTGAAGTCAAATCTGTTTCTAAAACACAACCCTCGACAACACGCTTGCCTAGCGGAATATGAACAAGATCGCCTGCCTTTAACTTCTTTGCAAATTCACCCTCTTCATAGGGCAAAACAGATCCTGCAAAAGGCGTATTGACAGCAATAAGACAATAACTTTTCATTATTTAAAAAAGAAAACTTTGTGTAAATTTTGTAGCTATATTTTTATTTTTATTTGCTTTTACTAATCCTTCATACTTGTTGGCCCGAGCAACTTGCCCACTTTTGTCTTTAACATGGGTGAGGGTTAAAAAATTAATTCGATAAAGTGAATTTGAAAAATCTCTCAACGAAATCGTTCGCGGTAGTTCATGAGTGCCATTGATTAAAACATATTCACCACATTCTAATTCAACTTCTTTTCCTAACTCTGAAGTAAATTTAATCTTCTTTAAACGATGCTCTTCATTGCTAAAAAGGGCCTTGAATTGAGTAAGGTCTATAGACCAGTAAAACTGACCTTCCTCTCGAGAAAGATGAACCTTATCTGTCTTATCGTAAACACCTGCCGCAATGACCTCGAGGGCCTTTGTTCGTTCTTCAGTACTTGTTTGCTTAGAAGCTTTTATCGCCTCAGAAACTGAGCCACCTTCTTCACTCACGGCAACCAGATAGTCTTTATACTTTTGAAGAAGAGCAATTTTCTCAGGATTCATTAATTCTTTGTTTGTCTTGTAGGAAGTTGTGTTTGCTTTTAAAAAATCATTCATCAAACGAGAATCATTTAAAAGTAAAGTTCCAAGAACGCTATAGAACAATGAACGTTCGCCTCCTTTATTTTCGACTCGCTCATTTCCCAAGAGATTTTTATAAGATGAACGAACAGCACTAGCATCAAGAAAGCGATTATCAGCGTAGTCAGTCTCGACAATTTCTATACTGCCTCCCGAACGACTCATAAAAAGCTTTACATAGCGAGTAGGCAATAATTCTTTAGAAACTTCTGTAGGAAGTTCTTCAACAGAAAAAGTAGCAATGATTAAATCAGAAGTAACATCTTGATTATTTCCGTTTCGAAAAAGCCCTTCGATGGTAGGAGCGGCAAAGACCAATGTTACAAAAAACGAAAGTATCAATCCAAACAAACATTTTTTCACAATTCATCTCCTTACTTAGTGACGCGCCATTGTCGATTAACTATAATAAGTCTGTCCAAGAAATTATTAAAGTTTAATTTTCCAGGTAAAGTATGGACAATATTTATAGACTAATTTTTTTCGCAGCCAGTCTTTTTATCGTCGTCCCTAGTTTTGCTGAACTTCGGGACTTTCAAACAACACGCCTTATTTCAACAGGAGGTACTGGCGTTGGCTCTATTTTAATGGATGAAGCCACACTGCTAAATCCTGCTCCCCTCGCTTTCTTTACAGTCACATCATTTTACGCTCAAAAAACAAAAACAAGTTTTGATGATAAGACAAACACACCTCCGACGAATATTCCTAAAACTGACAATTGGGGGTTTATTGCCTCCGATGGAAATGGCAACCTTGGTGCTTCGATTTCGTATCAAAAGCAAAAAAGTGGTGGTTCTGAACGAAAACGTTGGGCCGCTGCTATGGCCATCCCTGCCGATAAAACTTCTGCTATGGGGATTTCAATACGCAGAACATCAGATCGCGATTCGCGAGATAGTATCACTTATGAAGAAAGCTCTAATTGCCAATTCGTCCTTGGAGTCACTCACGCCGTTAATTCAAGTTTTACTTTAGGATTAGTTGTTATTGATCCCACTAAAAGAATTCAAAACGACACAAAAGCACTGGTTGGTATACAATACGTTTATCAAGAATTTATTGCTATCATGATTGATGGAGGAACTGATTATACTCAAACAATGAGAGAAAAATCTCAGTACCATGCGGCCTTACAATTTAAAGTTTTCTCTGATGTTTTTTTACGCGCGGGCGTTTTTGAAGACAAAGCAAAACACGAAAGAGGCAATGGAGCTGGACTCGGATGGGTTACTCCAAAGCTTGTTTTTGAAGCTGCTATCGGAAGTAAAAGCCTTGTTGCTTACGAAAACATAAGAACAAAAAAACAAGAGGCCAAAGAAGCTTCTTTTTCTCTCTCCTATAGGTTTTAGGTTCATTTATGACAAGTGATAGTCTTATTGGTCAAGTTGAAAAAAACGATAGCAAAAAAAAAGACGATGAGGAAACGAGGCCCCAGTACGTCCTACACGCCTATAAAAATCGCCTTAAATTTGTCAAAGAAGCCCACATCTATGCGGCCAGAAATGATTTTTCAAATGCCATTGGTAGCTATCAAAGTTATCTTGAAGCCTTGGCCCTTTTTTATAATACTCCCCAAGATAAATTGGTTCCAAGTATTTTTAAACGTGGGGCAGAAGACGTTCCTGAGCAAATGCTTCTCAGTTTAGTTTATTGGGAAATGGGCAAAATTTTTGACCGTAATCCCAAAATGGCTCCACGTCTTATTTTTGCCATGGAACAATTTATCAAATTTAGTCTCGGCCATAAATATCAATACTTGAATGCGGAAAGTTTGCGCAAATATTTAAGCAAAGGTGCCTGCATTCATAAAAAAGTTTTTGAAGATACCTATAAACGTCTACAAGTTAATTCAAAAAAATGTTTTATTGCAACTTATACACTCGGAGACAACCATCCTGACCTTTTCACATTTTATAAATTTCGCGATATAATTTTAAATTATAAACTAGGTGAATATTGGGTTGAAACGTATTATAAATATTCGCCACGCTTCGTCTTTTTTATTGAAACACATCCTCTTTTAAATACAATCATTCTTCGAACCATTAACCCTTCTCTGCGACTGTTGGCAAAACTTATAAGGAAATTCATTTAATTTTTTATGCCCATTTTAAAAAACTTTATTTTGCGCGAATGGTTTAAATCTTTTTTTGGCGCAGTCATTATTCTCCTCATGCTTGTTTCTGTCGCAAACTTAATTTCAGGACTATTACGAGAAAATGTTACCGCAAGAGAAGTTTTTCTTAACTACTTAATCGACTTGCCAACCTTGCTCATGCAGATCTGTCCAGTCAGTAGCCTCATCGCTTCCCTTTTCTCTGTCAATAAGCTTAAAAACAGAAACGAACTCACGGCTATTTTCGCCTCTGGTTTTTCAAGGCGACGTTATCTTGTTACCATTTGTGAAGGGGCCATTATTGTGGCTTTGTTTCAGTTTTCTTTGGGCGCCTTTATTCAACCGGCATTCAGGCAATGGCGAACGAAAATCATGGCCGAAAGTGTAAAAAAATTTGGAAATCTCAAGAGCCAAGGCCTTAAAGCATCAACCATTGGCAGTGGCCATATTTGGTTTAAAACTGATAAATATTTTTTTTCCTTTTCGGCCTACGATAAAGAATCAAAAATTTTAAGTGAAGTTTCCATTTATCACTATAACGATAATTATAAATTAACAAAAAAAATCGAAGCCCATCATGTTCAACATCTTCAAAATAGTGAATGGAAATTTTACAAAGGCAAGGAATACACTCACCTTGCTGACGAAAGATTTCCGTCTGCAACGTCGTTTGTTGAAAAAATTGACCTCATCAATGAAAGCCCAAATGACTTTAAGCAAATTGAATCTGATATCACTATACTCGATATTAGAGCGCTCTATAGTTATATTGAAAAACTCTCACAAGCAGGAATCAACACAAATTCTTATCAAGTTATGTTTTTTGAACGAATTAGTTCGCCCTTCGTATGCATCATTTTCTCTCTACTTGCGGCCACTTTAATTTTCAATCCTAACCGCAGAAATAGTAGCTTTGGAAAAAATCTTATTTTTGTTTTTGTTTTTGTTTTATTTTATTGGCTCGTAAATGCCTACGCTCATGCTCTCGGGCAAAGTTCGAGAATTCACCCTATCGTCGCTTGTTTTTCCGTTCCTCTAATGTTTACAATTTATCTTGCTGTTATTTTTTATAAAAACAGACGTCTTCATTAAAAATAAAACTATGATCAATCACTTTCAAAAACATCAATATCTTTTTTTAATATGTAGTTTATTTTTTTTCTACCTTATGGATCTTGGCAATCCTCAAGCGCTCACGCAGGGGACTGAAGGATTTTATCTCCAAATTACAAAAGAAATGTGGGAGGCAAAAAGTTTTTTAACCCCACTTTATCATGGCGAGGCCCATTGGTCTAAACCTCCTCTTCATTTTTGGATGCCCTTTCCTTATTATTTTTTAAGTGGCGGATTTTCTCTTTGGGCAGTACGTTTATGTTTAGTTTTGTTTACGTTTACAGGGCTTTTTTATATTTCAAAATGGGTTGAAACCCATACTTCGTTAAATAAGAAATTTTCTTTTATCTTCCTCTTGAGTACTCTCGCTTTTTTTAAGTATGGGCGCATTTACATGATGGAAATGCCGCTTACTCTTTTTACTGTTTGCGCTTCCCTTACTTTCTATAATTTTCTTCTTTTTAAAAAGAAATCTGATTTTTGGATTGCAACCATCCTTCTGGCTTGCGCGACACTTATTAAGGGGCCAATTTCTCTTGTTATGGCCGGTGCAAGCATGGGGCTCACTGTCCTTTATTTCCAATTCAGAAAAAAAGAAAATCACTGGCGTTCATTAGTGCTATGGGGATTTTTTTCAACTCTCCTCGCGTCCCTCTGGTTCATCGCTTGTTATTTAAAATATGGTTCTTCCTTTTTTGATTATTTTTTCCTCCGCGAAAACATGGGGAAATTTAGTTCAAAATCCTATCCACTCTCTTCGCTTTTTAATGGGCTCCTTGCTTACTCTGCTCCATGGATTTTATTTTTGCCTCTGGCCTTCTATCACATCGCTAAAAAAGTCCATCCACTACTTGACGAAAAACACTCTTCCCTTATTCCTTTTTTAAGTCTTCACTTTTGCGTTTTCTTTTTTATTTGGTTTATCCCAGCACAACGTTCCTATCACTACGCCGTCCCTTCGATTCCTTTTCTCTTACTCATTATTTTAGTTGGCGCTTTCGCTATTCCCTCTCGAATGACGGACGACAATAACACATTTCGCTTAACGAATATTGTTTGGGTTATTACCTCGTTTGTAACATCCCTTATTATTGGTCTCACTATTTTTGTAATCGCCTTCGCGGGCACTTTCATGACTGTCACTAATTACTTCAAAGCTATTCTAGCCCTTGTTATTTTAATTACGGCCCTAGTTATTATGATCCGACGAATTTCTTTTGAATGGAAGTTTGCAAGTGCACTTTGGGTTATTGGTTCATTGTGGACACTTCTTATTCCTGTCTTCTTTTTACCTCTTGTTCCAAGTGAAGTTCTTCAAAAAATTAACCCAAAAAGTTTTGCCGTCAGCTATCGCAAACCCTTTTTTGTCGAAGAAGCGCTCGGTTATCCTGTGAAAATTTTTGACCAAAGCGAAACGGCAAAAATGATTTGCCAATACGAGCAACTTTTTATGCCTCAATATGCTTTGGATAAATATAAACTTACTTCGAAAGTTGAACTCATTTCTTCATGGCCTGTGTGGCGCAGAGGAAATGAAAGTGCTGATTTTATCAAAGCTTATGAGAAAAAAAGCTTAAAATCTCTTCAAGAAAATATGGTTTTAGTGAAAGCAAAATCGTGCTATAAGGGCAAACTAAAATAACTCTAAAACAAGCTGAGAAAAAAATGAGCGTAACCCATAATTTTTTAACTGAATATAAATTAGAAGGCGAACGGCTCACCATTATAAAATATCCAGATCCGGTACTACTTAAAAAAGCGGAACCTGTTACTGAATTTAATGATGACTTACGAACTCTCTGTAAAAACATGCTCTATACAATGTATAAGGCACCTGGTTTTGGCCTGGCCGCCCCTCAAGTTGGAAAATCTATACGACTCTTTGTTATGGATACTGACTACGAACGCGAGAAAGTGACACGAGCGGATGGAACAGAAGATCACAATCTTTCAAACTTTAATCCAATTGTTGTAATTAATCCTGTCATCAAAGAAAAAGATGGCGAGCAAATTTACGAAGAAGGCTGCCTGAGTGTTCCTGGCGTTTATGAAGAAGTCAAAAGAGCGCAGCACGTGATTATTGAGTATTACAATATGTGGGGAGAAGTTCAAATCCTAGACGCTGAAGAATTAAAAGCTGTTTGTATTCAACATGAAAACGACCATCTTGATGGCATCGTTTTTTTAGAACGCCTTTCTATTCTTAAGAAAAAATTTGCGAAAAAAAAATACCTGCGCGATCAGGAACAAGAATAATGAAACGCCTAAAAACGATTTTTTGTGGCACTCCTGATTTTGCAGTCCCAACCCTTGAACTTCTTCACAATCATCCTCAAGTCGAACTTGTAAGCGTTGTCACAATGCCAGACCGGCCAGCAGGAAGAGGACAACAACTCGCCTCTCCGCCTGTTGCAGAATTTGCTAAACAAAATAAAATCCCCCTTTTTCAAACTGAAAATATTAATCAAGAAACTGATTTTTTACAAAATCTTGACACTGAAAATATTGATCTCGTTATTGTGCTCGCTTTTGCTCAATTTTTAGGATCAAAAATTCTCGCCCTTCCTAAAATGGGATGTTTTAACATTCACACGTCACTCCTTCCCAAATATCGTGGGGCCGCTCCCATTCAATATGCTCTTTTAAATGGCGACACTGAAACTGGTGTGAGCATTCAACGAATGGTTAAAAAAATGGATGCCGGTGACATTGCCATTTCAGATCCCGTTAGTATTTCTTCAAATGAAACAGGCGGACAACTCTACACCCGCTTAAAATTTCAAGCGGCCCTGAGCTGTAATCAACTTATTCATAAAATTGCAGAGAATAAAATCGAGTTTTCCACACAAAATGAACAATTTGTGAGTTTTGCTCCAACTCTTAAAAAAGAAGATGGCTTTGTCGATTTTAAAAATAAAACGATCTCTCAAATAAAAAATCAAGTGAGGGCACTCGATCCATGGCCTGGTACCTATTGTTTTTTGGGAAAGAAGCGGCTTAAAATTCTAGAACTTCAAAGCGCTCCAGCTTCGGCCCATTTGCGGCTTTCTCCAGGCGAACTTGACCTTGCCCACGGCGGCCTATTTGTCGGCTGCTTTGATGGTGTTTTGCGATTAATTCAAGTACAAATGGAAGGCAAAGCTATTTGTGCAGATGTTGAACTTTTAAACGGACTCAAGAACAGTAAAGACCCAATCCAGCTCAATCCGTAGACTTCTAAAATGACAAGCCAAAATCAATAATAGCTTGCTTAAAGATTTTGACTCCATGATTTTCCATCACCACCAAACTTTTTTAGAAGTCATTAAAACTCCTATAGTTTTTACACTTAAAAGAATGGCACTCGAAAGAAAAACGATCGTTTTTTTTCAATAATTATTTGCATATATCTTGTTAAAACTTATTTTAAAATAAACTTCCTAACCATTTTTACAAAAAATCAATGTATTTTAAGTTAATAAAAAAAATTATGACCTTTGATGTATTAAAAGTGTGAAAGCATTTTTTTTAGAATACCAACATAAAGGAGTCATTTATGAAATCAGTTCTTTTCGGATCTTTATTAGTAGCAATCACTTTTATTGGAAATGCATCTGCGAAGGCCTCTACTTTAAACTTCACTTATCACGGCGTCTATAATGGATACACAGAAGTTTTTACAGGTGAAGCGAATGTAGCTAGCGGTTTAATTAACAAATATCTTACAACAAAATTAGGCTGTTCAAATGTTTCTGTAGATTTAATTATTGTTGCAAGAAATGAAGACAGCGAAAAAGGCCTTTTTGATTTAAAAGCAAGTGCTTCATGTCCGAGCTCTATTTCAAAATTTAATTTCAAATATATTCCTCCAACAGACTGGGAAGACTATTCCGAGCTTATTATTAACCACGCAAATAATTATTCTAATGTGAGCAAGAATTATAAGTGGAATTTTGGCGGACGTGTTTACGAAGATAGAGAGATTTAGTTTTAAATATATTTTTGTAGCTTCTTACAGATTTAATAATTGCTCGATTTTTTCGACCAATTCGTCTAACTCCCGCGCTGGTCATGCTCGTGCGGGAGTTTTGCTTTGGGGAAGAAATTTTTTCTTCCTCAAATCACTCCAGCTTCGGCCCATTTGCGGCTTTCTCCAGGCGTACTTGACCTTGATAATGGTGGTCTATTTATCAGCTGCCTTGATGTTGTATTGCGCTTAATACAAGCACAAATGGAAGGCAAAGCGATTTGTGCAGATGTTGAATTTTTAAACGGGCTTAAGAACAGTAAGGACCCAATCCAACTCAATCCGTAGACTTTTAAAACGACAGGCCAAAATCAATAATAGATTATTAGAGATTTTGGCCTAAAAATTACGATGCCTTTTTTTGTAATAAAAAATCAAGGCGCCAAAACAAGTTTTAAAAACAAGGCCATTTGAGAGGTGAAAAATAATCCAAAGCCCCACATTAGAATCGTGCTTTGATTTTGGAAACGTTTATCGACTTGTTCAAAGCGCTTATCAAAGTGAGCATACATTTGTTCAAAGCGCTTATCGACTTGCTCAAAGCGTTTATCGACGTGGGCGTACATTTGCTCAAACCGCTTATCGACTTGTTCAAAGCGTTTATCAACTTCAGCAAAGCGTTTATCAACTTCAGCAAAGCGTTTGTTGACTTCTTCAAAACGGACATCCAATTTTTTAAAATACTCTCTGAATTCAATATCCATATGATGAAAATGATTTGACTGCGCTTTCAGTGTGAGGGCCAGCATGTCGTCATTCGTGAGCTTTTCTTGCTCTTTCATTTTTATAAGAATTTCATTACTTTTAAGAGTAAGCCATTGATCAAAATACTCATTATCGAACATAAGATTCTCCAGGTTGCACCTCCTTTATTGGAAATGATAGCACGTCTCTTGCAAACTCTGAAGTGCTATGCGCATTTATAAAACTATGAAATAGTTGGGCCCAGATTTTGGGGTAGTCAAAAATTGAGCTTTTTATAAATGTTCTTTAAATAGAACAAAAATATTTCAAAAAATCTAATATCGTTTCTTATTTTTGTTAAATGAAAACTTTACTAAAACATTCGAATCACTTTTAGAAATTCTCAGAGGATGAAATTTTTCGAATGATAATTCTTTTCCTTTGGGGGTACTAATTCAACCTCATTATCCTCGGGATTTTTCAAAGGTTTTTATAATACGAAAAAATTTCTTAGCTTAGATTATCAGATCATGGTGTGATCAATCCGCGGCTTGATAAAATTAAAAATTTATTTTGTTCCATTTAAAGAACATTTATAAAAAGCTCAATTTTTGACTAGCCCCAAAATTGGAGTCCCAACCATTTCATAGTTTTATAAAAGCGCATAGCACTTCAGAGTTTGCAAGAGACGTGCTATCATTTCCAATAAAGGAGGTGCAACGTGGAGAATCTTATGTTCGATAACGAGTATTTTGATCAATGGCTTACTCTTAAAAGTAATGAAATTCTTATTAAAATGAAAGAGCAAGAAAAGCTCACCAATGACGACATGCTGGCCCTCACACTGAAAGCGCAGTCAAATCATTTTCATCATATGGATATTGAATTCAGAGAGTATTTAAAAAAAATGGAGCTGCGTTTTGAACAAGTTGATAAACGTTTTGAACAAGTTGATAAACGTTTTGAACAAGTGGATAAATGCTTTGAGCAAGTCGATAAACGCTTTGAACAAATGTACACTCACTTTGATAAACGTTTTCAAACTTTAAATACAATTTTAATGTGGGGCTTTGGATTATTTTTTACATCGCAGATGGCCTTGTTTTTAAAACTGATTTTGGTCCCCTGATTTTCATCAACACCAAATTTCTTATTTTGAGGGAAGAATTTTTTCTTCCCCTTATTCGTCACACTTTCGTAATTGACAAATATTCCTTCGCCGACAATCTTTGCTAAAATCAGAAGACACAAGCGTAATGTCACTCGCTGTTCGCTTTTCCCCTTTAATTAAAAATTATATTCTTTTTCCTAATCCAAAATCCCTGTAGTTTTTCTACTTGTCCTGCAACAAGTTTATGCTTAATGCGGCCAGTCGTTAATCCAATCTAAGTATCTATTGTTTTTTGGGAAAGAAACGGCTTAAAATTCTAAGAATTCAAATCGCTCCCCCTCTTCAGCCGCAAATTTAAGGATGTGTTTGTGATTACCATTTCTCCTAGCCTACTCTCATGCAATTTTCTTAATATTGAAAGCGAGTTGCGGGCCTTTGATGAGATTCAAAACATTTGGTTTCATCTTGATATTATGGATGGGCATTTTGTTCCAAATCTCACTTTTGGCCATCCTTTTATCGAACAAATTTCAAAAAAAACAAAGCACAAACTCGATGCTCACTTCATGGTTTTAAATCCAGAGTTTTATATAGAAACTCTCAAGAATGTTCCCCTTCATAATTTCACTTTCCATTTTGAAGCAAACGCCAACCCCGAACATTTAATTAAAAAAGGAAAAACTTTTTTTCCAAGCATGGGGATTTCTATCAAGCCTCGGACACCTGTTTCGGTTTTAAGTGATGAACTTCTGCAATCACTTGACCTCGTTCTTTTAATGTCTGTTGAACCAGGTTTTGGCGGACAAGCTTTTATGGAAATCGTTTATGAGAAAATTGATATTCTTGAAAAACGTCGCAAAGAACTTGGTTTAAATTTTATCATTCAAATTGATGGCGGAGTCAGTGATAAAAATGCCACGAAACTTATTTCACACGGGGCCACTAACCTTGTGGCCGGTTCTTATGTTTTTAAAGAAGGCCCTCAAAAATATGCAGAAAAAATTGAAAGTTTGAGAAAAACCACTCACACTCATTCTTAATCTGCTCGATCTTTCGAGCAGATTTTGAGATAGTTTCCGAGGAGCGACTGAGGCTTGCTCCATGCAAGCCGCAAGGAGATCAGAGGGAAATAGCTCGAAAGATGCCGAAAAGGCGAGCAGTTTAAGAAAATAATATTTGGACGCGGAGAATTTATGACAGTTGATTTATCGAAAGCAAAAAAAGTTCCTCTCACTGGTAAGGACATGGTTCCAGAACTTCTTCACCACTTGGCGTTCGCTCAAATTGGTGATGTTCAAGTTACCATTGATGGCGAATCAAAAAAACGCATGCAAAAATCGCGAAGCTACGTTTTAGAAATCATTAAAAAAGGAAAACCTGTTTACGGAATTAACACAGGTTTTGGTGCTCTTTCTTCTGTTCATATTGCTGAAAAAGATTTGGCCCAACTTCAAGTGAATCTTATTCGCTCACATTGCACAGGCGTTGGGAAACCTTTCTCGCGAGAAATTGTTCGCGCTATTATGGTTTTACGGGCCAACTGCCTGGCCCTAGGTTATTCAGGTGTGAATCCAGAAATCGTCGAACTTATTTGTGATTTTATCAATCATGGCATCACGCCTGTTGTGCCTGAAAAAGGTTCTGTGGGAGCTTCTGGTGATCTCGCTCCCCTTTCACACATCGCTCTTGCTTTAATTGGTGAAGGCGACGTTGAATTTCAAGGCAAAATTATTAATTCAAAATTTGCGATCGATTATATTGGAAAAAAACCAGCTGTCCTTGGGCCTAAAGATGGGCTAGCACTTATTAACGGAACAGCGGTCATGACTGCACTTGGCTCGCTTGCTCTCACTGAGGCTGAACGTTTAATGAAGCTCGCTGATATTTCTGCTTGCATGACGCTTGATGGAGTAAAAGGGACACGCCGAGCTTATCACCCACTTATCACAAAACTGAAACCACACTCTGGACAAGTTGATTGCGTCACAAATCTTAATAGTCTTTTAAATGGATCGCAACTTATAAGCAGTCACGACAGTTGTGGCAAAGTTCAAGATCCCTATTCCCTTCGTTGTGTCCCACAAGTTCACGGAGCTTGTCGCCAAACACTTCGTCACGCTCGTGAAGTTATAGAAATTGAACTTAATGCCGTCACTGACAATCCGCTTGTTTTCCCTGAAGAGGGTGAAGTTGTTTCAGGAGGTAATTTTCATGGTGAAGCGATGGCGCTTTGTATGGATTACCTTGCAATGGGGCTTGCAGAAATTTGTAGTATCTCTGAAAGAAGAATTGAAAAGATGATGAACCCAACTTTTAGCGAACTCCCTGCATTTCTTGTTAAAAATTCGGGATTAAATTCTGGACTAATGATTGCTCATGTCACCGCGGCCGCTCTTGCTTCAGAAAATAAATATCTTTGCCACCCTTGTTCAGTTGATTCTATTCCAACTTCAACAGATAAAGAAGATCACGTTTCTATGGGCCCAAGCAGTGGCCGTAAATTACATGAAGTTGTTTTCAACACAAAACAAGTTTTAGGAGTTGAACTTCTTTGCAATACGCAGGCAATAGAGTTTCAACGCCCTCTTAAAACATCTCCCGCACTTGAGGCCGTCCATAGTTTGATTCGCGCACATGTCCCTGCTATCGAGGAAGATCGCGTCTTTTTTAAAGACATGGAAAATATTGTAAAGCTTATTAACAATAACGAAATCGTAACTACAGTTGAAAAAATAACCGGAGCACTCAAATGAGCATGAACATTCCTCTTCCTCCTTTAGGAGATAAACTCACTTGCAAAGGCTGGCACCAAGAAGCCGCTTTACGCTGTCTTTTAAATAATCTTCACCCTGAAGTCGCCGAAGATCGTGATTCCCTTATTGTCTACGGTGGTAATGGAAAAGCGGCCCGCAATCACAAAGCTTTAAACGATATTATTCACGCCTTAAAAAATCTTGAGGATAACGAAACTCTTCTCGTTCAATCAGGTAAACCAGTTGCCGTTATGCCTTCGCACAAGCATGGCCCTCGCGTTCTCATTGCAAACTCAAATATCGTTCCTCATTGGGCGACTTGGGATTATTTTAACAATCTCTCCGATCGCGATCTCATTATGTACGGCCAAATGACGGCCGGATCTTGGATCTATATTGGAAGCCAAGGAATCTTACAAGGCACTTATGAAACCTTTATGGCCGCAGCAGAAAAGCACTGGGGCAAAGGGCAAGACCTCAAAGGCAAATTAGCACTCTCCGCTGGTATTGGTGGGATGGGTGGCGCTCAACCACTCGCTGTCAAAATGGCAGGCGGAGTTTTCTTAGGTTGCGATGTCGATCAAACCCGCATTGAAAAACGTCTTAAGAGTAAATATGTCGATGTGCTCGCCAAAGATTTTGATGAAGCTATTAAAATGGCGCTTGATTCAAAATCCAAAGGCGAAGCCATTTCTATTTGCTGTGTTGGAAATGCGGCAGACTTTTTTGAATACGTTTACAACAAAGGTATACTTCCTGAGCTTGTCACAGACCAAACATCAGCGCACGATCCACTCAACGGCTATGTTCCTCGTGGCATGAATCTTAACGAAGCCATGGATTTAAGAAAAACAAATCCCCAAAAATATAAAGATCTCTCCTTTAAAACAATGGGCGATCATGTAAAATCTATGTTGGCCTTTATGAAAAAAGGTTCGCATGTTTTTGATTACGGAAATAATCTCCGTGAAGGGGCCAAAATTTCTGGTGTCGCAAACGCTTACGACTTCCCTGGATTTTCTCCGGCCTATATTCGCCCACTTTTTTGTGAAGGCGCAGGCCCCTTTCGTTGGGTAGCTCTCTCTGGCGATCCTAATGATATTTATGTCACTGATCAGGCACTCAAAGAACTTTTCCCTGAGAATAAAAAAATGATTACTTGGCTCGATAAAGCACAAAAGATGGTCAGTTTTCAAGGACTCCCTTCGCGCATCTGCTGGCTTAATTATGGCCAAAGAGAAAAAGCAGGACTTCTTTTTAATCGTCTAGTGCGTGAGAAAAAAGTTAAAGCACCGATCGTGATTGGACGCGATCATCTCGATTGCGGTTCTGTTGCTTCTCCAAACAGAGAGACTGAGGCCATGAAAGATGGTTCTGATGCTATTAGTGATTGGCCAATTTTAAATCTTATGATCAATACAATGAATGGCGCTTCGTGGACAAGTTTTCATCATGGCGGCGGTGTTGGTATTGGTTATTCTCAACATGCGGGAATGGTTATTTGTGCGGATGGTTCAGCTGATATGGATGCACGCCTTTCACGCGTTTTAAATTCTGACCCAGGAATGGGTGTGATTCGCCACGCTGATGCAGGTTATGAAATCGCGCTTGAAACAGCGAAGAGAACCAACATAAAATTCCCGTCACTTGGAATTAATTGCTAAAATAGCAAAATAATCTGAAGGTATTTGTATGAGCCTTACTGCCTATAGAAAACTATCACAAATTGTCACTCTTAATGGGGCCTACCAAAAAAATGGTAGGCTCCTAAAGCCCGACGACCTGGGTATCATTTCAAATGCCTCTGTTGTTTTTGATAAAGAAAAAATTCTATGGGTAGGCCCTGACTCTGACTATCCCGAGGAATTTAAAAATATTATTAGTCATGATTTAATAGGAAAAACTCTACTTCCCGAAATAGTCGATTCACACACTCATCTTATTTTTGGCGGCAATCGCTCAAAAGAATACACAATGCGATTAAACGGAGCGACCTACGAAGAAATTGCAGCAGCCGGCGGTGGCATTTTAAACACGATGAAGGGTACAAATGAAATTAAAGGACAAGAACTTTTTGACCAATGTATTGAACGCATTGAACGCATACATTCTTATGGCGTTGGCACAATTGAAATTAAAAGTGGCTATGGCCTTAATCTCGATAAAGAATATGAACTCACGACCTTGATTGATAATCTCAAAAAATATTTTCGCCCACGTGTGAAAATTTTCAATACTTTTATGGCGGCCCATGCTGTCCCTAAAAATTTTCCAGATTCAAAAGCCTACATGGATCAAGTCGTTCTTCCTCTTTTTGAAAAACTTGCCCCTTTAAAAATGATCGATGCAGTCGATATTTTTCATGAGAAAGGTTATTTCACAAATGAAGATGTTGAAAAACTTTTTGAAGCCGCAAAAAGACATGGCATTCCTCGCAAAATTCACGCAGACGAATTTGGTGACAACAAAGGTGCAATCCTCGCTTGTGAGTCTGAAGCCTTAAGTTGTGATCATCTTTTGGCCACTGGCGAAGATGGTATTCTTGCTTTAAGTAAGTCTGATACTGTGGCCACCTTACTTACAGGAACAGGCTTTTTCCTAGGTAAAAAGCAAGCAGACGGACGAAAACTTCTTGATGCTGGCGCAAAAGTTGCTATCGCTTCTGATTATAATCCAGGATCTTGTCACTGTGACAACATACTCCTCGTTGCCGCACTTGCGGCCCCTCAGTATAAAATGAACATTGCAGAACTTTGGGCCGCCATCACACTCAATGCCGCTCACGCTTTAGGGTTAAAAAATCAGGGTGCAATTGTTCAAAATCTTGCTCCGCGATTTTCCCTTTTCGATGTTGAAACATCTGACCTCATAACTTATAACTGGGGACGAAACTTTTCAATGAAGCTGCCTTAAATAAAAATGATTTTTTAAGTCTTCTTAAGCCAACTCTCCCAAGGCTCATTTTCAAATTCAATGGGCCCATCAACTCGTTTAATTAAATTCCCCTTTACAAAAATAAATGAAGTAGGGATTTTTTCAACCGAATATTTTTTAACAATCAACCCTTGAGGGTCTTCAACAAAGGCCATCGATAACTGAAATTCTTTGTGAAATTTTTTTATAATTTCAAGTGCATTATTTTCATCTTGATTGATCCCAAGAAAAAATATTTGTTCGTTATTATATTTTTTTTGAAATTGTTGTAATTCTTTAAATTCCATTAAACACGGGCCACACCATGATGCCCAAAAAGTGACAACCACAACTGGCGCTTGAACATCTTTTAAACGCACCAAAGCACCTTCAGGCGTTGTATATCTCTCTGTTTGAAACAGCTCTTCATATTGGGCCGCTCCCTCAACAGTTACCTGTAAATTGAGGCGCCCGAAATAGATCTGTAGGGCCAACACTGCTGCAAAACACATGATAAAAACAATCAAAAGAGGAAAAATTTTCTTTTTCATACCATCCTTTTTTCTATGCCTTATAATAGGGATATGAAAGCAAGAGCGAAAGAAAAATTTTTAAGCAAATTAAACAACAAAAAGGGACAATCTTTTGTTGAGTTTTTATTTCTCTTTTTATTAATGATTGGATTATCTTATACAATGGTCGCGGCTTTTAATGGACGCACAGGCCAACGCTGGACTGAATTAGTCAACATCATAGCAAGTGACAATATTACTTCGCCACGCTCTGATATTGAGCTTAATTAATTTTTACTTTGATGAGCCGCTTTTATTAAGGTTGTTTTTATTAAGATTTACGTTTTTTCATAATCCTTTATTAAATTCTTTATTAAATTTATTTTTTTTTTAACGATAAGAATTGGCATAAACCTATCAACGAAGTGATTTACTGATATAAGTTTTATGATTTTAAGAAAAAAAATTATCAATATCATTCTTGGATTCGCAATCCTGCCTTCATTATTTGCTCAAGATGTTTCAACACAAACCCCAACTAAACTAGAGGGAAGAGTCGATTCACCCTTCGATGCTTGCAAAAATGTTATCCTTGTTTCCCAGCAAAAATATAATGCAAATCGCTTACTTTGGGATAATTTAAAAAACAAATGCATTCTAGATTTTCAAATCACCGCAGATGCTGGAATAGATAAAATTGACCCCCTTCAAGAAGGGCCACGTTATTTGGCCTTTGCAACTAAAATTGCTCAAAACGTTTATGCAACCCTCAAAAAAAGTCGCGATTACGCCAATTGCTCGGCCTCATGTTTTTCTGGAAAAACAACTTGTCCTGCAAGTCCGTTTAATGGGAAAAAAGTTATCCAATGTAGTGATCGCAAAAAAGAAATTCATGAAGGATTAAATATTTTTTCAAAAAAGATCACGGCGGAATTGGCCTTAAGTAACGATGCGCCAGGAATCATCAACGTTAATATTCAAAATATTCTTTCCGTTTCTGCAAGAGATAATGAACAATTAATTAACAAAGATTTGCGTGATTTTGATCTTCTCACTCCGAATCCGTTAGGAAGAAGAAAAATCACCTCAACCGAACTTGAGAATGCAAAAAAAACAATCATAGAAACTCGTCAAAGCCTTGAAGATCAATTTAAAAAACTCAATTTACAAAACTATGGGCCGTGGATGTCACGCAAACTAATGACAGAAAGAGAACGCCACCGAGACAACTATCGTTCACTTATCTATGAAGATGCGCCAATTTTTTCAGTTATTGATCGTCCAAAAGGTTTTGACACTAACAATAACCCTATTTGGGGTGATGAACAAATTGCGCGGGCATTCACAGCACTTTCTAACAATGCCAACAAAACAATGAGTTCTGTTCAAGTGAGCCTTAACAAGGCAGTTCTTGAATTTTCTCGAAAAAACGGTGAAGCAGTAGAAAAATGGTTACAATCCTTAGTACCAGGAAGTCTTGAAATGAACGATCTTCTTTTTTATATTGGAATGAAAAATCAAGTTGAAGAAATTTTAAAAAACGAACCACAGTATTGTGCAGTTGCAACAGCAATGTTTAATCATTTTAATAGCAAAGATCTTCAAAATGCAGGACTCTCGTTCGCAGGTTCTCTTGCCGCTGGACCGTTGTTAAAGGGAGCCTCGATGGTGCCAAGAATTTTTGCAATCGGACGCTCCCTCACAGGTGCCGAGGCCGCTGCAGTCGCAAGTCTTAGCTTAGGTGCTACATTTTTAGGAGATGGCTTTAAAAGTCTAAGTGTCGCTAAAAAACTTGTCGCCACAAGAAGCGGCCTTAATTTAAAACAAGAAGGTGATGCTATTGCCGATAGTGGCAATATCTCCAGTGCTCAAGATACAATTGCCATTGAAGCTCTTTTTATGGGACTGGCCGCTCGCGGTTCTTGGAAACTTGGTAAAGAAATCGATGAAGATCTCGCTGAAATTATTGCTGACGACTTAACAAACGCACCCGAAATGAAAATCCTCATTAGAAAAGCAAAAAACGATCCAGATCTTCAGCAAGAAGTTGTTGATAAATGGATTACTGAAAAAATTAGGGCCGCATACAAAGAGGGGAAACTTGACTTGTCAGAAATTTCTACATTAATGACAAAAAAATCCAAGCTTCTTCTGCAAAGTCTATTAAAGCAAACAAAAGACTCCATCAATCATTTAAAAAATCCAAATAACGTCTTGGCACTTTTAAAAAATGCTGCTCAATCAAATATTGCAAAAACAATTGATGTTACCGCAATTGCTTATTTAGGGATTGCCTTATATAGAAAAAGTAACAGTATTAATACCAACACAATGATGGATGAAATGATCAGTATTAGTGATGCTCTCAATAAAAATATTGATGGAGACTTGCATTTACAAAAAAACAATCTTGACGCCCTCTCAAATACTCTTGCTTCACTGGAAAACAATGATGGTAATATTGACAAAAATATCACCAAAACAAAACAAAAAATTAAAGGAATACTTAACGAATTTGATAAAAATGCTCAAGCGAACAAGCAACTAAAGTTAGACCGAATTACTGCTCTATCCTATGCAATTTTATTAATTAAACATAATAGCAATGCAAATCCAGTTGATATAATGAATGAGATTTTAGAAAGTATTGTGAAAGCTAGAAAAAATAGTAAAAGTAAAAACGTAAAAACTGCCATCAATAAAAATATCAGTAAAATATTAAAAAAACATTTGAACAACTAGCCCTCTTCATTATTCTTTCGGCAGATCTACCGATAAGAAATTACCATCTCTTCAACTTTGGTGAACTATGAAAGACGAACTCATGCTCATTCGTACTCTTTTTGAAAACATTAAAAAAGTTATCTATGGCAAAGATGAACAGATACGTCTCGTTGTTGGGGCATGGCTCACAGGGGGGCACGCGCTCATTGAAGATGTTCCTGGTACAGGAAAAACAATGCTCGTAAAGGCATTGGCCAAATCGGCAAATGTTGAATCTGGGCGTATTCAATTCACTCCAGACCTTCTTCCTTCTGACGTTTTAGGAACTTCCATTTATTCTGAAGAAACTCATAAATTTACTTTTCACAAAGGGCCAATTTTCTCTACGTGTTTTCTTGGAGATGAAATTAATCGAGCAACACCTCGTACCCAGTCCGCACTCCTTGAAGCTATGGCAGAAAAACAAGTTACTGTTGATAATGTTACACATCAACTTGATCCAATGTTTGTTGTCATTGCAACTCAAAATCCTATCGAGCACCACGGAACTTTCCCTCTTCCCGAAGCTCAACTTGATCGCTTTGCCATTAAAATTTCGATGGGCTATCCTAGTTCAATCAATGAAATTCGAATGCTTAAAGTTCAAAATGTTGAAGATCCTTTGAAAAATTTAAAGCCTGTTATTAATCACGCAGATTTATTACGAGTAACAAAAATAATCCCACTAATTAAAATCAGTGATCCAATTTATGACTATGTCTTAAAAATCATCACGGCCCTTAGAAATTCAAAAGACCTTAATTTGGGAACTGGGCCACGGGCAAGTATTTCTCTTGTTAAGATGGCACAGGCCATCGCTTTTTTTGAAGGAATGAATTATATCACACCTACTCATATTTATAATTTAGCCGCTCCAGTTCTTGCTCATCGTCTCATGCTTACTCCTGAAGCAAAATTTGCAGGAAGAAGTGCCACTCAAATAGTTGAAGAGGTTGTAAAAAAGATAAAAGCTCCTACAGAATAAAATGAAAACAGTTACACAAAAGAAGTTTTTTGATTATTTTAAACTTGATAAGGATTATACAATCCTATCTAATTTCTACTATCGCAACTATCAATTTTTCAATCGAGTTACTTTCCTATTTTTTGTATTAGCTGGCTTTATTATATTAGGATTTTATCAAAATATCTTTTTTGCAGTTGCAATTACCTTGGTTTTTTTTATTTTTTTTCTCTACCTCACTCCTCTTATGATATCAGAGGTCCTTACAGCAAAGCGAACTTTTCCTTTTGAAGCAAAGGAGGGCGATTCTATTGAAATTTCACTTTGTTTAGAAAATCATTCATGGTTTCCGCTTTATCATTTTTTAATTACGGATATTTTTTATGGGAGCAATATAAAAATTGAAAAGAAATATATTAGCGGTTCACTCGCATCGAAAAATATGTACATTATTAACTACTACCGAGTTTGTGATGCAGGGATGGGGAAAAAAAACTTTGGACCACTTATTATTCTTATTTCTGATCCACTTGGCGTTTTTGAATTCAAAGTTGAATTTGAGTTTGATGATCATATCATGGTTATGCCTGCCATTGAGCAATTACTCCCATTCCCAGTAAGAGGAACGCATAGTTCACACAAATCTGGTCATTATGATTTGTCTTTAAAAGGGAGATCAATCACTTTTCACGGTGTGCGCGATTACATAAAAGGCGATCCCTTATCTCACATTCATTGGCGACTTTCTATCCACCGACGTCATTTAGTGGTGAAGGAATTTGAAAAAACTGTCAATTCACAAATTACACTTCTGATGAATATGTCAAGCAAGCTGCATATGGGTCAGGGCGGGCAATCAACATGGGAATACATGAGAGATATTGCTCTCTCTATTTCAGATCAACAACTCGCGCAAAACAACAACATCCAAATTATAACAAATAAACAAATGATTCCCTTCGGAGAAGGCAAAAATTTTATTCAATATTTAGAATTATTGATGCCCAAATTATCACCTGTAACAGATAAGTTTGGCGATTTTTTCGTCAGAAGAAACCTAAATATTATTCCTTATGCCTCAAGTGTCTTTTATTTTTCCCCTATTCTACCAGATAAAGTTTTTATACAAAACTTAATGGATCTCAAAAATCTCATATCAGCTCATTGTCAAATTTTTGTAATTCTTATTGATGGTATTGAATATATGTCTAGTATCACAACTGGCGAACAAAAAGGATTTTTTAAAAACCTAGAGCAAGAAAAACAAAACCTTGTTACAAAAATTATTTCAGATCTCAACAAACGGGGAGTCATTTGTACCATTGTTCCGATAACTGCCATTCGCGAAAGCTATAAGGAGTCTTTCAATCATGCCTAAAGAAAGACCCTACAAAAAACCATTTCAGGTTTTCTTAATTGTTTTTTACATCTCACTGTGTTTAGGTACTTTTATTCTTGAGCGCAACGATAATATTAATAATGCATTTTTCTTTTTTATATTTTTCCTCTTCGCACTTTATGGGCAAAACAGAACTCTTAATTATAATTACTTAACCGGAGGTGGTGAAAAACCCTGGGACAAACACATTCAAAAAGAAGTCTATTTCTCAGGAAAATCCTTCGAAATAAAACAAGATGATCAGTTTTTCAATGAGCGCTATTTAAATGTAAAAAATATTAAATTTGACAACGTTAGACGATTTTTTTCATATTTTATGATTGCAGTTTATTTTTTAGTACTCTATTTTAGCGGAAGCCTCAGTCATAGTTTTTTAAATATTATCCCTTTTTTAATTTGCCTTACAATTATAAAAATTACGTACCTTGGGCACTACCTTATTCCACTTTGTATTAATATATTTGGCATCGGTTATGCCTATTCTCAATACAACCTTCACCTCGATTTTTTTACTTTTTTTTATGTTTTTCTTGTTTTCATTCTTCTAATTCTCTACCGAAAAATTGAGCAACAGCAAATCTATTATGGCAATTCATTTTTTGACAAAACAAGTTTATGGGATAAAAATGAGAAAAAACAAATTATTAAAATTGCCTTATTTTTTACAGTTTTATTATTTTCATTACTTCTTCTTTTTTTATATCTCGTCCCTTCAAAATGGGGAAATAGCTCCGAAAAAATTGCTGAATTTACACAAATTAAATCCCAAAAATTAGCATTGCTTGCCCAACAATATATTATTCGTCCATATTGGCTAAAACGCGACCTTTCCGATACTGGTGCACCAATAAAAGAATTAAGCAGCACAAATGGGGAAAAAATTTCAAATGGAGAAAAAGGCGCTGGCCATGGAAAATCGTTAAAATTTAATAATGAAGATGGCCGTTTATTTTCGAAGGCCGATCCAACAGGGGAAAAAGATAAGTCCGGACTTAAAATTAATGAATCAAAAGACTCGCAAAATGAAGGTCTCTCAAGCACAAAAGAAACTCAAGTGACTAATCAAGGCGATACAAAAAAAACAAATAATCAGACGCAAGATCAAGCCTCAGCTAACGTGGGTACTAATTCTAATACCGATCCTGCGCAAAAAAACACCCCAGAAAAAAAGGGAGATACTCCTGATCCCATGAACAAGAATGACCAACTTCCCTCACAGAAAAATAATGAGACTTCTCAAGCAGACAAGAATAAAAGTGGTGTCCAGTCAAACGCACCTGGAAGACAAGGTGAAAATGGGCAAAAAGAAGGTAATAGCGGTAGCTCAGGAATGACTTCAGGAGGAACAGGAACTGATAAAACAAGTGAACTTGAAGATCAAAAAGAAAAGCAAAATGCCAATAATAAAATAACTAAACCTCAATTACCTCCACCCAAAAAACCTACCAACCAAGAAAAATTTTTTGAAGATGATTTTCCCTGGATCTTTTGGTTTTTCACGGCATTATTTATTCTTTTGACTACATTGGGTTTATATTTCTATCTAAAGAACAAGCGACGCATCAAGCAAGTTAATTTTACTGGCTCATTTCGTGAAATTTTAAGACAAGAATTCGAACGACTCAAAAAAACAAAACATTCTCCGGAGCAAGAAATTATTTTATATTATAACTTTTTCCAAAAAGTTTCCCACCATCTTTTACCAAGTGAAAGCATAAAACTCCCCCCTACGATCTATGGGCAACTTCTTTCTAATGAGGTTCCTCAAATTCAAAAATTAATTCAGCAAATTACTTCAATTTTTAGTGATGTCTATTATGGAGAAATTGTAGTGAGTAGTGATACACTCAAGCTGTATAGAACACAAATTAAACAGCTTTTAAAAAATTTTCATTTTTGAGGCCCTATGAACTCCTATTTTCTAGCTCTTGATCAGGGAACAACATCAAGCACGGCAATCCTGCTTAATTCTAAAAATTTTTCTGTTGTTGCTCAAGCAAGCCACGAACACAAACAATTTTATCCACAACCGAGTTGGGTTGAACATGACCTTGAATCCATTTGGTCTTCTCTATTTAAAAGTATAAAACTGGTTTTAGAAATTGCAAAAATTAAAGGTTCGCAAATTGATGCCATTGGAATTACCAACCAGCGAGAAACGACTTGCGCTTTTGACAATCAAGGAACTCCAATTGCAAAAGCCATTGTTTGGCAAGATAGAAGAACAACTAAAAACTGCGAAAACTTATCAAAAGATCAAGCCATTGCAAAACAGATTACTCACATTACAGGACTTCCTATCGATCCCTATTTTTCAGCAACAAAAATGTCTTGGTTTTTAAAAAATTATTCTCAAAAATATTTATTAGGAACAATTGATAGTTTCCTTCTTTTTAGATTGACCGGCGGGAAAGCATTTGCAACTGATGCAAGCAATGCATCTCGGACATTACTTTATGATTTAAAAAAAAATGATTGGAGTAATGATCTTCTTAAAATTTTTAAAATTCCAGAAAATCGACTTCCTGAAATTCGCGAAAGTTTTACTTTTTTTGGTAAAACAGGAAAAATTCCATATCTTCCTGAAGGCATTCCAATTACGTGTATTTTAGGTGATCAACAAGCAGCGCTTTTTGGTCAAGGCTGCATTTCTCCGGGTGAAATAAAGTGCACTTACGGAACGGGCGCCTTCGCCATGATGAACACGGGTTCTCAAATTGTTCGAAGTAAAAGTGGCCTTCTTAGTACTGTTGCTTACCGCTTCAATGATAAAAACGCTTATGCCCTTGAGGGGAGCTGTTTTATTGCAGGCGCCGCTGTTGGATGGCTTCGAGACAATTTAAAAATTATTAAAACAAGTGCTGATATAGAACCGCTTGCTCAAAAAATTACTAATCCTCATACCCTTAAAAATCTTTTTTTCCTTCCTTTTTTCTCTGGCCTCGGTTCTCCCTATTGGCGGCCCGAAGCACGTGCTTGCCTCTATGGGATGACACGCGATACGGGAACAGCAGAATTAGCCTACGCTTGCCTTGAAGGCATTGTGTTTTCTGTTAATGATCTTTTACTTTCGATACAGAAAGATGCTGGTCATAAAATAAAGCAACTCAAGGTTGATGGTGGAGCTGTTAAAAACAATCTTTTAATGTCCTTGCAGGCAAATCTCTCAAATTCAACAATTATACGCCCTAAAATTATCGAAACAACTGCTTACGGAGCGGCCCTAGGTGCCGCCCTTGGTTTGGGGCAAATAAAAATAAATCAGGTCCCAAAACTCTGGAAAAAAGAACGAACATTTATTCCTCAGAAAAAAGAAACTCTATTTTATAAAGAAAAGAACAAAGAGTGGGACAAACTCATAAAAAATCTTTATCTTAAATAAATGACAACAATTAAACTCAATTTTTATTATAAAAACATACTCTCACTTATCTTTATATTTACGTATTTTTTATTTCTAGATTTTATTTTAAGACCTTATTTTTCAACATGGTCAGACATTAGTCAGGACGAGATCTTTTTATTCCTTGCCCTCACTTCGCTTTCTCTTTTATCATTTGTCTTTTTTTTGCAGCTCATTTTAAAAATGCTTGTCTCTATTTTTCAAAAAAAACAAGTACTCATCCTAAATGAAGAAGGCATATCTCTCCCCGAATTCTATGTTCGCTTTTGGAGTTTGGAGATGAATAAGTTTGTTTTTATTCCTTACTCAAAAATCCTTTTTATAAAATTTACAAACATTCCCAACCCTCTTTTTCAACAAAAAATTCTTTCCATCGTTTTTCAAAAAACAAAAGGAACAAAGCGTATAAACTTTTCTGATAACCAATTTGCAAAAGGTATTATTGACTATCACCTCGCTTTTCAATTTTTAAACAAAAAAGTTAAAATCGATTTGGCCGACTCTTCGTTGGAGAATTAAAAAGTATGTCTGAACTTTCGAACTTTTTTTTACGAAAACTACACTTTACCTATGGCCTTGTAACCATGTTTGTATTCCTCTCTATTGTTTTCGCCCTTAGCCGAACAAACGAATCACTTATTTTTGCTATATCATTTGTTTTTATTTTTATTTTTGCAGATCTCTTAGAGCGCAGATCGCATAAAAAAAGATTTGCTATTGCTCTTTCAAGCCTTTGCTTGACTGTTGGCATCTATCTTTTTCTCATAAGCTATTCAGCTGATGTTGTTTTTGAATTGAAAACTGTTCTTTATTTGTTTTTATTTTATGTAACTCTTATTTTATCAGCAAGCTACCGCATCACTCGACGTAATACTTTTTTTGGAATACGAACATCTTTTACTTTTACAAGTGATGAAACCTGGTATGTGACTCATGAAATTGCTTCAAAGTTACTTTTTTTTTCACTCTTTTTTTATCTTTTTATCTTAGCAGTGAGTGATCAAATCTTTGTTCATCTTATCTTTTTTGTTCTCAATATAGTGATCAATACTTACGCATCACCATGGCTTGCCAAACAATTTCTCCAAAGGTAGTGCCATTTTGCCCCACTTTACTTCGCGATTTCACTTTGATAGAAAAATTTGTTACTAATTTTAAGGGTGTTTTATGAAAAAAATTTTAGCTGTCTGCCTTCTTTTGTCGCTAGGTTTTTACGTTACCGTAAAATCATCAACTCGCTATGAAGGCAAGCCACCTGCTTGCCAAGGAAACGGCGGCTGCAAGAAGTAAGTTTTTGTTAAACATTTCTTCCAAGATCTTCTAACGGAACTCTCTCAATCGTGCCGTAGATATGTTTGTTAAGCATGCCAAGTAAAACATTAACGGTGTCCATATTGAGAACATCTGTTAAGGATAGGTCGCTAATTTTTTCATTTTGAAAATTTTTAGGACAAACAGTACGGACTTTAAAGGCACCTTCCTTGTAGTCTAAGGGTACTCCATGGCTACGACACACAATTGGCCGTACTTGATAGATTAAACAACGCCCATCTTTATCCAAGTTTTTGCAAAGATTTTTATGATTACTTTCCAACGGCAATTTAATATTATTCGTCTCTAGAAACTCAAGTATCGCATCGGCCTCAAGTTTTGTAATCGTTAAACCGCCAACACAACAAGTATAACACCCTGGTTTACACTTTATTTTTCCTTCAAAAACTTTCATTTTTTCTTCTACAAAACTATCCACTTTTAAAATAAGATCAGAATATTCTTTTTGCATTTTTAAACCATTTTTCCCAAATCAGAAATTTGAGAAATACCTTTTATGTTCATTTTAAATTTTCCTAAAAACTCTTTGGCCGTTTTTTCAGAGGTGATTACATTTTCATAATTTAATTGCGCCATTTCTTTTAAACGCATTTCCATTTGGGCCACTGAACGCACTTCTCCTGTTAAACCAACTTCACCAATAAAAACCGTCTTGGAATTCAGCGGCGTTGATTTATATGAACTTAATAGCGCCGCAATCACCCCTAAATCGCTATCACGGCCATCCAGGCTCATTCCCCCAACCACATTAAGATAAATATCATTAAAACCCAAAGGAAGGCCTAAATATTTTTCAATAATGGCCACCAACATGGCAAGCCGATTATTATCGAGCCCCTGAGTCGTTCGCCTTCCTGTTCCATACTTATTTTCAACAACGAGCGCTTGAATTTCAACAAAAAGGGAGCGACTCCCCTCAACGATACATGTTAGCGAACGGCCAAAACTTTCTTCCTTGTGCTCGGCCAAAAAATATTGCGAAGGATTTGGAACTTCTCTCAACCCTTTATCAGTCATTTCAAAAATTCCGACTTCATTTGTATTACCGAATCGATTTTTAATCGCACGCAGCAAGCGATAATGTCCATACTGATCACCTTCAAAATATATCACTGTATCAACCATGTGCTCTAAAATTTTAGGCCCTGCAATCGAACCTTCTTTTGTGATATGCCCAATTACAAAACAGGTAATATTTTGGGTCTTGGCATGATTCATGAGCTCATAAGTGACTTCCCGAATTTGCGAAACAGTTCCGGGAGGAGAATTAAGTTCGCCCGATACAGTCGTTTGAATGGAGTCCAAAACAAGAAAGGCCGGTTTTAAAATTTTGATTTGCTCTAAAATTGCCTGCCAATTTGTCTCATGAAAAATATAAAGATTTTGTGAATCAATATCAAGCCGCCTCATGCGTGCGCCTATTTGAGAAGGAGATTCTTCACCACTTATATAAAGCACATTTTTTTTACTACTTTTTGCAATTCCCCCCATTACCTTTGTAAGCAAAGTTGATTTTCCAATTCCGGGCTCTCCCCCAATGAGAACGAGTGAGCCAGGAACCAAACCTCCACCCAAAACTCGATCAAATTCGCTGAAAAGTGTATTCACGCGGTCCACATTTTCAACTGAAATTTCACTAAGTCGTTTAGGCGTTTCGCGATCTCCCCCACGACTGCTGGTCTTTGTTAAAACGGGACTTGAATTTTCTTCAACAAGACTATTCCACTCATGGCATTCTGGACAACGGCCTAACCATTTCGGGGCCTGATAAGAGCAGTTTTGGCAAACAAAAATGGTGGCATTTTTTTTGGACATATTCCCTCGCATGCAAAAATATTGGCCATCATAATATGTATTGATTAAAAAAATAAGTAAAAGCTTAAGACCTGCCTGGCCTTTTTCATTATTGAAAAAAATTGAGTATAAATTCTAAACTACTTGTGAACCATTAAATTTGTATCGGCACAATAATTTTCGCCAAGAGCTTTTTCTTCTTGAGTATAATTATAGTAAAGTCCAGGGCCATCATCATCACTTTTAATCATATTGATAACTTCTTTTGCTCTTCTCGGCTCAAGCATTGTGCAGCCTTTTGAGAGTGCAGGAAATCCGCTGGTCTTGCGATTTAAATTGTCTTTGGGATTAAGATCATCACTTGAGGCAACCACTGGGCTCATATTTCGAAACCCATGCATGACAATCGCGCGCAAGTAAGAATTATCATTAATTCCTTTTTGAAGGCCATGCAGTCTCATCGAGTGACCGTACTTCCCTGTATAAGTATTCCCTGTAAGAAACATACCCCGCGGAGTTGCATAGCTTCCTGATTCATTTGAGTAATACTCAGATTGCTTAAAACCATTTTTCCCAACTCCTTTTTTTCCTCCTATGCCATGGGCCGAGTAGTAAGCTTTTATTTTTTTTGTTTCCATATCTATGACAAACATACGCGAAAATTCTGCATTTTTATTAAGATCATTGATTGTAATATAACGTTTATTTTTTAATGAAACTTCACGTTTCCCTTCACCTTTTGTTTCAAACGATGTGTCAGGATATTTACGATAAAAACAAAGGGCCTGCTGTAAAGCGATCGGATCGCCATCGAGTTTTGCAAAATTTTCAAAAAGCTCGTTATCTTCCTTTTGGGGTGCAGTTAACATATTTAGAAGTGATGACTTTTTCTTAGGAACATAACGAAATCCGTCTAACTGATCAGTCGCAACACTCCCTCCTTCATCGACAGCACAATTTTGACCGGCCCCAGGCACTGGCGGGTCTGTAAGTTTATTCACTTCCTTTTCAAAAAAAACATTACTATTAGGCCATATTTCGGCACGTTTCTCTGTTTGAATGTCGCTGGACGTTTGATTAGAAAACAGGCCCATCGCAACGACTTGTGATGAAAACAGAACTAAAAAATAAAAAACTGTGATAACAATTAATGACTTTCTCGTCATAATAATTCCTTTTGCAAACAACTACACTACTTTTAAAACGTAATCTCTATAATCGAATTTCACCATGATAAGAATTTTTGTGAAATCTATTTAAAGGGAATGACATTATTACTTTAGATAACTTCAACTCTCCTTCTGGATTGTTCACATTGCAAATCTTTAAACGACAATGAATATCTTTTGCGAAAGACAAGCAAAAAATATATTTTCGAAATAGACTTTCTGAAATTCTACAAAACGATGTCTCAAAACAAATCTCAAGTTCACTATTTTTTTCATCTATAAATGAAAAAATATTAATCTTTCGCGACGTTGTTTTATTTTTGTTTTTCTCTTCTATTAAATAACGAAGCGCCTGACCAACAAATGGAATCAACAAACCCTCTCTGTTATCAACAAACTTTTCACTCATATTAAGAAGTGATGAATCAAAAGATATTTCAACCTGATTTTTTTGAGCAATCGGTGAGAGTTTCGCAAGGGCCTTCTCTAAAGATGAAAAAATATTTCCCGAGTGTGAATCAAGAATATATATTTTTAAATCCTCAATAAAGGACGGAGCATCAAGTTTTATGACATCAAATGTACCATGGTTTTTCACTTGTAATTGTTCAATCCCTAAAATAGGAAGCACTTCCTTCACTGAACGTCCACAAAGAGTCTCACCCTCATAAATCAGTTTTTCTAAATTGTCTTCGATAAAAGCATTATTAGACCACGTAATTTCTTTAGCACTATTCACAACAAAAAGTGGTTTTTCATGCGTAGATGATAGATATTCAAAAAAGGAAAGGGCTTCATTTGAAATTACCAATGGCTTCTTATGCTTCATTTTTTTAAATGAGTAAAAAACAATAATGAGCGCAAAACACATAACTCCAAAAGCGATTGCAATCCCATTAAATCTATTGTTTGCAATCTCTTTTAATTTTTTTATTATTCTTAAATTTTCTTTTCTTTTGTTTTCAATTTCATAAGTAACCAAATCGCGTATAGTCTCATTAAATCCTGAAAGCTCCATCGGGAGGGGCAGGCTCTTGGTTTCTAAGGGGATATTGCTTAATTGTTTTTGAATATCGAGCAATTTTGTATTCGTCAGAGGCGAATTAATCATCAAAATCTCTTGCCCATCAAAGGCGAATTTTAAAATTAATTTTTTTTGACTCTCAATACTTGAATTAGCAGTAATCATTTCATTTTTTTTATATTCTTGAGTCAATAAAAGTAAATTCTTAAACCGATTCGCACTGGCCAATTTTTGAATATTATTTATTTTTTCCTTTAAATAATCCAATCCCTCACTGTTTAATTTTTTAGAAAGATTTACCTTGTTAAGTAAATTCATCCATTCATCAATTTTTAGTGACAAAAAGTAAAAATGGCGGCGAATCTTGGTTTCATTAAGAATTTTAATCTTTTTTTCATTCGCATGAAATTGTGCAGGATCACCTGTTATTGTTTTACTAATTACCCCCTGAACTTGAAGTAATAACGCTAACTCGGTTAATGTCTTTTTTCGCTCTTTGTGAAGGGTATTTCTCTTATTTGTTTCTATTTTAAAAACACCATAAGTGCTCACTGCAAAAAGAGTAAGGATGAAACTTATTAATAAAATTCGAATTTTCATATAGAATCTCCACAATATTAGATTCTCATATCTATTTTATGGCCACTAGGTGGAAAGAACATCCCTGCAGCTTAGAAAACTTGACTATTTTTATCGTCCTTGTCTTTTACTAAACAGAAACCATGAACACATTGCCCCTTCATTTTTCAACTGTTACAATCTCCCAATCGAGGTGCTTATGAATAAATTTTTAATTCTTATCTTTTTACTTTTTTCATTTTTCTCTTTTGCGGGAGAGCCCAATATTGTTGTTTTTGGAGACGGTGAAAGTATAGTCGCCTCTGATGAATGGACTTTTTCTTTTGAAATTAGCATCAAAGAAAAAACAAGAGATTCGCTCATTTCTCAATATAACAAAATCAAAGAGGAAGCTTATAAAAAACTTTCAGCTCTTGGGGTTAAAGAGAAAGAGCTCAAAACAGATGGCTTTGCGATTAACCCATGGTCTGAGTGGGAAAATAATTCTAATGTCAAAAAAGGCTACATGCTTTCTCACCACCTTAATTTAAAAACAGAAAAATTCGAGCTCATCAATAAAATCATTATAGCACTCTCACCGATAGTGGGAGTGAGTATTGGATCAATGTCACACCTCTTAAAATCTGAAACTCGTGAAAAAGAGATGAACAAACTTTACGCGAAAGCCTATTCCTCGGCTAAAATTAAAATCGATGCCATACTTTCTGCCTCTGACAAAAAATTAAAGCGGATTGAATATATTTCAGAAGACCTCTCAAGTTCTCCAAGTCCGATGCTAATGTTAGGTAGCGATAGAGCAAATAACCTTACAGAAAAATCTTCCTTTGCAGGCAATTCTGGACCTAATATCCAGTTGTCCCTTATACCTCTGGATTTGACTCTTAATATGCGTTTAAAGGTCATCGCGAGCTTTGAATAGGCGGCACAACTAAATCTTCTTAAAAAAATCTTCTTCACTTATTATAGTGATGCTAAGTTCTTTAGCTTTTTTAAATTTACTTGAAGCAGAATCTACTTCATTCGTGAGGAGATAATCCGTATTTTTTGAAACCGAACTCACAACAATACCCCCAATCTCGCGAATCTCATTTTCAATCTCACTTCGCTTTCTTGTAAGCTCGCCTGTAATACAGATTTTTTTTCCTGTAAATACTGTCTTTGTTATTTCTTTCTCTGCGATGACAAATCCCAAGGCTAAAAGCTCATCAATGAGTTCAAACTTTTCTTGAAGGGATGTTAGAAAATCTTGGGCCGACTTTTCTGCAAATGAGTCAATTTTAATTAAATCTTCAATCGTTAATTTTTTAATTTGATCAATCGTGTGGATGCCTGATTGAACAACTTTTTCACATTTATTATAGGCCCCACCACTGATTCCTAGGCTTGATAAAAAAGTCACAAGGTCAGTATTTTTACTTTTTTGGATCGATTCATAAAGCTTATTAGCAAGAGTTTCTTTTGTCTTATCAAGAGTCAAAAAATCAGAAACACTTAGGCGATAAAGATCGGAAACTTTTTTAACAAGATTTTTTTTTAATAACTCTTCAAGACGTTTAAACGATAATTCTTCTATTCCAATTTTTTCAATAAAATTTAAAACACTTCCCTTGATACGCCCAAAGCATTCCGGATTTGAGCAAACAATACGAATATCTTTCACTTCAACTTTTGCTAAACACTCGGGACAATTTTGAGGAAATTCGCACTCTCCCTCTACTGATTCAACAACTGATAAAAACTTAGGAATGACTTCGCCAGAGCGAATAATATCTATCATATCACCTTTTTTTAAGTGATAAGTTTTTACAATCCCATAATTGTGAAGAGTCACATTTGAAATTTTAGCTCCACTTAGCTCAATAGGTTCAATGTTTGCAACCGGAGTTAAAATCCCATTTCTTGAAACTTGCCAGCTAATTTCACGAATTGTCGTTTTCTTTGATTCGCCTTTAAATTTAAAGGCCATTTTATAGCGGGGATGATGAGACGTTTCACCAAGTTCTTCATGTTTTTTTAAATCATTCATACTTAAAACAAGGCCATCAACCTGAAAATCGCCCTCATCCATAAAGGCCTTTACTTCTTCAACTGCTTCTTGAAGCGTTTCAGATGTTTTGTGCAAATGATAGGATGGAATTATAAAGTGATTCTCTTTTAACTTTAAAAATTTCTCTTCTTCTGTTTTAACAGTCGGCTTCTCTTCAAGATAGTCAAATCCCATGAATCTGATATAGCGACTTAACTCTAAATTTTCTTTTCTTGAAACAAGTCCTGCCACGATATTTCTTTGCGAGCTTGGTCTTTCTAGTCCACATTTTTCCATTTCTTCAGCAAGATTATAAAAATCAGTTTCAGAACAATACATTTCTCCGCGAATTTCTATCTTCCCTTGCGCCTTAATTTTTTTAGGAACACTTTCCATCCATAAAACTTTTGGCGTAATGTTTTCGCCAATAGCTCCATCTCCACGAGTTTTTGCTAATAACAAATTTCCATCTTCATAAATAAGCGAACAACTCACACCATCTATTTTAAAGGTGCTAATCACTTCGCTATTTTCTTGCCACTCTTTCAACTCTTTTATGTCGTATGTTTTATTTAAAGAAAGCATTTTTTTTTCATGCTTTACTTTATCTAAATTTTGTCCATTTGAGCCAACCATTGTAAGGACAGAATTATTAGGATCAATTTTTTTCAATTCATCTTCAAGAGCATCAAACTCAGCATCAGAAATTTCGGGCCTTCCCTGATAATAAAGAATTTTATTTTTTTTAATGAGTTCTTCTAGTTTTTTAATTTGATTCATACGTGATTTAAAAATTAAAAGCGGCACCAATTTTAAGATAAGAATCCTTAAAACTGACTTCTTTTTCAGTTGATTTAAAGCTGGCTTTATTTTGAGTAAAATTCCATGAACCTTCGAAATTCATTGAGGGACTATACATATAACTTCCCCCAAATTCCAAATGATAATTTGAAACAGAATCTGTTTCTCCATAAAGCTTAGTATCCTCGGCGTAGCCCGGATAAGGCATAAAATCTATATTAAGAAAAATGCGCATTTCCTTATCGAGTGGAATAGAGCCTTTTGTACCCAAAAGTATTCCGCTAAAAGTACTTTCCATAAATCCATCGGTCACATTTCTATCCGGCCCATATACATAACTTCCATAACCAAAATAGGCATCGATTTGTGGGCCATAAAAAAAACCTAGTGGCAAAAATCTATACCCTAATTTCATTTTCATTATCGATTCACTCATCGAACTTTCTTGAGCTGTCACATTTCCCTCGGCCTTTTTATAAGTCCCCATCGCACGCGCAATTTCAATGGCCCCCCAGTAATTTCTTGTGGCCCACAACTCAGCATTTAAATCGATTCCATAAATCGTCCCATCCATTGAGCGTAGATTCCCAGTTGCATCTGAATTACTCATGCTACCTTTGCCAATAATCAGATAAAGACTCGCGATTCCCAATTTCCCAAATTCGTAACCTTTAACTTCATCATAACCGTAGCCAGGCATTGGCGCGGCAAGATTCTTATTATCGATTTTTTCCATCCTTATCCAGTCACCAACCTTAAGACGTTTTCGTCCATCATACTCGATGACTTTAGCTTGTGATTGAGAATCAGTAATATTAAAAATTTTTGCTTTTGCGATTTTCTCTGTTTCCCAATCAATAATTTCTTTCAAGAGTGGATGAGCTCTTTTTTTTGTAGGCCTAATAACAAGCACATCAGAATTCATTCCAATGCCTGTTCCTTTACCAGTATCAATTGAAAATTGATCACCAAGTATTCCTATGATTTTTCCATCATAGGGAATCGTTTTTTCATAAACGGCCAACCAATTTTTTACAGTCTGAGCAATGAGAGTGATATCATCAGAATTAAGTCTTGTTTCTTCTTTAAAATAAATATCTTCACCATTTTCTCCAATGATCTTTACTCGTACATTAACACCTTTTGACTCACTTTGAAGTTCGACTTTGATCATTGAGCCGGCAGCAGTTTTATCAGCAATAATTTTTAGAACTTCTTTATTTTGTAGATGACCGGCAAGATTTTGCTTATAAGAACTTAAGATATTAATAATCTCCGAATTGGAACGGTAATAACACCACGTGCTCTCTTTAAGAAATTCTTCTAGATTTTCAAACGTCTTAAAAGCCATTGCACCACCCACTGAATCAATAATGGGTAAGAGCATACAACGGCGCATACTTTGTTCTGCCATGACAGAGAAACTTAAAAAACTAAAAATAACACTAAGGGTGACTACAATTTTTTTTATGGCCTTCATGACTAATGATACTCAAGTGGTAAAGGAGGAATTTCTTTTTCTTCATAAACTTTCACAAGCATTCTCTGTTCTAAAAGCTCTTCTTCTTTTTGACGGAGCATTTGTTTGAGTCGTTCATTTTCGGAAGTTAGTTCATCAATTTTTTGATAAATTGATTCTTGTAATTGTTTTTTTTTATCAAAGCGATCTTGCGCAACAAAAATAAAATACTTTCCATCATCGAGACGTGTCGGAACACGCTCTGCTTTTATCATGCGCCGAACGGTTGAAATAGAAATTTTACGATAGTTTGCATATTCAAGAATTGGTAACCAAACGCCCTCATTTTCCATTCTCGGACTCCTCACGACATTGAATATCCATACTCGATAATGCTCCTATATATAATATAAGAGAACTTAACCCTTCTGCAAATTTTTCATTATTTTGGTTCTATAGAACCATTGACTCGCGAAGTTGGTCCTACAACTGCTCAACAAGATAACTACCCAAAGAGCAGAATGTTTGAAAAGTATCTGTGGTATCATCAAAATAATCTACGCGATAATTAATAACACCTTGTTCATTACCTCTAAAAAAAGCTCGAGTTGTCATCTCGCTATATTCAGATGAAAACTCACCGCTTTTATCGAGATAGGTTTGGCCAATATTCATTGGGCCGCCACCAGTTTCCGCGGCCACCTTAAGTGATTTTATTTTCTTATGAAAATTAAGTTGAACAACACAATTTTCTCCAATGCCGTTCAATCCTAGCGCTTCAAGTGCCGCATTCCTAAAATCAGTTGAAGGAACTTCTAAGTTTTTAACATTCCAGCCCCCCATAAAAATCGCATCATCTTTTCCGCCTATTTCAAAGTACTCACGCATTCCAAGGGGAAGTGCCGGCCTAGAAATCTCATAAAAATTTAATCCTTGCACTTGAGCTATATTTTTTGTGTTAAAATATCGAAAATCAGTTGGGGAAACTTGCAAATCACTTAACTCACTTCCAAAAAGTTTCTGCTCATAGAGGGCCAACTTTTTAACATTTTCATCAAAAAACTCAGCAGAATCAAAAGTCACTTCATCAAGGCCAATAAAGGCCACACGCTGCGCCTGCTTTCCATTTTTAAACTGATAAGTCACAAGAGCATTACCAGGTGTCACGCCGACATAAAAATGATAACGGGCCGCTTGCGCATCGGTCGTCTTTTTAAAGTTTTCATCGAGAAAATAACTTTTTTCAAAATCGAGATCCATCAAGGTTTGCTGGATACCGTTTTGAGTATCAATAAGTAAAAAGCCTCCATTACCTCTTAATTTTTCATCACTCAGAAATTTTTCAAGTGAAGCCATTGTGATCACTGGAACATTAAAATCTTGCGCTCCATCACCGCCGGAGAGGATAGCTCGCGTTTTTACAGTTTCACGACTCACGATTTTACCGTCAACCACTGCTAGATCAGAACTTAAATTAAAACTTAAATTTACCGTTGCGCTACCTTGATCATAGACGCGCTCTACAGAATCATACGACGGTTCATATTCGAAGTTATTAAGATTCTCTCCGCGACCCTTATTAAGCTCAACTTTGAATGCTGTTAATGAAAATTTTGCTTCCCTTTTTTGACTAGTCATTTCTGGAGCAAATTGAGCAACTTCTACTGTTTCTTTTTGACTACTCACTTGCGACACAATCGGCATCAGTGGTTGTTGTGCTTTATTTTGAGTATTCTCTTCCGCTTTAGCGTCCTCATATTTTTGACCATCATCAAGCTCTCGAGCAACGACAGGGGCATTTACTATTGGCTGCTTTAATTCTCTGGCAATGGCCTTTTCAACTGTACTGCTTAGTTTTGCATTTGTAGGAAAACTCACATTCGCTTCCGGGGTATCCTTATTATTAGATGAGTAGTCAATAAAAATAGGCTCATCATCCGAAGAAGAAATGGGGGCAGACGCTAATGATGATGAAAGTTCATTTGTCACTATTTCTGCATTATCAGTTTGCTGCTCAGGAACTCTTGAACGAATAGGTGCCGCTTGGCCAACTTTCACTTCATCAGCTTTGCCTATTTGAGGAACATCTTTAGTCTCTGTATCATTAGAAACTTCAGTCACCGTTATATATTCATCCAAATCATTTACGTCAGCTTGGGCAGCAATGGCTAAAACAGACTCGACTTTAACATTATTCAACAATGAAACAGTCTTAAAAATTTTAACTTTATTTGTTTTAAAAGGAAGCTCTTTAACAGGATGCATATTATCAATCGTAAAAAGTTCTTTATTATTCATAACAACTTGAGTATTCGTAACAACGGTTTTTTGTTTTTTCAGAACTGGCTTAGTTGCCTTTGCAAAATTTACCACTTGAGGTCTTGGTTTAGGCTTGGCAGCTAACTTTTTTTCAACGGCCTCAATTTCAGTATCGATTGCGCTTTTTTGACTAGCTATTTCCTGAATAGATGTCCTATTCACAAAATTTTCTTTGATCTCACTCATGTTTTGTGAAGCTTTTAGAAGAGGCGAAAAAGAAAGATTAATGTCTGGTGCACTAGAAAAATCTTGGTAAAGAGAGACTGTCTTACCGAAGGCGGCAATTGTAATGAAAACAACCCAACAATTTATAAGTAACAAGTTTCTCTTAATCATAATCCTCATGACTATTGTGATACAGAGTTTATTAATTTCAAGAATGAAACTCACTTTGAGAGATTATTTTGAATACTCGGCCAATTTATTTTGTGAGTACTCACGCCATAACAAAATCTTAATAAAAAAAGTAATGAATTTTTTTAAAAAATTGTTATCCTTATTCTCATGGACATACAAACAAACTCGTTAGTATCTGCCCGCAAAAAAAAATCCTCTATCCTCGCACTCGCACCTCCATTTTCAAAAAACTCATCTCTTTCGCAATCTATTGCAAAAGTCGAAGAGCTCTTATTTGAAGCTGAGGCACGCGGGAATACGCGAAAAGCGAATTGCTTAAGAATTATACTTAAGCGATTTCGCAAAATGGCGGATAAGCCATATTTATTGCATTAGTAAAAAATTTGGTGATTCTGCATTGTTCGAATCCATTTTCACCAATTTTAACCTTGATCAAATATTACTCACTCCAATATTTGATCGAGGTTTTTGATAATATGCCCGAAGTATGCCGAAGCTGAAAAGGCGAGCAGTTAAATTATATTGTAACTACTCACACATTCTTAAACTGCTCGATCTTTCGAGCAGATTTTGGGACAGAGCTTGAGACACGACTGAGGCTTGCTCCAGCAAGCCGCAGGGAAGTGTCGAGAGAAATGGCCCGAAAGATGCCGAAAAGGCGAGCAGTTAAATTATATTTAAGAGTTTCCCACAAGTAATGCAGCTTTTATCCGGGCCTCGGCCCTTTCCATTTTTCTCTTATATTTAACACTATCGCCGTCAGTTAAAAGAGGATCTTTGAGTTTGTCTTTTGACTTTTCAAGTGCTTTTTTCGAACGCTCAAGATTTATTTCTGAAGCTGCTTCCGCAACAGAAGATAAAATAGTGACTTTTCCCTCTGTAACTCGAATGACTCCGACGGAGAGAAAAAAATAATTTTTCTTCTCTCCCTCTTGAAGCACTAAAGTTCCAGGGGCCAAATTGGCGAGCAAATTTTCATGATGAGGCAAAACACCAATTTGTCCCATCGCTGTATTGAGTTCCAAACTATCAGCGCTCACATTTTTTGCTAATGCGCGATTTGGTGTCAGAATATCAACTTGAAAAAAGGCCATGATTATTTTCCTTCTTTGAGTTGTTTTGCTTTAGCGCGTACCCCTTCCAATGTTCCTACCATATAAAAAGCTTGCTCTGGAAGATCATCCACTTCGCCACTTAAAATAGCTTTGAAGCCAGCAATTGTTTCTTCAATTTTCACAAATTGCCCTGCCATACCTGTAAAAGCTTCGGCCACACTAAAAGGTTGTGATAAAAATTTCTGAACTTTTCTTGCGCGAGTTACTAATGTTTTATCTTCTGTAGAAAGTTCATCCATCCCCAAAATCGCAATAATATCTTGAAGCTCTTTGTAACGTTGTAAAATAAGTTTTACACTGCGAGCAGTGTTGTAATGATCTTCCCCTAAAATTCCTGGATCAAGAATGGAAGATGATGATGAAAGCGGATCAACGGCAGGGTAAATTCCAAGTTCAGAAATGGCCCTTGAAAGTTCTGTTGTTGCATCCAAGTGAGCAAATGTTGTCGCAGGCGCTGGATCAGTATAGTCATCCGCAGGAACATACACAGCTTGAATAGATGTGATTGAACCATTTTTTGTTGTCGTAATACGCTCTTGCATGGCCCCCATTTCAGTTCCAAGTGTAGGCTGATATCCCACAGCAGAAGGAATACGTCCAAGAAGCGCTGACACTTCAGAACCCGCTTGTGTGAAACGGAAAATATTATCAATAAAGAAAAGCACATCTTGATTTTCTTCATCTCTAAAATACTCAGCAACTGAAAGACCAGTAAGGGCCACACGAGCACGCGCTCCAGGAGGCTCATTCATCTGGCCATATACAAGAGCTGTTTTTTCTAAAACGCCCGATTCTTTCATTTCATGATAAAGATCGTTTCCTTCACGAGTCCGCTCGCCCACTCCGGCGAACACCGAATAACCACCGTGTTTTGTAGCGATGTTGTTAATAAGTTCCATGATAAGAACTGTCTTTCCAACTCCCGCACCACCAAACAAACCAATCTTTCCCCCTCGACGATAAGGAGCAAGAAGATCAATCACTTTAATTCCAGTATAGAAAGGTTCAATCTTTGTTGATTGATTTTCATAAGTCGGAGCTTCTCTGTGAATCGGATAGTATTTTTCTGCTTTAACGGGGCCACATTCATCAACTGGCTCACCGATCACATTAATAATTCTTCCTAAGCAGGCGTTCCCCACTGGAGTCATAATAGGTGAACCTGTGTCTAAGACGGCCTGGCCGCGAGCAAGTCCATCAGTTCCATCCATAGCAATACATCTTACGATATTATCACCTAAATGCTGGGCCACTTCGACCACAAGATTCCACTGCTCTTTTGATATAGTTGGGTTTGTCACTCGAAGGGCACTATTAATGTTTGGAAGCTTTCCACTGCCAAACTCAACGTCAAGCACCGCTCCCATAACTTGCTTAATCACGCCCATGTTTTTTTCAGACATCGCTATCTCCTTAATCAATTATTTAAAGCTTCAGCACCGGACACAACCTCGATAAGTTCAGTTGTAATTTTCGCCTGACGGAGCTTGTTCATTTTGAGGGTCTTCGCACGAATGGCTTCTTTACAATTTTTAGAAGCATTATCCATCGCAGTCATTCGTGACCCATGCTCTGCCGCATGCGCATCGAGGAAGGAACAGTAAAGACGGTTGATATAACTTTCTGGAATAAGTTTATCCAAAATTTCTTTTGCACTCGGTTCGTATTTAAAATTAACTAACCCTTTTTTCTGAAGGGCCGCACATTCTTCTGCACTAATTTGCACAGGAAGAAATTGTGATACTGCTGGCAAAAAGCTAATGGCCGATTTAAAAACGTTATAAGCTACAAAAACTTTTCCAAATTTTCCAGTCTCAAAGATTTCACCAATTGTATTTGCTAATTGGCGAATCTCTCGAACATTGGGTTCGCCCTTTGAAAATTGGTAAGTTTCACCCATAGTGACTACATCTTTAATAATCGCTTTAACTTTTTTGCCTACAAAATGAACTTCAAAATCATGTTCCTTGTGCGCGCGTACAAAAGTCACAACTTCGCGGGCCAGTTGTGAATTATAACTTCCGCACAATCCACGATCAGATGAAATCACAAGAAGCAAAGCTTTTCGATTATCTCTCACGTCCATATAAGGGTGATTATAGTCGTAGCAATTTGCTAAAACAGTTTTCACTAAATCTTGCAATTGAGCATCGTAAGGTTTGGCATGATTGATCGCTTGCTGAGCTTTGGCCAGTTTCGCACCGGCCACTAGCTTCATCGCGGAAGTGATCTTGAGCGTGCCCTTAATGCTCTTAATCTTTTTTTTGTATTCCTTGATGTTGGCCATCAGTACTTCCTGTTCGTAACGAAGCTTGTGATAATTTCACTAATTTTTGTTTCAAGCGTGGCAGAAATAGCTTTCTCTTTTTTTATTTCATCAACCACGTCAACATGCTTGCTATAGAAATGCTCAAGAAGATCTTTTTCCATCACACGCATTTGTTTTACAGGGACAGAGTCATAAAGACCTTTTGTTCCCCCGTAAACTAACAACACCTGCTCAACAACATCCATCGGTTTGTATTGATCTTGCTTAAGAAGTTCAACTAAACGCTCCCCTCGAGAAAGCTGACGTTGTGAAGAAGCATCAAGATCAGAACCAAAGGCCGCGAACGCTGCAAGCTCACGAAACTGAGCAAGGTCTAATCGAAGTGATCCGGCCACTTTTTTCATCGCTTTAATTTGAGCAGAACCACCCACACGCGAAACAGAAATACCAACGTTCACCGCAGGACGGATGCCGCTATTAAAAAGATCGGCCTCAAGAAAAATTTGTCCATCAGTAATAGAAATTACGTTTGTAGGAATGTAAGCAGAAACGTCACCTTCTTGAGTTTCAATGACAGGAAGTGCTGTTAATGAACCTCCTCCCATTTTATCACTGAGTTTCGCTGCACGCTCAAGAAGTCTTGAGTGCAAATAAAAAACGTCTCCAGGAAACGCTTCACGCCCTGGAGGACGACGAAGAAGAAGTGACATTTGTCTGTAAGCTTGAGCTTGTTTTGTTAAATCGTCATAGATAATAAGCGCATGCTTACCACTGTCTCGGTAGTACTCACCCATCGTACAGCCTGTGTAAGGGGCAAGAAATTGTAAAGGTGCTGAGTTTGATGCTGTCGCTGTCACGATGATTGTATAATCCATCGCTCCTGCGTCTTGTAAGCGTTGATGTATCGCTCGCACAGTTGATTGCTTTTGCCCAATGGCCACATAAATACAAACAACATGTTTTCCTTTTTGATTAATAATCGTATCAATCGCAATAGCTGTTTTACCAGTTTTTCTATCACCGATAATTAGCTCCCGCTGCCCACGCCCAATCGGAATCATAGAATCAATCGCCTTAAGGCCAGTTTGAAGAGGTTCTCTCACTGATTGACGAGCAATAATTCCAGGGGCCTTAATTTCAACAGAACGAAAATGTTCCGTCTTAATTTCGCCTTTCCCGTCAAGTGGTTCACCAATGGCATTTACAACTCTTCCTAAAAGAGCATCGCCCACTGGAACTTCCACAATACGTTCAGTTCTTTTAACGGACATGCCCTCTTTGATATTTGGGTCATCACCCAAAATAGCAATACCAACGTTATTGTGCTCAAGATTCAGCACCATTCCCTTGGTTCCTGTAGAAAACTCTACAAGCTCGCCGGCCATCACGTTTTTGAGTCCAAAGACACGTGCAATACCATCACCGACGGTAAGCACAGTCCCGACTTCATCTACATGGAGACGAGTTTCAAAATTGGCAATTCGTTCTTTGATAATACTTGTAATTTCTTCTGGTCTCACGGACATTTTAACCTCTTATGTTCTTTGAAGAGATGATATCTTGTTTAAACTTGTTCAATTGATTTTCTAACGTTGCATCTAATTGCAAATCTCCAACGGTCACTCTATGGCCAGCAGCGATGTCAGTATTTTGCACATAAATTAATTCAATATTTTTTCCAACTTTTTCTTTGAGATAATTCATCAAACGATTTTGAATCGCAGGATCGACATTTTCCTCAGACCCTTCGATTGTGCCTTTCATAAAACCACGTTTGCCGTCGTCAATAACGACAAGATCTTTATAAATAAGCGGCAATACATTTATTCTTCTTTGCTCAACTAAATAGATAAGAAAATTAGTGACAATAGAGGAAAGCTTAAGACGTTTCGCAATTTCACTTAAAACAACTTTCTTTTCATCAACAGTAAAAACTTCTAAGAAAAGTAAATTTTCAAGATGGTTACTCTCATTGATACTAAGTTGAAGACGAGTTAATTCTTCACAAACTTCGATTTTATTTTTCTCGCCTAGTTCGGTTAAGGCCTGAGCGTAAATTTTTGCTACAACCTGTTCTTTCATTTCACACCTATTTTACTGACACTAATAAATTTTTAGACGCTTTCTTTTGATAATCTTTATTTGAGGCAATTTTATCTTTAGTTTGTTTAACAACTGCTTCAATAATTTCATTATTAAGTTCTGTTTCTAGCTGTCGTCTTTCTGATTCAATAATGTGATGAGAATCAGTCCACATTCTTTCTGTTCGCTCACGAATTTCTTCATTCGTGCGAATTTCTAAATGCTCAGCTTCAGCGTGTGCTTCAAGCATAATACGCTCAGTTTCGGCATTAACATTTTTTAATTTTTCGAGTATTTCATCGTGGCGCTTTTTTGCATCTTTGTATTTATTTTCAGCAAAGCGAAAAAGCTCTTGAACTTTTTTTGATTTTTCTGTGAAGAGGCTGCTAATCGGTTTTCGTGCCTTCCAAATAATGAGCCCAAACAAAATGCTGAAGTTAAAAACAGGCCACGCTAATTCTTTAATTGAAGCTTCAGCATGTTCACCAGCGATAGCTATCCCAGAAAATAATCCAAAAAATAAACAAATAAATCCCAATACAAATTTCATACGCATCCTTGCGTTTATTGAATTAATTTTTCAACAAGTTCATTCGACAAACTTTCAGTTTTCGAAATCACTTCAGTTTTTTTGTTTTTAAATTCCTCATCTAATTGTGATTTTTTCTTTTCATACTCTTGGCCAATTTCCATTTCTGCACCATGAATAACTTTTCTTTCTAACTCGAGCCACTGCTCTCTTTTCATTCTGAAAAAATCTTTAGCGTTATGACGAGCTTTATTTAATCTGTCTTTATATTCAGCTTCAACTTTATCAGCAGCATGCTGAAGTTCATCAGCTTCGCCCACAAGCTTGCTCGTTTTTTCTTCTCTATGTTCAAGGACCCATAATAATTTATCAAACAATAGTGTTTTGAGAATAAAAAATAAGGAAAGCAATATTGCTAGTTGCCACCAGAACGATACGTCCCATCCTAACTTAACAATGATTTCGCCTAGTACACCCATTGATCACCCCTGATCCCTAAAATTTCCTCATTGATTCTCATTGATTCTCATTGAATTAATTTTAATTCTAAAAATCTATTTCCGTGAGGATAAAACTATGATCAAGGCTGACAGGATTCGTGTCAAGATGATTTTATTGCTAATTAACCTGACTAATTTATTTGCGATCACGCATCTTGGTGGTCCCATGGAAAATTACCCCTTCTTCGACAATTAAACTTGGTGTTGTGATCACACCTTCGAAGTGGGCGGGCCTAATAATTTCCACGCGCGAAGCTGCGCGAATATTCCCTTTAACCGTCCCCGATATAATGAGAATGTTCGCATTGATATCCGCATTCACAACAGCACCATCAGAAATAATGACTGTGTCATTTGAAAAAATACTTCCATTCACTATTCCGGCAATCCTTGCCACACCAGAAAAGGAAAGATTACCTTCAAAGCGACAGCCTTCTTCAATGATGGCGGAAATTTCGCCTTTACGTGATTCCATTCTTATTTCCTAAGGAGATAGTCATAGATTGTATTAAATTCAGCTTCATTATTAAACTTTATCACAACCTGTCCATTTCCGTTCTTTTTTGTTTTGAGATGAAAATGAAAACCAGTTCTTTGCTCTAATTGTTGTCTAATTTGATCAAGTTTTCCTTCGAAGTAAGGATTTTTTTTCGGCTCTTTTTCTACTTCCACGCGCGCCTTAAGAAGTTTTTCCAATTCTCTGACAGACAATTGATTCACAAAAACTTCATTAGCAAGACGCTTACAGCGCTCAGAATTTTTTTCACCCACCAAAATTTTTGCATGACCAAAAGAGATTTGTTCCTTGCTCACCATCTCACGAACTTCATGAGGAAGAGTGAGGATTCTTAAAAAATTAGCAATACTCGAACGTTCTTTTCCAAGTTTTTTTGCAATCTCTTCTTGTGTTAAACCGTAATCATCCATGAGTTGCAAATAGGCCGCAGCTTCCTCGAGGCAATTAAGATTTTCGCGTTGGATATTTTCCAAAATCGAAATCACCATATTTTCTTTTTCGGTGCTACGATTCCGAATGATGACTGGCACTTTTTCAAGGCCAGCTTTCTTTGAAGCACGTAAACGCCGCTCACCCGCAATCAAACGAAAACCCTTCTCGGCCTTTTCAACAATCAGAGGCTGAATGACGCCATTTTCTTTAATCGAATGCGCGAGTTCCTCAAGTTCTTTTTCTTTAAAAATTTTTCGAGGCTGATGAGGATTCGTATGAATTTCGCTTATACTTACGAGATGAGGCATTCCCTCAAATTGATTATTTGTCGTAGTTCGCACCTCTGATCCCATCATATTATTCACCCCCACATTGTGAGGTTGGTTCATTACATTGGAAGCTTCTTTAAAAAGAGCGCCGATACCTTTTCCAAGAACGACTTTTTGTTGACTCATAATAGCTTCCCTTTAGTGAATTTGATTAGTGTGCTGGACATCTTGAGCAAGACGACTACGCTCTTTGATAATCATCTCTTTCGCTAGCGCAAAATACGCCTGACTTCCCACTGATTTTATATCGTACAGAAGAATAGGTTTTCCGAATGATGCGCATTCGGCCAGTTTTGTATTTTTAGGGATAATCGTTTCATAAACACAATTATTCCCTTGAGCAAAATGGGTTTTAATTTCGTCAATAACTTGCTTATGAAGATTTGTTCTTGAGTCCACCATTGTAAAAACAATGCCCTCAATTTCCAAATTTGGATTGAGTCCCGACGCTTTAATCATTCGAATTGTTGTAATAACTTGAGCAAGCCCTTCCATTGCGAAAAACTCAGGTTGAACAGGAATCATCACTCGATTGGCGGCCACAAAAGCGTTCGCCGTCAAAAGACCCAATGTCGGTCGACAATCAATAAGAATGTAATCGTAACGATCGGCGACCTGACTTAGTGCATCGCGCAAGCGAACTTCTCTTGCAAATGCACTAACAAGTTCAATTTCTCCCATGGCAAGATCACTATTGCTTGGAGCTACGTCGAGATAAGGCATTTCTGTTTTATAAATGGCATCTTTCATCTCCAGCTTGCCACAGACTACCCAATAAATATTTTTTTCAGCAAATTTATTAGGGTCAAGACCTAATCCAGTACTTGAGTGGCCTTGAGGATCAAAGTCGACGAGGAGTACTCGTTTTTCGGCAACGGCCAAACAGGCCGCAAGATTAATCGCAGTAGTAGTCTTACCTACGCCGCCTTTTTGATTAGCCAGAGCAATGATTTTGGCCATATTTTCTCCCAAAAAAAATGTACTATAAAAAAGTTAGAAAAAGCTTGAAACTTTGACAAGTTTTTTATTTGTTCCACGTAGAACAATTTTATTTTGGAAGCCTAAAAGCGTTCGGTTTTCAACACCTGGAAGAGATATTTTGCAATTGTCTATCATGAGCCAATCTTTCTCTGTCATCGAAAGATTTTCAAGCTCAAAAACTGAGGGGCCTTTATAAAAAAAGACCGACACTTGTGACGTTGTTATTATTTGTGAAAGAAGTTCTGGAATCGTACTCACCGCTTTAAATGTTATTAATACTTTTTTATCAAAATCCACTTCTTCAAAGCGCTGGTGATAAAGTTTTACGTTTTTAATTTCTAATTTTTTTGCAATTTCTAAAACGGCCTTAGCTTTTTTCCCTCTCGCCTCAAATCCAATGAATTTTTTTTCAGGAAAAATCTTTGCCAAGGGTAGTATTGGGAACCCTCCACCAAAACCTATATCAATAATGGCTTCACATTCGGCCAATTTTCTCTTAAAAACTTCACTTTCTTGTGCCGGAAGCACAGAATCCATGATTTGTTTCTGAAAAAACTCATCTTCATCCAAAATTCTTGTCAAATTAAGACCAGCAAAATCTGTTTTAAGTATTTCTAGATATTTTTTTGAAAATTCTTGCATAGGGATACTCATATCAAGATACTCATAATAAATTTCCCGCCACATATGCAAGCGTCGCAGGCCTTATTCCTTCAATATTTTTAAGTTGTCCAAAGGTTTCAGGCCGAATTGCTTTGATTCTTAAACGACATTCGAAAGAAACATTAGGACTATCGACAATTTTTTGCCAGTCAATTTTTCTTTTTAAAAGTTTTTCCATTCTTTCTGTCTCTTCATGACTTCTTTGAATGTATCCACTGTATTTTTCAGCTATCGCTGCCGTTTTTATCACATCATTTTTAAATTTTAGGCCAAAATGCCCCAATTCATGAGTCAAAACAACAAAAGGATCAAGCTCTGCTCTACGTATGAGTTCACTTAAATTTAAATTATGAACTAAATCACCATAATTCATCTGAGAAAAGCGATTTTTTTGCTCAAAACTCACATGATAGACGTCATCTTTTAAAAGTGAGTTCAATAAACTTAATTCTTGAAGAAAATTTTGCTGATAACGATCAATTTCAAAATTTAAACCCATTTGCTTTCTATAAGGCGCAATTCGCACAAGAGTATTATCTTCACGAATATATAATCTGTTTTCAGAGCGCGCCGTAAACAAACGATAAGGCTCATCGCGAACATTACTGACCAAATCTTCGATGAGAACACCAATATAACTATCATTTCGAGACAGAATTAAAGGATCACATCCCACAAAACTCAAAGCTGCATTCGCCCCAGCAATAAGCCCTTGTCCTGCGGCTTCCTCATATCCTGATGTCCCATTGACCTGTCCCGCAAAGTAAATCCCCTTAACTTCCTTGTGCTCAAGCGTCTGTGAAAGAGACGTTGTATCAATAACATCATATTCAACCGCATAACCGTGAACTAAAATTTCGACATTTTCAAGGCCTTCAATCGTTCGCAAAAAATCTTCTTGAACATCTTTTGGGAGCGAAGTTGAAAGCCCACTTGGATAAACATGGTCAGTTTTTAGCCCCTCTGGCTCTAAAAAAATGTGGTGAGTGTTTCTATCTGGGTAACGAAAGGCCTTATCCTCAATACTTGGACAATAACGAGGCCCTACGCCCTTAATTTGGCCATTATAAAGCGGAGAACGCTCTCGGGCAGCTCTTATGATCTCCATCGTGTTTACATTCGTACGAGTCAAATAACAATCAATCTGCTTTTGTGTCCGATCTGCCGGTGAATCCCAGTGAAAATTGCTCGCTCGCGGATCGCTGGTCTGGGGTTCTAACTTTTCCCATACAATTGACTTTGCACTTAAGCGTGCCGGCGTTCCAGTTTTAAAACGAGTTGGGAGAGACTTAATTGTATTAAATATCTCATTAAGTGCAGGAGCATTATCAAATCCCCTTGCGCCCCCGAAACTCTGCTCCGGGCCGAGATGAAGTTTGCCTCCCAAGAAAGTTCCAACCGTCATCACAATTTTAGAGGCCGTTATCGAAAGACCCGCCAAAGTTTCGGCTTGAAACATTTCCCCCTTACGAACCTTTATCACTTTATCAAAAATAAGCTTAACATTAGGAAGAGACTTAATCGCTTCGGCCGCATAATGGTGATAAAGATCTTTATCAACTTGAGCGCGCGTCGAATGAACAGCGTACCCTTTAGACTCATTTAAAATTCTATAATGGATTCCCGCCTGATCTGTGAGCTTACCCATCAAACCACCAAGAGCATCAAGCTCGCGAACAACTTGCCCCTTACCAACCCCACCCACAGAAGGATTGCAGGGCGTGTGACCTAGAGGAACACCAGGCAAACTTATCAATCCTACGGATAAAGAAAACTGACTCGCGATCCAAGTCGCTTCTAATCCGGCATGCCCTCCCCCCACAACTAACACATCAAAATGATTGATCGACATCACGTGCCTCAAAAATATTAATACACTAAAACACCGTTGTTCTACGTGGAACAAGTGATTTAGTCCAGATTATGATTAAGATTTTTAAACACAGCGCAACGCAATGCAGCGTGCATAAGATATGGTTCTATAGAACCAATGTTGTGGTGTGGTTCTATAGAACCGCTCAACGAAATGATTCTCAATGCCTTTGTTCGTTTTTTGCATTTATAATAAATAAAGTTTGCGAGTGACCTGAAAAAATTGTGATTTCTTGAAGGAGAAATGGGATGAATTCCGTAGCAAAAAAACTTAATCAAGAATTTTTTGCCATTAACGTTTTTTTTACTGACGAAGTAATTGGTATAGTTTTGAGTGACGGGCGCGAAGTCCGCGTTCCACTTGACTTTTATCCGCGATTAAAAAATGCAAGCTCTACACAACAAAATAATTTTGAAATAATTGGTTTAGGAACTTGTATTCATTGGCCAGATATTGACGAAGATTTGAGTGTTGAAGGTATTATTCTCGGTTTAAAACAATTTAACATTGTTTTCTTAAAAAATTACCAATGAGAATCTTCAAAATATATATTTTCTTAATCCTTCTTCATTTTGCAGCATGCAGCAAGCCACAGGTTCCAATAGAAATTAAACGAGAAGACTATGCATGGCAATTAGTTGAGACTTTTTATCAAACCCAAATACTTAAAGATGATATTCAACAAAAATTTGGAGAACCGAAAGAAATTGAAAAAGATGAGACACTAGAATCTTGGAGGTATGACAAAAAAGAAGGCCACCCTGAATGGTTCTTCATCTTTAATCAGAAAAATAATTTAACGAGCATTCACTACATTCCAAATCAAACAATCTCTGTGTCCGAGCTAGAAAAAAAATGGGAAAAAGAAGTATGCGAACACAAAAAAGAACAAAAATTATTTCCCGATTTTATTCAGACAAAAATGTTTCTTATCTGTAATTATGGAAAGCGCAAAATTGAATACAATCGTTACAATGAAGTCCTTTCTATTTCACTAGAAAAGTAGAGTTAGCAATATTATTTTCAAACAACATTAAATTAAAGGATTTTAAAAAAATCTTTTTTCATCTCAAGCCACCCTCCTTGAGTTTCATTAGTATTTTTGCGGTCAAATTCTTCCTTTGAATAAACAATAAGATCAATCGCAGGAAAAATATCCCATAAATCAACAAAGGCCTTAGCTCTTCCGACGAAATCATGACTAGGGTTATCAACAACTAACAAAAGATCTAAATCACTCGCAGAATGAACTTCATTTCTCGCAAAACTTCCAAAAAAATAGGCCCCTAATACTCTCCCCTGAAGCTTCTCTTGAAATTGTTTTATTAAATTCTCTCTCGAAATTTTTGTAAGATCATAAAGAGATTCATTTTTTATAATAATATTCATCCTATGATTTTCTCAACTTTGGCTAAAATCAATTGCGCATTTTCTATCGCCTCTTTGGCCTGCTCTTCAGAAAAATAATCAGTCGGCGAAACTTGATCAGGAAGAGCATCTGGGTAGCGAGAAGAAATATAATACATATCTAATGTACGCCCAGCCCTTTCTATTTCTCCATTAATTTTTAATGCCTTTGCAATTAAGGCAATTGAATGGCCTTTAATCAAATCAGCTCCTTTTTTGGAGCATGGTTGAATACTAACTTTTCTAAAAATGAATAACCGACGAATCCCCGTATTAAAAGTGCTTATTACTAGTGGGGATTCATTTTAGACATCTTTGCGGGATTGAGAAATAAAAATCATTATTGGATAATTTTAGACGGATACTACGCTTTACTTTCCAATACAAAAGCGTGAAAAAATCGAATCCATGACTTCATGGCTAGAGATAATACCAATGAGTTCATCAAGTGCACTTCCAATGACATTTAATTGCGAAGCTATAATGGCCACATCATTTGTAGAAGAACTAAGAATGACGAATTCCTCAGTTAAAGAATGTACTTTATGAATCAGCTCACGGTGGCGGTCAACGATAATGGGATTTTTTTTATACAAAGCGTTGAATTTAGCGAGCACCAATTCAGACACTAAATTTATTTTTCTAAGTGGTTCTATAGAACCAGCAAGAGCCAACTCCAAACGTGGCGTAAAAGAGGAAAATTGCTTGTCAAATTTGCTCCAACTCTCCCTAAATCCCGCACAATCAGCGTGAGTTAAAATAATCAAATCTAATTCTTCTTTTTTAAAATGCGTAAAGAGTGGTTCAAAATCTTTCTCATTTGTTTCAAGCGGATTAATTACAAGAATTCTAAAGAAGGCCTTTTGAAATAAATCAAGTGAACGCTCAATACCTTCCTGTTCAATCTGATCTTGAGTTAAGCGAAGACCCGCAGTATCTACTAATTTAAAATTAACCCCATCCAGATAAAAATACTCAGATACAAAGTCACGCGTTGTTCCTGCCGTCGGAGAAACAATCGAGCGCTTGTTTTTTAGTATTGCATTAAAAACAGAACTTTTGCCCGCATTAGTCTGCCCTGCCAAAACTAAACTCGGCGACAGCAAGTCTGAATGCGAACTTTGAGTTCGCGCATGTAATGCATTTAATAAAGCGCCAAACTGGCCTAAATATGTTTTAAAATGATCGTCGGCCTGCTCTTCCCCTACATCCTCTAAAAAATCAATTGAAAGCTCTACTGAGGCCTTGAGCTTTAAAAAAACATCACGAAGTAAAAGATACTCAGCATGAAGCTGCCCATGCATAAGAGACAGGCCTTGATCAAAGGCCTGAGATGAACTTGCGTTTAAAACAAGATCAAGGCCTTCTACTTGTGAAAGAGTTAGTTTTTTATTTCGTAAGGCCCTATAGGTAAACTCTCCCTCGCGTGCTGCCCTCATTTTTTTTGAGGCAGAAAAAACATTCACAATTCGAGCTACGTTCAGAGGATTTCCATGAACAGAAATTTCAAGAAGATTTTCTCCTGTATAGCTTTTGGGAGCAGGAAAAAAAACAAAAAGCCCTTCGTCCAGCTTATTTTTATTATCAAGGATTGAGGAAAAGTGTGAACAACGAGGACGAGCTTTTGCTAAATCAAATGAAAAAAATTCTTGAAGAGCGAGTAAATTTTTAAAACCACTAATTCGAATAAGTGCAATGGCCGATGGAGCGACTAATGACGTTGAGCAGGCAATAATCGCCTGCTCATCTAAAAAAAAATCCATGCTTCTTAGTCTTTTTGAACTTTATAAACAAACAACTGCTGAGCAATTCCATACATCGTTGAAACAAAAATATAAAGAACTAACCCTGACGATAAATCTTTCATAATAAATCCAAAAATAAGAGGCATAAACAGCATAATCCTCTGTTGCATCTTATCCATGCTCGTATTGGGGGTCATCTTCTGTTGGAAAAACATTGAAATTGTCATAAGCACAGGCAGAACATAGTACGGATCTTTTAAAGAAAGATCTTGGAGCCAACCAAAAAAAGGCGCATTCACAAGCTCTACTGAACTATTAAGAACCTGATAAAAAGCAAAAAAGATCGGAAGTTGCGCCACCAGAGGTAAACATCCGCTAAGGGGATTTGCTCCTCCCCGTTTAAATAAATCCATTGTTTCTTTTTGAAGTCTTGCTGGATCATCTTTAAATTTTTCTTTGAGTTTATTAATCTCCGGAGTAAGAATCTGCATTTTCTTCATGCTCTTAAAAGATTTGTATTGGAGAGGAAACATTAAAGTTCGAATAAATAAAGTTAAGAGAATAATCGCAATACCGTAATTAGGAACCAATTTATAAAAAAATTGTAATCCTCTTAATATCGGTACTGCAACGATTGCAAAAAAACCAAAATCAACTGCTAAGTGTAAATTGTCACCAACCGCTTTTAGATCATCATAATTTTTTCTTGAAAAATAAACATAACCACTGAAACTGTTAGCTGGGTTAACTATGTCTACATTCATCTTTCCGTCTTTATTTAACCCATAACGGACTGCCGCTTTTTCATTGAGTACGAGAGTGAATAAATGATAACGAAAGTCTACGCCAAACCACTTATAAGTTCCGTCTGCCGTTTTTTCATCACCAACAGTATGTCGTTCAACATCATTTCCATAAAGAAGAAATTGCCTAATGTGACCACCGTCAAACGTTTTTGGTGTACTGTTGAAAACAATTTGATAGCGGTAAGGATTAATAGAAGTAAGGCTAAATTTAAAACGCCCACTTTCATCAACACGGGCTAAGAAATTCAACTGAAGTGCTTCGTTTTTTCCCGTAAATTCCTTTTTTTGCTCGTCGTAGACAATGGCCATTGGCACAGATACAGGTTTATCATTTATAAAGACGAAAATTTTAAGGGGAATATCACTTTCCACTATTGAGCGAAATGGATAACTCGCGTTTGTATTGAGAGCATCTTTAAATGAAAGATCATTATCAAAAATAAATTTTACTTTTTCACTTTCAGCAGTGAAAGATTTTATATCTAAATTCGTAATAGAACTAACTATTGCTGCTGATGCTGTATTGGCAGCAAGCACAGGTTGTGCAGGCGCTGATGTCGCCTCTGTTGTCGTCGCAGTTACTGAAGATGTTATTTGTGGCACAATTGGTTGATCTTTTGGGCCAAAAAAATACTGCCACCCTACAAGGATGATAGCGGAAAGAGCAATAGCAATAAGTGTATTTTTATTATCTGACATTTAATCCTCACTTGTCCGGTACGGGGTCATGACCGCCGGTGTGGAAAGGGTGACATTTACAAATTCGTACAGTTGAATACCATAAGGCTTTATAAATGGGAAATTTCTGAAAACATTCTAAAGAGTAAGCAGAGCATGACGGATGAAAGCGACAGCGTGGCCCAAGCAAGGGCGAAACAAAATACTTATAAATGCGTAACAAAAAAATAAAAAAATATTTCATTTTTTTAATAATACAAAAATTTCGCCGAGTGCCTTCTCTAAAAGCACTTCCCCTTCAACAAGTGTAAGCTTGCCAAGTTGAGGTGAAACGACAAAGAGAAGATCAATTCCCAAAAGTCTTATATTCGATAAACGAAACCTTTCCCGAATAATTCTTTTTAATCTATTACGAGTAAATGAATTTCCTACTTTTTTAGAAACGCTAATCCCAAGCCGAGTTTCGGGTTGCACCAAACGCGACTTTTTAAAATAAGCCATAAGTGGATAGAACTTTATATAGCTACTACCCTCTTTTAAGTATAGAAAATCTTCACTTGTAAGTAAGCGGTGAGATTTTGAAAATTGAATGAGAGTCACGAAAGGATTTTACTTAGTCCCAGTCTTAACTGTGAGTTGCTTTCTACCCTTCGCTCTTCTAGCATTGATGACCTTCGCTCCATTTTTCGTGGACATGCGAGTGAGGAAACCGTGCTTTTTGAGTCTTTTGGCTTTCTTTGGCTGCCAAGTTCTCTTGCTCATCTGTCAATCCTTTATTACGCAATACGTTTAGCTTTATTTTGAGTGTACTACACTTACATACTCTTCCAAGAAAAATCAATCTCAAAATTATATTGTTTACAAAAGAATAGAACGCACTAGGCAAAAAATAAATACGGTCCTAAGTCTTGCAAAGAAAAAAATTGGCCGCTAAATAACCATACCTAAAGTAAAACCAAAATGGCGGAAAAGAGAAATGACCAACGATTTGCTATCCCATTTTCTCAAAGTCCAAGATAACCTAGCTCCCCCTACTCCTTCCCCAATAGTAGAAAAGGCAGCACCGATTGACGATCAAAGTTTTTCTCTTGAAGAACTCAGTCGTATAAACGAAGGCATTCTTGATCAACTACAACAAGTTGTTAGTGAAAATAAATTTAAAACTTATTTTCATAAAAATTTAATTCTTACGCATTTAGGCTTAGAACAAATTATTTTTACTCTCCCTACTGAGTTTATGAAAAATATTATTACAGATCAATTTATGAATGAGCTTAATAATGCCATTATAAATGTTTTGGGTAAAAAATATTTAATAGAACTTCGCACCAATGCCCCTGCTCATAAAAGCTTAAGCTCAAACCAAACATCTTTTTTAAAAAACAGCAGCGAAAACTCACCTCCGCGCTCTGCAAAAGATGTTAGCTTCACTCTTAATTTAAAAGATAGCCGCGAAGATCTTCAAGATAAAGTTGATTCACTAGTCATTAATGAAATACGCTCTTCAACCAACCATGTTATCGTCGACAAGACAAAAACTTTTGAAAATTTTATTTTTGGCCCCTCAAATCAAATGGCCTATAATGCTTGCAAAGCCGTGTCCCTGAATCCAGGAAAAAAATATTCTTCCGTTTTCCTCTACTCTGATTCAGGTCTAGGTAAAACACACTTACTTCACGCAGTCGCTAATGATATTTATATGCGCTACCCAAATCTCAATGTTCAGTTAGTGAGCGCCAAAGATCTTATTTCTGAAATGTTAAATGCTATTCGTTTTCAAAAAATGGATGATATTCATACTAAGTACTCGCGCCATCTCGACATTCTCATGATTGATGACATTCAAATACTGAGAAAAACAGAAGGGATCCAAGATCAATTTTTTCATTTGTTTAATGAGCTTCATAATCAAAAAAAGCAACTCATTTTCACTGCAGATAAAAATCCAAAAGATATTGAAGGTATTGAAGAGAGAATAAAAACACGACTCCAGTGGGGTTTAGTTGTGGATATTCAAAAACCTGACCTTGAAACTCGTATTGCTATTTTAAAACGTAAGGCACAAGATCTCGATTTATTCCTTACAGAGGATATCCTTACCCTTATAGCAACTCATATAAACAATAGTATTAGAGAACTTGAAGGTGCTATTGTTAAAATTTCGGCCTGCTCTGAGTTAATGAGTATGGAAGTTGACTGCGAGATGGTGAAAAACATTCTCAAGCTTGATACATATCGACTAAAAAAAGATACGAGCATCGAAGAAATCGCGAAAACTGCGGCCCTCTATTTTGAAGTTTCTCTTAATGACCTTAAATCAAAGTCTCGTGACCAAAAATATACTCACCCTCGACACATCGCTATGTATGTTGCCTACGAAAATTTTAGTAATACCTTTAAAGAAATTGGCAATTTTTTTAATCGTGACCATTCAAGTGTTGTAAGCGCTGTTGAAAAAATAAGAACCTATATAAAAAGCGATACCCAACTTAGCAAAGATATTAGCAACATTGAGGAAAAACTAAATCAGTAATTCACATTTTCTCCCTATAATCAACATTGGAAAAACCTTCTTTTTAAAGAAGGTTTTTTTTTAACAAAAAAATGTTGGTAAATGTGGAGGAAATGCAAAATTTTTTATATATCAACCTTCCCCACAAGCTTCCCACAGAGAAATGTTTGAAAATTTCCCACGAATATCTCTGTGGATAACATAGGGAAAAAGACAGTTTGAAAAAATATTTCCCATTTCTGTGGAAAATATTTTTCCCGAGTTCTCCCCCGTGGGTGGAAATGATTAGCCCCATGTTGTCAGTTTTGTTGATAAATCCACTCAAACATCGTTCGCTATGCGCGATAATTTGTGAATTAGTCACTTTTCCTGTGGATAAGCAGGTAAAATACTGGTAATTTGTTAAAATATTAGGAATATGCGCTCGAGTGGAAAAATATTTATTTGTTCTATCAACTGCCTCCCCCGGCCAAAAAAATATAACTGCTAGAAATGAGACAAAAAATGGGACTTATCCACTTTCCACAGGCTTATTGTTATTAATAAAATATTAAGAGAACTGTGTGTTATTAAAAGAAGAAAAAAACCAAACTTGTATTGCGATAAATAAAATTATACATATACTTATCAAAAATATCTCTGAGGTAAGACTATGCGATTGACAGTACACAGCGAACAATTAAAAAACGCTTTTAATAAATTACTATCAATAGCGGACAAAAAAACATCACGCCCTATACTTTCTTATACCCTGATGGAAGCAAGAGATAACCATATCTATCTCACGAGTACTGATTTAGAAGTTTCTGCAAAAATAAAAATTGAAGCTCATGTTTTTAAATCTGGTATTTTCTGTATAAATGCTCGAAATTTTTTCGATACACTAAAAGAACTTCCTCCAGCAGAAGTTGAGCTTGTACTTAATGAAAATGAAAACAATTTAAAACTTCAATATAAAGAAATTCATTTCTCTTTTATGGTTTTTAGTAACTCTGAATTTCCTCAACTCTCATTTGAAAGTAAAAATAATGAGTTTATTCTTTCGGCAGATAATATTCTTGAATATATTAATAAAACCTCATACGCAATTTCAACAGATGAGACGAGATCATATCTTAATGGTATTTTTTTCCAAAAAACTGATAATAAATTACGGGCCGTTGCTACAGATGGACATCGTCTTGCTCTCTTAGATCTTCCTTTTGAACAAAATGTGGATATCTTGAAAACTGGAATTATTATTCCTAGAAAAGGAATTACAGAATTAAAAAGATTGGCCGAAAATTTTCCAATGAAAGAAATAAAACTTTCAACTGATGATTCCTTTTTATATGCTAATGGTGAAAATTCTTACCAATTAGCTATACGTCTTGTTGCGAGAGAATATCCCAAATATCAAACTGTAATCCCTAGCAAAACTTCAGCTACTGTACATCTAAGCAAAGCTGAATTTTTTGACGCCGTAAAACGTGTGAAAATTATGGCCAATGAAAAAACAAGTGGAGTTCGTGTCACTCTTAAAACAAATGAAATTATAGTTTATGCTAAACACCACACTCATGGCGAAGGAATCGAATCTATTCCTGTAAAATATGATGGTAAAGAAATGGAAATAGGATTTAATTCAAAATATCTTATGGACACACTTTCAACTTTTAATGAAGGTGAAATTATTATGGAATTAAACAATATAATTCTTCCAGTCGTTGTTCGATCTGAAAGTTTACCAGGATATCTTTGTATTATTATGCCATTAAAGCTCTAAATTTAAATGCATGAGCGAACATCATAAAAATTTAAAACTTAAAAAATTACAACTCACAAATTTTCGAAATCTAAACTCTGAAATTATCGAATTTTCTCCTAATATAAATTGTATTTTTGGAGAAAACGGTAATGGTAAAACAAATCTTTTAGAAGGCATTTATTTTTTAATTAATCGTAGATCTTTTAAAAAAAATATTAATTTTTCTCAAATTCTTAGTATGGATGCTGGTGAATCTGAAATTCGTTTAATGGCCATTTTTGAAGAAATAAACAAAGAGCTAATAAGTTATTCAGGTAAATACAACACAGAGCATTCTATTTGGTATGCAAATGGGTTTATTAGTAAAAAAAAAATGCCCATAGAAACAGTATTTATCAATCCGTTTGATTCCCATGCATTTCACACTACTGCTTCATTCCGTCGCGATTGGTTTGATCGTCATATTTCAATGTTTGATATTGAATATAAGTTCGCTTTAAAAAAATACATCGAGATCTTAAAATTTAGAAATACCCTATTGGCCAAAAAACCGGCTAAATTTCGCGAGCAAATTGCTGCCATTGATCCTGAGTTAATCTTGCAAGCAGAAACACTCGTAAGGCTAAGATTGAGCTTTATTGAAAAGATACAAAATCAATTTACAGAAACTTTTAAAAAGATATTTTCACAATCTCACTTATTGCGCATAGCGCTAGATACAAAATTAGTTCAACCCTATGCAAAAAATTTTCACCGTATCCTTGAAGAAAATAAATTAAAAGACGAATTATTAGGACATACTTCTTACGGTGTGCATAAAGACGACTATCAATTTAAATTTGATGGCGTCAACGCATTTGAATATTGCTCTTTAGGCCAACAAAAAATGAGTTATCTTAGTATGTTGTTTGCCTATATTGAACTCTTTAGGTATAAATTATCAGCTTATCCTATAGTCTTGATCGATGATGTATCAGGCGAACTCGATTCTTCACGTTGGAAGCGTTTGATTCAATATCTGAAAGAATGCGAATTTCAAGTTTTGATTACAACTGCCAATGAAAATTTTCGTGAAGAGCTTGAACAAATTGATGGGACAAAAGTGATGAGAATACGAATTATTCAAGGAGCGATTTCAAAGCTCTAAATTTTTATTGGGGGCATTCTTTTGGAAAATCAAGCATCCGCCATCTCAAAAGTTGATAGTAAGTACACAGCAGATCAAATTAAAGTTCTCGAAGGATTAGATGCTGTTCGAAAACGCCCCGGTATGTATATTGGTGATACTGGTATACGTGGACTCCACCACTGTGTTTATGAAATTGTGGATAACTCTGTTGATGAAGCTTTGGCCGGGTTTTGTAATCATATAAAAGTTATTATTCATGTCGATAATTCTGTCACAGTCATCGATGATGGAAGAGGAATCCCTGTTGGAATTCACTCTCAAGAAGGAATTTCTGCTGCTGAATTAGTTTATACAAAACTTCATGCCGGTGGAAAATTTAACGAAGAAGGTGGAGCTTACAAAGTTTCAGGTGGATTGCATGGCGTAGGTGCTTCTGTCGTTAACGCCCTCTCGAAATGGGTTCGTGTTACTATAAAAAAAGAGGGAAAATTACACCAACTTAATTTTGATCATGGAAAGGCCATTGAACCTTTAAAAGTGATTGGAGAATTAGAAAATTCTAAAGAGACAGGAACTTCTGTTACTTTTAAACCAGATCCAGAAATTTTTGAAGTTCATGAATTTACCTATGATACTCTTGCAAAACGTTTCAGAGAAATGGCCTTTTTAAATAAAGGACTTAAAATTTCTCTTGAAGATGAACGTGAAGAAAATAAAGGTGAAACTTTTCATTACGAAGGTGGAATTGCAGAATTTGTTCAATACTTAAATAGAGGGAAATCTGCTATTCACAAGTCCCCTATTTATATCGTCCAAAGTCGTGATGATTACGAAGTTGAATTGGCCATGCAATGGACAGATTCTTACAGTGAAGTAATTACTTCATATGCTAACAATATCTCAACTCCTGAAGGTGGAACTCACGTTTCAGGTTTTAAGACTGCCCTTACCCGCGTTTTAAATAACTGGGCCAAAGATAATAATGTTTTTAAAAACATCAAAATAAATCTCACTGGCGACGATATGCGCGAAGGTTTGACTGCTGTTGTCTCTGTCAAATTGACCTCCCCTCAATTTGAAGGACAAACTAAATCAAAACTTGGAAATTCTGAAATTGAAGGAATTGTTAATTCACTTGTTGGTGAACGTTTAAAAATTTATTTAGAAGAAAATCCAGATACAGCTAAACTTATTTTAAAAAAATCACTCGACGCTGCGGCGGCAAGAGAGGCTGCTCGTAAAGCAAGAGAACTCACCAGACGAAAAACAGTTATGGATTTTGCTGGCCTTCCTGGAAAAATGGCCGATTGCCAAGAAAGAGATCCCGCCAAATGTGAAATTTTTATTGTTGAGGGAGATTCTGCCGGTGGTTCTGCAAAACAAGGACGTGACAGAAGTATTCAAGCTGTTTTACCTCTCAAAGGTAAGATTTTAAACGTTGAAAAAGCTCGTTATGAGAAAATGCTCACGAGTCAGGAAATTAAAAATTTAATTCAGGCCATTGGAACAAGTATTGGTAAAGATAATTTTGATTTAACAAAACTTCGTTATCATAAAATTGTTATCATGACCGATGCCGACGTCGACGGATCTCACATTCGAACATTGATGTTGACACTTTTTTATCGTCAACTACCTCAGCTCATTGAGAATGGGCATATTTATATAGCTCAGCCTCCCCTTTATAAATTTAAAAAAGGTAAAGTTGAAAAATACTTAAAAGATGAAAAAGAGCTTGAAGCTTTCTTAGTTAAAAATGCCATTAGCGATGTTATAATTTCGGCCGATACAGAAATTTTTGAAGCTGAAAAAGCCCAACAGCTTATTACAAAATACCGAAATTTTATTAAGACCCTCGACTCTTACGATATGCATTTTGATGCTGATCTTCTTAAAAAAATAATCAAAGATGGTGTCTTCACTAGTGCTATTTTAAAAGACAAAACCAAACTTCAAGAAGAAATTAAAAAGTTAAATGATTACTTTAAATCTCATGAATCTTTAACTTTAAAAAATTATGATTTTGAAATTTGTGATGATCATGAACGTCAATCATCAATGATAAAAGTCATTATCAAAACAACCGCTCGAATAAAACGATTTAAACTTAATTCTTATTTTTTAGAAACGCCGGACTTTGCTTCTCTAATGACAAGCTTTGAAGGGATCAAGAAATACGTTAATTGTAAGTTCAAAGTTGAAAAAAATAAAGCTGAAACAAAAGAATATGAAAGCTTAGATGTTTTCGCCAATAAGGTCCTACAAGATGGTAAAGAGGGAGCTTATATTCAGCGTTATAAGGGGTTGGGAGAAATGAACCCTGAGCAGTTGTGGGATACAACAATGAATCCTAGCAATCGCCGTCTTTTACAAGTCAAAATTGAAGACACCATTGAAGCTGATAGTATCTTTTCAGTACTTATGGGAGATCAAGTTGAACCTCGTAGAGAGTTCGTTGAAAAAAATGCCCTTAGTGTAAGAAATCTAGACGTCTAAAATATAATTTTAAGAGGCCTGCATGTCTGAAAATAATGAAAACAACGAAAATAATGAAAAGAAAAATCCTAAAACACCTGAGGTGGTAACTACAGTAGGTGAGATTCTTCCTCTCATGATTCAAGATGAAATGAAGAGCTGTTATCTTGATTATGCAATGAGTGTTATCGTAGGAAGAGCACTTCCAGATGTACGAGATGGATTGAAGCCAGTGCATCGTCGCGCTTTATTTGCGATGCAATCATTAAGCAATTTTCATAACAAACCTTTTTTAAAATCCGCGAGGGTAGTCGGTGACGTCATCGGTAAATACCATCCTCACGGCGATTCTGCTGTTTACGGTACTATTGTTCGTATGGCGCAAGAGTTTTCTCTTCGTTATCCCTTAGTTGATGGCCAAGGAAACTTTGGATCTATTGACGGCGATGAAGCAGCGGCGATGAGGTATACCGAAATAAGAATGAAACGTTTGGCCGAAGAAATGATGGAGGATCTTGAAAAAGAAACCGTCGATTGGCAGCCAAACTACGATGATTCTTTAAAAGAACCTACAGTTCTTCCTGCAAGAATTCCAAATCTTCTTATCAATGGTTCAGCCGGTATTGCAGTAGGGATGGCCACTAATATTCCTCCTCATAATTTGACAGAAGTCATGAATGCACTTTTGGCCCTTCTTGATAATCGTGAAATGGGTATTGCTGAAATTATGAAAATAATTCCAGGCCCTGATTTTCCAACAGCGGGGGCCATTCATGGTCTAGAAGGGATTCGTTCTGCTTATCATACAGGAAAAGGAATTATTCAAGTTCGAGCTAAATCAGAAATTGAAACTTGGGGTAAGGATCGTGAGCGTATTGTTATCACTGAAATTCCTTATCAAGTAAATAAAGCGAAACTCATTGAGCGCATCGCTGAGTTAGTCAATAGTAAAGAAATTGAAGGTATTTCCGATATCAGAGATGAATCAAATAGATTAGGAATTCGAGTTTGTATTGATATTCGTAAGGGGGAAATTTCATCAGTTATTTTAAATCGCTTATTTAAAATGACTCAGCTTCAAACATCATTTGGTATTATTTTTCTTTCAATTGTTAATGGCGCTCCAAAAGTGCTCAACATAAAAGAACAGCTTCTTTATTTTATTGATCACCGACGTGAAGTTATTATTCGTCGTACGGTGTATGAACTTAAAAAAGCAAAAGAGCGCGCTCATATTTTAGAAGGTTTGAAAATTGCGGTCGAAAATATCGATCCAATTATTGAATTAATTAAGAAATCTGAAGGGCCACAAGAAGCTAAAACTCAACTTATGAGCAAATACGGTTTGAGCGATATTCAAGCTCAAGCTATTTTAGATATGCGTTTACAGCGTCTCACTGGTCTTGAAAGAGATAAAATTTTAAGAGACTACGCGGATATCATGAAAGAGATTGCTCGCCTTGAAGGTATTTTAGGAAGCGAGGAATTAATTGTTTCTATTATTAGAACTGAGTTTACAGAAATTCTTGCAAAATATGGTGATAAACGAAGAACAGAAATCATCGGCTTTGCTGATGAAATTCAGCTTGAAGATTTAATAAAAGAAGAAGAAGTCATCGTGACGGTGACTCATAATGGGTATCTTAAACGCTTGGCCATCGACACTTACCGAACTCAAAAAAGAGGGGGGACAGGAGTGAAAGGAGGCGAGAGCGCTGAAGATGATTTTTATATAAACATTTTTACGGCCAACACTCATTCGACTCTTTTATTTTTTACAAACAAAGGAACAGTCTTTTCTAAAAAAGTTTATGAAATTCCTGAAGGACAACGTACAAGTAAAGGAAGAAATATTGCAAATCTGATTGCGCTTCCTCCAGGAGAAAAAGTTAAAGAAATTATTTCTGTTCCTAATGCAGACAAGACAGAAGGAAAATTTTTAATTTTTGCAACCGAACGTGGAATTATCAAAAAATCTGAAATGAATGAGTATGGTCATATTAAGCAAAGTGGAATCAAGGCCATTAAAGTTATTGATGGTGATAATCTTATTTCTGTTCGTGTAACTGATGGAACAAAAGATGTTCTTCTCTGTTCTTCATCTGGCAAAATTATTCGTTTCCCTGAAGATGAAGCACGCGCTATGGGACGTGTTTCTCAAGGAGTGAAGGGGATTAATATAGAAGATGATGAACGTATTATTGGAATGGAAATTATTGATGATACAGTTGAGATTCTTTCCGTAAGTGAAAATGGCTATTCTAAGCGTACTATTGCTTCAGAATATCGTTCACAATCTCGTGGAGGGAAAGGAATTCTCACCATGAAACAAACTGAAAAAAATGGTGAGATCGTTGCTATTAAACCCGTCACTGATAAAGATGATTTAATGGTCATCACAGATAAAGGCCAAGTTATTAGAATGAAAATTTCGGGAATTTCTCTTCTCGGACGTGCGACACAAGGTGTACGTGTGATTCGCTTAAAAGAAGGAGAAAAAGTTGTTGCTGTCGAAAAATTAATTGATGATGGTGAAGATCATTCGGCCGAAACAGCGACCGTTGAAGTGAGTGAAGGACAAGAAGGGGGAGAAAATACTTAAATGTATTCTCTCTTTCCTTATTTTGTTTTGCTTATTTTCGTGCGATTTTACGCCGAGACTTTCAAAAGATATTTTAGTTGCACAAGATTATATTCAAAATAGAGAATATAAAAAGGCGGCTTCACGATATGAAGATATTTTAAAAGAAAGTCTAGGCCAAGAAATCAGATTAAAAATATCTTATCAACTAGCTGAACTTTACTCGACTTATATTAATGATCAAGTAAAGGCCCTCAAATACTATAACATCATTAAAAATGAAGCCGATGATCCGTTATGGATTGTTAAGGCCGAAGAAAAAATTGCAGATATTAATTTCTTTTATATAAATAATTATCCCGTTGCTATTGAAAGCTATTTGCGTCTCACTCAATTTGAGCCACGACTTAATCGCTATGATTTTTATCGTTATCGCTTAGGTCTTTCCTATATCAACACAAGTAAATTTGCTGAAGCCATCGACGTCTTTGAAAAAATCCAAAAAGATGTGGGTGGAGAGTATTACGCAAAAACTTATTACTATATCGGTCTTATTTATTATCAGCAGAAAGAATGGATTAAGGCCATTGCCTTTTGGCGCGAGTATTTAAAAATAGGAAAAAACCTCGATCAAGAAGTGAATGCGAAATTTTTAATGGCCAACGCTTACGAAATGCTTGAAGAGTTAAAAATCTCTTATGATATTTATTATTCACTTATGGGACAATATCCTTATCCTGAAGTTATCCAAAATCGTTTAAGCTCAATTTATAAGCGTCGCTTAGCGAGAAAAAGATGAAGCTCATCGAAAATAAATATATCAAAATTGTGGCACTTGCGATTAGCTTACCTTCAAGCATTTTTGCTTTAGGTTGGTATTTATTAAGCTTGGCCCAAAGGGGAGTTATTAGTAGTCTTGTGGCAGTTGGTTTAATTATTTTTTATGTGGCCAATACAATATTTTTAATCGCGTACTATGCATCGAAAAATAATAATTAATAAAAAAAAATATTTTGGCCTCTCTTTTATTTTGCTTATCGGAGCAATGTGCTTTGCTCGAAGTTGGATTGAGGGGTTGAGTATTTTTATCGGATATATTTTGGTCCTATCGAACCACTATTTCTATCTAAAAGGCCTGGAAGGGATTTTTGCTCTCTATTTTGAAAATAATAGTGGATTTAATAAGTCAAAAATTACCTTCTTTTTTCTAAGAAAGATTCTTTTTTTTATCGGTATCTTTTTTCTTGGTGTGCAATTTTTGGGGACCAAGGTTATAATAATCGTGATTCTTTATTTGTTACAGACTTTAGTGTTGGTTTACACCAAGGAAGGTTGATGCCAATGATGACATTAATTACGCTCTTTTGTTTATTTGGAAGTAACTCTGCTCATGCGTCTGAAGGATTTCAGTGGGCTTCCTTTATTACGCAATTTACTCATGCGCCTGAACATATAATCACTTTTGGCCTTGTCGCCTTATTGGTTGTTTTAGCAGGGGGAGTTTACCGCTATAAAATCAGTAAAGCCGAAAATCTAGTTATTCCTGATGAAGGAATTACTTTTAGAAATATTGTCGAAGCCTACGGCGATTTTATCTATGATCAATGTAAAAACGTACTTGGAGAAAAATATGCTGCTCAATATTTTTCTTATGCCGCAACTTTTTTTATAGTGATAGTTATTTCTAACCTTATAGGTTTAGTACCTGGGTTTCTTCCACCCACAGAATACTTCAGTACAACTTTCGCTTTAGGTGTGACTTCTTTTATTTTCTTTAACTGGCAGGGGATTAAGACTCAAGGTTTTTGGAAATATCTTAAACATTTCGCTGGGCCTTTTTGGTATTTAGCTTTTTTAATTTTTCCTCTTGAGATTCTTTCAAATTTCATCAGAGCATTTTCACTCTCAATCCGTCTTAGAGGAAATATGCTTGGTGATCACATGACGCTTACGATATTTACAAGCTTGACACCCTTTTTAGTTCCCATCATTTTTATGTGTTTAGGATTGCTTGTTTGTATCTTACAAGCTTATGTTTTTATGCTTTTATCACTTGTGTATATTGCGTTGGCACTTCCTCATGATGATCATGAAGAAGGGCACGCTGAACATTAATTATTAAACCGTCTGTAAGGAGAAAATGACTATGAAGATTTTTTGGAAAGTTATGTTTGCGATTAGTTCTTTATTAATAATGTCATGTGCGTTCGCTGAAGAAACGGCAGCAGTTGCCGCCGCCACAGGTGGATTAAGTGACAAAACGTTAGTACAAATGGCTTACATGATTGCTCTTTCAATTGCTGCCTTAGGTGGAGCTCTCGGTGAAGGTAAAGTTGTTGCCGCTGCTCTTGAAGGGATTGCGCGCAATCCAAGTGCTGCTGGTAAACTTCAAATGATCATGATTTTAGGTCTTGCTCTTATTGAGTCTCTTGTTATTTTTGCCTTGATTTCAAAATTTATCTAAGAGAAATTAAATTTAGTTTTATTAAGCGGCTTCTTTTTTAAGAAGCCGTTTTTTTCAATAGGGAGAATAATATGAATTTAGCTGGTTCAAAGACAGAAAAAAATTTACTAAAAGCTTTTGCAGGTGAATCGCAAGCACGAAATCGCTATGAGTTTGCAGCTTCACAGGCAAAAAAAGAAGGCCTCGAACATATTGCTTCTATTTTTCAAGAAACCGCTGATAATGAAAAAGAACATGCGAAAAGATTTTTTAAATTTTTAGAAGGACGTGATGTTGAAATCACAGCGGCTTATCCTGCAGGGAAAACTGGAACGACGGCCGAAAATCTTAAACATGCAGCAATGGGAGAAAATGAAGAATGGACAAAACTTTATCCAGAGTTTGCTGAAATTGCGAAAGCTGAAGGCTTTAATGAAATTGCGGCAGTCTTTAAATTAATTGCGAAAGTTGAAGCTGAACACGAAGCTCGCTACACGAAATTGTTAAAAAATATTGAAGAAGGAAAAGTTTTTAAAAAAGACACAAAGAAGCGTTGGAAGTGTCGTAATTGTGGCCACGTTCATGAAGCTGAAGGTGCGCCAGCAATGTGTCCAACATGCATGCATCCTCAAGCTTATTTTGAAATCAAAGAAGAAAATTATTAGTTTTGATTATTTTGATCGCGAGTAAAATGACTCGCGATCTTTTTTAGGGTGAAGCTGTAGGCACATTTTCAGAACCATCATTTGGAAAAATTAATTTTACAAGTGCAGAAAGCGGGATGATGGCCCCAGTTGTTCCATGAAATGAGACTTCGGCCACTGGCCCACTTTCCCAAGAAGTCATAAAGGCAACATTTTGAATATAATCTTTAGAAGAATTTTTAAGTAAAAAAACTTTTGTATTTTGTCCAAATCCAAAACTTGTTGTGCCTGAAATCCCTACAAAAACTCCACGAAAATCATCAGGTGAAGTAAGGGCGCCCCAAATAACACCAAATCCTACACGAAAACATGATCCTCCACCAATGCCACCGCCGACATCAACATTTCCCATACCGATAATAGCTGGTTTGAGAGTAAAATAAGACGAAGTGATTTGTTTTTTTCTAATATTGTAAATTTGAATTTTTGAAGGAACAAAAACGAATCCAATATTTCCGCCAGCACCGCCACCTATTTTTAGATTTGCTGAAAATGCTCCTCCTATTGTAATAAAGAAGCCTGTGGGTTTTACATCAGTTAAACGAATGCCTAGATACATTTCGTTACTGGATTCGATCCATCTTGTGGCATCGTTAATGACGGCATCAATTTCGGCTTCTTTTGTGAGAATAGCACTAATATCATCTCTCGCTTTTTCACTTGTGACGATATTAGCAAGCTTTGATTGAATATAATTTTTTGCATCTTCGGCAGCTTCAATTTTTTCTGGCATTGAAAGCTCGGCCCATGGTGTTGTGTAAACAATTTTATCGCCATAACGTTTTATAATCGTTTTTGAAAATGAGGCAGAAGAAAAGCAGAGTGCAAGTAAGAAAATAAGCAAGTAACTTGAAACTAGATTTCTGCGGTTCATGTAATCTCCAGATTGTTATGACGGTAGATTGCGCACCTTAAAAGAAACCAACGTTTTACGCAATATGACTAATAACATTTACATGTAGCTAGCCTCACAATTTTTTATATATAACCTACTGAAAAAATAGAAAATTAATTTTTTTTTGCAAACCATTAAACCAAATCGCTCAAGTATTCCAAAAAACCTCCGATCAGTTGTGTGTCTGACTAATTTGGTCAGATACTAGGGCTTAAAAAGGAGATTTATATGGGCTTAAGAATTGCGACGAACATTGCTTCACAGTCGGTGCAAAAGAACTTGAAAGAGGTTTCTCAAAAGGGAGATGCTGAATTAGAAAAACTCTCTTCTGGTAAACGCATTACTAAATCCGCAGACGATGCTGCTGGTTTAGCTATTGCTACAAACCTCGAAGCTCAAACCAAAGGTTTGAGACAAGCGACTCGAAACGCTAATGATGGTATCTCACTCGTTCAAACTGCTGAGGGAGGCATGAACGAAGTTAGTAACATCTTAGTTCGTTTAAGAGAACTCACAGTGCAGGCCGCCTCAGACACTGTCGGAGATTCAGAAAGAAGTTTTCTCGATAAGGAATATCAAAATTTAACAAAAGAAGTTGATCGTATTTCAAAATCAACAACTTTTAACGGCACTTCTCTTCTTGAAGGTAAGAGTGGAAAAGGCACCTTGGATTTCCAAGTGGGAGCTTTTGCCGGAGAACAAAACGTTATTTCATTCGACTCAGATGCGACAAATATTTCTAGCGACAATATCGGCATTGCAGGCACAGGTATAACTGGCAAAGAAGATGCTCTCGGTTCAATCGCTTCAATTGATAAAGCTATTGAAAACGTCTCAGGACAAAGAGCTAATCTCGGAGCTATTCAATCACGATTGGCCTCAACAGTAAGCAACTTGGAAGTTCAAACGATCAACCAAGATAGTGCAAGATCAGTTATTCAAGATGTGGATGTAGCTTCATCTTCAGCAAAACTAGCTTCAACAAACGTTGTAAAAAGCGCTGCTATCAGCACATTAGCACAAGCAAATGCGATTCCTAACTCTGCTTTAAGATTGATTGGTTAATACGAGAAAGTAAGGAGAGAAGAAATATTTCTTCTCTCCTTCTTTCAAACTTTATTATAACTTAAAAAATAAAAGCAAAAGCTTATATATATATGGTTTCAAGGTTGGTAACGATTTAGCCTATCGTTGCCACATCCTTAAGCCCACCACCTCAGGGATTGTAAATATCGCTGGGGTGGTTGCTTATTTTTAAGGAGGCCAAATGCAAAATGAAAAATCAAAAAATATTTATGAAGAAATAAAAACGGCGTTTAAAGAAAATCTATCAATATTTTCGTGGCAAATAGAATCAGAAGTATTATCAAAGGCAGAGTTAAAAATTGAATCGTATAAATTAGATCACAATGAAATCATTCTTCAAACAACAGTAGGAATGGAAGAAAATTTAATTCAAATGATTACAGGGATGGGGAAATTAAATTTTTATATTCACGAATCATCATTACTATTTACTTCAGATATAAAAAAACTTGAACCAGGAGGCAAATTAACAATGGCCTTTCCTCAAACTTATCATTTTAACAATAGAAGAGATGGAGAGCGTTTTGAAATTTTAGGACTTCCATTCTTTGTAAAATTAAAAATAAATGGAAACGAAATTAGAAAAAGTTGCTATGATATAAGCAAGGGAGGAATTTCGATCCTTTTTTCTCAAAGGGAAAGAGTACCTTACAAAGAAGGTGATTTAATTACAAATATGGGGTTGGTTTTTGGGAAAAATGAAGTTAAATTTGAAGCAAGGGTTATGAAAGTTTTGAAATTAAAACCTTATATGCTTGAAAATATCCCTTATGGTGGCACAAGATTGTCATTAAAATTTGAAAAGATGGAAAAATTAGATTCAGTTGTTCTTGAAAAATTAACAGCACAGTTGGAAGAATTATTTACGAGAAAGAAAATATCGAGTTGAGTTTAGACAATGAAGTTCTGCACACTATCTGATTTGCATTGCCTCCCAGATCGCTTAGATCTTCAAGAAGTCTTAAAGAATTTTTTAAGAAATCCTATAGTACAAGATTGTCAGGCCATTTTTTTCCTAGGTGATATTTTTGATGTGATGGTTGGTGATCATAACGAGTATTTAAATATTTATTCATTCTTTTTTAAAGAACTTGAAATACTGGCCAAGCGTGGAGTTGCGATTCACTATTTTGAAGGGAATCATGATTTTCATATCAAAAAATTATTTAAAAATTTCTCAAAAAAAATTGGTGTAAAAAATATTACAGTTCATTCAGACCATTTATTGAAGGTTATAGATGGGAAAAAAATCTATTTTTCTCATGGTGATGATATTGAAATTGGAAAGCTCAAATATAAAAGCTATAAATTATTTATTAAGTCACTTCCCTTAAATTTCGTAGCAGATTACTGTGTGCCGTATGAAGTACTAGACTTTATGGGAAATTTTGCTTCTCAAAATTCCAAAAAAAGAAATCATATTCGCTATAGTGATCCTGAGTTTTGTGAAGAAGTTCGGAGTATTTTTCGCTGTTCTGCTTCGCGAGCTTGGAAAAAACATCATTTTGATTATTTAATATGTGGCCATGCTCATATTGCCGATATTTGGAAATCACCGGATGGATTTACTTATGCAAATGCTGGGGCCTGTTTTTTAGTTAATCAATTTATTGTCTACGAAAAAGGCAAAATTGAGATTGTTAAGTTTTAGGGCTAAAGAAATTCATTGTTCCAAAGTTTTTTCAAAAAGATTTCCCAAGGATAAAAATCAATTTCTTCCTCTGTTCTTTCAATACTATCATTTGAAATGATAAAGTATTTTTCAACAATTTTTTCTTCTTGCAATGCTTTTAATCCATGAAGATGCGAAGAATTTATTTTTTTTGCCGATTTGATTTCAATGGCCAAAATCTGATCAATGACAACATCAACTTCATGTTTACTTGTATTTCGCCAAAAATACATTTTCATTCTCTTTTGCCGATACATCAAATAAGCACGGATTTCATTTATAATAAAATGCTCGAAAAGATCGCCCCATTCTTTTGTTTCACGAGAAAGTGCAGTCATTCCTAAAATGTAATTGCGAACACCGAGATCGAAAAAATAAAATTTAGACGTTTGGATGGCCTTTCGTTTTCTTGATTCAAGCCAAGGCTCAAGATGAAAACCAAGCAAAGTATCCACGAGTATTTGATAGTACTCTTTTACCGTCGCTGCAGGTACTCCGCAATCAGATGCAATTGAACTGTAGTTAATAAGTTGGGCATTATTTAAAGCGGCCTGCTTTAAAAATCGAGCAAAAGGCGGAAGGTTTCTTATGTTGGCCTCGATTTGCACTTCTTGTTCGAGGTAAATCTGCAGATATCCTTCTAATTCAAAAGAAGGATCATCCGAAAGATGAACTCGAGGAATTCCTCCCCAAAGTAAATATTTATCAATATAAAAATCTTTTATTTCGAAACTAGTTAGGGGAAGTAACTTAAGCTGATTTGCTCGTCCTCCGAGCAAATTAGCAAACTCTCTTTTAAGTTTGCGAGCACTTGATCCAGTGAGAAGAAAATGAATATCTTTTTCTTCAATGAGGCGATGAATTTCATCAAGAAGGATTGGTAATTTTTGAATCTCGTCAATTACTACGATTTTGTAATCCTTTATCATTCCTTTAATGAGAGAGGGACGTTCACTTAAGCGCAAAAAAACATCAGTTGAAATTAGACTAATATAGAGAGTGTCTTCTCGTATAAGTTTTTTGATCAACATAGATTTTCCAATCGAGCGTGGCCCGAAAAGGAAAAAACTTTTTTTATTTATGCCAGAAAATGGATCAAGAGTTCGGTTTATGTACATAAAGTATATTATAACCGCACTTTATGGCATTTTTCAATAAAAATTTTAATAGTTGGAATTGAAAAAAACCCCTTAAAATCCTAGCTGTTAAGCAGAGGATTCATTGCCAGAACATAGTCTTTCTTTTTTGTGCCTGTAATCTGATCGACATAGGATGTTGTAGAATGGCCATCGGCATCGCTGATGGTTTTTTTATCAACATGCAGTAGCACTTCCGCAAAATTGGCAATTTGAGGTAAATGTGTGATCGCTATCACTTGTGATTGCGTAGAAACTTTTTTAAGGGCCTCACCAATTTTGAGAGCTGTCTCGCCACCAATTCCAGTATCTATCTCGTCAAATAAAAAAATAGAAATTGAATCGTGACTTGAAAGTATTTGTCTGAGCGCTAGTAAAATTCGAGAGAGTTCACCGCCAGAAGCGATATCTTTGACTTTAAAAAACCCATCGCCAAGATTTGTTTCGGCCATAAATTCAATTCGACTCAGGCCATTTGAATTTAATGCTTCATTAAGGTGTAGTCTAAGTTCAAGAGTAGAACCTTTCATTCTTAAATTTTGAATTGAGGCAGTTAATAATTTTGAAAGTTCATTTGCTTTTTTTAAGCGGATGTTGTGTATATTGCGAGCAAATTGAAAGGCTTCAGTTTTTATTTTCTCTAAATCAGTTTTTAATTTTTTAATATTTTCTTCATTGTTTTTTAAAAGATCATATTCATGACGATAATTTTTTAAAGTCTCGAGGGTTTGAGTAACACTGCCACCAAACTTTTTCTTGAGGCGTTGATATAAATCTAAACGATCGAGTATCTCTTCAAGGTTCTCTGCTCCGACTTGACCTTGATCCAAGTGTCGCGAGAGAACATATGAAGTTTCTTCTAAAATAATTTTTGCATTATTTAATTTATCAACGGTCTCACTTGTTAATAAATTTTTGTCTTTTTCACAAACATAGAGCGCACGATTAATAGCACTTAAAGCATTCGTATTTTCGTTTTCAGAGATGTGCGATAGCATTTCGCTGTATTGTCTTTTTTTATTTTCCCAGCCAAGTATTTTTGCTTTGTTTTTTATAAGTTCACTTTCGTCTTCTTCACTTGGGCCCAGTTTTTCAATTTCATCTATTTGAAATTTTAGATAATCAAGCCTTTGTGTTTTTTGATCTTCATTGATTTCTTGCTTTTTTATTTCACTTTCAATGGTCGTGATTTTTTTAAAAAGTTGCTTAAAATTTTCAAGGTCTGCATTAATGCGGCAAAAATTATCGAGAAGAACAAGTTGATAATCTTCACTGAGAAGTTTTTGATTTTCAAATTGTCCAACTAGATCAATATAGCGTTTCGCGAATGAACTTAGGTAATGAAGTGAACAAGATTGAAAATTGAGAAATGATTTAGAACCTTCATTTGGGTAAATGAGACGTTTTATGACGATTTCATTTCCTTCAAAGGGATATCCAATTTCATTAAAATAAGTGTGAATACTTTCATCCGCCCCACTAAAAATAGCTTCAACACTAGCAAACTCTGCACTTTTTCTAACAACTCGTTTATCTGATCGAGCGCCTAGAATAAGCTGGAGAGCGTCTAGTATAAGACTTTTTCCTGAGCCAGTTTCACCAATGATTGCATTGAAGTTTTCAGAAAATGTAATTTCTTGGTTTTCAAATGTTGCAAAATTTTGAAGTCGTAAAAATTTGAGATTTAAACGCGTGAAATTAAATTTTTCCATGTGTTAATTTCTCCTTGAGGGTATTAAAAAATGAGTGATTGGGCTTGCATAGCAATTTTACATTTCTTCTGCCACGATGGTTTATTTCAATCATGTCCGAAGGATGAACTTCAAACATTTGTTGACCATCTAGGGTTAAAGCAAGGGCACGCTCATCGCCAACAGGAAAAACTTTAAGATTAAAAGTACTTGGTATAACCAGAGGGCGATGATTAAGACTGTGCGGACAAATAGGAGTGAGGATAAAACAATCCATCTGAGGGTGTACGATGGGACCACCGGCAGCAAGCGAATAAGCTGTTGAACCAACTGGTGAACTAATAATTAGTCCGTCTCCCGAGAGATCGTAAACATGATCATCATCTGCTGTTAACTCAAGCCGAAATATTCTAGAAATATCATTTTTTGTGATAACAGCATCATTAAAAAAAAATCCCTTAAAAACACATTTTTTTGAACGATAAACTTTTATGCTGTTTAAAGGAATATCCATAATTGGTAATTTTTCACTTAGGGCCAGAGGAAGAAATGAGGGGATATCGTTTTTGAGAAATTGAGTTAAAAAACCCAAATGACCCATATTAACTCCAAACAAGGGGGCGCTTTTAAGGGTTGCTAGTCGGCAGACACCCAAAAAAGTTCCATCGCCACCAAGGGTAACAATGAGATCAGATTTTAAATGAAGCTCTTTATTTGTAATTAAAACAAATTTTACTTTTAATCTATCAAGAAACTTCAATAGACGTTTGTCAATTTTTGTGACGAATTGTAATTGAAAAGGATGAATATTTTCGAGAATTAATATTAACTCATTGATTATTTTTTCAAAATCTTTGATTAATCCAGGCTTAAAAATAAGGGTGATTTTTTTTTTGATGCCCATAATTACTCCAGAAATGCCTTAATCGTAGCGTCCATATCTTCGAATGGCTTATTAAATACCCGGCAACCATAACTTAGCGCCTTCTCCAATACCTGCGATGATCCGTAAGCAGTCATAATAATAAACTTCGAAGAGATTTGTTGAACGGAATATTTTTTCCGCGACTCTTCAATGACATCAAATCCCGTAATATCTTGAAGCATAAGATCACAAATAATTTTATCAAAATTTTCATTAAGAATAAGTTCAATAGCGTCTTTTCCCTGTGCTGTGGCAGTAACTTGAGCGCCTTTTTTTTCTAAAATTTTTTTAAGCGATTTTTGAATTAAAAGTTCATCTTCGACAATTAGAATTTTAATTGACATTCATTAGCTCACAAAGGGTGCTCAAAAATAAAGACAGCACCTTTTCCTATAGTGTTATTATTAAGACTTACTTTAGCATCTAGCTTGTGAGCAAGATTTTGGCAAATAGAAAGCCCTAAGCCTGTGCCTTCTTTTTTAGTTGTGAAAAAAGGTGAGAATAACATGTTTAAGTTTTGCTCTGAAATGCCAGGACCTGTGTCTTCAATAATGATTTTAATTGTTTTTGACAAATGGTTTTTTGTGAGATGAATAGTAATTTTTTCATTTCTAGAATTTAGGGTTGCATTTTTAATAGCCTGACTTGCATTTAATAGGGCATTAAAAACAATTTGCGTAAACCACGTTGGATTGGTTGTTGCCCAATACTCATTGTCTTCAACAATGAGCTCTTTTTGAATATCTTTAATTTCACTTTTTGCTAAAACCATTGACTCCTTAACAAGCCTTATAAGGTCACAATAGGAAAAAGTTTTTTTATCATGATAAAGATTAGAGAAATTTTTAATAATTGATTGGCAGCGTTCCGAGTGCTGCGAGATGTCGATCAATGTTTCTTTTAATTCGCCACAAGGTTTGTCATCCGCGAGAATTTCCGCGCTTAATTTTAAACCAAAAAGAGGATTACTTAACTCATGTTGAAGTGTATTTAATAAATCACCCAAAAGAACGATTCGTTGGTAATGTTGTAAATCAGGAGAAAGCATATCCTCATGTCTTTTATATAATCGCAATTGGATGTTTTCATGGAGGTTATAGGCAGTGTATTCATGTTTTTCTTGGGTGCTGTTAAGTAAAGAATTATCAAAAATATTTTCGTTATTTTTGATAATTTGAATTTTTTCATCCCAAACGCTAATTAGGTTTTTTATATTATCGAAGCGTTTCTCAAGACGTTCTCGTCTTAATGACTCAGAAAAAAAGTAACGTAAAAAAACGCATATAAATTCAAAGCTATCGATTTCAGAAATAGTTGGGCGTAAAAATTCATTCCGTGAAACAATAAGAAGCATACTATATGATTGGAATTCAAAATCGCTAGCAAGAAAAGAACCAACAACTTCAAGTTCATCTTTAGGGCTTGGGATTTGACTGAATAATTTATTCTTACTTTTTCGAATTTGATTATAATTTTTTTGAAAAATTTTGATATCAATTATTTTTTTTATACCTTTTTCGTCATAACTTTCTGCTGAGATATTTCCTTTTTCATGAAGAAGAATTTGACAACTATTGTATGATTTAAAATGGCTTAGTGAGAGAATGGACAAAGGGAGGTTTTCTATTTTAAATCGTTTATGAAAAACTTCCATTAACTCATCAAAAAGTGAAAAAAATTGCGAGGCTTTATCGTTTGGCAATGACGATTTTTTCCATTTATTTAAAAATATTTTTTCATTTTTATCAATTAACATTTTCTTATTAAACGGGGACAATCTTTTCAAGAGAAGTAATGAATTTGAAAAATTTTTTGGATTAAGTGGAAGCTTAAACTTATAGTCCGTCTCCACACAAAATACGTGTTCTTTCTCTAGAATAAATTTATGTGGTGCACATTCATCAATGATGGCATATTCTTGTGCTAATTCACGATAGCTCGCAATAAGTGTACTATCGCCTAGAAGTGATATTCTTAGTTTGTCTTGAGTCGTTTTAGTTCTGGAATTGCTTTGATTTTCCACTGAGTAAGGTTATCGATGAGTTCATATTCTAGCAAGTCACAAAGCATGATAACATCATCTTTCTCTTTAGCCGGAATTAATGCCTTTAAAACAGATAAAAGATGTATTTCAAGATTTTGGATTGTGGGGCTTTTAACGTATTTATCACTTAAATCTTCGCGTATTGTGCGACTAATTTTTGACATGAGCTGAATAAAGAGATCCATTGTGTCTATAACTTCAGCAAATTTTGCGTTCGCAGCTTCTGGCTTATTTTCATTATAAAGAAGTAAAAGGTCTTGAATTTTAGCGCTAATAACATCAATGTACGCGCCAGTGGAATCTAATGCTTCGTAAGCAAGATCAATTGGTCTTTGGAAAAAGAAATCAATGCGTCCATAATTTGTGATGTTGCGACGGAAAACCTCATGCTCGCTATCACATTCAAAATGCTCACCATCAATTGTCATTGAGGTTAAAACTTCTTTTCCTTTGATGTCGGCTTGAATTATATTAATAACGTCTGTTACGGTATAATTTTCTGAAAGATTACACTCAAGGGGGCGATTATTTACTGTTACATTAGTCATTTTTTTTCGTCCTGAAAATGGTTAACTTCTCTATCCAGTTTACTCGCTTATCTATGATATTCTTCTTTTGACATTTTTCCTACAGTAGTTTTGATCTTATATTCAGCAATAATTTTCTCAAGTAAATCAAAGGTGACAGATGTGACTAAACGACTATCATCAAATGCCAAATATGAATTTTCTGTAAGTTCAACTAGGTTTTCTCCAATTAAGTTTCCTTTGACCACAGCAAAATGGTCAATTATCGGAGCTAATTGGGGGTGACTTTTTTTCACTAGCGTTTGAAGTGAATCGATCTCATCAATTTTTTTTGAAAAATCTTTAATTTTGGCAAGGCTTGGCACTTGAGACGAAATTTCTTCTAAAATGAAACGTGAGTATTTTTTGCCAAATTCACAAAGTTCAAAAAGATGTTGGAGCCCACCTAATCTTGCTAACAATTCTTTGTGGCCATTATTGCTTAGTTGAGGAAAATTTTGATTTTCTTCAATTCTTCCTAAAAAATAGAGCCATGTTACTCGAAAAACTTTTCTAAAAACATCAGAAATAGTTGGTTCATGATTCATTGTCGATTTTATATCAAGAAGTCCTGCACTACTGAAATAAGTTTTAAAAATATCAACTGAACTTAAATGAAAAAGTGATGTTGCTTGAACAATGGTCTTTGCATTTACTTCTTCACCGCTTATAAGTAACCCCAAAATTCCCGCAACAACTTGATATGGAATGTCGGCATGACATTGATGAAGCTCACAACTATCTTGCGGGAAGCATGGAAAGCATTTTGAACGGGGAGAGATGTTATACGCTCCCTCGATAAATGGGGATGTCTCATTTGGACGAACAGTTCCAAGGGAAACAGTTACAATGCGTGCTTGTTTGAGCGACGCAAGATGTCCAACCATAGAATCATGGCCTACGAAAATAGTTTCTGGTGAAAATAGCTGAGTAATTTCCTCTAGCGAAATTTTGCCAGCTTCATTTTTTATACGATCAACAAATGATGCAAGCACTGGAGCAAGCCGAATTTGCTCTGCTGATAAATATTCACTTTTATCACCAATTAAAATGATATCAATTTGCTCATTTTCGCGAAGTATTTTTGAAAGAACCTCAATCCATTTGGTGGGCCTCCAGCGTTTTTTTGCATGAGAAGCAAAAGGATGAACAATAAGGCGCTTTGTTATGGGAGCACTTTGAATAGGATGAGCAGTCTCATTTCCTTTAACTCCAAGGATGAATTTAAAAAGATCGACAAGATTAATTCCATTGAAAGCACTACCCATTACATTTGAGTAAATATATTGTGACCAATTATCGTTTATCCGAATCTGATTTCTTTCATCATAAAACATTCCCAATTTATGAGTTGCTTTAATTAGTTGTGATAGATACGCGGAAGATTTTGAAAAAGAAAGATTAACTAGGACATCAATTTTTTCTGCAGAAATTTCATTCACAAAAGTTGTAAGTTTTTTTGATGTTTCAACTAAATTATGAGAACTAGAAATTTCTTGGAAGTCTAATTCAATGATTTTGTTAAAAACTTGTTTTAAAAGAAATGATAAAGGTGATGAAAATTTTTTACGTGCAATTAAAACAAGACGAATATTTGAATTCTGTGTCTTTAATTCAAGTGCAGCCTGATATGTTTGAATAATATCGCCTAATCTTGTGAGCTGAATAATTGCAATCGTTTTTTGCTCGGCCCTATCAGCTAGAAATTCTTTATCAGTGGTGCGTACCGCGTTCATTATTTATCCTCCTGAAGGAGTAGATGAATAAGAAGAACTTTTGTATCTTCTGGAGAGAGTGATTCGCCATTTGATATTTTTCGATGAATTCTCTGCAAGGATTCTGCTAAATCATTGGCCAGTTGTTCCATCTTGCCCTTCCTTGGATTTTTGAGGTTGGCGTCCTGCCTTTCTCAAGTTACGAATCATATTTTCAAATTCATTAAAGATGTTTACAAGAAGTGCTAAATCATCTTTTAAAAGATAGAGCATATTTTCTGTGGTTTTTATATTTTCGAGTGTGTTTTTTCTTTCCATTTGTTCAAGTTCTGCTCTAAAAAAAAGGATAGCAAGCGTACTTAGTTCATCTTTTTCAGTAAAAGAAAGAAGTTTCTCTAATGAATTAATAAATTGATTAGGATTGAAAGTTGCTTTGTTAAATTGAAGTAAACATCTTAAAGTTCCCAAAAGTTCTTGAGTGACTTCAGTTATGTTTTGCTTTTGAATGCTAAGCCACTCGAAAATTTGTCGATCTTCATTTTCAGTATAAGTAAAACTTAAAACTAGATTTGCATTTAAACCGTGGAGCTTTAAAAGAAAATAATTTGCTAAACAACGAGTGAGCTCGTGATTTAGATTTTGTTCACCTTTTATGCAATTATAATGTGTTCCACATGAGTCGCGTTTTGCTTGATAAAGGCTAAGATGATGAGTGAATTGAACATTCTCTTTGCTAGACTCAAAACCAAGACGGATTTTTAATGCAAGAAAAATATCTTGCCCACTAATAATAACATCATGAGCGATATCTGTTTTTTCGAACCAACTGCGATAAGGAAGTGCTGGTGTTAAGACTAAATTACCATCACGAACAGGTCCTTGTCGTAAAAAAGGTGAAGGGCCAAGCGATATTTCTAGAAGAGGAGTTCCAATTAATTCTGCTTGGTGTTTTATTGAGGTGTCTGGTGTGACCAAAATATCGACATATTTAAGAACGGAGTTCATCGCTAGAAAATCTGCTTCAACAGAGATTAAGCTATTATTGAACATCTGATTTAATTCATTAGCATACTGTCTCTCATTCTCAAATGGCGCGACAAGGAGTATCGGATAAAGACGAGGATCATCTAAAAGAAGATTGATGAATTCGATAAGTGAATTAAAGGGTATGTCTTTTTCAATAGTAGATGCTTTGAGTTGTATGGCAACGAGTTGGATGTTTTTATTTTTACCACCGATTCGGTCTCTTATTTTTGCAAAGTTTTCTCGGGAAGATTGATCATAATCTGGGTTAGTATGAAGTTTTGCAAGAGGGAGTTCAATCTGCCATTGATTTGCCATTCCTAAAAAGCAATCAACGAAATGTATAGGTGTGTGTTTATAGCTTGTAAGAATATCGTTATAAGTACTGGCCCATCGGTTTGAGCTTTGCGCATTAAGGAATTTGTTAAAACGAATACCTTTAAAAATATTTGTATTCTCATATGTCAAATATGAAAGAAGATAGCAACTTACAAAATCATTTGACGTATTGATGATTGATTTCCAAGAGACTGCTTTTACTTTTTCTAAAGTATCAGTTAGTAAATTAAGAGCAAAAGCATCGGAGAAGATTCGATTCTCTTTGAGGGTTGCAATTTTTTTTCTATCAATTGCGTAAATGGTATCTACATCTGCCAAAATTTGGGCAGCACGAATACTTTCTTCATAAACTAAAAATGAAATTCGACAATTGGGTTCATTCTTTTTTAATACAGAAACAAGATGAGCACTTGTCATAATATCGCCAAATCGGCGTAAGTTTATAATGAGGTATTGTGCAATCATGTGTTGAGTTCCCCTTGTGATTTGACTATTGTCATTCTTGCAAAGGCCAGTAAAAGAAAATCTTCTGCATTGTTAATCTGATTATTATT
>Ga0247844_1000482_pt1 | contig 85556 bp, 67 predicted proteins | sample LaCtaG_FD_192421 | JGI IMG/M metagenome (GOLD analysis project Ga0247844, IMG submission 192421) | Freshwater microbial communities from meromictic Lake La Cruz, Castile-La Mancha, Spain - LaCruzMarch201714.5m_1 | ecosystem: Environmental > Aquatic > Freshwater > Lake | place: Spain: Castile-La... | reverse complement strand
AGTACCCATCAGGCTTGGGCATTTTTTCCCATTCATCTAACTTGGAAAGTAGAATTTCTGTCGCTTTTTGTTTGTCCATCGTTTTTTGTGGCTAATTTAGTATTGCTCTGCATTTATTCGTACACCCAATATGGTTCAATAAAATGTACATTTACTGAAATTGTAGTACAACTGGATTTAATTACAAGCCGGTTATTTCTTTAACTTTTTCAAAAAAAGCCCGTTTGCGAGTAGAACTTATTCCCCAATTGACGGGAACGGATTGGTAGCCGTCGTCGAAGCCTTCGTCCTTCATACGATAATCGAAAAAGCCCCACGAAGCATACGCCTGAGTAGCAGCGACAAAATTGTTCATGGGCTGGTCGAAGTCAAAGTGGTCATCTTCGTTGAACACAAGGGGCATGGGTCGATAGCCGGCCACTGCCCGCGTTTTTTGAACCATCTCCGTAATTTTCGCGGGGTCTTTGACGCCGTTGCCGTGAAGAAGCAGAAAATCAGACTCCTGCACCACACTGGGTTGAGGAATAGCCCCGCCGCCGTAACTGGTACTAACCAACAATCGCCGTCCTTTCACTTTTTTGTTCTTCACCCGTTGAATGAGTTCATGGACGCGGTCGGGTTGCAGAATGGCGTGGTCGTAGCGAACGTTGCATTCGTTGTTGATCTCCACTAAGACGTTTTGATAACCTTGTTCCAAAATCCAATCCGTTGCATTGTCTACCGCCCGAATAACGGCGGCTTCGTCTTTGATTCGTTCGTCTTGGCCAAAATAAAAATACCCTAAAATCACGACCATTCCCAATTCGTCGGCTTTGTCCAGAATGCGTTGCAACCGAGTAAAATAATGAGGTTCCCATGAGCCATCTTCGTTGAAAGCCGAATTGTACCAAGGTTGGTCTTTGGAATAGCCCTGCGGACTTCCTCCCTGTAAATTGAGGGTAATGGCCAGTAAACCATGCTGTTTCCAAACGGGCATCGCAGTCAAAAACTCGTTGGTATTTCGGTCGGCGTCCCATTGTTTGGTGTCAGAATACGCCCATTGGGCGCGCGTTTCCGGGTTTCGGTCATCAAAAATTCCCTGTACCATGCGAGAATTGGGCAGCAGGCCTTCAATGTTATGTCCCTTCCAGCTACGGCCTTTAAACGTAGGTTGCCCGTTTATGTAGAAGTGCTCGCCTTTGATAGACACTTTTGTGGTTCGCTTCGGCGGATTGGCTACTGCCTGAATGGAGAGAATACTCAAAATTACCATTGTCAAACGAAAAAAGGCAGTCATAGTGTTGGGTGTTTTTAATGTCGTATAGACCTTAAAGTTGGGGGCTCGGTCTTCATACTATTGGGGATTAAAACTTCGCAAAAACGTTGCACAACGGCAAAGTTAGGGTCAAGTCACTCAAAAAGATGATGTGCGTCATAACTTTAACGGTTACTTTCAGCGTGTTTTACAGTATCTCCAAAAAAGGCGGGAAGTTTTCGCTTTATATGTGCACCGTTTTGAAACAGTTCAACAACTGCCATCCATGAAAAAGCACTCGATTCTTAAAACGTACGTTTGGGTTATAACTCTACTTTTCCTGAGTAGCCGTGGTTTGTTAGTGGCCCAACTCCCACTGTTAAATGGCTCGGTAAGTGATCAGCGTGTTTCGCCTGCCATCACTGTTACCGAAAATGTACCGGTTGCCGGAAGAACCGCCGGTAGCGGTATTCCTCCCTGGCCGCCTGCCAAAGTCAAAATAGGCTATGTGGTTCCTTCCAATCGCACACCCCAAGCTCATTACAAGGAGAACCTGCAATTTGCCATAGAAATGGCGCAAATGTGGTTTCGTGATAATATGGCGCAAAATGGTTTTGGACCGAAAACGTTTATTTTTGAAACGGAAGAGGGTTCACAAAGGCCAAAAATTCATTTAGTAAATGTTCCCGAAACAGACAGTTATCTGAGAGGAAATAATGGAGGGGAATTATTTGACAGAACAAGGCTTGCCGCCAAAAATGCAGGTCTTACTATTGATTTAGAAGGGGAAGTGTGGGTACTTATCCCCGAGACACAGGTACAACTTCCGGACGGAAGTTGTATCGGCGGGCTGGCTATGGGGGGTGGCGGCGGAAATGGGAACCGCTCAGGGACTGCTGAGTTGGGAAGTAATGTTATTCAATTATTCAATCCTCAACGTCTGTTGGATAATACCAATTATGCAGGCCAAATTATTCCTGAATTAGGGCCTTATCCCTTGGTTCAAAATGTGTCCTTTGCTTGGTTTGAAAAGAGCACATTCAGTTCGGTAGCCTCTTCTTATTTGGGGGCGTTGTGTCATGAAATGGGTCATGCCTTTGGTATAAATCACGATTTTCGTCACGACAATAACTTTTTTGGCGGATTGATGGGTAATGGACTAAGGGGCATAAGGGGTAGTTTTTTTACTGCTCTCTATCCCGAAGACTATACACGATTGGAATATGGTTCAGCATTACTATTAAATGAAAGTTATTATTTCAATCGTTATAGAAAACCAAGCTATTATGGCCACAATCTGACCGTCTTAACCAACGGTACAGTAAGTCCGGTTGCCGGATTATTAAATATAAGATTTACCGCTTTCTGCTCCGACAGTATTTCTTATGCGCATTTATACGACCATAATGGGCAGCTCATTGACGAACTGGCATTAAACGGATTGAATGTAGATGCTACTTTTAAAACACCTTATTATCAAGCCGGAACAACTAATTCTTTCAGTATCGCTATAGGTGACAGGCAGGGAAATCGAACGGTTTCTTCCGGTTTTACTTTATCCGTTACGGCTGGTAACCAAGCCCCTAAGCCATTTTTTAAGATATTTTATCCCACTGCCCCCTACCCGGGTAATGCCACGCTGTTTGATGCCTCTGCAACATCCGACCCCAATGGAGGTTCATTTACGACCGAATATGATTTTAATAATGACGGTATTTTTGATACTCCACCCGTTTTTTCGACGTATTTCTATAATATTCCTCAAACAGGACCTTATTTGGCGCGTATTCGCGTCACTGACCCCCAGGGAGCTTTTGCCATTTCAAGCCCCATCAGTGGGAATTATGGAAAAAATTGCGGTATTGATCCTCCAAGTATCTATGGAGCCAACACCATTTGTCCGGGTTCTGTTACGAAACTTTCGGCGTATGGCTGTTACGGAACCATTTTGTGGTCAAACGGCGAAACCACGTCTTCTATCACAGTCAGTCCAACTTCTACGACAAATTATACCGTAACCTGTACTTACGGCTGTAGCCCGCAGTCAAGTCAACCGTTTACAGTTAATATAGTGAATGATACTGCTGTGCTTTCAGCTACTGCTTCATCGGGAGTGCAGCAGGGTGCTCAAACCATTGTTTCAACGCAAACTATACCCGTCGGCAATACGGTGATAAATAGGGCAGCTAATAGTGTTAGCTTGCTCCCCGGCTTTCAAGCGACGAAAGGAAGTGTATTCACTGCCTTGGTCCAGGGATGCGGAACGCCGATGGCCCAAGCGGATAATTTGTATGTCGGAGCAGGGAATGCTAAGAAAATGAATGTCCTGTCCAATGACTTTAACCCGGATGGTTCGGCTATCACGGATTTTACACAGATTAATTTACCCGTGATTACTGTCAACCCAACCAAAGGAATCGCAACGGTCAATTCTGACGGAACCATCAGTTATATATCGAATGAAAATACGGGTACTGATAGTTTTGTGTATTCGGTTTGTAATAAAAACAATCCGTCTTTCTGTGCTACTGCCAATGTAACTGCCAATTTGCAAACCTACTTTGACCCCTTTCCAAACAGCAATTTTGAGACCTTAGTTGACTTTGTAAGCGGTAATTCTTTTTCATATTGGCTAAAAGACGGTTGGAAGCCAAATCAGGCCGTATTTTCATGGCTACCGGGGCAGGGGCGTAACGGCTCCAATTGCATCCGAATTTATTCGGGTCCGGCATCGGGTCTGGTACAAAGTAATGATGTGCAGGCGTATCGGATTCTTTATCTTCCTGCTTATACCAATTATGTATTGAAGGGCTGGATAAAAACCGAAAACGTTACCACCAATGCCAACGCGGGGGGAGTAGGCGGCTGTTTGAGTGTCACAACAAACATGAACAACCCAGATTTTCCAACGAGAAGTAAAGACATAAAAGGCACCAATGACTGGACACAGGTTCTGCTACCTTTCAACTCCGGTGATGGTTATGTAAGAATTAGTTGCCGTTTGGGTTTTACCGCCGGAGATTCGGAAGGAACCGCTTATTTTGATGATTTAAAGTTGGAGAAACTTTAGATAAACCTTGCTAATTGACTTTCATTTTGACAATCTCACTGGGTTGGTAGCCAATCCGATGTGCCACTACATACACAGAATCGCCTTTCGCGATTGAAAACGGCTTAGAATATACATTCCACGATTTGTCGTTACCATGTTTTTTGTATCCAAGGGAAGTTCCTTTGGTGGGGCAAAGAAGGGCTGCGGTCGTACCGTTCATTGTAATGGTTGGCTGCTGTGTTTGGGGGGCTTTGTCTTTGCCATTCCACCATTTCGCCAACATTTCTTTTTCCGGAATAGCCCCCATGTCCCCGTATTTTTTCAGCCATTCTTGGTGCTTAGTCCGAAGTTCCGTCAGCTTGCCTTGATAGGCAGGGTCGTTTGCCAGATTTTTATATTCGTTGGGATCGGTTTGGGTGTCAAAAAGCTCTTCGTCGGGTTTACCGTTCCTGAACCAATACATCTGTTGTTCATTCAGTTTGCCTTCCTCTTTCAGCCGAAGGATTTCTTTCATGGAGTTTTGTCCCAAACGATATGTAATGTCCTGATAATACGGTTTTTCGGGCATGTAGTTTTTCAGGTACTTGAATCGGCCGTCGCTTACGGCTCTGACTCTGTCGACTTCAGTATCCATTCGGTCTCGGGCGGCGTAGATGTATTTTCTTGGCGTTTTTGCTTTCTGATTTCCCAAAAAAGCCTGCCCTTGCAGGTAGCTTGGAATCGGAATATTGGCTAATGACAAAATGGTAGGCGCTAAATCAACAAAGCTAATGAGTCGATTATCCACTGTTCCGCCTTTTTCGCCTTTGGGAAAACGAATTATCATCGGCACTTTTAACCCACGGTCGTACAATTCTCTTTTCACAAACGGCAATCCATCGCCGTGATCGCTGTAAAAGAAAATAATCGTATGGTCATACAGTCCGTCGTCTTTGAGTTTTTGGATAATTTCTCCGACTTGTTTGTCCATAATTTGCACATTCGTCAAAAACCGCGCGATGTCTTTTCTGATAATGGCGTTGTCGGGATAATAGGACGGTACTTCCACGTCTTCCGGTTTGACTTGAAGCGGCTCTGTGTCGCGCATAAACACCTGCGATTCGTGCGTTGTCACGAGGTTGATGACCGAGAAAAACGGTTGTTTTTTTTCTTTACGACCTCGCCAATCGGCCTTTTTACTATTTTCATCCCAAACCGTGACGGGAGCTACAAACTGATAATCCTGCTTTTCGTTGTTGGTGCAATAGTACCCGGCCTTTCTCAAATACTCCGGAAAGCATCGAACTTGCTCAGGAATCAAGGCCGAATAAGAAGGAACAAGAGTATATTGCTTAGAAGTCGGTGTTTGCAGCGTGCGCATGTGTTGCGTACCGATGGAGGTCTGGTACATGCCCGTGATAATTGATGAACGGCTTGGTGCACATACGCCGGCAGTGGAGAAAACGTGGGTGTAGCGAACCCCTTCTTTGGCCAATTGATTGAGATTTGGCGTTTTGGTTACTTTATCGCCGTAACTCCCCAAATGCGGCGATAGATCTTCGCACGTAATCCAGAGAATGTTGGGTTGAGATTCGGCGGGAGCCTGATGAAAAACAAAAGCGGTTGAGAGACAAATCACCGTAAGTAGGAGAATAAGGACGGAATTTTGGTGGTATTTCATGCTATTTTTCTATAAAAAGATGGGCAGGACAAGAGCATCGGCTCCGCTTCGTTTTAGGCTTTCGCAGGCATGGAGTAAAAGCTCATAAGAATTGACCCAACCCTTTTCCTGTATATCACTAAAATTCAATGAATAAATGATACACTCTCCAAAGTGCAATCCCCCCAATTTCTCATTGATTCCTTCATTGATAAATTTGTAATAGTCCATGGTGGACACCCAACTCATCCCTCCCACAAGTCCTATTTTTTTCATTTGAGTTGGTTGGTATAAGGCTTTTATCTTACGTTCCTATACGGCAATTTATTTTACAACAAAAATGATGTCTGCCAAAGCCGTAAAAGTTTGTGGCTTGCCTTTAAAATTAAACTCAACTTTCAGGTCTGCAATTTTCTTGTTTGTGAAATCATCTAAGTAGGAAAGTATAGTCGGTTTCAAAAGGTCAAGATTTCTTTTTAGTTTCCATGAACTGTTGAAGTCATCTGTGTCTACAAGTACGAGGAACAAACGGTTTTCCGAACCAAAACGCATTTCACCTTGGTTTTCATAAAGCCATGTAGCAAGCATTTTTGGATTGTCTTGGACTTCTTTAAGAATTTCAAGCTTTTCATCTTTCAAAGTTGTCAATACAGAAGTGCAAAATTTATCATTTCTATCTTTCATCTTCTCAACAATTTCATAAAAGATGTCGGATGGTTTCGCTTTTTTATCAAAAGCTATTTTCGCTTCTTCTGCTTTCTTTTTTAAGTAAGTTAATTCTACTGGAAAACCTTTTTCTTTTCGCTTGTCTTTTATATATTCGGCTGGCAAGTATGTTACCTTTAAATCAAAAGGAATATCATTGATAAAGAAATCAACTCCTTTGACTTTACCAACACTTGGCAATACATCCGCATGAGATTTGAAGATGTGCTCAATTAAAACACTACTCCAATGGTCGTACCAAGTATTTAATACATATCCACGTACTGCCTCATTAATTTCGGTGTCAAATTTTGATATAAGTGTCTCAAATGAAGGACTTTCAATCTTTACATATCGAGACACTAAATGTTTGTCCAAAGAGTTGCGATAATCTCCACCCCACTTAAAAATCTGAAGTTTATAAAGCTCAGAAATTAATTGCTCAGTGTTAAGTTTTCCAACTTATTTTTCGTTTTCTGCTCTAATATATTCGTCTAAAAGTCTATGGGAATTTGTAGGGTCTTTACAAAGTAAACCAAATAATTCAACGAACTTTTTTTCTAATACAGTTTCTGTAAGAACAATAGCATTGTTGGCTACAAAGTCTACAATAAGTCCCTTACGAATTATTGATTTTGTTTTGAGCCACAAAAGTCCAATAGTATTGTTACTAAATTCTTCAAGTGTCTCACTTTCGTGTAGTTTTTTCCAACAATTAAAGTCCTGCATTTACTAATTGTTGTTGTTGGTTTAAAGAAATAAAATGTTTCTTTTTTGGTTTACAAATGAATAAAATTTCTTTGCTTCCTGCTACACTTCCTTTTCCACCTCTGCCGTTGCTATACGTTTTTGCTTCTACAGTTACTTGCCTATATTTAGAAATTATTTTTTCAAATTTTTCAATACCCGGATAGCTACGATTGTTGTAACTTATTAGCCAATTTGGGATTTCTTCTGACAATTCAAAAAGTTTTTCAAAAGATGTAAGCACATCTCTTTTTTTGTCAAAACCACTAAATCTTTGCGGTTCATACCGTTTTATGCCATTTATAAATTCTTTATCTTTCCAATATTCGGTATAGGTTTCAAGCAAATGATAAAAGCCCTGATAGTCTGCATGACTGTCGCAATAAGGGGGGTCAAAATATGCTAAGTCAATATTGTCTATTGTGGGCAAAAGATCTAAAATGTTTTTGTTGAAACTGCGGTTTTCTTTTTCGTTATCAAAAACTGCGTTGTTGTATTTAGGCAATATTTCTTCAAATATTTCTTTGATCGGTCTTATCAAACTTCTGTTACGTTTTATTCTCTCTGGGTCACTTGCATATACTAATGCTTGTGTATGACCAAAATGCCCCATTGTGATTTTTCTTGTCATACTGCGATTGATGATGGTATAAGCAAGAGCTTGTTTAAAAGTATTGTCAAGTAATGGAATATTCGCTCTGAAATTATCCAAAAATTCGGCTTCTTTTTTCTCAAAGAATACATTAGTGAATGTATTCTCCATTAGTTCAAAATCCGTTTTATTTGCGGCAGGTTGATAAAGTAATTTTATATCTTCCTTAGTGAGTTTAACTTCTTTGTTCTCAATTAATGCTAATCCAATTTGATTATTAAAATTCAAAAAGTCATTTGAAAAAGTTGTAAACCACATTTGTTTGAACAAAAATGCAACAGATTGAGAACCTGAAAAAGCGTCAAGTGCAGTTGTTACATTGCGAGGTATGAATTTTTTTATCCATGCCAAATGAGTATGTTTTGCTCCCAAATATTGAGGTTCAGGGAATTGGAAACCGAAATTTTTATCTTCTTTAAATAGCATTTATATTATGTATCTTTGGTTGCCCAACAAATTTAGCAAACTTTCTATGAAGTCAGTCCAATACTTGTACTTTTAGGGCGTCATGTAGTATGTCATACAATTTTTACATATACAAAAAATACGGCCTGCAATCGCAATGCAGTCTTACTTTCTGTATAATCCCCTACGTAGATGTTCAAACCAAACCCACCCTTTACTTAGAGAAATATACAGAAAATTGAAACAACTCCTAAATCCCGTGGTGATACAGAAGAAAACCAAACAGATACAGCCACAGCACATCGACAAAGTGCCAATAAATGGTCAATAGTTTGATTTTTAGTTGGTTGGGAGGATTGACGCTGAAAACGAAGGAGTCAACGTAGGAGCTGTTTTTAAAGGATTGAAACACGGCCCACGTCAATGCCGCAATGCCAATCAGAATGTGTACTATATGAAGTCCGGAAAGCAGATAAATGAACCCCACCGAAGGATTGTTAACGGTAGAAACGCCTCGCTCGATGAGTTGTTTCCACCCCCAAAATTGAAGAATAACAAAGAGCACCCCCAAGGTCAGCGTAGCCCCCATGTACATTCGGAATTGGGGATAACGGTCGGTACGGAAACAATGATTGGCTAAATGCAAGGTAAGGCTACTGACGACAATCGCCATGGTACTTACCCAAAATAACTGAGGAAGAGGTACATCCGTCCAATAGACCCCTGTAGATTTTCGTAGGACATAAATGGCGAGCAACACCGTGAATACCAATACACTTCCTGCTATGGCCAGCCAAAGCATAAAGTTGAACGGTTCGCGCCGTTTGGTCAAACGATTTTCATTAACGGTGGATGCCTTAGCCATGGGAATTGTGAACTGCCTGCTGTCTATTGTGAACTACTACAGCTCTCCTTTCCAAACGGTGAAGGGAGCGAAAATGTTCTGCAAATCAGTTTCTTTCTCAAAAATACCATAAATTGTTGAACCTGAGCCTGTCATAGCGGAATAAATAGCCCCTTTTTCGTACATTTTTTCCTTGATTTGGGGCAAAACCGGGTATTTAAGAAAAAGTCCGTTTTCAAAATCATTCTTTATACAATGACGCCATTCGGGTATAGGTCGTTGCAAAGCTTCCGATAAATTTACGTCGGGCGTTTGAGGCGTCACACCGGCGTAGGCTTCGGCGGTGGAAATGTGCAGATTTGGATAGACCAAAACAATATATTTTCCTTTCAGCGAAAGTGAAATATCGGCAAATTGGTCGCCTTTTTCGTAGCAAAACTGCGGTTTGTTCTCAATAAAAAATGCACAGTCACTCCCCAATTTTCTTGCGTAGTTCTCTAAGTCAAAAGTGGAAAGTGAAAGGTGAAAAGTGGTATTCAATAATTTAAGCACAAAGGCAGCATCGGCTGAGCCGCCGCCCATTCCTGCGCCGATGGGCACGATTTTGAGCAGGTGCATGGCCACGGGAGGAAGGTCCATGTCGTGTTTAAGAAGCTCGTAGGCTTTGACGCAGAGATTTTTGGCCGGGTCACCGGGGATTTCTATGCCGGACGAAGAAAAACTGAACTCCGCAGCGGGAATGATTTCCAGTACATCTGACCAGCCGACGGGATAAAAACAGGAAGCGATGTTATGAAACCCGTCCGACCGTTTTTCAATGATTTGAAGCCCAATATTTATTTTGGCGTTGGGGAAGGTGACCATTAGCAAAAGTAGTGAGTAGTGAGAATTGAGTAGTGAGATGAGCCGTACTCATTACACAATACTCAATTCTCTTTACTTAATTAGTAGAGCATCCGAAACTTGATGGTTTCTTCCATGTCCTTGATTTCTTCCACAAATCCATCGGTATAGCTAATCTCTACGTCCATGATGACGTAGCCGATTTGGTCGTTCGTTTTGAGGTATTGTCCCGTGATGTTGACGTGATAGCGGGCAAAAATAGCGTTCAGTTTCGCCAAAATACCCGGTACATTGCGGTGTACGTGCAACAGACGGTGCGAGCCTTTGAGCAGCGGCAATTGTACTTCGGGGAAGTTCACGCTTCCTGTAGTGCTGCCGTTGTTGACGTATTCCAAAAGCCGTTCCGGAACGTAAAAACCGATGCCTTCCTGCGCTTCTTCGGTACTTCCGCCAATGTGCGGTGTCAAAATGACGTTGGGCAAATTGCGTAATTCGCTTTCGAAAGGCTCTTTGTTGGTTTTGGGTTCGTAAGGAAATACGTCCACACCCGCTCCCGATACTTTACCGCTTTTCAGCGCTTCCACCAATGCTTCCACATCCACAACGTGTCCGCGAGCCAAATTCAGAAAGACAACACCGTCTTTCATCAGACCAAACTCCCGTTTGCCAATGACGTTTTTGTTGTCCTTACGTCCGTCAATGTGCATACTCAGCACGTCGGCGACTTGTAGTAGCTCGTCCAAAGAGCGAAGTTTTTTGGCATTTCCAATCGGCATTTTATCTACAACATCGTAGAAATACACTTCCATTCCCAACGCCTCACCAATGACGGATAATTGAGTTCCAATGTGCCCGTAGCCCACAAGACCCAGTTTTTTGCCGCGCACTTCAAAGCTGCTGTCGGCTGACTTGTCCCATCTTCCCGCGTGCATTCCGACACTTTTCGGGAAAATATTCCGAATCAACATAATCATTTCACCCACGGCCAATTCCACCACCGAGCGGGTATTGCTGTAAGGAGCATTGAAAACTGCGATACCTCTTTCGGTCGCCGTTTTTAAATCAATTTGATTGGTGCCGATGCAAAAAGCACCGATGGCAATCAAACGCGGCGCATTTTCCAACACGCGCTTCGTGACCATCGTTTTGGAACGAATCCCCAGAATGGTAACGTCTTTGATTTTTTCAATCAATTCATCTTCGTCCAGAGCCCCTTTTACAAACTCAACGTTGAATCCCTGCTCTTCAAATGCCTGTCTTGCCACGGGATGAACGTTTTCCAGTAACAAAATTTTGATACGACTTTTTGGGTACGACTGCGCCCGGGGAAGGTTATTGAGAAATAAAAACTCATCCAATGAAGGTACAATATGGTCGGCTACGTCTACTACTTTTTGGCGCTCTACGTTTTCGGTAAATGCGTAAAAACGAGTGGCCAAACCGGAAGAGCGTAATTCGTAGTCGGTATACCCGTCGCCAATGGCGCAAATTTCACCTTCCAGATGGAGGGATTCAATCAGTTTTACCTTGCCTTTGTCCTGCGATAATACATTCGTTTCGTCGACGCCAATGATGTTGTCGTCTTCATCAAATACAAACGTGTTGGCGTAAACATTCTCTGCTTTGAGGCCCATTTCGGTCACAATCGGCACGATGAACTCTCTGAAACCGCTGGAAAGAATGATGATACTGTCGGCGTATTCAGTCAAAAAAGCGCGGTTACGGGCAAAAGAATCGGATATTTTGGTACGTAGAAAATCTACTAATGTGTCGATATGGGAGCGATTGGCACTCAGAAGTTCGATGCGACGGCGGAGACCTTCCGCAAACGACATTTCACCGTTCATGGCTGTTTCGGTCAGCTCACGAATCTGTTTTACAATGTTCTCGCGTTGGTGACTTCCCGCCAAGGCAATGTTCGCCAATTCGTCCAAGCCTTCAACCTGCGTAAAGGTGCTGTCGAAGTCAATGACGTAATAGGTTTGTTCGAGCGTGTTGGTAAGCATTTGAGAAAGAATTATGAACTAAAATGAATAGTTCGGAGTTTTCATGAATTTTAATTTATCGCCAATATGGCCAAAAACGAGTTATATGCTTTCTGTTTAATATCTAAAAGCCATAAATTTGCTCAATGATTTTATTTAGTATAGTTTCAATACCTTCATCATAATGTCCTTGTGTTGAAATACTTTCTAATATGTTTTGAACGGTTGAATTAATTAAATTCTTTTGTTCATCTGTGGGGGCTATAAACGGAATTTTCTTAATATAGTTTGCAGGGTTATTAGCAGATGGGTTTATCGTTCTTATAAGTTTATTACAGGTTGGCGAGTTGAAAAAAGCTAATAAATAATAAGTCAAATTTTCGTCTTTCGGAAAAATACCAACAATGGATTGATCAAATAACTTATTTTCAATTAAAGAAGCTGTTATACTTGATGAACTTATCATCGGTACGCCGACGCCAAACTTGAAATAATAGTGAGGGTTTTGAAAGCGTGCTTTTTTATCTTTTTTGTAATGAGAAACAGCCTCTTTACTCCAATTCATAAACCAACCTTCCGGTTTTAAATATTTTGTATTGCCTCCTTTCACAATAGGAAGAAAATGTTTATCGCCTTCAATGCCATCAAGAATAGTACTTAATTTCTTGTAGTCCCGATTGATTTTATTGGTATTTACTAAGTTATAATTTTTGCCATTTTTTAAGTCAGGGCTATTGACTTGTAAAAAAGTTTTGTCATCTCCTGAATAAAAACCTGTAACACAATTTGCAATATCCCCAATTTTTAATGGTGCATTGTTTATTGCGTCTGCAACACTTAAATTGTCGGATATTAAAAAAGCGTGGTCTGGGTTTGAAAATATTTCTTTTTGTGAGAATAAGTAAACTTTCAATTCTTCTTTACTTATACTTGCTAACTGGTCAACCTCTGTAAAACTGGTAAGAACATTAAAAGAATTGGATAAACATTCCCTTGGATTACTTGTTTTTTGTAATGTAATAATAGAAAGGTTCGCATATCCAAAATTTACGCCCGGGAAAAATGAAGATGGGAACAAGGCTAATTCAACGATTTTTGTTTTTGTAAGAATATGCTTTCTGATCGCCTTGTGCATGTGCAAATTTAAGAAGGTGTCAGGGATAATAAAAGATAAAATCCCTCCATCTTTTAACAGTTCGATACAACGGAATAAAAATAAAGCGTAACTTTCTTTTGCATATAATTCTGAATACATTTTTTTCAAAATGGCGCGTTTCTTTACGTCCTGCCACGCTCCATAAGGCGGGTTAGCGATTATTTTATCATAAACGCCACCAAAATTAGAATTAAAACTTAAATTATTGTCAAGTAATGTGTCGCACTCTCTGATAGTTACATTTTGGAAGGTTGAAAATTTGCCTTGTAATATTTTAACAGCATCCGGATTTAATTCGCAAATGTCAATATTTGCAAATTCATTTTCTTCTAATATCGCTTCGACAAATACACCGTCACCACCACAGGGTTCGAAAATTTTATCTGCTGGCTTTAGCAAAAGCTTGTCTACCATATAATCAACAATTAGAGTTGATTTGGTATAAAACGCCTGATATTTTTTTGCTTCGTTTATCATTACCAAAGTAGATATTGAAGTAAATTTTTATCAGTGAAGTGCGCGGTTGTTTCGGTATTAAAATCCGAAGCCCAATCAATATTTGTGGAAGTCCAATTTTTTAAATCATACCCAGAGTATTCTTTTATTTTCTGATATGCCTCATTACCGCAGTAGGCATTCCAAATCCCTGAATTTTTCAAAGTATTAAAATAGCTATTGTTTTCCTCTGCTCTTACAAACAGCAAGCACTTGTAGTTTTCATCAAGATTGTGATAAATAGTGGCTACTAATAGCAGTCTATTTGTGTTGCCTTTTTCATTGGAACCAAAACCGCTTTTAAAATCGACAACATATTTTTGGCCATTGTGAGAAAAATGCAAGTCAAGTTCTAATTGTATTTCCCCTGAGCTGACCAAACTCCAAACTTTAGCGTAGTAAGTTTTTAGTGCTTGCTTATCTTCGATGGAAAGAGGCAAGTTGTCAATATAATCAGTAATTTCATCTGTTATTTTTTTCTTTACCTCTGAAAAAAGAGGAGGTATAAAAAGAGAAAGGTTATTGATTGGGTAATAAAAACATAACTTACAAAATGGGTCCCACAATTCACCAACCCTACGGGAAAAGTCCATATACTCATAAGGTCTTACAGAATTTCTACTTTCAATCATTACTACAATATTGCAGTAAGTAATCATAAGAACACATTCAAGTTTTTCTTTATTATCCCATTTTTCTTTTTCTGCCTGTTGTAGAAAGGTAGTTATTAAAACAGATTTTGTTTGATTTAGGCTTTCGTTAATTGCTCTTGCTCTTTTATCGGATTGTGTTTCAGCAAATAGGGTCTTTATGGATGATAATGCTTCACTTGCTCTATCTCTGAAATAAGATAGCAACTCTATTTTTCGGTCTTTTATGGTTTTGTCAATATTCATTATATCTGTTTATAACCTTGGCTGTAAAGGTAAGCGTTTATCTGCTTTTTATACAATCCATTAAGTTTACTGCAAATTTACCGTTCCTTTTTGGCATTTTTGCAGAGATTTCAGAACAATTTCAAAAGCAGCCTTCTTTATACATGAAAATCCTTCACACCGCCGATTGGCACTTGGGAAAACAACTCCATAAATACGGACTCGACGAAGACCATCGTTTATTCTTGGAGTGGTTGGCACAAACCATCAAAGAGCGTAAAATTGATTTGCTCTTAGTATCTGGGGATGTTTTTGATACCGCTAATCCCTCCAATCATGCTTTGGCTCAGTATTACGGATTTCTCAAAAAACTGATGGGGGCGGATTGCCAAGTAGTAGTGACAGGAGGCAATCATGATTCGCCTGGCGTACTCAATGCTCCGCGTGAATTGTTGCAGTTTTTAGACATAAAAATAGTAGGAAATGTGCCGGAGAATATACAAGACGAATTACTGCACATTGTATCTCCCAACGGGGAAGTGATAGTGGCAGCAGTACCTTATTTGCGCGAAGCCGATTTACGTAAATCAGTTTCGGGCGAAGGCTATGAAGATCGGCTGTCAGCTTTGCGACAAGGTATTCGAGGACATTATGAGCAACTTGCCAACCTTAAAGATGAGTACTTTGCGAGGGTACCTTCCATTGCAATGGGCCATTTGTACGTCAATGGCGCGTCAATTTCAGAAAGCGAACGAGATATACACGTGGTAGGAGGAGAAGCTGCTTTTTCGGCAGAATTTTTTCCCTCGGGCTTTGATTACATCGCATTAGGGCACATCCACAAGCCACAACGTATCAGTAATTCTGATTTTATACGTTATTCAGGCTCACCGATTCCTCTCAGTTTTAGCGAACGCGACGACTCAAAATACGTTTTGGAATTGACCTTGGAAAACAACAAAATCAATAAAGTGGAAGCATTACCCGTGCCTGCTTTTCGAGAGTTACGTTGTTTTACGGGCAATCTCGACGAAGTAGAAGCTGCTTTGAAAGCCTATACATTTGAGGCATTGTTGCCGTCGTATGTAGAAGTACACGTCACAGAGCCATTTGCTGATCCGCAAAAAGAACTGTATTTCAGTTACTTGTTGCGTGAGTTTGATAATGCGCCTTTTCGGATAATTAAGCCACGGTTGTCGTTTGAAAATCGCACGAAGGGCGCAGATGAGCTTTTTATGACGGGAACATCTATCCAAGACCTATCGCCACGGGAAGTGTTTCAACAACGCCTTGCTTCCGAAAATCTTGATGACAAAACGCAAGGGCTTTTGGCAGAAGCTTTTGAAGAACTTTGGCGAGAAGTCGCCGAACAAAACTAAATGGAATGAAAATACTTCGTATTCGCTTTAAAAATATCAATTCGTTTTACGACGAACATCCCTGTATTGATTTCACAGCCAACCCTTTAGCTATTTCTGGCCTCTTTATTATTGCGGGGCCTACGGGGGCTGGAAAATCCACGTTGTTGGATATAATTACCTTGGCTTTATATAATGAAATTCCGCGTTTTGGCAGTGTTTCTAAAACCGAAATCGAAAAATTAGGGTCAATTGTCAACCTAAAAGCGGCCGAAGAACCCAAGGCGGAAGCCTACGCCGAAGTAGAGTATGAGGTGAAAGGGTGTCAGTATCGTTCGCGGTGGAGTATTGCCCGTAATCGTAACGGAAACTGGAACAATTACCAAATGGAAATCGCCGAATTGCCCTCTGGTAATTTGTTGGATATCAAAGGACTGGCAAACTTTCCAAAGAAAAATGAAGAACTTATCGGTTTAAGTTATCAGCAGTTTGTAAAGTCAATCGTGCTGGCGCAGGGGAGTTTCGCGGAGTTTTTGAGGGCCAAAGCACACGATCGTTCCAAACTGTTAGAAGACATCACAGGGCAACATATTTATCGTCAGTTGGGAAGTGCGGCTTATTTAAAAGACAAGCATTATAAAGAACAGTTGGAGTTGAAGGAGAAAGAACTGCAACTGGTAGCGATGCTGACCGACGAGGAAGTGAAGCAGTGGGAACAAGCACAGTTTATTGCAGAATCGAACCGCACCCAAGCCGATAAAGAGGTGGTTTTTTGGGAAAAGGAAAAAAATACATTAGAACGTAGTTTTGAACTTCAACAAAAACTCGAAAAAGTAGAACGAGAAAAAAACGTATTAGAACAAGAAAAAGCTGCTTTTGCACTCCACCTCCAACGACTCCAAAACCACGAACAAGTAAGCGAATGGGCGGCCGATTTGGCAACGCTCAAAGCGCAAAAATCACAATTGGCAGTTCTGGAAGAACGTAAGCAGACCGCGTATAATCAAGCAGAAGCGCAAACAAAAATCATTCAGACGACGGTACAGCAAATCGAAAAATTAATCAATAAAACTGTAGTCAAAGAACGATTACTGGCAGAACTCAATGCTTTTGAGGGGGATATTTTGGGTTTAGAAACCGAAATAGAAAAACTGAACGCGGAGATTCGACCCATTTTTTCAACCATTAAACAGGAAATAACGCAATCTACAAACCCTTGGCTTAAAGCGTTATCTTTTGAAAAACTGGATGAAACCTATGCTCTGCTGAAACAAAAACAGTTAGATACAGAGGCCGAAGTCACGCGTTTTTCCGTTGATTTTGATGCTGAAAGTGAACTTGCCCGTTTGTCCTCGCGCGAAAAAGCTTTCATTGAGTTGGTAGCTAAATTGGAAAAACGAAATGACTTATTAGCCCAAGGGCAGGAAGCCAAAAAAACGTTGGAAGAAAGTACTCAAATTGCAGCGCAGAAGAAACCGATTTGGGAACAACTGAATGATACACTGAAAGAAATTGATTTAAAAATTAAAGAGTTACAATCAAGAAAAGAAAAAGAGCAGCAGAAGTTTAACCTCGAAGACCTTCGCAATGCACTGCAAAACGGGGAAGAATGTCCGCTTTGTGGTTCTACCCATCACCCCTACGTTCACGCCTACATCAATGCACTTTCGCAGGTACAAGTGGAGCTGGATTTGTTAGAAAAAAATAGAAAAGAAGTAGATATCCAAGCCAAAAAAGTAGGAACTGAGTTCGACAGAGCCGAGGCTTTAAAGGCGAAAGCTACCCTTGATTTGACTCAACTGCGCGAAGCGTACAAGAAAGCCAAGGAAGAGTGCGAAAAAGTATTGGAAGTACTCTTTTTAGTTCTAGATACGACTGTTGAACAACTTGTTGCGGCACAAAAGCAATTGCAACAACAACAAGAGATTGTATCTAATTGGGTAAAAGTCAGAGAATTAAATGATATTATCAAAAAGTTGTTGACGCAGTATGAATTGTTGTTTGTACTAAGAACCCAAAAGTTCACAAAAGAGCAAGAAAGACAAAAACGTTTTTCGGGGAAAGACGTAAGAGCGGAAGGCCAGATACTGAAAAATACGCTTACAAATGCCCAAACGACGTATGATATTGCCCAAAGACAACACTTTGAAATTCAACAGAATCTGTTGGAAGAAACTAAAAGAACGAGTGTTTTAGAAGCGTCATTAACCCAACAATTGCAGGAAAAAGGGATTGAAAATATTTCAATGGCCAACGAATTGCTGCTTTCGATGGCACAAGTAGAAATGCTCAAAAATCAGCGTAAGCAGCTGGGAGATAGGGAAAAAGAGTTGGAAGTAAACCAAAAAATGTGGTTAGAACAGTTGTTGGAAGTAGCGCAATTGAGACAAACCGAACATACACTGGAAGAAACTGAGTTCAAACTCAAAACCTGCCGTGAATTACGCGATCAATACCTGCGGGAATCGTCCGAAATAGCAGCTAAATTGAATAATCATGCTACTCAGAAGCTAAAGTTTTCGGGTTTGCAGGCTGAATTGGAACAAATGCGCAAACAGCGTAAGAAATGGGATTTGCTCAACCGTTATATTGGGGATAGTAATGGGAATAAATTCAGTAATTTTGCCCAAAATTTAACCCTTTCAAACCTGATTGGATTAGCAAATCAGCGTCTGCGTCACCTTTCAGACCGCTATATTTTGGACAAGCCCAAAGAAGAAACGGAGAGTCTGTTTGTAATTGATACCTACCAAGGCAATGCTCTACGGGCGGTTAATACGCTTTCAGGAGGTGAAACATTTATATTAAGTTTGGCCTTAGCGTTGGCATTGTCAGATTTAGCTTCGCAAAATGTCAGTATTGAGAGTTTATTTATTGACGAGGGTTTTGGGACCCTCGACCCTGATTCATTGGATATGGCATTGGGTATGTTGGAGCGATTGCAATCGGAGAGTGATAAAATCATTGGAATCATCTCACACGTAGAAGCCCTTAAAGAGAGGATTAGTACGCAGATACGTCTCTTCAAAAATGGTAGTGGGCTGAGTACAATGGAGATTGTGGGGTAAAAAACGATTAAATAAAAGTAAAACTGTCGATTTTAAACCCCACAGCATTTTTTGTATTTCTTTCCGCTTCCGCAAGGGCAGGGTTCGTTGCGGTTGGGAGTGAGGATTTTTCCCGAAAGATAAAACCACTGATTTTGTTCTTTGACAAAAAACGAATGCTCGTAATGAACGCGGTTTTTGTGCGCTTCGTCCCTGAAAAAAGCCTGAAACACGACTTCACCCTGCGTGTCTTCGCTTGTGCCTTTGTGGGTTGAAATAATTTTCAACCCTTTCCATTCCGACTCTTTTGCCCATTGTTCTATGGATGCTTTGTCAAAATGGACTCGTTGGGAGGGATGTGTGGTCGCCATCAAATAATCACTCGCTGCCACACAATAGGCGGAGTACCGGGATTTCATCAGCGTCAATGCCGCTTCGGCTTTTCTTTGTCCTGCAATAATGGCTCCGCAACATGTTTCAAACTCAAGTTCTGAGCCACAGTAACAGGTAGATGACATGATGATAATAATTAAAGCGGTTAACGTAAAAAAGCGACCCTAAAGCCGCTTTTTCGTGTCTGTTTTTCTTCGTTTATTCAATCAACCGGAACAGACGATTCCAACGAATTTTGTTGAGAATAGACTTTGGATTAGGATCAATAGACATCCAGATAAAGACTGCTTTCCCTACAATATGATCGGCAGGAACAAAGCCCCAAAAACGTGAATCGGCTGATTCATACCGGTTATCTCCCATCATAAAATAGTAATCCTGTTTGAAGGTATAGCTGGTGATGGCTTTGCCATCAATGCTTACTTTGCCTTTCTCAATCACTACTTTGTCAGCATCATTATGGTCAAAATACTTAATGACGTGGCCGTATTTTGAAATATTGGCCGAATCCAATTGGATTGTCAAGCCTGTTTTCGGTACTTGAACAGGGCCCCAGAAATCGGGATTTTGTTTAGCTCCCGCTGGGAAAAGCCCCGACTCCTGCGTAGTGGCATCGTAACGGCTTTGGTGGGTCACGCCGCGGATAAAGCTGTGCTTTCTCAGGCCTTCTACCGTTTGAGGAGTCGTACGAATTTGGTATAAAAACTTATTGGGACTCAACGAATCAGCAGGGAATGAGGCATAATCCTGAATGTCTTCGTTGTCAAAAAAGCGGTCGTCCAACAAGTCGGTTGATTCCAAACGATAGTAGAACTGTGCCTTTGGGGGAACTTCTGCTTCTTTACCGTTGATATACACAACCGCCTTTTTTACTTCGATGATGTCACCAGCTACGCCAATACAGCGCTTGATAAAGTTGGTACGCAAATCTACCGGGAATGCTTTATAGCCGCCATTGCCTTGGAGAGGGTCTTCAAACGGCTCGTCAGGGTCGCCTGGATAGTTGAAAACCACGACGTCATTGCGTTTTACATCCGTAAAGCCCGGTAAGCGGTACATCGGGAGTTGAATCAAGGTCGAAAACGACGGAAGATTGGTGCCCCAAATGGTTTGGTGAGTCAGTGGAACCTGCAAAGGAGTGCCCGGCGTACGAGCCCCGTAGTGAAGTTTACTTACAAATAGAAAGTCGCCGATGAGGAGACTTTTTTCCATAGACGACGACGGAATGGTGTAGGCTTCTAAAAGTAGCCAACGGATAAAGGTAGCAGCTACTACGGCAAATACAATTGAATCAAGCCACTCTCTGAAGGGAGATTTTGTAACTTTTTGTGGCTTATCCACCGGTGTTTTTGTAACAGACATGTTTGTATTGATATTTTTAAATTTTATTCACCCAGTAAATCATCCATTCCAAACACGCCTTCTCGCGAAGCCAGCCATTCGGCGGCCACTACGGCGCCGAGCGCAAAGCCCTGACGGTTGTGAGCAACGTGTTTGATTTCGATGCGGTCAACTTCCGACTCATAGCGGATAATGTGCGTACCGGGAACTTCGCCTTCGCGCAAAGATACAATTGGGATTTGATTTTCGGCAACATCGGCCTGATTCGCCCATTCTGTTTTAGCCGTAAGGTGTTGGATAAGTCCTTCGGCCAGCGTAATGGCCGTTCCGCTTGGCGCATCCAGCTTATGAATGTGGTGAATTTCGGTCGTATGAACCTGATATTGAGGATAAGGTGCGATGAGTTTTGCCAGGTAGTTATTCAATCGGAAAAACAAATTGACGCCGATGCTGTAATTGGAAGCGTAGAAAAAAGCCGCTTTATTTTCTCGGCAAAGTGCCTCAATTTCGGGACGATGATGCAGCCAGCCTGTTGTGCCGCAAGCGGTGGGCAATCCTTTACCCATGGCCCATTTGAGATTTTCGTAAGCGGCTTCGGGTGCACTGAATTCAATGACCACATCTACGTTCTCGCGGCTGAAATCAGCCAATTCGTGGTGGTTTGTAACGTCAATTTTACCGACAATTTGATGACCGCGACTGAGGGCAATTTGTTCAATTACTTTGCCCATTTTGCCGTAGCCCAAGAGGAGAATGTTCATTCTATAGTATTCGTTATCGGTTATCAGTTATTCGTTATCTGTCTTAACAGGTGCATTTATTTTCATTCTATTAACAGATAACGGTTAACGGATACCCTTTCATTTAATTATAAATACGGCTTTGGCTCCCACCACTCCGCGTGTGAAAGCGTTGTATTGCGCGTCGGGTTGAATACGCAGCGAAATATCTTCTGACATATCGAAGGTAATGAGGTGAGCGGCTACGTTAGCTTCTACGGCCGCAAGCGCCCATACGCCGGCCAACAATACAATATTTAGGTCTCGGTAGCGGCGGTAAAAATCTTTTCCTTTGGTAATTTGATCAATAGTCAGCGTCCGGCTTTGCTTTTGAGCTCTGATATAGACTTCTGCTTCCGTTCTTAATTGCTTTCCGGTAGTAAGGTCATAACTTGCAAAATAAGGTTGCAGAAAATCCTGGTAGCGAATATTGAAATAGCGAATGAAGTAAACCACCGTTCCCAAACCCGCGTACACAAACGGCATTTTCCAGTATTGTCGGTTGTAGACCTGCCCCAAACCCGGAAACATCAAAGAATAATAAGCGGCTTTCTTGGGATTCAGCTTAGGAATAGGCTTCTTCGTAACCTCTTTTGCCAACGAATCTTTTAATTTTACAACCTGCGCTTTTTTCAATGTATCAAGGCGCAGCGTATCCATGACCTTTGACAACTGCCAAAAACGCTTTTGCAGGGAATCTGTCGCGGTTTGTTGTGCTTCAACTCCTACCACCGCTCCCAATACCAACAACCCAATGAATATCCCCGACTTTTTCACGACTCAAATTTTAGTACTTGTAAAATACGGTCCAGCTCGTCTTGCGAAGTAAAAGGAATTTTGATTTCCCCTTTTTGTTTTTCGTCCGTTTTGATGGAAACTTTTGCTCCAAAATAAGATGAAAGCTTAAACTGTAACGAACGCATCTCCTGTTTTATCACATTGGGGCGGCGTTCTTTTGTATTCACATCTTCCACCGTCATTTTAAGTGCCTGTACAGCTTCTTCCACTTTTCGTACCGACCAGGCTTCTTCGATGGTTTTACGGAATATTTTGAGTTGTATTTCAGGATTTTCGATGTTGATGATGGCCCGGGCGTGCCCCATCGTGATTTGATCATCGCGTAGTGACGCCTGAATCATGGGGGGAAGCTTCAGCAAACGAATATAATTGTTGACGGTGGTGCGGTTTTTGCCTACACGCTCGCCGAGCTCTTCCTGTTTGAGACCGCAATCGGCGATAAGTCGCTGATAACTAAGCGCAATTTCTATAGCGTTTAGGTTTTCGCGCTGAATGTTTTCGATGAGGGCCATTTCCAGCATTTGCTGGTCATTGGCGGTACGAATATAGGTTGGGATATGGGTTAAGCCCACAATTTTGGAGGCCTGCAAACGCCGTTCTCCCGAAATAAGCTGGTACCTGTCTTTCCCGATCTGTCTTACGGTAATGGGTTGAATGATACCCTGTATCCGGATAGACTCGGCCAATTCGTTGAGAGCATCTTCATCAAACCGGGTACGTGGTTGGTATGGATTAGTGTCAATCTGCTCGACATGAATTTCATTCATCATGCTCACACTTTCGTGAGGTAAAGGGCGCGCATTGCGATTGACATTATCGCTATCCTGAAGCAATGCACCTAAGCCGCGTCCAAGACCGGTCATTTTTTTTGGAGCGGCTTTTTCGACATTTTCCATTTTCTTAAATTTATTTCGTTTTGATAGATTTTAGAACTAAAATCTACGTATCACTCGGTGTCTTACTTTGCTTTTTTCACTGCTTATCTTGATCAAGCAGACCATTTTTGCTCAAAACTTCCCGTGCTAAATTGAGATAGCTGATAGCTCCTTTGCTGTCAGAATCTTGGGCAATGGTAGGAACTCCGTAGCTGGGAGACTCACTGAGGCGAATATTTCTTGGAATCATGGTATTGAAAACCATGTGTTTGAAATGAGCTGTTACTTCATTTACCACTTGGTTGGAAAGTCGCACCCGCATGTCGTACATGGTCAACAAAATTCCTTCAATGGCCAGATTGGTATTGAGGCGTGTTTGGATGATTTTGATGGTATTGAGGAGTTTGCCCAATCCTTCCAACGCAAAATATTCGCATTGTACGGGTACAATCACCGAGTCGGCTGCCGTGAGGCTGTTGATGGTGATCAAACCCAACGAAGGTGAGCAGTCAATAATAATAAAATCGTAATCATCTTTGATAGGCCAAAGAGCTTCTTTCATCTTCTCTTCGCGGCTTTTGAGATTGATCATCTCTATTTCAGCACCCACGAGGTCAATGTGTGAAGGTAACAGGTACAGATTCTCGAAATTGGTTTCTACAATGGCTTCCTGTGGAATGACCCCTTCGACCATACATTCGTAGATACTGTATTCAATTTCTTTGGGGTTAAAACCCAAGCCTGACGTGGAATTTGCCTGAGGGTCAGCGTCCACAATCAAGGTTTTGAAGTCTAAAACTGCCAAACTTGCTGCCAGGTTTATCGCAGTGGTAGTTTTACCGACACCACCTTTTTGATTAGCTATTGCTATGATTTTGCCCATTGTTGTTAGGTTTACCGCCTCCAAATATCCGTCTTTATTCGGAATAACCCAAACTGTTCCACGTAAAAAATGTTTAAATGTTTCACGAAGGTGCCGATAAACAATTGGCTGTTAAGTATTAGTAGAAGGGGATTTGGGTCTTTTGAAGGGATTTTACTCTTAAATCAAGGTCAATTAACCAAAAGGAGTTGTAAAAGTGTGGATTTGAGGCTCTTTTAAAAAATGGTTAAATTTTAGACTATGCCGATTAAGTGACTTGCTAATTTTGAAGTAAAGGCTTCAAAGTCAGAAAAATAGCCTTATTGTTTATGAACTGTTTTTCTTTTCACGCTTGTGAAATGTTTTGTTAAAGCCAAAAAGCTTTAAATGCCTGCATTTGGAGCTTTTTGGCGAACTGATGCAACGTAGGAATTGTGAATATTGATTAATGGTGCTGCACATAATCATTGTACTCTCAGGCTACGCTTATTTCTTCACAGGCCTGAATCATGGCACCGGAAAGCGTGCTGTAGCAGCGGGTCCACGCCTCCTTTACGTCTTCGTTCCAGTGGTCGCCCAATCCCTTTTCGAGTGTCTAAAGCAAAGCCTCGCCTACAGGTTGATAATGTCTGGGCTCAACACCGTATTTTACGTGTCTTTGGGCTAATTTTGCCACTTCGTCAATAATGCTGCTGAGGTTGTCTAATTTGCCCACAACGTAAGCCAACATGGAAATAAGTTTTCGCGATTGTTCGGGCAGGGAAGTGCGTTCAAACATCGGACGTATCTCTGGCGTAATTTCAAAAAGACGGTTATAGAATAAATCGCCGACGGTTTCGGCGGGAATCGTAGCTACTAAGCCAAATGTTTCTTTCACTAATGCAATTTGATGGTTGTTCATGGTTGTACGATTTTAATAAAATGGATACTTAATTCTTTGATTTTCAGCAAAGCTGACTATTCCTTTAACAGGAACGAAAGATATAAACCTAACCCGTCGTTAATCACCTGTAAAGCGTGGTAATAGGTCAGGGAAGCAAATGCCAGCATACATCGGCAGATGATGATTTGCTAAAAGTAGAAATGGCCTAAATAGCCTTTAGTCCAATAAGATATAACAAGATAGTACCTATGGCAAAGCATCTCTTGATTTACGCAGTAGCGGGGTTGATAACCCTGACAAATCTTTTAATGACGCCTCCCCAAAAAGCCGTTCAATTGTTTGACGGGAAAAGTTTTAAAGGCTGGGAAGGAGATACCGTGAAAACCTGGCGCATTGAGAACGGCGCTATTGTGGGTGGCTCGTTGGTCAACAAAGTGCCTAACAATGAATTTCTTTGCACCACACGCAGCTATGCCAATTTTGATTTAAAACTCAAGTTCAAACTGACTGGTAACGAAGGCTTTATCAATACTGGGGTACAGTTTCGCAGCAAACGGTTGACTGACCCTGTTTATGAAATGACCGGTTATCAGGCTGATTTGGGCGACAAGTATTGGGCAAGTTTGTATGATGAATCAAGGAGAAACAAAACGTTGATTGCGCCGGAGGAATCGCTCGTTAAAAAAATATTGAAGCCTGGTGATTGGAATGACTATGAAGTGCGGGCAGAGAACCGTCGAATTCGTATTTATCTGAACGGTCAGCTCACCGTTGACTATACCGAACCCGATGAGACTATTCCGCAAACGGGTCTGATCGGTCTGCAAATTCACGGAGGTGGAAAAGCACAGGTGGCCTATAAAGACCTATATATTCAGGAGTTAAAATAACCTAACCTAAACCTATGAACAAACGTACTTTCCTAAAAACCTCTTCCTTATTACTGACCGGCAGTATGCTATCCAATTTTATTTCCTGTAAAAAAGCCGAAGCCCGCACCAATTGGGCGGGAAACTTAACGTACGGCACTGACAATCTGCACATACCCAAAACAGTAGCTGAATTGCAGGAAGCTATCAAAAGCTGTAAAAAAGTAAGAGCTTTGGGTACCAAACACTGCTTCAATAAAATTGCGGATAGTACCGAAAACCAAATTTCTACGGCGGAGTTTAACAAAATAATTTCGTTGGATAAAGCGAAAAACACCGTGACGGTGGAAGCCGGAATCAAATACGGTGAATTGTGTAAATACTTGGATGACAACGGTTACGCATTAAATAATTTAGCATCACTTCCGCATATCTCTGTTGCCGGAGCATGTGCTACTTCTACGCACGGTTCAGGAATTAAAAACGGCAGTTTGGCAACGGCCGTTTCTGCGATGGAACTGGTCAATGGAAAGGGCGAAGTGGTCAATTTGTCTCGCGAAAAAGATGGCGATGAATTTCTGACTGCGATGGTTGGCTTGGGTGCCATCGGCATCGTGACCAAAATGACGCTTGATTTACAACCTACTTTCAAAATGAAGCAGGTTGTTTACCAAAATTTGCCAATGGCGGAATTGGAAAAGAACTTTGAAGCCATCATGTCGGGCGGGTACAGTGTGAGTTTGTTTACCGATTGGACCCATAAGAATGTCAGCGAAGTGTGGATAAAAAGCAAAGCGGAGGACATGAAGGAAATAGCTCCCGAGTATTTTGGCGCAAAATTAGCTACCAAAAATCTCCATCCCATCGAAGCCTTGGACCCCATCAATTGCACCGACCAAATGGGGGTGGAAGGACCGTGGTACGAGCGGATGCCGCATTTTAAAATGGGTTTTACGCCCAGCAGCGGGAAAGAACTGCAATCGGAATATTTCGTTGCCTTTGAACATGCCTACGAAGGATTTATGGAGATTGAAAAACTCCACGAAAAAGTCTCGCCTCATTTGATGATCACCGAAGTGAGGGCCATTGCCGCCGATGATCTATTCATGAGTCCGTTTTACAAAAAAACGTGCGTGGCCTTTCACTTTACGTGGAAACAGGAGATTCCCGAAGTGATGCAATTGCTGCCGCTCGTTGAAGAAGCTCTCGCACCGTTCAATCCGCGGCCGCATTGGGGGAAATTGTTTACGTTAAAATCGGCGGTGCTCCAATCAAGAATCGAAAAATTGCCGGAATTCAAAACACTCATGGCAAAACACGACCCGGACGGGAAGTTTAGAAATGAATTTATTGAAATGAACCTCTTTGGTGAAGCGTAGAGGAGTGTAGGGGTGGAAGGTAAAAGTGTAAAGTCAACAAAAAAGACGTCGATTTCTCGACGTCTTTTTTGTTGACAGATATGTTATAATCAGAAAAAGCTATACGGCAAAACTCTCTCCGCAACCGCAGGTACGGCTGGCGTTGGGGTTTACAAATTGGAAACCTTTGCCGTTGAGCCCGTCAGAGAAATCCAAAACGGTGCCTGCCAAATAGAGAATGCTTTTTTTGTCCACGACGATTTTGATGCCTTTATCCACAAACTCCATATCAGTCGCTTGTTTTTCAGAGTCAAATTCGAGGTTGTACATCAATCCTGAGCAACCGCCGCCCTGCACACCCACCCGGATGTGGCTATCGTCAGGACGCCCTTCTTCTTTGCGCAGTTCAAAGATTTTATCTTTTGCTTTATCCGTTACGGTGACCATGGTAAGTTTATAGTTTACGGTTTACAGTTTGTACGGGAAATGATTTCTCACAAAAGTAAACGGGTTTTTAGCTTTTGTTTACCTTTTTTAAACCAAATTACCCCGTTAAAAGTTTCAAGTAGAAAAAACGCTTTTGTCGCAATAAATCCCCGGAAAGTCGCTAGCAGGCATTCGTTCAAGGATAATCATCCTACCTTTATCTTACCTAACTTATTTCTTATGCCGCTATTTCTACGAAAAATTGGGTTGATTTTTGGTTTTTTAGGAATGTCGTTTTTCGCGTTCTCTCAAACTTCCAACGAGCTCAACTACCAAATCCACATTAAAAAAGCCGTTGGTAAAATCACCCTTGATGGGCTGCTCAATGAGCCCGACTGGCAGACCGCCGAGCCAACTACCCCATTTCGGCAGCAGTTTCCGTATGATACTGCGCAAGCTATCCAGCAATCCGAAGCCCGGGTTACTTTCGATGATGAGGCCATTTACGTGAGTTATTTAGTCTACCAGCCGCGTAAATACGCTGTGCAGTCGCTTCGTCGCGATTTTCCGCAAGGAGGAGGTATTGACTTGGTGGCTTTCAACTTCGATACGTTCAAAGACAAACAAAATGCCTTTCATTTTGCCATCAATCCTTACGGTGCAGTGCGTGAGGGACTCATTACGCGCGGCGATCAAATCTCTAACGATTGGGATAACAAATGGGAGTGCCGCGTGCAGAATTACGATGATAAATGGGTGGTAGAGGCGCGCGTGCCGTTCAAAACGTTGCGCTACCGGGTGTCGGAAGGAGTAAACGAGTGGAACATCAACTTTTTTCGCAATAACCTGTTTCTGAACGAGCGGTCGAGTTGGGCGCAAATTCCGCGTGGCCTTCCTATGAATAGCATTGCTTTCTCAGGAACGCTGGTTTGGGACACCCCACCGCCCAAACCCGGAGCGAATCTGTCGATTATTCCGTACCTAACGGCGGGCGGTGCCGCCGACTACCTCAGCAACCGTCCTTGGCAGAATACTGCGGGCGTTGGGGGCGACGCCAAAGTGGCCATAACGCCCGCTCTGAACTTGGACTTGACCATTAATCCTGATTTTGCTCAGGTGGATGTGGACCAGCAAGTAACCAATCTAAGCCGTTTTGAACTGTTTTTCCCGGAGCGGAGGCAGTTCTTTTTAGAAAACAGCGACTTGTTTGGGGCTTTTGGCAACAATCGTCTCAACCCGTTTTTTTCGCGACGTATCGGCCTCGGGCGCGACTCCCTCAGCGGTAACAACACCACCCTGCCGATTTTGTTAGGGGCGCGGTTGAGCGGTAAACTCGACAACAATTGGCGGCTTGGGGTATTATTGATGCAAACTGGGCGCAAACAAAACGTTGCCGTAGCGGCCAACTACGGCGTGTTTACGTTGCAACGTAAGCTGTTTACGCGCTCGGCAATGTCGTTGATTTTCACGAATAAACACAATTTTTTTGAGGCCAACGACCGCCGTAACGCCGACCTTTTTAATCGGGTGGTGGGCGTTGAATACAACCAAGCATCGGCCAGTGGCTACTGGAACAATAAGTTTTTCTATCATCGGGTGTTCTCGCCTGAGCGGCGGACAGAACCCTATACCGTTGGTGTTAACATTGGGTATTTTTCGCCCAAATGGATTGTTGAAGCCAACGTAACGCGGCAAGGCGAAAACTACCGCCCCGACGTGGGTTTTGTGCAACGCCTTGGTCAGGGAATTTGGCGCACGCCCGTTTTTATCGAAAAAGTCTGGTTTCCTGCCAATCCGCGCCTAAATAAGGTAGTCAATAGCTACGGTGTAGGAATAGACGCAGACATGACCCTGCGCGCCACCAACGCCCAAGTGTGGGATTGGGACTTTTCACCCGTTATTGGCTTTATGCGTTTTCGCAATAATGCCTCGCTGAGAGTCACGCCCGTGCGGTATGATTACACTTATCTTTTTGCTGATTTTGACCCGACCAACACGGGTGGCAAAGCCCTGACTGCCGGCACAAGTTACCTCTATCGTACCATGCGGTTTTTTTACGGCGATAACCACGCTCGCCGTCTTTATATGGATGTCCAAGGCCAGATAGGCGAATATTTCAACGGACGCATTACCTCCTTCACGCCCACCGTTGCTTACCGTTACCAGCCCTACGGATTGTTTTCGCTCATTACCACTTACAATCGAATCAGGCTCCCTCAGGGCTACAATAGTACCGATTTACTGCTCATTACGCCTCGATTAGACCTGACTTTCAGCAAAAGCCTCTTTTTTACTTCTCAACTTCAATACAACAATCAAATCAACAACGTCAATCTCTACACGCGTTTACAGTGGCGGTTTAAGCCTGTGAGCGATTTGTTTATCGTTTATACCGACAATTATTTTGCGCAGGAAGCGTGGAGTGCCGAGAATCGCTATTACGCGCCCTTTCAGTCAAAAAATCGGGCGTTGGTCATTAAGTTGACGTATTGGTTGAATGTGTGAGTCGTGGCGTTTAAACCTCACAGGTTTCGTTGTGCAACGATACACAAACCTGTGAGGTTTACTATTGATAAGGTTTAGATAAGTCGCCGTACTTTCATTTTTTTGAATTTATCGCCCATGCCGAGCAGGGTGGCGGTGGTATTTCGCATGATGAGCTCGCCTTTTTGCAGTTGAGAGATGGCTTCCTTTACTTTATTGAATTCGCTGCCCGTTACCCCAAAAATATCTTTGATGATCTTGTCATTGATGCTTTGTTGCTTCATAATGAGCGGCTATTGGGCATTGGCCAAGAAATCAAAATGCTCACTCTTAAAACTTTCCATATTTTGGGTAGCCAAAATAATACTTAACCCTTTGTTGCGGCCCACGGCGATGAGTTCGCGCAGGGGACGGTTATCAAAATCCAACATGTAGTGGGCTTCGTCAATGATGGTAAAGTGGCGTAGCTCTACGCACTCGTCATTAACGACTTGTTTGGGAAGGTTTTCGTAAATGATATTGAGCTTTGACACCGTAAAATACACCAATGCCTTCGCCAAAACACCCTCTTTGGGAAAAGCGTCCATCTTAATGATAAAACTGTCTTTGATCAAGTCCACCTCGTCGGCCTTGGCAAAAAGTGGTGTTCTGATGAGTTGTTTTAACACTGACCTCACACTGTCATCTTTGTCTTTTTCAAGTAACGACGCATACTCGCGCTCAATGATTTCAAAATCAATCGGGCGGTTTTGGGTACGACGGTAGGCCGCGATGACGGCTTCGGTGAGACGGGTGCTCATGTTGGCTGAAATACTGGTACGGTCTATGGCACTCAACGCCGTGGAGATTTCGGTAGCATACAGGTTGATTTCATTCTGAGTTTTTCCCGTAAAATCTTTGAAGGGCGTAAAAGGCAGTGGCTTTTTCATCGGGTCTAAAATCGCCCCCGCGCCGGTCTCAAAATGAGCTAACCAATGCTGATTCTGCGGGTCGGCAAACTCGCCTTTGTAATCAAACAGCAGAAAATTGACGGGGTAGGAGGTATCTACCGAAATGGTACGGATTTCATTGAGCAAAACCGCCAATAGGTTTGACTTACCGGAACCTGTCGTTCCTGCAATGAGAATTTGAGTGTTGGTAATATTGCGACTGTTTAAGTCCAACTTGGCAGGAATTTCGTCGAAAAAACCCAAATCGAGGTTAAGGTGCGGAATACTTCCCAAGGCACCGCGTCCACCGGTACTGAAATTGTTGAGCAACCATTGGTCCAAATGGTCACTCTGGAGGAGGTATTCCACGCCGCGCAGCATTTCAAGGTTGACAGCCCGGCTTTTCAGCGGTATATTATCCCAATCTACATTGATTTTATGATACCGTAATTTTAGCAAAGCTGACCACAACGATTGGAGGTTGTTACGACTAAAGGTGGTATCGTGGATGTGGTTGCTGGGGTGTAATTTTACCGCTTCAAGGTCAGTAGAAGTTCGTTCACTGACAATTGATAAGCCCGCTAAAAAGGCGATTCGGTGTAGCATATTACTCGACAAACTGCTTCCTTTATGACCTTCAGTATAGCGGTCGAGGTTGATACGCTCTTCAATTTTATTTTTGAGCGGCTGTAATGTCTCATTGAGGATTTCAGCCTGTCGAATATTAGATAAGTGGATGATTGACATAGCGTTGTGCGTTAAAAATACCCTGCTACTACTTCGGTGCGTTGGTTTTCTTTGTCGCGTTTGAGGGTGTAGGTTTTGGCCACAAACGACTCAATCTTGGCCAGATCGGTTTCTTTGGTAATTTCCGAGTCCGAACTCAATAAAATGGTCTGGTGGGAAACCTGCGGGAAATAATTCTCTAAAATGGTGCTTCGGCTTGTTTTGTCGAGTACGCCCATCACGGTGTCGATCATTACGGGTGGGTCATAGTCGCCGTACTCATGGAGGGCTTTTAGTAAAACTTGCATCACTACCTGTTTGGAGGCCGTGTTAAGTTGGTTAAGATAAATCTCATTCCCCGCCTTGTGGTACAGTTTAAAACTCAAATCGCGCAGGTCTTCGGAGAGTTCAACACGCTCAATCACGTCGCGGTAAGCGGCCAAATTAAGATTTAAATCTTGCTTCATGGTCACTTCCAATTGCTGTTTTTTGGATTTCAGCAGTTGGTTGGCTACGTCCTCAAAAAACGGCCTCAGTTTCTTCAATGCTTCGTATTTTGGGTCGGGTTCTTCCGATACCTGAATATCAAACTGGGCAATTCGTTTGCTGATGCGCTCTATTTCTTTTTCGTATTCGATTATCTCTCCCTCTAAGCGTTTGGCCAATGATTGGTTGTCTTCGTACATTTTGAGTAAGTTGTAATCTTTTCCCGAAATTTGCGCTTTGAGGGTTTCGATTTGCCCCTTAAGCGAAGTGATTTGTCCTACGGCAATATTGAGCTCTACCTGCTGCTGGGTCAGGCTCGGAAAAGGATTCATGTAGGTACCTTGAATCAGGTTTTCGAGGGCTTTGATTTCGGCAATTTCCAAAAAATAATACGGGTCTTGGGCGTTGTTTGTGCCGTTGTGTTGAAGTAGATGCTGCGCAAGCTCCTGCGCCGTTAAATCTTTGTTAGATAGATGATTAGATAGTAAATATTCGACAATCTTTACGGATACTTCTTGGATTTGTTCTTTGCTCAAAAAACCTTTTTGTTGGTGTTCGACCTCGTTTTTGGATTTCAGTATCAGCGATACCTCCGTTTTGAGGCTTTCAGCGAGTTTGGGCAGAAACACGTGGGCTTCCAGTCCCTTTGCAAATGCCTCAATGTCGTTGCGGTATTGGGTTTCTTTTTTATTGATGCCATCTATCTGCTGCTCAAACTGCTGAATTCGGTTTTTGATCTGTACTTCCTGATTCAGCCCGTTTTTAAGATTTTCGTACAATTCACGGTGGGACAACGCGTATTGAAGGGCTTCCTGCTGACGGGTGCGGGCGCTTTGAAGCTTTTTGTCCAGTTCTTTTTTTGCTCCACCAATCCCAAATACTCTTTCTTTTCCTGCTCCACTGCCAAACGCTGGGCGGTGTGGCTTTCAAATAAACTTTGCGCGGCTTTGGCCAATTGCAGGTATTTGTTGAAACCCATTACGTTTTCGATGTTTTCCCGAATCACGCGGTTGAGTTGGTCTTCTTTGAGCAGATTGCCCGCTTCCATCGCATCAAACAAAAAATAACGACTCAGTTCTTTGGGCAGATTGGCCTTGATGATTTTGGCTACCTGTGCTTCCTGCTCGGCGCGTTGGGCAAGGGGCGTGGCCGTGCCGTACTGAAAAATGCTGCCGTTCATGTTGAGGCGTACGCTCTCTACGGGCTTGTGCTCGGCATTGAGCATGTAGGTACGAGAGAGAACATATTGCTGTTCTTCGTTGAGTACTTTTCCCGAAAAATGCACTTCCAGCCCAATCTTAGCTTCGTCGGGGGTGGGAATACCCGCATTGACCAACTCCCGGAAAACCTTGGCGTTGGGGATAGATAAACCGTATAATGCGCCATAAATGGCTTCAAAGAAAGTAGTTTTCCCTCCGCCGTTTTCCCCTCCTATGAGCACGATCGGTCGGTCAGGCTCTACGTTGAGGTCAATATCTAACTGCAAATACGTCTTGAAATGAGTGGCTTTGAGGCGTTTAAGAAGCATTTTTTCTGCATTTTTAAACCTGTGAGGTCTCCAAGACCTCACAGGTTTGGTTAGTTTTCAGTTACTTGACTTTCGTCAGGGCTTTTTCAATGAGCTTTTCGATGCCTTTGCCGTCAAGGTCAGCGTCGGAGACGCGCTTTTCGTGCAGGTTTTTGAGTAAATCCTGCAGCACCCAATCGGCGTCTAAGCCGTGGGTGGTGCAGAGGGTTTCGATGAGGTCGAGGTCGTCGCGCCGAATGCCGTAATGCACAAAACTGATGTCTAAGCCTTTTTTCATGTCGTTGGTTTTAAATCGGGGTTGAAGATTTCCCAGCCCGTTAAATCACTGTCGTTTTGGATGCGATTGCGGCAAAACCGCCAACTTCCGTCTTTTTCTATTAAAATGCCTCCGATGGTTTTTTGTCCACGTCGGTTGCGTTCTTCTATAAATTTGACAAGGGCATTGTGTTTTACCACATTGTCGGGGTGGCTTTCTATGGTTTTGGGGTCAAACAGACCCAGTGTGCCTTCAGAAAATTGCACGATAATGTCCACGTAAAATAGATGCTTGGGTTGTTCTTCGGGGTAGGGAATGGCAAAGTCTTTTTGGTTACTCGTCCCATTTTTGTACCACCAAGCCAATTTATGTTCAAATTTTGCCAAAAACTCAATAAAACGGGCTTCATTGCCACTATCGCAAAGTTTTCCATTACCTCGGTCGCGTACGTACAAGGGCGCAAGGGCGTGTTTGGGCTGTGGCCATTCTACGTACAGGTTGTTGTATTCGCGGCTTTCGGGTACTTCCCACGTTTTGTCGGTGGGCCGAATGTCAATGGCTTTGCTGCTGGCTTTGGCCGCCATGATTTGGGCGTATTTTTCGCGCGCCAGAGTATATAAATCGTTGAATGATTGCGTGTTATGCAGGGTTGCCTTATAACATTTCAACTCATCAAAGGCAAAGTAATCTTCAAACAGCAGTTTGGTGTGGTATTTGATGCGCTCCCACGAGCCGTCTTTTTGGTAGTCGCCGCATTGGCCCAAACAAAAACGGTCGAATAACTTTTCGATTTGATAGGTGGTTTTGGCAAAATGCTCAATGTTGCCCGCCCTTGTTTCACCAATTTGGGTGATGTCCAGATGCACGTCGGTCGGGATGGGAATGTCTATTTTTTCGACGTTCATCAGCACGCCGCGCTCCTTGATTTCGTGCAAATTTTGTTCATAGCTCCACGTCGGTGTGGTTTTTTGAAGACCAAAACACTGTTCTGCGGCTTCAAAAAGCGCTTGGCGAAACTCTAACCCGATGCGTCGGCGGTCAACTTTAACTTGTTGATAATGATTCGGTAGGTTTACGGCGGCATAGGCAATGTCGGGATTACGCTCGGCCACATTGGTGGTGAGGTAGTCGGCTTCTTCGGGCAGTATCTGAATCAGGTTTTTGTTGAGGTTGGTATAGACGTAACCGATGTCGAGGTCGTTGTGGTAGTGTTTTTGTTGGGGCATCCGCAAGATGCGTCCCAAGGTTTGTATCGTAAAAGTTTCCTGTTTTAACTCCCGGTATATCAATAGTACCGATGCCCTCGGACAGTCCCAGCCCGTGGCGATGGCCTGTTTGAAAAGCATCACTTCTACCAAATCGTCTTCGTGCGAAATTTGCTCTAAATTGCTTTTTTCGCCACTGAGCCAAATCGCCAGTTTGCCGTTTTGCTCGCTGATGGGATTCTCCAAATTCTCCAAATGCGCGGCCACCAAGTCCCTGATTTTGTGGTCTTCTGCCGACACGGTCTTTTTGTCCGAAGGCAATTGTATCAGCAGCAGTGGATTGATGCGCGTGCCCGCTTCGCGGTACTGCGCGGCCAAGGCGGCGCGTTTGGCGAGGGCTTTGTCGAGCAGTACCAAGTCGGCATCCCGCCCGTTTTGCTCGTGGGCGCGTACGTCGGGGTTAAGCTCTACGCCGCGCTTAATCATCTCTTCTTTCACCACGTCGTCGCGGTCTATGCGCACCGTGGCAAAGGCCGTGAGCTTGCTGTCGCGGCTGGGCGTGGCCGATACCCGTAGCTGGATGTGCTCACCGATTTTTTGCAGTACGGCCTGCGCCTTTTCGCCCATACTGGCCATGAGGTGCTCTTCGTCAATGATGACCACAATGCGGCTGTTGAGGCGGCTGCGGTTGAGCAGACTTTCGAGCGTGCGACCGCGCTCGTTGGGGCGCATGATGAGGTTTTCGTCGCGGCTGATGCTCTGCCAGTTCAGAAAAATCATCTGGTTGGGTTTGAGTTCGGGTTCGCTGATGTCTTCCCAGCGCAGGGTATCAATGTCGCGGGTTTCGGCAAAAAAGTTTTTCAGGTTCAAAAAACTCTGTACGTGGAGTTGGTTGGGGGCTATCCAGACATACACCACTTGCTTGCTTTCGGCGGGCAGTTCAAAGCGGTTGGGCAACTCGCCCGCCACTTCGCGCAAAAAACGCGCCACCATCACCGTCTTGCCCGAGCCCGTGGGGGCTTCCAAAATAATCTTGTTTTGCACACTGCCGCTTCCGCGAAGATGCAGCTCCCGCGCCAATAACTTATAAAAATGCTTCTTTAACTCTTGCAGGGCTTCGGTCTGATACCCCAATTCTTTTAAGGCCATGGTCTGTTATTCGTTGTCTGTTAAACCATTATTAATTCCCCCATTGGGGTCGGACCCTCGTAGGGCTGGGGGGCTTGGCAGTAGATGCTGAAAGGCGCGGTAGATGGCATCCGGCAGGGCCACGAGCTGCACCCACTCGGCTACTTCCTCAAAATCTTCGGTGTAAGGGTCTTGGCCTTCCGAAAATACATATACTTTCAGGGCATTGGGCAATAGCTCGGCACTCATGGCTTGGATGATGCTGACAGCCTGCGGAATGTACGTATCATCATACACCACCATAAACGCCCTATCATTTGCCCGAAATAATCGCACGCCTAAACTCAAACCTGTTAGGTTTTCAAAACCTAACAGGTTTATCTCTTCATACACGCCCTCTTTGAGGCACAGCATCTCGGTGGCGAGCGCCATGAGTGCGCGCTTGTTGGCGAGGGTTTTCTCCCGCCCCACGTAGCCCGTTTGATAATACCGCAGATTGTTGCCGCTCAGCCCCACCACAGTTTTTGTTCCCCCATTGGGGGTTAGGGGGCTATAGCCCTGTATCACGCGCTTGTTGCGCTCGTAGGTGACTTCTTCGCAGATGTTGTTTTCGTTGTTGGTGACCAAAATACACTCCCGACTCCCGCCATCTTCGGCATTGAGTGCCATCACGGCGTGCAGCGTGGTGCCGCTGCCAGCAAAGAAATCAAGGACTTTGGCGGATTTTTGGGTACTGATATTTAGAAAGTGCTGAATAAAAGCTGTTGGTTTTGGATAAGAAAATAATTTCTCTCCTAATAATTCCTTTATTTCTGAGCCTCCTTTCGAGTTAAATACTAAGTTGGTTAACAGGGAGTTAGCTTTGATACCTTTGGCAACTGGATTTCCAAATTCATCTAACTGCAATTCTTCATTGACTTCGTTCATGTAAAGTTTGTAATAAACATTCCAAACGCTTTTATCTTTCTTGAATATAATTCTTCCGTTTTCTTTGCGCCAATTGAAATGTTTGATGTCGCATCTCCACCTATTGACTTTCCCATCTAAGAACGTTCCATCAGGGCATTGTATATCATAATGAAGTCCAGGACGGTCTCCAATACTCATATCGTTTAAATTTCTTAATTGATATTTGCCTCTAATAGTGACAAATTCATCTTCAAACTTATAAGCCTTTAATGTTTCCTTTGGAAAAGGTAAAGAATTAATGACAGTGCTACTTAAATTTTTAGAATAAGAAATAACGTATTCGTGTGAGACACTCACATATTTTGCATCATTTTGACTTCCTGCCGCTTTTTGCCAAACAAAAGAAACCACAAAATTCTCTTCCCCAAAAATCTCGTCACAGAGCAGTTTGAGTTGGGCTTGTTCGTTGTCGTCGATGGAGATGAAGATTACGCCGGAGTCTTTGAGGAGGTTTTTGGCCAGGCGCAGGCGCTTGTCCATGAAGGAGAGCCACTTGGAGTGGCGGTAGCCGTCTTCACGGTCTATGAATCGGTCGTTGTACTTAAAGTCTTTGTTGCCGGTATTGTAGGGCGGGTCGATGTAGATCACATCAATGGCTCCTGCGTGGGTGTAGTTGAGTACGGTGAGGGCGTGGAGGTTGTCGCCTTCAATGAGGGTATGGTTAAGCCCCCCAGCCCCCAATGGGGGAGCAATATCCAGACTGGGCAGGTTTACCTGCCCGGTCTGAGGTCTGAGGTCTGAGGTCTGAGGTCTGAGGTCTGAGGTCTGAGGTCTGAGGTCTGAGGTCTGAGGTCTGAGGTCTGAGGTCCCAAAGTCAAGCTGGAGGGAGAGGGCGGATGTTAGATCCCTCCGGGATGACGAAGTAGGGGAGGACAAATTTTCCTTTTTGTCACCCTGACGATAGGAAGGATCTATTTCCGTTTCTCCTTGTTCCGATTTTCCCAAAATCCGTTTTTCCGTCACTTCGTGGAGGATGGGCAGTTGGGTGCGCAGGTCTTCTTCTACGGCTTCGGGTTTGTTTTCCCAGACGAGGCCGTATTTCTTAATATTAAGGAGTTCGATGAGGGCACTCTTTTCGTCGGTACTGAGGGCGTCGAGGGTTTTTATTTTTTGGGCGAGGTCGGATCGGACAAACGTTTTGTGGTTCATGCAATAAATCAGGACAGGTTAAGAATAGCAAAGCTACAAAACACACCCTATTTCCAAAACTTGAAAGTGAGATTGGCGAAACAAATCGTAATTTTGGGGTGTTAAAAAGATACCTGTGAGATTTCGTAAACCTCACAGGTCTTAAAATTAGAATTATGAAGCATTTTCATCTTAAAGTAAAAGAAGTAATCCAAGAAACGCCGGAGGCCGTGACCATTGCGTTTTGGCATCCGTTGAGTGAAATGATCAAGTATCAGGCAGGGCAGTTTTTGACCTTGCTGCTAACCATAGATGGCGAAAAAGTACGACGCTCGTATTCGATGAGCAGTTCACCCCATACCGATACAGCTCCCGCCGTAACCATCAAGCGCGTACCGGGTGGATTGGTGTCTAATTGGTTGGTTGACAAGGTGAAAGTAGGAGATTCGATTGAGGTGCTGGAACCTACGGGTCATTTTATGGTACAGCCCGACGCCCGTAATGCCCGCACCGTAGTGCTGATAGGAGCGGGGAGTGGTATCACGCCTCTGATTTCGATTGCCAAATCAATTCTGAAAATAGAAGCGGAAAGCCGTGTGATATTGCTTTACGGAAATCGGGACGAAAATACTATTATTTTCAAAAGTAAATTAGACGAACTCGGTGAGCAGTACGGGGAGCGATTAGAAGTTAAATATACCCTGAGTCAGCCGCTGAATGGATGGACAGGATACACGGGAAGGCTCAATCAATCGCATATTTTACGGTTATTGGAAGAAATAAAGGGTTTTGTCCCTACCCAAGCCGAGTATTTCCTTTGCGGGCCCGATGGTCTGATGGATGAAGCCAAAAATGCACTGTCGATAGTGAAAGTGCCTGCGGAACGAATTCACAAGGAAAGTTTTGTGACGGCTACCGCGCATCATCCGGTTCACGAAATCGAAGATGATGGAAGTCTGAAAACACAGGAAGTAACGGTGTTGTACGAAGGAAGTGAATACAAGTTTATGGTAGAGCCGCATCAAACGATTTTGGAGGCGGCCCTGGAATTGGACATTGATTTGCCCTACTCCTGTCAGGCGGGAATGTGTACGGCCTGTATGGGAAAATGTACGTCCGGAAAAGTGCAGTTGGATGAAGAAGACGGGCTGACCAAAGCTGAATTGGCAGCCGGATTTATTCTGACCTGCGTGGCGCATCCGCTGTCAAAGGATGTTGTAGTAGAGATTGATTAACCCCTCCCTGACCCTGTCGTACGCGACTCCGACCATTAGGGAGGGAATAATAATTTTGGCACTTTTTTTGCCGATGTTTTGAAAATCTAAAGAGTAACCTTGTTTGATTTAGTGAGTCTAACAAGCTTGATATAAAAATGGAAACCACGCTACGCCCCTACGAACTCAGCGACCGCAACGCTTTGGAAGCAATTTTTTTACTGAATACTCCCAAGTATTTTGCTCCCGAAGAACTGGGTGATTTTCTGGAGTATTTGGATATTTTTGGCGATGACTACGTAGTGGCTGTCGTGGGTAAGCGCGTAGTGGGCGGTGGCGGCTATTGGGTGCGTTCTTTTGACCAACAGGGAGGCCTTTCGTGGGCGTTTGTTCATCCTGATTATCAGGGGACGGGCGTAGGAAAGGAATTGGCGTTGTACCGTATTGAGCGTATTCGTGAGTCAGGAGTAGCCAAAACCATCATGGTAGAAACTTCCCAACATTCATTTGGTTTTTACGAAAAACTGGGCTTTAAATTGCTGAGTAAACAGTCGGATTACTGGTCTAAAGGCATTGATTTGTACTCGGCCATCTTGGAGCTTTAGAAGGCATATTGGCGAAATTTATCTTCCGCTTTCTCTTTGTCAATCACTCGAAAACTTGGATAATCTGCATTTTTCAGAAGGCTGTCCTGATAGAATACGTGATTTTTGTCTTTGGCGTAGTGGTCATTTAAGGGTTCAAAAGTAGCCGCATCAGCGTGTTTGATTTTCATGTTGTAATAATAAACACTGTTTTTGTCCCTAAAATACGCCCTTGAAAGGGTGCTGTCTATGACTTCAAAAGTAGGTGCATCGGCATTTTCGAGGATTGAATACTCAAAAAAGACGTTATCCGTTGATTTATAAACATTGGGATAACGACTGAGCTGTACAAAACCTTGGGAATGATTTGAAATGAGTTGCTTTTGGTAATACACCCGTTCTCCGTCGGACAAAATGTGAGGCTCAATTTCTTTTACTGAGAGTGGTTTGGCTCCCGGTATTTTTTCATTTTTGAAATAGACCGCGTTTTTGTCTTTGGAATAATATCCATTGATTGCTTCAAAACTTGGTAAATCTACCGTAAAATACAACTCTTGGTAGTACGCGTACTTTTTGTCCTTGGCGAAGTCATTATTGATTTTCTGAAAAGACGCGTAGTCCGCCTCGCTGATGGGGTATTCACTGTAAGAAATAAACCCCAAAAGCGTATTGCGCCACACTACACGATTTTCTGCAAGTTTGACGTAGCCGTTTTTTTGGCTTTCGGGCTTACTTTTTGTATTGAACAGCTTCACAATAGGATATAAAAACAGACCCGCCAAGATGACGATTGCTCCAACGATTATCAACAATAGAATACCGATAATTTTCATGGATTGTTTAGTCTTCCAACGAAAAAGGCAAATCGTATTCCCGGATGATAGGCTTCGCTTTGCTCCGTACTTTTACTTCGACACGGGCTTTGGGCTTTTCTCCTACCACCAAGTAATTTTTGATGTAGGTGTCTTCGTAGGTAGTCCACGAATTATCAGCAATTAAGTAAGAATCAACCTTTTGCTTTTGGGCTTGGTACGCCCAACGCTCTACGTGAAGCGGTTCAAAATTGACGATGGAGGTGCCTCCGGAAATGGTATACCACACTTGGATTCCCGGCACGCCGCGGTTGCCCATTTCGGTGTTGTGCTCTACGTAAATGCGTAGAATCCCGTTGTCTTCGAGGTCGCGGACTTCAAATTCGTCCACTTTGGTTTTGATGTTTGACATTGTAAGTAAATGAGCGAATTAGTGATTTAGTGAGCGGGTCGCCGCTGCGATTAGTGAATAAATATTTGATAATCAGAGATTGATACAACCTCATTTAATTTTGCTTAACAGCTTATTCGTTTTTTTATTCCCGTACTAATCAATTACTTACCAGCTACCACCACCGCCGCCGCCAAATCCTCCGCCGCTTGAACTGCTGCCACCGCTGCTGCCGCTTTTGGAAGGAGCACTCGTGAACATACTTCCCATGGTTTTGGATGCATCACTGAACCGTCGCGTAAACTGAGAATATGACAACCCATTGACGTTGGAATGGTACCAAGTCGGTGGCGGAACATTCAATTTTTCAAATTTGTCAGACCAATTGTCGGTCATACCGAAGACCATGGCATAGGGGAGGGATTTGTCAAAATAATGCGGATCTTCTTTGATCAATTGTTCAAGTCGAGGTAATTCTACCGTTTGCATAAACATTCGATAACCCGCCAGTTTTTGGTAAATTTCCACTCCCAATACTGATTTTTTAGGCATTTGGAAGCCGACAACTACCATTCCTGTGCCAAGTAGTAGTGAACTTAGGCCCGTTTCCATGGAAAAGAAACTGAGCAAATAGATATCGACGGAAATGGTTACCATCATGATGGAGAAAAATATAACGGCAAAACCTAAGATAATCATGGCACGTCCTGCTTCAATTCCCTTGCCTTCGTAGTGCTTATTGGCTTTGACTTTCTGACTTAAAAGCTCTTTCACGGCACCCATGGTTCTATAAAAAGAAAGTTGGAGGGAGGATAGCAGCACTTCCTGCCGATAATAGAAAAGTCCGTCAAAGAGTTTTTGTTCATAACTCGGAACGTTGCTTTCGAGAGGTTTGAGCTGAATAAACTTGTAATCAATGTCTTTTAGAAGCCCCAGCATTTTTGTCGTTTCTACTTCTTCAATTCTGATGATTCCCTTTGAGGCCCAATAAGGAATCAAAGAAATAATATCCCGTTCGTGAAGTTTGTCGTCAATCAAAACACCTGCTTCGGCGGGAGTCATGTCTTGAGGAGGGTAGTACTGCGGCGTAATCGTGATGGTCTTATCGCGGCCTTTTTTGTACCATATCCAAATGACGAACAGCAATAGCAATAGTGGATAAAACAGCCAATCGTTGTTCATCCACCAACGCTGTAATGAAGTTCCCAAAGAGGGTGACTGAACAGCGTGATTGGGAATGCTGACCGAAGGCTGATAAAAATTGTCTTTTCCGGAAACGGGTGTTTTAGATTCAATAATAATGTCATTTCCTTCGGTCCGAGACGTTAGGTTTTGACCGTTGAATGACGATTGAACATTGGCCTGCCATTTGGTCATTGTGGCCGATAGGGGCAGAGTGATTGTCGTTTTTGACGAAAGAATGGGTTCACCCAAAAAGTAATTATTGTTTCTGAAAAGCAGACGTGAATAGTCGGCATTGTCAGCATCAGCGATGATATTTCCTTTGAGGGTATAGTTTAATTGCACATGGCGCTCGTCACCAGCATTTACATTCTCAAAATGGATAGTAAATGGGTCATCGGCATCCTGAGTGCCTCCCTGCCACTTCACATTTTCAATCGGATAATAGGTATGATCATTGAGCCATCTTCCCGAAATTCCAAAGCTTCTTTCGGCATCAAAATTCTCAATATCAAGCTTTATGCTATGGACTGTATTGATGAATTTCAAGTCGGCAGTGAGCGTTACGTCGGTGGAACCGTCTTTGTTGAGAGTATAGTGCGTGTCGTAATTTTTGACCACAAATCGTTTGGCTAAGAAAGATTCATCCCCTTTTTCGTAAGGAATAAAGTCCTTGGGTAAAAATAAATTGACCGTCCAGGCTTCCTGTTGCTCAAGGGGTTGTGTGATAGAGCCTTTGACGGTGCGCTCGTTTAGCCAAGTTGACTGTGCATTGTTGTTCGTACTTCCTGCGCTGCCCGTAAAAGTAGTATAAGTAATGGGTTGCGTATCGGTTTGTGGTTTGGGGAAGTGGATCGTGTACGTCGCTTTTTCAATTCGTGCTTTCCAATATTCGCCAATCAGATTCCAGTGCAATTCGCTGTGGTTGTCATAAAAGGCAACAATGTTATCTACCTCGTATTCAATAATGTATTGCTGATTTCCCTCTACCGTTTCATCGGCATCCCCGATTTTTATGCGCAGATAATTGTCCTGTGGGTCGAGTTTATAAGGATGCTTGTGTACTTTAATACCGCTGATGGGCATCGTAAGCAAGTCATTTTGAAGCAATTTGTACCTCGCTTTTTCAAGATTCGGCTGAAAATCAATGGTGTAGCGGGTCGGTATATCTTTGTAAATTCCGTGTTTGGCTTTGGTGAAAAACACATCAATCGTTTCTTTGATTTTCAACGCCCCATTGTCTTTAAGAGTAATGTCTATATCGTAATTTTTGATGTCAAAGTCTTGGGCAAAAACTGAAATACCGGTCAAAAAAAAGAGGAATACGATAAGGGCGGAGTTCTTGGAAAATTTCATGACGATTAGAATTCTTTAAAATGAAATCTTTACATTTTTGGCTTCTTCGGCGCTTTCCAGTTCAAAAAAGGGCTTTTTTACAAAATTAAATAGGCTAGCAATCAGTACAGAAGGAAAGGTGTCACACTTGGTATTGTAGTCACGTACGGTGGCGTTGTAGTAGCGACGACTGTTTTGGAGGTCACCCTCAATTTCTCCCATTGTCTTTTGTAATTCAATGAAGTTTTGGTTGGCTTTCAGGTCGGGATAATTTTCTGCCAACGCAAAAATTCCTTTGATGCCTTGAGCTAACGTCGAATTGGCCTGTGATTGCGCGTCGATGTCAAAAGGAGAAACACTGATGGCATTATTTCGCAGCTCAATGACTCGGGCTAAGGTGTCTTTTTCGTGGGTTACGTAGCCTTTGACCGTTTCCACTAAGTTAGGAATCAAGTCAAATCTACGTTTTAGCTGAACCGAAATGCCGCTCCAGGCTTCACTGACCAGTGTACGAAATCTGACCAAGCTGTTGTAAGCAAAAATCGTCCAGATGCCTGTCAATCCAACGATGATTAAGATAATGTAAAAGGGATTCATGTCAATAGTAGGTTAAGTGATGAATTAGTCGTTAATGATTATTCTTTTACGAATTTGATTTTTTCAGAAAGCTACTTTCAATTGCTCATCTACGCGCATGACTGCTTCCTGTTGGTACTGTTTTTAGTACTTCTCACGGATGATTTCAATTTTCTTCGAGCGTTCGGGTGTAAGTTTTGACAGGACAATCAAAATTTTTGACGGTTCCAAAACCAATTGCCCATTGTGCCCCAGCCATTGCCCTTAATAATCGTTGAACCTTCCGTAACTATTTTTGCAATGACCGTGTCAGCAAAAGCCTGAAACGACCCTTCCGAAACGCGGCTTCCATCGGGTTTGGAAAGGCCGAAATACAGTTTGGTTTTGGTCATGTTTTCTCCTCTGAAAACCGTACAGGCACTGAAACAGAAAAATACACAAAGGATTAAGATTTTGGAAAACATGTTGATAAAATTAGGCTTAAATGAATGGCTGTTATTGAGTTTGTCTGAATGGACACCACAAAAGTGCATGGCCGAAGCAACGGAAAAAAAAGTAAAAAAGGGAAGCGTAGGAAGCGATTACTTAAGCGTCGAAAAAGCCTACTTAAGCGTTTCGGAATGAAATAAAAACAAAAAGCCCTCCTTTGGACGTACCAAAGGAGGGCTTAAACCTCACGGCAGCGGCCGACCGCTCCCTCAACCGATAAATCGTCCTCGTATCCCTCTCCAATTTGGAGAGGGGTCGCCGAAGGCGGGGGAGAGGCTCTGAGGGGTAAGAAGTTACAACCGAGCGGCCGCTTGCTGAACAAACGCCGTCAGTTCACTTCCTGACAACATACCTTGTGCCAGCAATGCCAAGTTATACGCATGACGAATCAATTGTTTTTGCTCGTCTTCACCGGCTTTTAGGATTTTTTGAGTCACGGGGTGATTGGCGTTGATAGCAACGTTGAGCATCGTAGGCATATCACCAAACATAGATTTTTGGCCCGAAGTTGCTGCCATGTCGTTCATACGACGAATAAACTCGGGAATCGTAATCACAATCGGGAGTTCATCGGTTGGCATAGGCTCTACGCTGATGGTCAACTTAGGAGCGCCACCAAGCGTTTCTTCAAACAGCTTTTTGGTTTTCTCTTCGTCGTCTTTGGAAAGAACGCTTTCGAGTTTGATTTCTTTCTCAATGAGTTTATCCAACGTATCGGCATCTACCCGCTTGATGCTCGTTTTTTCGAGTTTGTACTCGATGCCGTTGATAAAGTGAGGGTCAATGACGCTGTCGAACACCAATACATCATAACCGCGTTTTTGCGCCGATTGGATGTAAGCATCCTGTTTTTGAACATCGCTTGCGTACAACCAAACTACTTTTTCGTCTTTGTCCGTTTGATTCTCTTTGATTTTAGCGGTGTATTCATCAAACGTAAAGTGCTTGCCTTCAATGTTTTTGACAAGGCAATATTCCTTGGCTTTTTCGCTGAATTTATCATCCGAAATCATACCGTATTTGACAAAAAGTCCGATATCGTCAAATTTCTTCTCGTAGCTTTCGCGGTCGTTGCGGAAAATATCGGCGAGTTTATCGGCTACTTTACGCGTGATGTAGCCACTGATTTTCTTCACGTTGCTGTCTGACTGCAAGTAACTGCGCGATACGTTGAGCGGTATATCTGGCGAGTCAATAATACCGTGAAGAAGCGTCAAAAAGTCAGGAACTACGTCTTTAACTTCGTCCGTAATAAATACCTGACGGCTGTATAATTGAATTTTTTCTCTTTTCGCTGAGAAGTCATTTTTGAGTTTTGGAAAATACAAAACCCCGGTCAGGTTGAACGGATAATCCACATTGAGGTGAATCCAGAACAACGGATCTTCGCTCATGGGATGCAATTCTTTATAGAACGCCAGGTAATCTTCGTCTTTAAGTTCAGAAGGTTGCTTGGTCCAAATCGGATTGGGATTGTTGATGATTTTTTCGTCAAACTCAATCTCTACTGGCAGGAATTTGCCGTATTTTTCCAAGATGTCAGAAAGTCGGTATTTCTGCAAAAATTCTTCTGAATCTTCGGCAATGTGAAGGATGATGTCGGTACCTCGGTCGGTTTTGTCAGCGGCTTCAATCGTAAACTCAGTGCTGCCATCGCATACCCAACGGGCGGCTTCGCTGCCTTCTTTGTACGATTTAGTGATGATTTCTACCTCTTTGGCCACCATGAAAGAGGAGTAAAAGCCCAATCCGAAGTTTCCGATGATGTTGCCGCGCGTATCTTCTTTCTCTTTGTATTTTTCAACAAACTCAGCCGCGCCCGAAAACGCAATCTGATTGATGTATTTCTTGATTTCGTCGGCAGTCATCCCGATGCCTCGGTCGCTGATAGTGATTGTTTTGGCGGTTTCGTCCACTTTTACGGTCACCTTCAATTCGCCCAATTCGTCGCTGAACTCCCCAAAACTGGCTAATTTTTTGAGTTTTTGGGTAGCATCTACGGCATTGGAGACCAACTCACGCAAAAAGATTTCGTGGTCTGAATAGAGGAATTTTTTGATAATCGGAAAAATGTTGTCGGTATGAATTGACAACTGCCCTTTTTCGGCCTGTACGCTTGCTTCCATAAATCTATAGTACTGTTTAAAACTAATTGTGAATTACGAGGCCGCCCGTGCGGTGAATTGTGATTGAGTGAATCAGTAAATAGGCAGTCACTACAAGCTGTATATGCTTAGTTACTTTGTATTTTTGGTTTACCTGCTTACTGTAACCCTGCTATTGCCTACTTATCAAAACCCATTCCATCAGTGCTTAATCTGACATATTGGCAAAAAATAAAGCTGTCAGGCTTTCAAAACCTGACAGCTTTAACGTATTGTTTAACTGTAAACCGCTTGGCCCCGGCCGTTGCGGGACCCGTGCCTACCGTAAACTGTGGATAGGGTTATTTCTGCACAAATTTCACCCATACTTCGCGCATAGCCGTTTGTTTACGGCCTGTGGTGTCTTTGGGGTTGATACCCGTACCACGGCCTTCGGCATCTACACGGATGTAGCTGATACCTGCTTTCACAAAGGCATCTTTAAGGGCAAATACCCGTTTGACCGACAAGGTTTTGTTAGTCAACGGTGCTTGGGCATCGTTGGCATAACCTACGAGTTTAATTTGAGCATTTGGATATTTTTTGAGTAGGTCGGCCAATGCCTGTACTGCGTCGTTGGAAGTAGCTTTCAATTGAGTGGTGTTGTCCTCGAAGTCTACATTGTCAAACTTAAATAATTTCCCTTTTATCGCAGCGGCATCATCCAAATAAGCGACCATCGGACCAGCGGTTGACGTTGTAGGGGTAAGAGCCGCCGGTATTTCTTTGGTGGTTGTATCTTTTGCGATGGGCTCTTGAATGGTCCTGGCTTCGGTCATTGTGGAGTCCGTTTCCGAATCTGAAGTATCTAACTCACGTTGGTTCCAAAAATAAACCCCGGCGGCTATCACCCCTATCACCAAAGCACCTATGCCTGTCCATTTGAGATAAGGACGATAATCGGTTTGTGATTGATCCATCTCTACCCCAACCAAAAAAGGCTTGGAAGCGGGTGCTCCTTCGATTCCTTTGGGAAGCGCTCCGGAGTGTTCGGTGCGCGGTACAGAAAAATTTTGGAGTAAATACTGGATACCAATGCTTTCGATGAGTTTATCGTTGATTTCAGGCACTGTATTAAGCAATCCTTCGCGTTGGTCTCCCAAATAAGCGGCCAGAGATTCGGCGTCTAAGCGTTTTTCGCTGACTTTGCGTTTTAATATCGACATCACTATCGCTACCATTATTCCACAAAGCGAAGATGAGAGCGAACTGCGCGTACCGGCATATTTGGCTACCATGCTGCTTACTGAACTTTTCAGACCGGGCAACACGGTATTAAAGTCTTTTTCTCCTATCGCTTTCAGAGCATCAACCTCCGCTTGATTTTTGAAAACTTTACTCAACTGTTCAGGTTCAAATTCAATTTTTTGAACTTGGTTAAATACCAATTTCATGCCTGATTCAGTCGTAACTCGTTTTATCAATCCTCCGACAATGGACGCTCCCAAGGCGTCAAATGCTTTTTGGATTTTTTCGGGTTTTTCGTCGTTTTGTGTCGCAATTTGACCTATCAACCCCTCAGTCAAAGCCTCCTTCAAAGATGCAAATAAGTCCATCGTTCAATATTTTGTTATGAGTTAAGGTGGGGCCGCCCGTCGCGGGCCCCCCATGCGGTGAAAAATCAAGGCATAAAAAATGATTAAGTACAATTTTTACCCTTTAATTTTTACCTTTTACTATGGTTCCCATTGAAAACGGGGCGGAAAGTTAGTTAATAGTTAATAGTCCACAGCCCACAGCCCACAGTTTTTTTATTATCCCCAACGGCAACGCTCTGTATTCCTCAACAGACTATATGACATTTAGGTACACTTTTCAATTGCCTTTGTAGAATCTTTGATAACCATGGAATCTTAGTTGTCAATGTGCTTACCTTTGCAAAAATTAAAATTAACCAAACGCGTACATTTTTGAAACTCTCCACTCATTCTCCCATTTTGGTAACCGGGGCCAATGGCCTGATCGGAAGTACACTCATTCGGCATTTATTGGCAGAAGGGCATTCCATTCGCGGATTAAAGCGGGTTGACAGCGACCTGAGTTTGCTCAACGACATTCATGAAAAAATAGAATGGATAGAGGGGGATGTATTGGATGTTTTATCGTTGGAAAAAGCTTTTGAGGGAATTACCCATGTGATACATACGGCAGCGGTGGTATCGTTTGTACCGCGCGACCGCGACCAAATATACGAAATCAACGTAGGCGGCACGGCCAATATTGTGAATGCAGCTTTAAACTCAAAGGTTCAGAAACTCGCGTTTGTCAGTTCGGTAGCCGCTTTGGGCCGCCCCGACCCGCGCACTATTGTTGTCGATAAACCTACCATTATCACGGAAGACCAAAAATGGGAAGAATCGCCTTTGAACTCCCATTATGGTAAAAGTAAATACCTGGCTGAACTGGAAGTATGGCGCGGCGTGGCCGAGGGACTCAATGCGATTGTGGTAAATCCAAGCATGGTGTTGGGTGAGGGTGACTGGACACGAAGCAGTACGCAGTTGTTCAAATATGTAAATGATGAGAATACTTACTATACCGAAGGCCTCATCAACTACGTGGATGTACAGGATGTAGCGGCTATTGTTACAAAACTCCTGTTTTCAGAGATTAAAAACGAACGCTACATCGTAAGTGGAGGACACGTAACGTATAAAGAGTTATTTGAAAAAATGGCTGCGGGTTTTGGTAAAAAAGCCCCTTCAAAAAAAATAGCTCCGTTCTTGGCAGAAATCGTTTGGCGAGTCGAAGCTTTCCGTTCGTGGCTCACGGGCAGTCGGCCGCTGATAACGAAAGAAACGGCCAAGACATCCCGTACCCAATTTATTTATGATGGGAAAAAAGTAAAAAAGGCACTGGGCTTTGACTATAAACCACTCGATGAAACAGTGAAACGTGTGTGTGTGGCGTTGAAGAAATGAGTAGTTATTTTGGAACACAGATGAAACAGATAGAACGGATTTGCACGGATAAAATCTGTTTCAATCCGTTACATCCGTTCAATCTGTGTTCTATTGTAAAATCCTCTATGCCATCAATTTCTTGTATTTAATCCGTTTGGGCGTAGCGTCGGTGCCGAGGCGCTTGCGACGGTTTTCTTCATAGTCTGAGAAGTTTCCTTCAAACCAATACACCTGCGAATCGCCTTCAAAAGCCAGAATGTGCGTACAAAGACGGTCTAAGAACCAACGGTCGTGGGAGATGATAACAGCACAACCCGCAAAGTTTTCAAGGCCTTCTTCCAATGACCGCAACGTGTTAACGTCCAAGTCGTTGGTAGGCTCATCGAGCAACAGCACGTTGCCGCCTTCTTTGAGCATCATCGCTAAGTGAACGCGGTTCCGTTCTCCACCCGAAAGATTGCCGATTTTCTTTTCCTGATCGCTTCCCGTAAAGTTAAAACGACTTACGTAAGCGCGGGCGTTCGACTGTTTTCCGCCGAGAATAATCCATTCGTTGCCCTCCGAAATCTGCTGATACACCGTTTTGTTTGGGTCGAGCTGATTGTGTTCCTGATCGGCGTAGGCGATTTGTACCGTATCACCAATCGTAATGTTGCCGCTATCAGGGTTTTCCTGCTTGGTAATGAGCTTGAAAAGGGTGGATTTTCCGGCACCGTTGGGCCCGATAATGCCTACAATCCCCGCAGGTGGCAGCGAAAATGTCAAATTCTCAAATAAAAGTTTATCACCGAAAGCTTTGGAAACAATTTCCATTTCAATGACTTTATTTCCCAAACGCGGCCCCGACGGAATGTATAACTCCAATCGTTCGTCCTTCTGTTTGCTGTCTTCATCCAATAGCTTTTCATAAGCACTCAAACGAGCCTTTGATTTTGCCTGACGGGCTTTCGGGGCCATCCGTACCCATTCCAATTCGCGTTGAAGGGTCTTTTGACGCTTGGATTCCTGCTTTTCTTCTTTCGCTAACCGGTTTTGTTTCTGTTCCAACCAGGATGAATAATTGCCTTTCCAGGGAATTCCTTCACCACGGTCCAATTCAAGAATCCAGCCCGCTACGTTGTCTAAGAAATAACGGTCGTGGGTGACGGCAATGACCGTTCCTTCGTACTGACGCAAGTGCTCTTCCAACCACAGTACCGACTCGGCATCCAAGTGGTTGGTAGGCTCATCCAGAAGAAGTACATCGGGTTTCTGGAGTAATAAACGACAAAGGGCTACGCGACGTTTTTCTCCTCCCGACAGATTGCCAATGATGGCATCCGAAGGCGGACACCGTAACGCATCCATGGCGCGTTCGAGTTTGCTGTCCAAATCCCAGGCATCTAAAGCGTCTAATTTTTCCTGAACTTCGCCCTGACGCTCCAATAATTTATCAAAATCAGCATCCGGATCGCCAAAAGCTTCATTAATTTGGTCAAATTCCTTCAATAAATCGACTACTTCCTGCGTTCCTTCCTGTACAATGTCGAGTACAGTTTTGGTAGGATCAAGTTTAGGTTCCTGTTCGAGCATCCCGACGGAATAGCCCGGTGAAAAGACGACATCGCCCGTATAATTTTTATCTATGCCCGCTATGATGCGCAAAAGAGTAGATTTTCCTGAGCCATTTAAACCTAAAACTCCTATCTTAGCACCATAGAAAAACGATAGATAAATGTTCTTGATGATTTGCCGATTAGGGGGAATTACTTTACTTACCCTCGACATTGAGAAAATAATAGTTTCGTTACTCATTTTTCGTTTATTTTGTGGTGGCAAATATCGTATAATTGCCCACCAAAACCTTCAAAGCAGATAAAAAAGTAAACCAGTGATGGAAAACGCCACCTTAATGGACGAATACGGCTATGTCTCAGACGGCAAGGTATTCTTAAAAGGGTATTTAGGGAACCCAGATCGCCAAATCGGCGAAGTAAAACGCACCGAACAGGAAGCCATTGATTACTTCAAAAATCGTTTCAATATCGCTTCCAGCAAAGTTGAACAATTAGAAAAAGATGTAGAAGAAGCCCAAAATAAGGGCTCTTACCTGACAAAATTGGTACAGTTACGCAAAAAACTGCTCAGTTTTGACGGACTCGGTGATTTTGTCCCGCTCTTAGAGCGTTTGGACAAATTGGAGGTAGCCTTGGAAGATTTGATAAAAGTCAACCAAGAGAAAAATCTGGAAATCAAACGGGCGCTCTTGGAAGAAACTCGGGCAGTAACGGTCAAAAATGATGATTGGCAGGCCGCTACCGACGAACTTCAGGAAATCAAATCGAAATGGATTCGGACAGGTCCGGTTGATAAAGAATTTCACGAAGAGGTGGAAGGTACTTTTCAGTTGTTGTTAGATACTTTCTTCGAGCAACGTCGTGACTTCTTCTCGGATTTGAACAGAACCATTGCCGACCGAATTGAACGATATACGGAACTGATTGCCAAATCGGATATGCTGGTGCGGATGTATGACGTGGAAGAAGCCCGTCGTCAGCTGCGCCAAATTCAGATGGAATGGAAAGAAGTGGGAGAAATTCCGGTGAAACGTTCCGCCAAAATGTATAAACAATTTAAGCGCTCCAATCAGCGTATTGTTGATAAATACAACCGCGTCAAAGGGATTGTCGTACAAACCTACGAAAACCCATTGGTGACCAAACAACGCGAAATGTGCCGCGAAGCTGAGCAATTGGCGCGTTCGAGCGATATTATCCAAGCGGCAGATCAGGCTAAAGTATTACTTAATCAGTGGAAAGAAATCCGCCTTCCACCCCGTGTGGGAGACAAAAACGTGGCGGAACGTTTCCGTTCGGCCTGCGACAAGATATTTGAGTTGAGTTATTTGGCGCGGGTAATTACGCGTAAATATCCTGCCTTTGAAATTCGCTCATTGGAAGATCAAGTCAACATAAAAACCCGCGAAATGGAGTGGCTTATCAAGCGCGAAAAAGCGGATTTGGAAGTGACCATCGCCAGTGCGCAAAATATGCCCGCTGACCCTGAAGCCGAGCGCCAATTGATGGGTAAAATCAACATTCAACGTCGTAAAATTACGATGAAGGAGAAAATTTTAGAAGAATTCAAAGCGCAGGTAAAGTAGGGAGGAAGTTAAAAAGTTATCGCACGGGCGACCCCGCCGTTATCCGTTAATAGTTATTTGAAGTAGAAAACCTACTAACTGATAACTGTTAACGGATAACGGTTTTTACTGCTGAATTAAACAATTAGCCATTAACTGATAACGGTTAACAGATAACACTCCATTACTGTATAGAAGAGAAGAACTGATACGTACCCAACAGGAAATCCTGAATGGCGGTGCCGTGGTCTTTGCCCGGAATCGGGATAAGTTCGACATTCGTTGCACCACGCGCTTTCATGGCATTCACTGCATTTTGAGAGTTGAAATAGAAAACCAGTTGGTCAGCCGTACCGTGGTAAAGACGGGTCGGGGTTTTGGGTTTCCAATCGAAAACGTCATTGTCTTTCACTGCATTCAGAAATCCGGTATCGGTGCCGTCGGCAATTCCTTTCACAAAAGCATCCGTAAAAATGGTATTGAAACTTACGTTGATGCTTGCGTTTTCTTTTTGTGATTGAATTGGAGTCAAATAAGGTTCTTTAAAATAAGTGGAAAGCGTTCGATTCAAACCGTAAATGCGGTCGTACGTAAGCAGAGTCCAGAGATATAATTGATTTGAACTTACGGCACCTCCCGTTTTGGTACTGATTAAGTATTTCATAAAGGCCGTTTTGTCATAAGCACCGGCTCCGCAACTGGATGCTTTGAGATTAAATTCGCTGCCAGTTTCTTCTTCAATTTTCTTTTGTAACGACATCGTAGCAAATCCTCCCGCTGAATAGCCGGCAATGTAAAGCCGTTCATCCCAACTGACTTTCTGTTCCTTTACAAATTCCTTAGAAGCTCGTATCATGTCCAAAGAGGCCGAGGCTAAGCTTGCCCGGTGCTCATACGGATGCGGAACGCTATTGGAAGCACCGTAGCCAATGTAATCGGGATAGGAAATGATGTAACCCAATGAAGCAAAGAGCGAGCCTGCAATGTTGGCTTCGCTGTTGGTGCCAAAATAGGAAGGTGCCTCCTGATCGGTGCGAATGGTGCCGTGTTGGATGCTTATCATGGCCGAGGCAGTGGTTTTGACGGGGTAAATCAAGGCACCTGATGCCTGAATTTCTTTGCCGTCAATAGTTTTGGTTTTATAGATAAGCTTATACACCTTGATACCATTTTGGAGAAAAGGAGCAATTTGCCCCAAAGTAGGATCTCCTGCTATGATTCGTTGGCTCAATTGATCTTTCGTAAATTCGCCAATGAGCGCACTGCTAACCAGATATTGATTTGCTGCAGGTGTTGGGTCAGTGCTTTTATTGCAACCACTGACAAATACCGCTATAACAAGGAAAAGAGCGTAAAAACGTTGTTGGATGGGTTTCATACGTAATGGACTGAAAACGTTGGTTATGTTCCTTAGCTAAACGAAGAAATGACCCTTAAAGTTGCCTTTATTTTTCAATAACCGGAGGCTTTACAATGAATATTTGTTTGGATTTTCCCGTTTTTTCATCGGTTATGATTCGATTAAAGGCCAGCGTCCTGTCATCATGTGACCAAACGAGATTGGAAGGGGAGTTTTCGGTTGGTTTGGTGAGTAACTGAAAGCGACTTTCAAAGGGTTCATTGCCGATTTTGCATACTACGATACTGCCCTCCCATACATAGCTAATCTGCTTACCATCAGGACGACAACGTACGCTTCCTTCCACATTTTTGTCATGAAAAGTGACTTGCGTAGGCACACCACCGTTGGGCGAAATGGTGAAAATCTGTTGAATACCTTTGGTGTCTTTTGCCAAGAAAGCAAGCAAACTTCCATCGGGCGACGAACGTACAATGCCTGTACAACCCGCTTGCGGCATATCGGCCGTAAAAGTGAGCCGGCGTTGAACCGTTCCTTTGGGCGGCATCGGAAACATGGTGTCAGTTCCTTCCAAGGGTCCAAATTCGCCGGGGATAGTAATGTCGGCTGGGATATCTACGATGAATACTTCATCCACCTCTTTGCCGTTTTTGTTTTTTACTTTTCCGATAAAAGCCCGCGCTATTTGGCGTGTTCCGTCGGGCTTTACATATCCATTTGTACCTACCCAACTGTCTCCCGCCGCGTGGCTGATTTCGTCGGAGCCGGGTTTGGGAGTGGGTGTTACCCGCACCACCAAGGCACTGAACCATTCACCCGAAACATTGTCGCCCTGCGCGTCTTTTTCTAAGGAAACAGGATTGTTTCTTTTGGAAACGCCAATGGTGCGAAGGTTGTGTTTTTCACCCGTTTTGTCTTCCAAAGCCTTCAAAACAGCGTCATTGTATGTATAACCGATCCATTGGCCGTCGCCGCTCCACTCGTGGCGGTGCGTGCCGCCGCGTAGTGCTCCTTTGGTATAGGGTGGGGTGATGTTGCGGGCATCCATAAACACGGGCACATTGGGTGCAGCATCGTTGATGATGACGCCCGTCCGTCTCCATTGTTGGTACGGATTTTCTTTGGTCACACTCAATAGTCCGTGAATAAATACAACACTGTTACCTACCGGTGAATAACTCACCGCGCCCGCACCAGGGCCCCATTCGGCATTGTTGGGAAGTTCATATAATACTTTCTTTTCGCCCGTTTCGACGTTGATTTTCTCAATCTTCGCCGAAGCTGCAATGCCACCCTCCTCGGTGCGAGTGTCATAGACCAGCCATTGGTTATCAGGTGAAAAATTGTCGTTGTTGTCTAAGTCATGATTATAACTCAGGTCATTCGTAATTTGCTTTTCAGCCAAATAAGTGGAATCATTGCAGGAATACATAGCAAGGGAGAGGAATAGTAAAAAGACTTTCCAAGTTAGATAAACAAAGGAAGTCTTCTGATTTTGATAGAATAGTTGAGTAGTCATTGGCATAAAAATTAACGTGTCGGCGCACTGATTACTTTCAAATACCGCCCGGCCCAATACGGCAGCAGCCACGTATCGCCGGCGCTTAGCTCCACACTTCCGCGCCCGTTGCGGTCGAGCATAAAACGGCTGTTGTTGTGGCGAATCATGCCTACTTCATCTGGCGGAAGTACTTCTTTGGTAAGCTGTTCGATAAAATTAGGCGGTAACAATTCAATGTCTTTGCGGTGGCTGTTTTTGACCGTCCAATCAATCATGTCCAGCGGATATTCCTGCAAAAACCACACAGATTCTTCCAAATCGAAGTCCTGAATACCCGTAATAGCCGTCAAAATGTTCCAAAGTCCGTCTTTTTCAGGGCGTTCAAACTGCCAATGGTCTACGATGGCTTTTTTGTAACCTGCCCGGAGCGTGTCATTGAACGCATAGCGATACAATCCCCAATACCCCATGTAATACATTTCATCGTCTGAGTGATTCCAGTCACCGGAAAGCATCTTGCTCCAATCACTGGCGTTGCCGGGCGCTTGTCCGATGATTTTCATGGGGCGCATCAGGTTTTCGTAGTACCCGTGTTTTTTCATCAACTCAAACGCCTTAGTCTTGTATTTTTCTTTTTTTGTAAAATGGTAAGCCGTTTGCAGCATGGCCGTGATGTTGGACGAATTGAGCTTGCGGTCACCCACGTTCGTCGGAAACGAATTGACGTAATCGGGATGCCATTTTCCCCACAACGTAGGTTTGCCGTCCCAATCCACTAAATACATATCATTTTTTATCACGTGACTCATCAGCGTATCAATCAGCGCAATGGAGCGTGATTTCAGGTCTTTGTCATCAATCAACTCAGCCATGGCTCCGAAGGCGAAAATATGCCCGATGACCTCGTCGCTGCTCGTGGTCGATTTCCAATCCCATTCTGGGTCGGAAGCGTGACGCCAAGGTTTATCATTGTTTTTATAGCCGGTGCGTTCAAACGACCGTGACGGAAAGCCGGGTATGCCGTTGATGCTGTAGAGACGCTCCATCGCTTCGAGCGATTCGCGGCAGTTTTGGAGTGCTTTTGGGTCTTTGGTGGTGGCGTAGCGAAAAATCTCGCCCCCCAAATACATGGAAGTCCACAGGCCGTCATTGTCCGAATCTTCCAAACGACCCGTGCTTAAATTGCCGTTGGTCATGTGGCCCAAGGTGCCGTTGAAACCGTTGCGAATGTGGCGCGTACGTACCTGTTTGTCGTAAAACTCCGCTTTTTCCTGCAAGGTCATTTTGGTAAACACCAATTTTCCCAGTCCTTTATCGGTCAAAATCAACACCGAATTTTCGTCGCCTTTGGCAATGTGAATCACCTTGTCGGAAGGAATCCAGCGCTCGGAAGCGTAGTAATTGAACTTGCCGTCGGGCTTGCGCATAAACGCCCCCGAAGTAGAACCAAACCACAACCGGTTATCAATGACTGAAATACAGGTCAGCTCCGGCCAAGGCAGTTTTTGTTGAAGGGGCGTGACGACCTTGCCCGTTTTGTCTAATTCGAGGTATCCGTTTTTGGTGCCGACAATGAGTTTTCCCGAAAACAACTCAAAGCAGGTGAGGTCATTAGCCGCATAGACTTTTTGAAGCATTTTGTCCTTTTCTGAAAAGGAATAAACGGCATTCTCGGTCAGTACGTAAAACAGGTTGCTCGTCGCATCGTACTCGTACTTCAAATCCAGAATTTTGCCGATAGCATTATTTTCTTTCCATGACGTTCCTTCTTTCGACAAATACACGACATCTGTTCCGTTGGAAATCAAAAAGCTGAACTCTTTTCCTCCCGCCAACAGATACGCGTCAGGCAGGGAATGTTTTTTGAAGAGTTTGCCCGCCCATGCATTGCTCAACACGGCTTTGTCGTCGATCATCACAAACTGATGTTGGTACAAACCTAAATTGGCGATTTTCTTATCGGCGATGGGGCGGTACGAAACGTCTTTTTCCAACGTGCCCGGGTACAAAAATTGCCCCGCGTACAGTTGATACAAGCCCGATTTGGTGCTGACTTTGATGGCTCCGTTGAGGTCGGTATAGGCTTTGAGCGGTTCGGCGGTGTCTTTGAAATAGTATTTGATGCTGTATTCCTGCACAAACGGTACGTCTTGGTGGACAGGCAGCTTGGGTTTTTGAGCAAAAAGAACGGACGAACTCAGCAGCGCGCCCAAGAGGAGAAAGTGACACTTCATAAAATGGGAGTATTGGTGTTGAATCAAACAGAATGGCCTGCGCTCTCCAACTGGCGAATCGCATTTACGTTTATAGTACGCAGTATGCGGGCGTTAGGGCTATTTGGGAGGGAGAAAAATGGGGGAGGGGTATCGTTGGCGTTGCAAACCCCCGGCTATGGGGTTCGCGTTATGCAGTCGCTCGCGGGACGTGAGCGATTGCGGGAATGGGATTCATTTCCCCCTTTGTTGGTATTTTTTCACCTTCGACTTAAAGTAGTTGGTCATAAGACCAACAGCAGCAAAAAAGGGCTGTGTCCCACAGCCCATGGAGAAGGCTTTGCGTTGGGGTGGGTTTCGGAGCGCTAAACTGTCAACCAGCACTGAACTTGAATAGAAGCACAAAGCTCCAAGTTTGCATGTCAGCCCGCCTGACGCAAAACCCGTGTTAGCAGTTCGCCCGAATTTTGTTTTCTATTTTTAGTTATTCGTTTTGTCATTTTGTGATTTGAATCTTCGAGTGTCCGTTGCCACTAGGAACAACTTCTACGTGTGTTGCAATTCTTTCTTTAAGTTCTGTCAAGTGAGAAATAACTCCAATTACTTTTCCTTCACTTTGTAAATTTGACAAAGCATTTAATGCCACGTCAAGATAGTCTGAATCAAGTGTTCCAAAACCTTCGTCAATAAACATTGTATCAATACGCATATTTTTACTTGCCATATTCGCTAAACCAAGAGCAAGTGAAAGTGAAATGATAAATTTTTCACCACCTGAAAGATTTTGTGCTGTTCGTTCATCACTGTTTTGAAATTTATCAATTACGTATAACTCAAAAGGATTTGTAGTGTCGCTTGTGCTTTTGAGAATATAACGGTCAGACATTTTTTGAAGTTGTCTGTTTGACAAGCCAATTAAATGTTCAAAGGTTAAGGCTTGTGCAAAGTTGCGATATTTTTTGCCGTCATTTGAGCCAATTAGTGTGTTTAAAATTCCCCACTTATTACAAATTGCTTGTTGCTTTTCTTTCTCTTTTAGTTTGCTTCCACTTGTTTTTAAATTGTCTGCATTAGACTTTAATGTTTGATTGTTCGCTCCAATTTTTTGAGAAAATTCATCTACTTTAATTTTCTTTCCAACAAATTCTGACTGCAGTTCTTCGTTAGTCTTTTCAGTAATTTGTTGTTCTTGTGTATTTAATAAATCTTTTTCTTTTTCGGTAACAATCGCTTTGTTTTCTGCAAGTTTTTTATCCGTATCGGTTTTTTCTTGCTCTGCTTTTGTTTTTGATGATTCAGAATCTTCAACTAATTTCTTCAAACGATTTTCTTCTACATCAACTGATTTGTCTTCAAAAATTACTTTACGTTCAACCTCTAATTCTTGTTTTTCAATATCTATATTTTGCTTTTCTTTTTGTTTGCTTTCAAGCGACTTTGTTTGATTTTCAAATTCTTTGTTATTTACAGCGATGTTACCTTTTAACGTAGTTATTTGATTGGTTAATTCTTCTGTTTGTTTTTTGTTTTCATTCCAAAAATCAAGATATTTTTTTAATGTTTCAATATTTTCAACAGAATACTTTTTGAGTTTTTTCAAAAATTCCTCATTTTCTACTTTGTATTTCTCTTGGGATTTGTTCGCTGATTCTTGTTTATCTTTTAAACCTTGTTCTGCTAATTTTTGAGTTTTTTCCGCTTCATTTTTATATGCTGTTGCTTCTTCTTTTTCTTTTTGTAACACAGGAATTTCTTTGTCACGTAGATTTGAAATTACGGTTTCGCTATTAGTTGCTTGTTCAATTAATTTGTTAAGTTCTTTGAGTTTATCTTGTTTTTGAACTAATTTTTCGTTCAGTCTTTCAATTTTATTTTCTCCCTTAGGAATCGAAAAAGTAGAATTTATGCTTTTTAATTCAGCCAATATCTCTTTTTGTTTTTCGGTGTTTTTTGTTAATATGTTTTTTGCTTTTGTTTTGTTTTCCGAATCATTTTTATTGTCTGAAACTAATCTTTCAAGCTTCTTTTCATTTTGCTGCAATGTGCTATTCGTTTCTTGCAACTGCTTTTTCAAACTTGCTAATTCCTTTTCTTTTTCGCCAATTTTCGGAATATTTCCTTTTGCAAAAGGGTGTTCTAACGCACCACAAAGCGGACATTCTTCTCCGTCTTTGAGGTTATGGCGGTGTTCATCTAAACTTTGAATGGTTTTAGTAAGTTTGATATTCTCGTCAAGTAAATTGATTTGTTGTTCAAAGTTTTCTATTGTCTTTTTATCTGCCGTAATACTTTTGGCAAGCTCGGTATTTGATTTCTCAAATTGTTTTAGTTTTTCGTCAAGATTTTCTATTTCTTTTTGACTTTCTTCAATGCTATTTTCCACATCAATTAGGCTTTTAATTTGTAAGCCAAAATTTGCTATATTTTCTTTCTCCGTTTGGAGTTTTGAAAGTTCTTTTCCTCCTAAAAGTTCAGCTAATTCTGTTCGTTTGGTTTCAAGTTCTTTTGTTTTTGCATTTAATTTTTCGCTTTTTTCATTAAAGACTTCTGCTGCTTTTGTTGTAACAGATATTTTTGACTTTAATTTATTATGTAAGTCAGCAATTTCTGAATTTTGCTTTTCAATTTCTTTTGAAGAATCAACTAATAATTGGTTTTCCTTTTCAATGGCAGAATAATTCGAAACAAGGTCTTCGTATTTCTTATTATCGGTTATCCATCTCTGTTTTTCGTTTAATGATGCTTCAGATTTTTTTAATTCTGAATTTTGGCTATCAATTGTTTTGGAAAGTTCCGTTTTACTTTTAGTCAAATCAGAAATTGCAGTCAGGATTGGATTCAACAACTTTTCTTTTTCTGAAATTTTTGTATCTAATTCTCTTACTCTTTTGAAAATAGGCTCTTGATTTCGCTGTTCTGATTTTGCTGTTTTTAAAGCAAGTTCTGATTTTTCAAATGTTTCTTTCGCTGTTTTTGTTTTTTCTTCTAATTCAGGTAACTTTTCTTTAGCTTGATTGATTTGAGTTTGTAAATTTGACACATCAGAAAGCCATTTTTTTGCTTTTTCTATTTTTTGTAATTCTTCATCAACTTGTAGTTTTTCCTTTTCAATTACTGTATTTTCATTCGTCAAAATTTCAATTTCTTCTTCTGTAAGAATCTTTATAGCTTCAAGTTCAAGCGAAATTTTGTCTAATTTATCTTTTTCCGTTCTGTTTCGTTCAAAAACAATTTTAGAAATTTCAGCATAAATTTCCGTTCCTGTAATTTGTTCTAAAAGTTGTCCTTTGTCATTCTTATCAGCTTGCAAAAAGGCAGCGAAGCTGCCTTGTGCAAGCATAATTACTTTTGTAAACTGTTCAAATGTTAGTCCAAGTATTTTAATGATTTCTGCATCACAAGAACGAACTTGGTCAGCAATAATTTTATTATTGAAGTCGGCAATTTGACGGTTTACAGGCTTAAGTGTTCCTGTTCTTGCCCGTTCTTGTTTCCAAGATGATTTCCATTTTTTTCCTGCAACTTCAAATGTGATTTCGGCAAAACAATCCTTTTCGCCTTTTGTCATTACAGCATTTTCGCTACCTGTAATATCTACTCTTGGCGTTTTTCCATAAAATGCTAATGAAATAGCATCAAGTATAGAACTTTTACCTGCACCTGTTTTTCCTGTAATGGCAAAAAGTCCTTCATTTGTAAAAACAGGATTTGTAAAATCAATTTCGTTTTCGCCTGATAGCGAATTTATATTTTTAAATTTTAGGTTTAAAATCTTCATAATGCACTATTCTTCTATGTTTAAACCGTCAACAATTTCTTTATAAGATTCTTTCAACTCTTCTTTTTGTGCATCTGATATACTTGATTTATCAAGAAGTTTATCAAATACATCAAAAGCGTTGAGTTCGTCAAGTGAATCTGTTGTGTCGTTTGTCGTTAATGCTTCATTTAAATGTTGGCGGTTTTGAAGTTTCAATACTTCAATTTCTGAATTTGTTACTTGTTCATTTGTCCAAGCAGAAAAGTCAGGAAAAACTTCATCACCTTTGTAAATAACCTCTACCCAAACGGAAGAACCCGATTTTTTCAGTTCAGTCAAACGTTTTTCAATGAATTTTTTGTCTCCAACAATTGATTCTAATTTTTGAAAAATAGGGATTTCTATTGTTTCAATATTTTGCCCTTTTGCGTAATCAATTACATAAACACATTTTGTTTGCTTAGCCTCTCCAAATCCCATTGGAATTGGCGAACCGCAATAGCGAATATGCTCTTTTATTTTTGACGGAATATGATAATGTCCAAGAGCAACATATTCAAACGTATCAGGGAAAATATCGCTTCCAACGGCTTCAATGTTTCCGATATAGGTTTCACGAACACCATCGTCTTCATTTCGTTGTCCACCTGCAACAGATAAATGTCCTGTTGCAATGATTGGAATTTGTTTTCCTAATTCCTTCCGTTTGTTTTCTGCAAGTTCAGCAATTTCTTCATAGTGCTTTTTGATGTTTTCGTTTATACGTTTTGAACGGTCTGAATAATTTTCTCCTTCTGCAAAACGACTAATGTCTCTTTCTCGTAAAAATGGAACACCACAAACAATAATTGTTGTATTGCCGTTGTTGTCTTTGACAACAAGAATTTCGTCTTCGATATTTTCTGTAGCGTTACCAATTACAGCAACATTTAATGCGGCTAAAATATCTTTTGGTGCATTAAGAAAACTTGGCGAATCATGATTGCCACCAACAACAATTACATTTTCACAACCCGCAGTTTTTACTTTGACAAGGAAGTCGTAATACATTCTTTGTGATGTGGTGCTTGGTGAAGCAGTGTCAAAGATGTCGCCTGCAATGAGTAGTAAGTCAATAGAATTTTCTTTTATTGTTTTTAACAACCATTCTAAAAAAGCTTTATGTTCTTCTTGTCGTTCTTTTTTGGAATAAAGTGTCCTTCCCAAATGCCAATCAGAAGTATGTAATATTTTCATTCTTTCGGTTCTTATTTGATTTGTTAATCTTTTTCGGGTCTGTCGTCAACGGGTGACTGCTAACGTTTTCGGGCTTGGCGAAGGTGGCGATTTTTACCACAAATGTTGATGCGGAGAACCAAACTTTGATTAACCACAAATGTGTCTGCGGAGCACTGAACCGCCACTTTTGCCAAACCCGTGTTATGCGTTCGGCTTTCTTCTCTGTCGTCCGTTTTCGTCATTATAAATTCTTTAAAAAGTCGTCTTCGGATAAGATTTCAAGTGTCGAACCTTTCTCGATTAGTTTAACTGCTTTCTCTTGTTTACTGCTCATTCCGTCATCTCCAACTACACGATAGTCTTGTTGTCCAACTACTAAAAAGTCCGTGTCTTTTGTTACACCGTTGCCAATAATTCCGCCAATGTCAGCAATTGTTTGTTGAGCTTCTGCTCTAACCATTGAAGATAATGCACCAGTAAAAACAACTGTCCTGCCGTAAAAAATACTGTCAGAATTATGTTTGGTCGGGTCGCCAACAATTTTTGTAAGGTCAGTTGCTTTGCGTATTCTTTTTGTTTCAGATGGTCTGTAACCACCGTCATAAAGCTGTCCAACAGTTGTTTTTAATTTTTCAGGAAAGTCGTCAAGCGATGAAACACCTGCAATTTCAAATGCTTTTAAAGTCAGTTCTGCGGTCGCTTTGCTGTCTGCACCTGCTCTGTGATGTTTGAGGTCAATGTTATTTACTTTACAAAGTGTTTTTAGGTCGTAAGCTGGAAGTCCTTGCCAAACTTTTTTAGAAAAAATGTAACTGCAAGAATAATTCAAAGTCGGAAATGGAAGCTTATATGCTTCAAGTGTCCTGCGTAAAACACTGATGTCAAAACCAGCATTATGAGCAATTAAAAATTTGTTTTCAACGAGTGGTTTAATTTCTGTCCACAGTTCGTTGAATTCTGGTTTGTCTGCAACGTGTTCGGGTCTGATGCCGTGAATTAAAATATTGAAATAGTCAAACTCGTCATATAGCGGTTTGATTAACCAAGATTTTGTTTCTACAATTTGTCCGCCCTGAACGAAGGTCAAACCAATTTCGCAAGGGCTGTCCCGTTGTGAAGTCGCTGTTTCAAAGTCTAATGTTATAAAGTCCATTTTGTCTAATGTTTAATGTTTGCACTGTCGTCTTTTAAGCTGACGCATAACTCTCGAATATACGAAAGATATGTCGTAGTTTTTGTATTTATTTGAACTATTACAAGATTTTGTTATATTTTAAGAGTCGTACTTTTTGTATTGTTTAATACCTACAAAGCTAAAGTAAATATAAAAATGGTTTTCAAAAAGTCAAATCATTCCCCCTGTTTTAAATTAAAAGCGTCAAAATGAGTGTGGAAACAATGCTACTTCTTTTCTTCAATGAGCACAAAATCTAAAAAAGCCAAATTGGAACCTGCATTGTATTTAAGTGTCAACAAATTGAGTCCCGCCGTTGGAAATAGTATCTCCCCAACTGTCGCCTGTGTCCAGTAGTGCCAATTGCCCGTGTCTTCGGGGAGTTTTAGTTGTGCAGCTTCTTTATCATTGAGCCACAATGAAGAGCGATTGTCTTTGTTGCCATAAATGGTAATGATTTTGTATTTTCCAGGGGCTTTGACATCCACTGTGTAGTTGGTCCACTCCCCATCAGACTCCCAACCAATGTAAAGTTGGTTGACGGCAGGGTCAACTTTGTTGGGATGGTTAAAATCAGCCCAATCTTTGGTGTATGAAATATCTACTCCTTCATTTTCTCTAAAAAAAGCGGTATAAGCCGAAATGCCAGGGCGTTTGTGGCTGCCATAATCATGCACTTCATGATTCAATTTGGCACCTTCATTTTCGGGAGTGTTGTCGTGGTAGGCCACGCCTTCGCCACCTAAATCATAATAGGCCAGTTGTACCCTGCCGGGTATTGGCTGAGGGCCCAATCGGTAATATTTGTCTTTGAAAGGTTTTCCTTTGTAGCCTTGGGGTACTTGGGCCAGCGATGTGTTGATGGCGAATAGTACAGAAAAGATACCTGCTACTATTCGAACTAATGGTCTCATAAAATCAAGGGTAGGGTTCGTAATTGGTAAGTTTTATGTTGTCAAACCAAGCTTCAATATAGCCTTTAGAACTGACAGCGCCAGCCCTTAATCCTACTTCAAAGCATCGGCCAGTATCGGTGTTTAAATCAAAGTTAGCGACAACTTTACCCCAATTTTCGTATTGCAAATCTGCGAATCGTACTTTATAAAACGTCCACTTTTTAGCAACAACAGGCATCATTTTGGTAGCGCCCCATTTGCTGCTGTGTCCTTTGCTAAGTACCAGATAGTGAAGCATTAAAGTATCTCCTTCGCCGCCTCTGCACCAAAAAGAAAGCCAAGTGTTTTGTTGAAATGATTTCCATTTTGTTGCCATTCCGTCGGCGGCCAGGGTATCGGCTTTCAGGTCGGTAAACCATGTAAATGGTTTGTTGGCTGGTATTGAATCCCATCTTATATAAAGACAGGTTTTTGACTGCTTATTGACCTGGTTCTTTTTGGTTTGATCATAAGAGAACTTAACGTGGCTGTTGTCTCGCCACCAACTTTCGGTAGGTGGTTGGTTTTCAAAATCATTGACTATGATTTCTTGCTTTTGCTGAGCCAACACAATCGGTAAAGAAAGGGTTGAGGCAAAGAGTATTGAAAGGATTTTTTTCATATTTCGCTAACAGTGTTTTATTTTTAAATTAACCCCTGCTTTGTTCGCAGTCTTTCGCAGGGTGACTGCGAATGCAAAATAATATAACACGGTAAGTACTAATTAGGTGATTATATACTGTGAGCTTTTTAAAGCGGTTAAAAAAGAAAGAGTAAGACGTTAGCGAACAAACACAAACATTGGCACAAAAATACCCAAACGGAGAAAAGTCAAGTTTGACTCCATTCAAAAGTTAATCTATTTTCTTGGGGTCCACCACCACGTATTTAATGGATTTGTTGTTTTTGTCGGCGTGGGCAGAGTAGGTAATATGCAATAAACCGTCGGCGGTTTGAATCAGGCAAGGGTAGGAATAGCCGCCTCTGTCGCGGGCATGGTCTTCGAGACGTGTTTTCCACTTCCACGTTTTTCCCTCATCATCAGAGAGATACAGACTCACGCGGTAGCGGCCGTCGTCGATGTCATTGCCCAAAAATGCCCATTTGCCGTCCTGTAACGTCAATAATTCAACGCTTGCCGTATTGGGAATGTCGGTTTTGAGGGAGGCCGTCCAACTTTCTCCTTTGTCCGACGATTCGCTGATGTGTACGCGTGTAGGGTCGTCGCCGCTGTCGCGCAGGTAAGCGACCAAGTTTCCGTTTTTACGTTTGGCCAACGCGGGTTGAATTGGCCCGCGGCCCACGAGCGGCAGGCTTGGTTTCCAGGTCGTACCAAAATCGTCGGAAATGGCCATGAGTGAAAAGTTATACCCATCCGAATACAACGGCAACACAATGCGGCCGTTTTCCATCAGCATCGGTTTGATGCGTGTCATCCAGCCGATGCTGCGTTTGGTCGCGTCTTTGGCGGCTTCGATGATTAGGTCGTCGTATTTAGGCGCGTACCCCGCCCAACCTGCGGTGTTTTCGGGCAATTTTTTGAATTTTTCGGCAACTTCTTTGGCAAAACGGTCGTCAGGTTTGAGCAAAATATTGTCCTGCCAATTCCAAACGGGTGGGCCGCTTTTGGAATAATCAGTGGAAGTTTTAAAACGCAAAATAGACTGTTCCCATTGGTTTGCCTGCACCGCAATCCACACCAAAAACAGTTTGCCCTGTTGGTTTAAAAACAACACAGGATTGCAATCGGGCAGGTGGGGCGTGTCGGCCATTTCAAAGGGCTCACTCCAAACGGTTTCGCCTTTTTTCAAACGAGCGCCCATGATTTTGACGTCATCGGCGGTGCGTTCCCCGCTTCCGTAAAACCACACGGAAAGAAAATCGCCATTGGGTAAATTGACCAAGCTACTGCCGTGGACGTGCTTTTCCTGACTGGGAAAAATCAGCATGGAGCGGACAATGGGGGAGGATTGTGCAAAGGTAATTTGAAATGAGATTGTGAAAAGTAAAAGTGTAATTGGCAGTTTCATTAGGCTTGCTATTTTTTTTGACACAAGGCTTGCTATTTTTTTTGACACAGAGTTGCACAGAGCGGTCCGCCGCCGCGGGTTTTCACAGAGTGGCTCAGAGTAAGTCTTTGTGAAACTCCGTGCTGAACTTCGTGTAACTCTGTGTCCAAGAGTTATTTTACTTTCTTCCGGCGCTCCATCACTTCCCGCCACGTAGTGAGGATAATGCCCTGCGATTGGATATAAGCTTTCAGCTCGGGATTCATCATGGACAGCATATCTGCGTAGCGTGAGCCGCCCGATGCGCTGATGTGCTTGAAGGCGTCGGTTACGTCGCTGCTGTGGACGATGAACATGGCCAATCCAGGCTGCATGTTGTTGAGGGTTTCGATGAATTTTTGGGCTTTGTACTTGCCCCATTCTTCAGGCGTTGGGTTAGGTTTTTCAGGCTTCCAATCGCCGCTGATGGTGTGCAAATCATCCAACACCGGTAAGCCCGATTGCCAGATTTTCTGTCCGACCGCCCCCGACATTTTGGTTAATTCGGGTTCGGGCAATTTCATGCCTTCCTGCCATTTTCCTTCGGCTTTCATGCGTTTGATGATGGGGTATTGCTGACATTCGATGAGCAATTTGTTGTTGCCGCCCGGAAACATGACCGGAATGCCGTATTCTACCCCGACTTTAATGTAACGCTCCATAAAAGGGATGTGTGCAAAGAGCGTTCCCATGTGGGAGTCCATGTGAGTGGGTTTCAGGCCCATTCGCAATGCCTTTTCTACCTGTGCCCTGATTTCTTTTTCTACATCATCGGCGGTACCGTTTTTTACTACTTGTGCTACCTCGTGCCAAAGATTCCCTTCTTTATCCACGAGACTCGGCACCGTTTGAAAACCCGCTACGGGCCCCCAACGATAATCACGCCACTCGGAGGTCAAGGTCAAATGCACACCTGCGTCGAGATTGGGATTGCTTTTTTGAATGTAATTCACAAAACTCGCCGACCATGAGCACGGAAACATGATGCTGCATGACGTGGCGACGCCTTGTTCCACCGATTTGATGGTCCCTTGGTTGGAAGAATACGACATGCCCGGGTCGTCCACGTGGAAAATCACGACTTTAGCGCCTTTGGGCCAGCCGAGTTTTTCGGCGTAGGTTTGTTGGGCTTGGCTTGTGAGGGTTGCCAACAAGAAGAGTACGAATAGTGTTTTTAAGGTTTTGGTTATCATTGGGTTTGGTTTGTAAAATGTAAAAGCGTGAACTTGTCATACTGGCCTCTGATGGCAGTCGCTTACGTCTTGCGACGGGGCGACCCATGCCGTGACCACTATTTTTGGGCCTCTGGCTTATTTTAATCACTGAGGCCAGAGGCCTTCAAATAATCGTCACTCGCGGGACGCGAGCGACTGCGTGCTCTGCGAATACGGCGCGGCATTTTTACTCGTCGCCCATGTTTTGTTAGGTTGGTCGCCCATCACGAACGCCAACTCTCCGCCGGCCATGATTTCGGAATGGTCGATCCAACTTCGGTCAAAGGATTTGCCGTTGAGCGTGGCGGATTGGATATAGCGGTTTTTGGAGGACGTATTCCGGGCAATGATTTTGAATGTTTTGCCTTTCCCGACGTTAAATTCAAGTTCTTCAAATACCGGACTGCCGATGGCGTATTGCGTGCTGCCGGGAGCCACGGGATAAATGCCCATACTGCTCAGCAAATACCAAGACGACAGCGAACCCATGTCTTCGTTGCCGCACAGGCCGCCCGGGCCAATGCGGTAAAAACGCTCCATGATTTCACGAGCCCAATACTGTGTTTTCCACGGTGCGCCGGCGTAATTGTACAGATACGCCACGTGATGCGAGGGCTGATTTCCGTGCACATATTGCCCGATAGTACCCACGACACCCACGTATTTTGGCGTACTGATGGAGGCATCCATGGCAAAGAACGTATCCAAACGTTGATTAAATGCTTGATTTTCTCCCAATAATTGAATCAAACCTGCCGGGTCATGCTGTACCGACCAGAGGTATTGCCACGCGTTGGATTCAGTATAATGACGGTTGGGACGGCGGCCCACCAACAATGGATCAAAGTAGCGGTAATAATGATGCGCTCCGACGGAATCAATGGTCTGTTGATTGGTGCCGATGGCTTCCAACCACGTGCCATTTTCCCGGCGCGGACGCATGAAAGCCGTGGAAGCGTCAAACACATTTTTGTAATTCTGAGCTCGTTTGTAAAACAATTCCGCATCTTCTTTTTTGCCTAAGGTTTCGGCTAATCTTGCAATGCACCAGTCATCATAGGCCAATTCCATGGTGTTGGGAACGGATTCGGTGGTGCGGTCGGCGGGCGCGTAACCCAAACGAATATAATCTGAAAGTCCGGCACGGCCTGCGGAGGCGGGAATATTGGCCGGCGGAGATTCCAACGCTTTGCGACGCATGGCGGTGTATAACCCTTCAATGTCCCAATCGCGGTAACCTTTGAAATAGGCGTCTACAATGACGGGAATCAGGTGGTCGCCAACCATGCTGGGACGGTACGTATTGCGGAAATGTTGCGCGGGCAGCCAACCGAATTCGGTGGTTTTGGCAGCAATGGATTTCACAAAATCGTTGACGTGGTCAGGAGCTACTAAGGTCAATAGTGGGTGCTGCGTACGGTAGGTATCCCAACACGAAAACGAGGGGTAAAAGTCGTAGTTTTGAGCATTATGTACTTTTTTGTCCATGCCCATGTATTGCCCGTCCACGTCCTGCCCGATGTATTGGGCCAATAAACTGCGGTAAAAGGCGGTGTAGAAAACCTGTTTCTGAGCTTCGTCGTTGCCTTTTACGGCAATGCGCTTGAGCTCTTCATTCCACGTTTGACGGGCGTCATTTTTTACTTTGTCAAAATCCCAATGCGCCACTTCGGCCTGTAAGTTTTTCTTGGCACCTTCTACACTGACGTGCGAAATCGCCACTTTGACCGTCACTTGGTCATCTTTTTTGGTTTTATACCCTACAAAAAAGCCCACGTTCAGGCCTTTTTCTTCGTTTTTGTACGGCCAATAGCCTTCTGATGATTCGGGCGTGATGTAGTCATTGTCCCACGTTCCATAGTATTCAAACGGGCGACTGAATTTTGCCACAAAATACACCATGGTGCCGTTGGCGTCTTTGTAGCCTTCAAGTGTAGAATCATTGGTCATTTTTACCAACGACTCGCCACTCGTGGCATTGCCGCCAATCTCGTGGCCGATGTCGAGCAAAATAGTGGATTTGCGCGATTCGGGGAAAGTATAACGGTGTACGCCTACGCGCTTGGTGGTGGTGAGTTCGGCTTTGATGTGGCTGTCTTTTAACAACACTGAATAATAACCCGGCGAAGCCGATTCGTCTTTTTTATCGTAACGAGAACGATACCCCGAATCAGGGTTGTCCTTGCTTCCTGCCGATGTCTGAATTTTATCACCAACGGTAGGCATCACCAAAATATCACCTCCCGTGGTCATGCCGACGCCACTGAAATGCGTGTGGCTGAATCCGATGATGGAGCTGTCGGGGTAGGTATATCCAGAAGCATAAGTCCATCCGTTGACGTCGTGGTCGGGGCTGAGCTGTACCATACCGTAGGGAAGCGTTGCGCCGGGGAAGGTATGGCCAAAGAAATCAGTGCCGATGAACGGGTCTACGTAATCAACGGGTTCTTTTGTGGAAGTTGAACAGGAACAAAGGAACAATGTTAACGTGCTGACTAATGAAAAGTAGGCAAGATGCCTGTTAATAGTCGTCACTCGGCAGAGCCGAGCGACTGCGTTTGCGACCTTGTTAATAGGGCCGAGTGGCTTGGTCATTCGTAATTCTATTTAAAAAATGATTCGTCATTCGAAAAATTCGTCATTCGATCATGCCGTTTCGGAAACTTCTTCCTCCTTAAAAAGCAGACTCACCAATTTTCGGTATTGTGAGAAATCTGGAATGATCAATTGTGCACCGGCTTTGACGAGGCGCGGACGTTTGTCAAAATTATGACCGTGACGCTGTACTTCGTTACTCGTGATTCCAATGGATATTCCGCCTGACCGACGCCCTTCACGGATTTCGTCGGGACCGTCACCGAATACGGCCAATTCGTTGCCGTTCAGGTTATTGTCGCGGATAATCCGCTCAATGATCATCTTTTTGGAAAACTTGGTGTACTCGCGTAAGGCACCGTAGATACCGCCGTCGAACAAGTCAGCGTAGCCGAGGACGGTGGCTTCGTGGCGAACGTCGTCTACGTCGGTACCGCTGGCGAGATACATCACCACGCCGCGTTCTTTGAGTTTGTGCAAAAAGGAAACCGCGCCCTTCATGGTGTAATCTTCCCAATCCAACTCGCCCGCCTGTAATTTGGACATGCGTTTGTTGACCAATTCCATCAGGGCATCGTTGTAAATTTGTTTGTATTGAAACTTATCCAAAATTTGGTCTTCGGGCACGTAGCCTGCTTCGCGCACCCTATTGACCAAACCTTCCATTTGATAAATGGTCTGGATTCCGGTAGTTTTGTGGATAAATTCCTGCGTTTCCCGCTGTACTTTTTTGAAGTTTTCGGCATCAATTGTATCATACGAATCGCCCAAAATCGCTTTCATCATCACGGGTTCCATGATTTCTTCCCAACCGTGGCGCAGGGTGCTGATGGTACCGTCGTGGTCAAACACGGCGTATTTGATGTGGCCGAGTTTTTCCAACACCGACGGGTCGCAAAGTTCCGTTTCGGAATCCAGTAAATAGATGGCCTGACGGGGATTTTCGGCCAAATCAGCTTGGTAAATATAGTTGGGGTCTTGGCTGATGGTTAGGATTTCTTCGCCGTTGGCAGTGCCCGTAATGAACAGCTTTTGTACGGTAACAGCTGCCGCAAAATTGGCGAATTGTGCCGCTTGGTTAGGGCTGATTCCCGCCGCCAAGCACAAGGTAATGGCACTGATGACCGTATCTCCCGCGCCGACGGTATCAAGTTGAGCAGTGAGTTGCAAGCCCAAGTGTTCGTGAAAACCCGTTGAATCAAAGGCGGTAATGCCTCGGGCGCCGCAGGTGACGAATACGGGTTTTTGCGATTGGCCAAACAAAGATTGACCATATTCCAACACGGTAGCGCGCGGCAACATCGTGCGCGGCTCTACCTGAATGCCGTTGAGGTGGGCAGCTTCCACGTCGTTTACTTTTCGATACACGTTGGAAAAACGGTCGTTGAAGTGACGGGAATCAACCAGAATAATTTTGTCGTTGTATTGTTCAAAAAGTGCGTTAGCTTTATCAATAAAACGGTCATTCGTAATGCTTCCGACGACTTGCTGATTGAAAATGACGGCATCGTGGGTTTCCAAAGCATCCGTTAAGCCGGCTAAAATTTGCTCGTCGATTTCTTCCGAACGTTTGTTGTAAACACCAAAATCAATGCGCGGCTCTTCTACGCCCTCGATGTATCGTTTGAGATACGCGTAAGTGTGAAAATGTTCTTTTTGAATGAATAAAGAGCTGGTTTCGGCTCCGAGTTTTTGCAATTGAGTCGTCAGCTCGCGTCCGTGAATATCGTCGCCCACTACGCCAATGACCTTGATTTGAGCGGGTTTTAGCGCCGAAAGATTGGCAACGACATTGGCTGCGCCACCGGGAGAATAATAATGTTTTTCGACGGATTCGGCTTGCAGGCCAGTCTCAATGGAAACTTCCGATTTGCGCGAATCCATGATCCAGTACGCATCCAGACAAAAATCGCCATACACCGCCACTTTGACGGTTTTTATTTTTTCAAGAATAGATTTGATTTGAAGGGTGTCCATAAAAATGAAATGGGAATAGCTACTAACTATCTAAGTAAATACTCCAATTGCACTACTCAAGGCTATTCTTTCATTTATTAAATATTTCGGACTGTTAATCTGCGGCTTTCAATTAGATAGCCCTAAAAGCAGTAACTTTTTGATTAAAAATGGATACCCGATGAGGCACAAGGCAAGGCCCCAACGAAAAAGCGTTTTGGGCAAGGTTCCCGCACCTTCGTTGGCTAAGATCACTTCTCTGATGGATTTGTAGAAATAATAACGAACTTCCACTTTCTGCCCGACATGGTAAGGTGTAGGCGTTTGATAATCGGTGGAATAGTGACGATGTGAGCCATTATAGGTGACAAAATCCACCACAGGGGCTTCTCCTTCGCCATCTTTTGAAGAAAACAAACTGCCGGGATTTTGGCGAATTTCAACTACCGTTCCTTCGGTCTTGACGCCTTTGGAAGTAACACGTTCGACAATCTTTGATTTATCGTAAGCAATGATCAGCAGATACGTGCCGATAAATGCCAAAAGCGGCATTAGTTGGAGAATGTAAGGGAGAGGGTTCATTTTTTTCATTGTTATTAAATAAAAACGATGATGTAAAATTGAACCCTGTCGGTAACCTGTGAAACTTTAATTAAACCAAGCGTTACAAAATAGAAATAACACGACAATAGAGACTGCTGAACCGTAACAAAACCTTTGTTACCACTCGCTCGTACCTGCCGCAAAAAGCAGCGTTGCTTTGGCTTTTTCGTACTTGGATTTCATGGATTCCAACTTCACTTTCAGTTCATTGAGTTTAGTTTCGCGGAGGTTAACTTGAAAGAGTTGGGTTTCTCCAATGCTGAATCGCTGTTCGTCGGCGCGTAAAACCTGCGTTTGGCGTTCGACGGCGAGTTGTTGATTGATAATTTGTTTTTCAAGGTTAATAACGTCGTTGTAAGCTGCCACTACATCGTTGTTGATTTCGCGACGGACTTGCTGAAGTTCCAGGTTGTTTTGCAGTTGTTTAATGCGAATCGTTTCTAATTTACCGCGCTCTTTACGAAACAGCAACGGCATGGAAAAATCGACGTTTAGTTTATAAAATGGAGGGAATGTACCTGTTTTAGGCATTTCCAAACCTGTAATGTAGCGGTGCATGTAATTCAAAGAGGAAATACCGACATCAAAACGAGGTTTTAACATCTCTTTGCCCAGCCGCTCATCTATTCGTAATTGTTGATTTTTGAAGTCCAGTTTTTGGATTTCAGGGTGACGTTGCCGCGCCATTTCGAGCAATTGGTTGAGCTTCGTCCCATCAATTCGTTCAGCGGGAGAGGCTTGAGGGAGTGCGTTTTCAGGAAGTTCAAGCGGATTGCCTTTTTCATCCCAAAGGTAGTTGGAAAGCAGTAAGCGGGCATTTTGGAGTTCTACCGTGGCCTGTTCAAATAATACGCGGCGGTCTAGCAAAGTGACTTGGGCATCGGCCGTATCTACGGCGGGTAAGTCTCCTTGGGTAACTCGCTTGATGACCAATTGAAACCGTTGCGCGGCAAAGTCCTGAAACTCTTTGATAAGCAGGTAATTGCGGTAAGCGAAATACCAACTCCAATACTCTTTGGCGGCCGAAAGGATCAATTTGTTGACCATTTTGACCCGTTCGGCTTCGGCAATGTTTTGGAAAATACGGGCATTTTGGAGCGTAGCCCGGCGTTCATCAATCACAAAGCGCTGTAAAACGGGGATGTTGACGCCCACGTAGCTAAGGCCGTCGATTGGCGTGCGGATGTCGGTGCCGAGTACATCCCCCACGTTACGTTCAAAGCCCGCTTTGATGTCCATTCCACCCCAATAAACGGGGATTTTAAGTTGGTTATCCCAGAAGTTGAAATAGGCTTTATTCTCAAAGTATTTACGGTCAAAATTTACGTCCAATTTGGGGTCAAATCCGCCCTTGGCCATTAACAATTCTGCTTTTGCCTGATTGGGAAGGGTATTGGCTTGCCGTAACACAGGGTGGTTTTTTACCACTAAATCATAAAAATCGTAGTAAGAAAATACCTTGGAAGTATCGGTTTGCGCCTGTGCTTGTTGGAAAAGCAAGAAAAAGAGGGAAAGCAAGTACAATGATTTGAGCAGGCCTGCCCCAAAACACACTCTACTGCTATTTTTTTTTAGAATATTCATCTATTTTTTTTCTTCTTTGGGTAGTATATCTTCCAGATAATCAGGCGGAAATCCGTTGAGCTGTCGCCAAATCTCCCACCAAATGGGTACGTCTTTGAGCATCACGAAGCCGTTGACACCCGAGCCGATTCGAAGCTGTTCGGGCCATATTTCATTTTCATTTCCCTCATGATTGGGCTTGATAAGTAATCGGTATTCACCGTTTTTGCTGTTGACGCGGTCAATGATAGCAACGGTTCCGCCAAAGGTTCCCACCGAAGTGCCCGGCCAACCGGAAAACTGCAAAGCAGGCCATCCGTCAAATTCCAACCGGACGTGGCGGCCGGGTGCAATGAGTGACAAATCCATGGCTTTTATGTACAATTCCACGGCCAATTCGGGCTGATTGGGTTGAAGCGTCACAATGGATTCGCCTTCTTTGATGGTTTCGCCAAGACCCGCTTTTAGGGTTTTGACGATGTAGCCATCCTGCGGGGCATGAACCACGTATTGGTCGCGGCGAATGCGAATATTCTCGTATTTGTTTCGGAGTTTGGACAACTCAGATTCACCTTCGGCCAGACTTGACAGAGCGGAACTGCGGTCAGAAAAACCTTTGGCAATCTCTTTTTGATAATCTGCTTCTACCGAACTTACCTCGATTCGGGCATTGATAAGCTCATTGCGCGAGATGCCCAACTTTTGATTTTGTGAAACCAGTTTGGCTTGGTCTTCCTGAAATTTTAACCGACGGGTTTCCAAATCAATCAGTGAGATGGTGCCGTCTTTGTACATGGATTCTCCTCGGTCAAGCCGCTCTTTAGCCACCTGAAAATTACGGTTGACGGCTATTAAATCAGCGCTGTCGCTGCGTACTTTCAGACGTGCCTGCAACAGCTTGTTTCGGGTTTTTTCCAAACTCAACTGCAAGCCTTGCCGCAGGGCCGTAATTTGATTGTCGGATGCCTTTATTTTGGCTTGGTAAGCGTTGATAGCGTCCTGTTTGGCCTGAATCTGTTCCTGCGTACGGACGAGAATCTGCGGGTCAAAGTAATCGTCTTTGATTTCGGAAATAATCAAAAGCGTATCGCCTTTTTTGACGAAATCGCCTTCGCGCACGAGCCATTTTTGAATTTGTCCGGCTACGGCATTCTGAATATTTTGGGGACGGTCTTGGGGCGTTAATGCCGTGACGTAGCCTTTGCCGTTGATGTTTTGTTGCCAGGGCAAAAACATAGCCAACACCATAACCACAACAATTCCGAGTATCCAGCGATACACAATTTTTGCCGTTTTGGGCGAATGGAGCGTGTTCAGAGAATTGACTTCGTTTTCTATGGCGGGTATATTGACCCGCTGATGGGATATATTGAGCATGGTCTTAGTTTTCGAGCAGAGATACTTGTTTCAAGACAGTTTTATAAGGGCCGTCGGCAATGATTTTTCCTTCTTCCATGACAATGACGCGGTCGCAGGCACCCATAAAAGCGGGGTCATTGGATAACACCACCAACGTCCATTGGTGAGAAGGGTCCGTTAATAAATCAATGATTCGCAAGCGTTCTTTGCGTTCAATTTCCCGTAAGGCGTCGGTGTAGAGCATCAATTTGGGCTGAATAAGCAGGCAGCGAGCCAAGGCAATTTTGGTCACAAAACTCAACGAAAAGTGGCGTCCTCCCGAAATAATAGGGGTGCTGAGTCCGTCGGAAAGTTTGGCGATCTCTTCGGTCAAATTCATGCGTTCCAATACAGATTGCACCTGCTCAATGGTAATGCCGCCGCGACCCATGGTGAGGTTTTCGAGGATAGTGCCGTCAAAAATTTCCTGATTGGGAAAATTCATGCCCGTATGGGCCCGTAAGGCGTTCATGTCCAAATCGCGCAAAGAAAAGCCGTTGTACATCACACTGCCTTGGTAATCAGACAGAACACCCGACAGTACTTTGAGAAGGGTATGTTTTCCGGAACCGTTATGTCCTGTCAAACAAATTCGTTCACCTGGCTGAATATCCAAACTGATTCCTTTGAGAGCCGATTTTGACGCTTCCGAATAAGAGTAGCTCACATCGCGCGTAGTAAGTTTCATGCCTTTGGCAAACTGCGCCGGCGAAAACCGAAAACCACCGTCTTTTTCGAGCGGAAGGTCGGAGACGTAGCCCAATTTGTCGACCGCCGTCAGCAAATCAAACACTACATCAATGCTCAAAAACAGTTTTTCGACCGCCCCCGTCAGTAATACAATCACGATTTCAGAAGCTACAAATTGACCCAATGAAATTTGACGGTTGATAAGCAAATACGTTCCCAATACCAACAAACCTCCGATGACGACCACTTTGAAAATCAGGGCATAGTAGTAAAAACCTTCCAAAATCCGGAAATGTTTGGTTCGGTAGGTAAGATAGTTGGTGACAAGTCGATCCATGCGGTGAATGGGTAAATTGGTACTCCCCGCCGATTTGAAGGAAAACAGCGTGCTTGCCATCCCTTCCAACCAAGCCACTACGCGGTATTTGTATTTTGATTCTTTGATGCTGGTTTCCATTCCTTTACGGCCGTTCAGGCGAACAATGGCGATAAAAATCAAAATCACCATAAAACTGAACGCAATAAAGAACGGGTGATAGAAAGAAAGCAACAGCAACCCGAAGATGATCTGTAAAAGGGCAGAAGAGAGGTCAATAAGGAACTTGGGAAGCGACTTTTGAACCGTCAAAACGTCGAAAAAACGGTTCATCAATTCGGTTGGATTGTCTTGGTTCAATCCTTCGTATTTTAAGCGAGGCACGCGGTAGGTAAATTCAAAAGCCGCCTTGGCAAAAATTCGCATTTGGAGGGTTTCGACCAACGAGATTTGAATGATTTGCATAATCCCGCTCCCGATGAGCCCTAAAATCACCAATCCCATCAGTACATACACCGAACTGAAGACTGAGCCGCTGGATACCAAACTAAAAATAGCCTGAACGCCCAAAGGAAGAATAAGACTGATGAGCCCCACCACGACGGCATAAAAATAAATATAACCAATGTCTTTGCGCTCGTTGCGCAGGAGTCGTAGCAGGCGCTGAATGGGAGACAAAACTTCCTGCTCCGCTTGGCGAAGTGAGCTATCGTCGCTCACTAAGGGCTGCATCGGAAAGGCTGTTATGTAGAGAACATGGCCGTTTTTGGTTGAATCAGCGTAGTTTTCAAATAAAAGCGGATTTTCAACGCCGGCCGTGGTTGGCTGAGAGGCGGTAGCAATAATGGGAGTCCATTTGATTGGTTTTCCCTGATAATTCTGCCCCACAATGACGGGCGTGAGTCCTGAAGTGTGCTTCTCAAAATAAATAATGGGGTAGGTTGAGGCAGTCACAAAATCAACAAACTGAGCATAAGGCAGGTCGTTGACAATCAGGGTCAGGTCATGCAACCGCGCATTTTGGCTTAAATCTTCAATGAATTTATGAATTTCTTCGGCCGTATAGATGGCGGTTTGTTCGATAAAATCATGTTTATTTTTATTTCCAGTAAGAGGCTGCCCGGTGGCAGCAGCCAATTGTTCTATAATCTGTCGGATGTATTGAGAATTCATTGCTTTATTACTTAACTATTCAATCTTACTATAGAAAATGATTTGGTTTGTATATTTGTTTCAGCTTCATTCGATTCTAATTGAATTCTAATATGCCGAGAGAAGCCCAAAATCGCTTAAATACAATACCTGTTCGTACATCAGTTTGTGCTGCTTTGGGAACTGTGTCCTTCCGTTCCGAGTTCTTAATGCACTGTTTACGTTTTTCGTAACTATGAAAAACAAGATTTTAATCCTGTTCTTTATGCTGCTATTCCTGGGGAAAGTCACCGGGGCTATTTCCTTCATCGCAGACAGGAATGAAATAGGCGTTTGTGATTCGCAGGAAGAAGATTCATCAGAAGATGGAAATGAAGGCGGCGATGTAGAAGACGAGGGAAATTCAGATGACTTGTATCATCAGAAAGAAATCCACTTCCGACTTGCCAGTTTCATTGCAAGAGAAAAAATTAAGGTTGTCGATTTTTTCATTCCTTCTCATCTTTCCTTAGAGATTACGTCTCCTCCTCCGGAAGCCTAACTTCCTAATTGTTAAAGTTAACCTTTTTTTAGGCATTTACACCAAATGCTCAAGACAGCATCGTATTGACGCTCATTCACTAAGCTTATTTTATTCTGTAATATACCAGATAAATTACGCTCTAAAACGATTGCGTTTTGGGTTAGAATCTTATTTCGTTTAATTCAAAAATCATGCTAAAATCAACATTGAAAAATGATATTCCTGCCGGTATAGTGGTATTTTTAGTGGCTCTTCCATTGTGTCTCGGAGTGGCTTTAGCGTCAGGAGCACCTCTGTTTTCGGGCGTTATTTCGGGGATTGTAGGGGGCATTGTGGTTGGTTTATTGAGTAAGTCACAAACCAGCGTCAGTGGTCCGGCTGCGGGTTTGGCGGCAGTAGTTTTAGCTTCCATTACTCAATTGGGCTCCTTTGACGTTTTTCTCACGGCGGTATTGTTGGCTGGAGCTTTGCAGTTGGGTTTCGGGCTCTTAAAAGGCGGATTTATTGCAAGTTATGTTCCCTCCAATGTAATCAAAGGGCTATTGGCATCAATTGGTATTTTGTTGATTCTCAAGCAGATTCCTCACGCTATTGGCTATGATAAGGATGCCGAAGGAGAGTTTGCCTTTTTTCAGCCCGATGGAGAAAATACGTTTTCAGAACTCTACCAAATGCTGGATTTTATCAATTTGGGAGCCGTCGTTATCAGTATTGTATCCCTCTTTATTTTAATAGGTTGGGACAAAACACCTCTCAAGAAGTTTAAATTTTTCCCTTCTTCGCTGTTTGTGGTGCTCTTGGGAGTAGCACTCAATGAGTTGTTTTGCGTCTATGTTCCTGTTTTGTGCATTGAACAGTCGCACTTGGTCAATCTTCCCCGCATTGATACCAACGATTTGGCATCTTATCTCCATTTTCCCAAGTTAAGTCATCTTAGCGATTATCGGGTGTATACTACCGCAGTGACCATTGCCATTGTAGCTACCTTAGAAACTTTATTAAATATTGAAGCCGTTGATAAAATTGACCCACATAAAAGAGAATCTCCCCCTGACAGTGAATTGGTCGCTCAGGGAATTGGGAATATGATTGCGGGCGTATTGGGAGGAATTCCAATTACCTCCGTGATTGTCCGAAGTTCAGTTAATATCAATGCGGGAAATAAAACGAAACTGTCAGCCATTTTTCACGGAATTTTCATGTTGATAAGTGTGCTGATACTGAGTCCGGTACTCAATAAAATTCCTTTGGCTTCTTTGGCCGCTATTCTGCTGATGACCGGTTATAAGTTGGCTAAAATCTCTTTGTTCAAAACCATGTTCCAAAAAGGTTGGCCGCAGTTCATTCCTTTTATAGCGACTATTTTGGCAATTGTGTTTACTGATTTGCTGATTGGGGTGTTGATTGGATTGGCAATCAGTATTTTTTACCTGTTGCGCAGCAATTACGAGAATCCCTTTACCCAAACTACGGAGCGCACATCGGCGGGGAAAGTGATAAAATTTGAATTGTCGGAAGAAGTATCCTTTCTGAATAAAGCGGCAATAAAAAGTACGCTTTGGAGGTTGCCCAAGTATTCAAAAGTGGTGATTGATGCCACGTATTCCAAATACATTGACCCTGACGTGCTGGAAATGTTGGATGATTATCAAACTACTTTTGCTCCCGAAAATGATATCACACTTAGTATTAGAGGATTGCCGTTGAAAAATTGAACAGCTGTCGGAATCACAAAAACTCAAAGGCTGCTGACTAAAATCGGTAGCCTTTGAGTTTTATGAAAATTTTGGTTCGTACCTTTGCTTTTGGTGCCATCTTTCATTTTATTTCAAAGTATGTTATCAAAAAAACAAGGGATTGGGGTTTGTTTCGCTTTGCTGTGTGCCATCCAGGCCTGCACACCTCCCTGCGAAGAATGCGCCAACCAACGGACGGGGACGGAATTTTTTCCAATAGAAGTGGGGCGTTTTGTGGAATATGAGGTCAGCGAAGAAGAAGTAACGTTGGGGCGTCCAGCTACTTTGCGTCAGTATCAGTGGAGAGAAGTAATAGCGGAGCGTTATACGGATCCCACGGGGCAAATTGCGTATCGAATAGCCCGGTTTCGACGCAATCTCGACGGTCAGCGTTGGGAACCCGATTCAACGATAACGCTTCGCCTAAAGATAGACCACGCAGTTCGCAACGAAAATGGTCGTGATTTCGTAAAGATGTTGTTTCCGGCTGTGGAAAAGGTTTCCTGGAATGGTAATATTTACAACAATTTGGGAGAAGATAGTTATGAATTAAAAAGCGTAAATAAGTCTCTAAAGGTAGGAGGAACTACTTTTGACCGTACGGCCACGGTGGTCCAACAAAATGATTCGACCCTCGTTAATCAGGATAAACGCATAGAAATCTATGCTGCTGACGTGGGACTTATTTATCGAGAGCGAATCAATGTTCAGTTTTGTTCTTCCACAGCTGCGTGTGTCGGCAAAGCGCAGGTTGACTTTGGAACGCGTCAGTATATTCGTTATAAAAATGCAGGGAAAGAGTAAGTTATAGTCTACAGTCCACAGTAGTTAGATAATTTGCAGCTTTCTTTGCCTGAGTTCGAATTTATAGTTTATAATCGACAGTTTTAAAAACAGATATTTTGTCATGCTGAAAGCATCTACTTTTGCGTATTCCTCACTTCTAAAGGTAACTTCATTTGCAAAAAAGTGGGTTTTGTTCTTGCTACTTGGTTCTTGTTGCCTGCCCGTTGTTTCCGAGGCACAAAATGCCAAGTATTTGGTGTTGTTGAAAGATAAAACGGGTACGCCTTTTACAACTGATAAACCCGAAGCTTTTTTGAGCAAACGCTCTATTGAGCGCCGTTCACGTCAGGGAATTAAAGTGGTATCGCGCGATTTGCCCGTTAACCCAACGTATGTCACCCAAATCCGTCAAACGGGGGTGAAAGTTTGGTACACTTCGCGTTGGCTCAATGCGGTATTGGTGGAAGGAACTGCGGCTCAGTTGACTGTCATTCGCAATTTGGCTTTTGTCAGCGGAGTAGAATTCAATCGCGCTTTGGCCAATGCGCGTTTGTCGGCCGAAAACCAAAGTCAGGTAACGAATCGAAAATTTGGAGAAGAAACTTTCAGTTATGGGCCTTCTCAAAATCAAATTGTGATGCTGGGCGCAGATAAAATGCACGACCAAGGCTACAACGGCAAGGGAATACTGATAGGGATCTTTGACGGAGGATTTGCCAAGTCGAACGTAAATCCCGCGCTAAAAACCATTTTTGCCGAAAATCGTGTCGTGAGCACCTATGATTTTGTCAAAAAGGAAACGAGTGTCTACGAAGACGATTCGCACGGCAACAACGTGTTCAGCATCATGGCGAGTTTTCAGGAAGGAGCTTTGATTGGACCTGGTTACGGCGCTTCTTTTACGTTGTTACGTACCGAAGATGCCGCTACCGAAACCCGTTTGGAAGAAGCCAATTGGCTTCTTGCCGCCGAATATGCCGATAGCCTGGGCGTGGATGTCATCAATACGTCCTTGGGTTACAGCGAGTTTGACAATCCTGCGGACAGCTATACCTACGCGGACATGAACGGAAAAACGACGCTTATTACCCGTGCCGCCGATTGGTTGGCTGGTGTCGGAGTGGTTGTAGTAGTTTCTGCTGGTAACGAAGGAAGTAGTTCGTGGAAATACATTTCTGCCCCTGCCGACGGCGATTCCGTACTGGCGATTGCTGCCGTAAATAGTGCAAAAATAGCTACTTCCTTTAGTTCGTACGGTCCTTCGTCCGACGGCCGTGTCAAGCCCGATGTGGCTGCTCAAGGGCAGGGTACGGTGTATTCCGATTTGAACGGAACTATTAGAGCCGGTAACGGAACTTCGTATTCGGCGCCTTTGATAGCGGGATTGGTGGCTGCTTTTTGGCAATCGCAACCGCACCTGACTGCGATGCAGGTCATTGATTGTATTCGCCGCGCGGGCGACCGTTTCAGTGCACCAACGCCCCAGTACGGCTACGGAATTCCAACTTTTGCAAGTGCCACGCAGGTAGCTAAAGACCGATACCCCACTTTGGCAGTAACGGATTGGACAAAATTGAATGAAGCCTTTGTGTATCCCAATCCCCTTGGTGTTAACTCTTCTTTACAAATTCATTGGGGTGGAGTTTTTGCGGGCAAAAACGTAACTGTTACCTTGATAGATGCCACGGGAAAGGTTTTGAATCAACAATCCATCCTCGCCACCGAACCTACAGGCAAAGTAACTTTACCCCAGAATATGTCCAACGGCAGCTATTTTCTGAAAATGAATGACAGCCAACACGAAAGAGTGTTGAAAGTGATTAAATGACTTGAATTTAATTTGTAGAAATTAAAATAGGCATAACAGATTGATTAACAATTTGCTATGCCCGACAATTGGAGCCAAAGCTCTAAGTTTGTAGTGACCAAACAACAAATAGACTTACCTCAATTTAGACACAATGATAAAAAAAGTATCAACACGAGTTAAACAAACTGGTCAAGAAATATTTCAAAGGACAATTCAGTAGTAGCACCTCATTGACAAGAGCCTTTATGTCGCTTGATTTTCCTGAAGAAGTGTCACAGAGTAGAAAGTTAGAAAAATTACTACAAGTATTGTTTTTAGGACAACTCATAGGATTACTATGATGAACCCCAAAAATCGGACAGGTACTTAAATTGTAAAAACCTGTTTAAATTGGGGACATTATGGACAAGAGAAACAAACGTAAATTTACGGCTGCCTTCAAGGTAAAGGTAGCGTTAGAAGCTCTGAAAGGTCAATCAACGATAGCCGAATTATCTAAAAAGCATGAACTACATCCGAATCAAATTTTGGATTGGAAAAAGACACTCATAGAGGGGTCAGAAGACTTGTTTTCAACAAAAGGGAAAGAAAAAAAGGCGATACAGGAAGATAGCAGTGTGCTCTATGAGCAGATAGGACGGCTTCAAATGGAAACGGTCCGCCGCGCGGTAAGTTTTCTAAAAAAAAAGTTGGGGATTTAGCCCTATCAGAACGTAAAAAGCTGGTTGAATATAAGCATCCCTTAAGCCTTGTTCGCCAATGCGAGTTGCTGAATTTGCAACGCTCTATTTTGTATTATGAACCCGTTGAAGTATGTTCACAGGATTTATTATTGATGTCATTGATGGACAAGCAATACTTAAAGACTCCCTTTTATGGTTATCGTAAAATGACCATGTACTTGCAAAAAGAGGGCTATAAAGTAAATCATAAGCGAGTAAGAAGGCTAATGAGGCTGATGGGTATAGAACGGGGCCGCCCGTGCGGCTATTTATGCTCGCCCTAACACCTCAAAACCTAATAAGGAACATAAAATATACCCGTATTTGCTCAAAAACATAAGCATCACCAAGGCAAATCAAGTATGGGCAACTGATATTAGTTATGTAGCGATGGCTAAGGGATTTATGTATTTGATGGCTGTTCTTGACTTATATAGTCGCTATGTTTTAGCTTGGGATGTTTCTAATTCAATGGAGGCCGAGTGGTGCGTCAAGACACTCAAAATAGCTATTGAAAAACATGGTAGCCCCGAAATTTTTAACACTGACCGCACGGGCGGCCCCGCAAGGTAGTCAATTTACGTCAGATATATTCCTCAATACTTTGCTTGAAAAGGGGATTCAACCTTCAATGGACGGCAAGGGTAGAGCCATTGATAACATTTTTCGGGGCCGCCCGTGCGGTGGAACGACTTTGGCGTACCGTAAAGTATGAACATATTTACCTGTGGTCTTACTCTAATGGCTGGGAATTAGAGGCTGGTTTAAAAAAATATTTTAACTTTTACAACTATGAAAGACCCCATCAAAGTCTTAATTACAAGACACCAAGTGAGCTTTATCTAATCACCGAAAGTAACAAAAAAATGGCGAATTTTACCTTTAACAACATATAACTAACACTTTCGTTTTGACTATTTGCTGTACGACAATTGGGGTTCACTATATCCATCTAAGCTGTGACAACGGTTACCGTGAGATTTGTCTTAGCCAGTCTTGTGAAGATAATCATTTGAGCTACATCAGTGTTCCTAAAAAAAGTCATTTGATTGAATTTTCAGGTCAAAAGACA
>Ga0247844_1000481_pt1 | contig 85616 bp, 74 predicted proteins | sample LaCtaG_FD_192421 | JGI IMG/M metagenome (GOLD analysis project Ga0247844, IMG submission 192421) | Freshwater microbial communities from meromictic Lake La Cruz, Castile-La Mancha, Spain - LaCruzMarch201714.5m_1 | ecosystem: Environmental > Aquatic > Freshwater > Lake | place: Spain: Castile-La... | reverse complement strand
CGAAACAGGCATCTATCTTACAGGCGGCGGTGCCCTGCTGCGTGGGCTTGACAAACGCCTCCACCTGAAAACCAAACTTAAAGTGCATGTTGCCGAAGACCCATTGCGCGCCGTAGCCCGCGGAACAGGTATCGCATTGAAAAATTTTGACAAGTTTACGTTCCTCATCAAGTAAGAGGCGCTATGCGGAATCTTTTTTTATTTCTTAGGGAGCACTATTTCTATTTTCTATTCCTGCTTCTGGAGACATTCTCACTGATTTTGTTTTTTAACTATAATGAATTCCAGGGGAGCGCGCTGTATTCAGTTTCAAATTCTGTTTCTGGCTCCGTGAATAATTTATCCAGCAGTGTCACTGAATACTTTTCCCTTCGTAAAACAAACAGAGTTCTGATTGAAGAGATGGCAAAATTGCACTCACGGATACCGGAAGCATTTTATGCGACCGACCTCAATGTGTTTTATAAAAAAGACAGTGTTGTTAAGTTGGAATATAAGTATATCAGCGCCAAAGTAATCAGCAACTCTACCAACAAGCGAAATAACTTCCTGATGATCAATAAGGGATCGCTTCACGGAATTGAAAACCATATGGGTGTCATTATCGGTAATAAAATTGTTGGACAGGTGGTGAATGTTTCTCCTCATTTTAGTTGGGCCATGTCGATGTTGAATAAAGACAGCAAGATTTCCGGAAAGTTTAAAAAAAACAACCAGCTTGTTAATGTTGAATGGGACGGAGGCAGTTACAGAACTGGTCAGGTAAAGGAAATCCCAAAGCATGTTCAAATTGTCAAAGGAGATACCATTATAACCAGTGGCAATTCTGACATTTTTCCAGAAGGTTTACTGATAGGTATGATAAGCGATTTTACCAAAGTACAGGATGAAAATTTCAACAATGGAGAGATTCACTTTTCCACCGATTTTAATAGCCTTGGATACATCGAAGTAGTTGTGGACATGATGCGGAAAGAAAAAGAGCAACTGAGAGACTCCTATAAATCACAATCAAAAAATAAGGAATAATATTATCAATATTGACATCAAGGACTTTTTTCTTTAACATTTTACGTTTTGTCTTCCTGATTATTTTTCAGGTTTTGATCCTTAACCATATTAATCTTGGGGGGTATATAAACCCCTATTTCTATATTTATTTCATTCTTTTACTGCCATTTTCCACACCCCGCTGGATGCTATTGTTACTCTCTTTTGTTCTGGGAATCAGCATCGACATTTTTACAAATACCATTGGGTTAAATGCTTCTGCATGTTTAGCAATGGCATTTGCCCGTCCGTTTATTATTACCGCAATCTCCTCCGGAAACGAATCCCTCATTGGCGATACACCTTCACTGAGAACCCAGGGAATAAAATGGTTTCTTTATTATTCGATTATACTCATTCTTATTCACCATACCGCACTCTTTTATCTTGAAGTGTTTCGTTTCAGTGAATTTTTCGCAACTTTTGCCCGTGTCTTGCTAAGCGGCGTTTTTACACTGATGTTGGTGCTGATAAGCGAATATATTCTGAACACAAGCTCAAAATAAAAACCCGCTTCAAAAAGAAACGGGTTTGGGAGGTTTCGAGCGGAGTCGAACCGCTGTGGACGGTTTTGCAGACCGCTGCCTAGCCACTCGGCCACGAAACCATAAAATGAGGGTGCAAAATTACAAAAAGTTTTGAGATTATCACCAAATCATTTCCTCCAAAGGGTCTTATAGCTTACCTGGTGCATCTTGCCGCCTAACGGTGGATTTATTTTAGCTAACTTTAACTCAATGGCAGAAACCGCCGGAAACTCATTTTGGACTGCTGCGACGATGCGCTTAGCCAGGTGTTCCAGCAGATGGGATTTTTGTTCCATCTGCTTTTTTACACATAGGTAAAGTCCTGAATAATCAACAGTATCTTTCAGGTAATCGGAATTTTCAGCCAAGGTTGTGTCGACATCAATGTACAAATCAACAATGAATTTTGTTCCAATGATCTGTTCCTCCTTGAAACATCCGTGAAATGCAAAGAATTCCATTCCTTCAAGTAAAATCGTGCCCATAATATTTCATTTTTTAAACGGTGAAATTATCAAATTCCCGGGAATCGGACCCTCTGTTTTTAAATTGTAGTAAGTTTGCAGTCGGGTTGGGGAGATATTTTATCAAACCAATACCTATTCTTACGACATTTTGAAACGTTTATATTGCTTTTATGGAAGAACCCAGAAAAAAGGAAGAGGAAAAGATTATACGATCGCTCAATTTTATTGAAGAAATCATTGAAAATGATATTCGTAATGGGGTAAATGACAGCAGGGTTCATACCCGGTTCCCACCAGAACCCAATGGCTACCTGCATATCGGCCACGCCAAATCCATATGTCTGAATTTTGGCCTGAGTAAAAAATACAACGGAAAAACGAATCTCCGGTTTGATGATACCAATCCGGTGAAAGAAGAGGTTGAATATGTCGATTCAATAATGGAAGATGTAAAATGGCTTGGTTTCGATTGGGAGGACCGGTTGTTTTATGCTTCCGATTATTTTGAACAACTATATGGATACGCTGTAATCCTGATCAGGAAAGGCAAAGCATTTGTATGCGATATGACAGCCGAAGAGATTTCCGAAACAAGGGGTACCCCTACCCGCCCCGGTAAGGAGAGCCCTTTTCGGCACCGTTCGGTAGAAGAAAACATCGATCTTTTTGCACGCATGCGTGCCGGTGAATTCCCCGACGGCTCAAGGGTATTGCGTGCAAAAATTGATTTGACCTCCCCGAATATGCATATGCGCGATCCTGTCCTGTACAGGATCCTGCATACCCACCATCATCGTACAGGCAACCAGTGGTGTATTTACCCGATGTATGATTTTGCCCATGGCCAGTCCGATTCAATTGAGCGCATCACCCATTCCATATGTACCCTTGAATTTGAAGTGCACAGGCCGCTGTATGATTGGTTTATCCACGAAATAGGCATTTATGCTCCCAGACAAATCGAATTTGCACGGTTAAACATGACCTATACCGTAATGAGCAAACGTAAATTGCTGGAACTGGTCCGTGATGGCAATGTAACCGGATGGGACGATCCCCGTATGCCAACCATTTGCGGATTGCGACGTCGTGGATATACGCCCGAATCTATACGGAATTTCGCAGAAACAATCGGTGTTGCCAAGCGCGACAATATCATCGACGTCAGCCTGCTCGAATTCTGCATCCGGGAAGATCTCAACAAGCGCGCTAACCGTTTGATGGCTGTGCTTGATCCGGTGAAAATAGTGATTGACAACTATCCTGAAGAGCTGGTGGAGGAAATGGAGGCGGTAAACAATCCTGAAGATGAGACAAAGGGAAAACGTAAACTTCCTTTTACTAAGACAATCTTCATCGAAAGGGACGATTTTATGGAAGATCCCCCAAATAAGTTTTTTCGCCTCGCTCCGGGCCGTGAGGTCCGACTGAAGGCTGCTTACATCATCAAGTGCGAACATGTCGTGAAAGACCCAAAAACGGGCGAGATTGAAGAAATTCATTGCACATACGACCCGTTGACAAAAAGTGGCATGCCTGAGAGCAACAGGAAGGTAAAGGGAACATTGCATTGGGTTTCTGAAAAATATGCAATAAAGACCGAAGTCAGGCTATATGATCGTTTATTTGTCATGGAAAATCCTGATGAGGCTGAAGAGGGAAAAACATATCTGGATTATCTGAATCCCGATTCCCTGAAAATCGTTACGGCCATGATAGAACCAGCTGTTAAAAATGCACAGATTCTGGAAAAATACCAGTTTGAACGTATCGGCTACTTTTCAGTGGACCATGATTCAACCGCACAAAACCTGGTATTCAACAGGGTAGTATCATTAAAGGATTCATGGTCCAAAGTGGAAAAGGTAAAATAAAACTTGACAATTTTGCGAAAAAAGTATTAATTTTGCGCTCAGATTGTCCGATGGTGTAACTGGCAACACAAATGATTCTGGATCATTAGAGTCTAGGTTCGACCCCTAGTCGGACAACAAAAAAGCCCTGTAAATCAACAACTTACAGGGCTTTTTGTTTGACCGTGGAGCCTCTTGGAAATGGCTATTTTTTCGAAGTCACGATAGGCTTCAAAAGACCGTATTTCTGCCAATCGGCAAATATTTGCTGAGCAATCTGAACTGAAACCTGATCAACGTACTCGGGGTCAGTGATGGTAATTTCAGCAGTCCAAACTGCATCTTTTGATCCCCAACAATAAAGGCTTGCCGTAAGGTTAAGAACAGAGGTGGTTGTCCAGTATCCTCCCGTTGAAACGGTGCCACCATAATATCCACCATAGTATCCGCCGCCCCAATATCCGCCGCCCCAATATCCGCCATAGCCACCGGTATAGTATGTTGTTGGCGGAATATAATTCTCAGTCTTATCGGTGCCTTTATAAATAAAAACCAAAATACCATCAGCGCTCAGGCTGTCGCATTTTTTCTTGATGTCGTCAATGGAATATTTGATATTCGGATTCAGAAAGTCCAGGGAGCCAATGGTTTTGAGACCCTGCTGTTCGAAATAGGCATCCATTGATTGTTCAAAGGGTTTCATATATTCCAGTTTTTCAAACATTGGCATAAGAACCACCTTCGAAACCTGTGATTTGGAATCCGGATTTTTCCAGCTTGTCAGTGTTACCGGGGCAGTACATGAATTAAGCATGATCACGGCCATAACTGACAACAATCCAATAATTTTTTTTCCTGTTTTCATCTGTTCGCTGTTTTAATGTTAAATTTTGGTAAATATACAAATAAATAGATCAATTTTTGTATGCCGCAAAGGAACCGCGGTTGAGTGCATTGATAATATTCAACGCACCACGGACCCCGGCGCCCTAAAAGCCCGGGTTAGTCTATTTTGTCAATTTTTCCACGCCAATTCTGATCCTTTCAAGAAACTCTTTTTTCCCTATAACCTCGGCCAGGTCCATCATACCGGGTCCCTGGTTTGAACCAACCATCAGCAGGCGCAGCGGGTTCATTAACTGGCCCATCTTTACGCCTGAATTAGCAATGAAATGCAAGACCATCTCATGAAGCGTTTCTTTATTAAAATCCACCAACTGCGCTGTCTCCTTTGCAAAGCCCTGAATTAACTCCGTAGTCACAGGTTGCCAGATTTTTTGATATACCTGGGCATCATAATCCCGGGGTCTTATGAAGAAAAACCAGGCCGCATTCCACAAATCAGGGACAAGAAATACCCGATCCTTCACAAGTCGGATGACTTTTTCAACATATTCACCCGGGGGAGCTACACCGCTATGTTCCAGAAAGGGCTTCAGCATCTGATAAAGCTCCTCATCTGATTTCCTCTGTAAGTATTGGTGATTAAACCATTTTGCCTTCTCTGGATCAAATTTTGAACCGTGCTTCCCAACCCGCTCCAGTGAAAATTGTTGAATCAACTCTTCCATCGAAAAAAGCTCCTGTTCGGTTCCGGGATTCCAGCCGAGATGTACCAGGATGTTGACCACCGCGTTGGATAAATAACCCGATTCACGATAACCAGAATACAATTCTCCGGTAGTCGGATCTTTCCATTCTGTAGGAAAAACAGGAAACCCCAACCTGTCACCATCTCGTTTGCTTAATTTACCATTTCCATCCGGCTTTAAAATCAGCGGCAAATGGGCAAATTGAGGCATGATATCTTCCCATCCGAAAAAACGGTAAAGCAGTACATGCAATGGAGCTGAAGGAAGCCACTCTTCACCCCGGATTACATGGGTGATTTTCATAAGGTAATCATCTACGACATTGGCAAGGTGATATGTAGGCAGTCCATCGGATTTGAAAAGCACCTTATCATCAAGATTTGCCGTGTTCACGGTCACATCTCCCCTTATCAAATCATGCACTACAACCTGTTGGTTCTCCGGAATTTTTATCCTGATCACATAGGGAGTTCCGGCTTTAAGCATTGCATTGACCTCAGAGTCAGAGACCGTCAGGGAATTTCTTAACGATTTCCGTGTTTTTTGATCATATTGGAAAACCTTATTTCCATCAGCTTTAAAACTGGCACGCATTACTTCCAGTTCAGCCTCTGTATCAAAAGCATAATATGCATGACCATTGACAATTAACCGCTGGATATGTTCTTTGTAAATTTCAGATCGCTCCGATTGCCTGTAGGGTGCATGCGGACCACCACGTTCAGGACTTTCATCAAATTTGAGACCGCACCATGCAAGCGATTCAATAATATATTGTTCCGCGCCAGGGACAAACCGATTCTGGTCGGTATCTTCAATCCTGAGTATCAAAGTACCTCCATGCTTACGCGCAAAGAGAAAGTTGTATAAAGCAGTTCTTACGCCGCCAATGTGTAGGGGACCGGTTGGACTTGGTGCAAATCGTACGCGAACGGGATTTGGTATCATTTGTTGGTTCTTTTGGTAATACAAAAATAGGCTATTCTGCCTATTTAGGGACCCCGATGCCCTTGAATATTTGTATTTTTGCCAAGGAATTATTCTGGCTTTAATGGCAACTGCCAAACTGAGGTACATGAAGAATAAATTCACAACGACTGATGCAACGAATGTCAAAAGAACACATACTGTTAAAAAAACTCGATGAGTTCATCCGGAAATATTACAGAAACCGGCTGATGAGAGGTGTATTGTGGGCCGTTACATTACTTGCAGCGTACTATCTGATCTTAATCATCTGTGAATATTTTTTTCATTTCAATCAAGTCATCAGAACTGTTCTGTTTTTTGCTTTTCTTTCCACGGCTGTATTTCTTTTCTTCCGGCTAATCTTCATACCGATCCTGCAGTTAATAAAAATCGGAAAGATCATTTCACATGTGAAGGCCGCTGAAATTATTGGAAATCATTTTCCTGAAATTCAGGATAAACTGCTGAATACACTTCAGCTCATGAGAAAGAGTGAACACGGAAACGATCAATCCGAGTTACTTACTGCAAGTATTGCACAAAAAACCGAGGCGTTGAAGATATTTCCGTTTACCAAAGTGATCGATTTTACCAAAAACTTACGATATATTCGTTATGCAGTGATCCCGGTTTTTATCATTGTAGTTTTGGCTTTGCTTTCACCTGAAATCATTTCAGAACCAACCAATAGGATTGTAAGGTTTTATCAGCCTTTTATCCCTCCTTTATCTTTTAGACTAGAGGTGTTAAATAAAACACTCAGGGCTGTTCAGCAGGATGATTTTGAGCTCAATGTGGTGGCAACAGGAGACGAAATCCCTTCCGAAGTGTTTATCAAAACCAAAACAGTTACCTATAAACTGACAAAAAAGAGGGGATTTGTTTTTTCCTGTCTTTTTAAATCAGTGCAGGAAAATATCCCTTTCGTGATTACTGCAGGCGATTTTATCTCTCAAAAGTATGAGATCGTGGTTCTTCCCAAGCCCATTTTGCTGAGTTTTGATGTGGAAGTAACGTTTCCTTCTTATTTAAACAAATCATCAGAAAAAATTGAAAATGTAGGTGACATTACGATTCCTGAGGGCAGTGAAGTCAAATGGAACTTTTATACAAAGGATGTCAGTCAGATTAAACTACGTGTTGGAAATATAATGAACAACCTTAATCGCGACCAGAAAAACACATTTACCCACACAGAGACTAAACTTACGACAACCTCATATTCTATCAGGCCGTTGAATGATACGAACCAATCAGCAGACTCGTTGGTTTACAGTGTTTTTGTCGTTAACGATGGATACCCGACCATTGTTGTTTCGGAAACCCTGGATTCCACATTGAATACATCCGTGTTTTGTAAAGGGAGCATCAAGGATGATTATGGATTTTCAAAATTGACATTTAATTACGATGTGATTAACCATGATGATTCAATTTTGGGGAATCTTTTTTCTGAAAACATACTGATAGACAGGAATATAGACAATCAGGTTTTTTATCATTCAATTGATCTTCAAAAACTGATGCCGGAGTCAGGTATGACACTCCGTTATTTTTTTGAAATCTGTGACAACGATGGGGTACATGGTCCGAAGTGTACCAAATCTGAATTAAGGAAGATTTTAACCCCTTCAATCGAAGAAATTGTAGAGCGTACGGACCAGAATGCTGAGTCGATGAAGGATAAAATTGAACAAAGCCTTAAAGAATCAAACTCCATTCAGAAAACGTTGGACGGATTGAATAAAAAGATGGTTGATCAAAATAATATTTCCTGGCAGGAAAAAAGGAAGATGGAGGAGCTCATAAGGGCCAATTTTGAAATCGGGGAAAAGGTAAGGGACGCCATCGCCAAGAACAAGGAAAATATGGCAAATGAAGAAAAATATTTAGAAACCAGCAAACGCATAACTGATAAGCAGAATCAGCTGAATGAACTCATGGAGCTGTTGCTTACAGACGAAATGAAACAAATGATAGAGGAGATGCAGAATCTGATCAAACAGGTTGATAAGGCGAAACTCAGTAATTTGCTGGATAAGATGAAAGTTTCTAATAAGGAACTGGAGATTCAGCTGGACAGACACCTGGAATTAATGAAGAAGATTGAATTCGAGAGAAAGATAGAAAATCTTAGCAATGAGCTTAGAAAAATCGCTGATAAGCAGGATATTCTGGCCAAAAATACCGAGGAACAAAAGCAAATCAGTGAGAAATTACTTGACGCGCAGAATAATATTAACAAAAATACAGACTCAGTTTCAAAGCAAATACATGATCTTAAAGAAGAAGGAAAGAAATTTGAAACACCTGTTGATATTGGAGTAACTGAAGAAAAGCAAGACAGCCTGCAAAGGATTCTGGGAGATAGTAAAAAGAAACTGGAGGAAAAGAGAAACAGGGAGGCTTCAAAATCTCAACGGGAAGCCGCCAGGCAGATGAGAGATCTCGCCAGACAAATGGAAGAATCACAACAAGAAAATGAGGATGAACAACTTGCTGAAGACGCCTCAAATATTCGTATGATTGTCGAGAACCTGGTCCGGCTTTCATTTGAACAGGAAGACATTATCACCAGGACCAGGATCATTGCCAGGAGTGATCCAAGGTATCCTGAAATAATATTAAGCCAGCGTGAGTTTATTCAAAAGTTAACAATCATTGAAGATTCGTTGAATTCAATCGGGAAGAGGCAGCTTATGTTAAAGCCTTTCATCACAAAAGAAATTTCTGCAATCAAGCGAAATATTGATTTGACGCTTGAGGCGATGGATAGCCGGAACATTAATCTGGCTGTGGCAAAACAGCAATATTCGATGACATCCATTAATAATCTGGCGCTATTGCTCAATGAGTCACTTGAAAAAATGAATGAACAAAGGTCTTCAGGTTCGAAATCAAAGGGCGGTAAAAAATCATGTCCAAATCCTGGTGCAAAAGGCGCAAAGCCTTCGATGAAGGGCATCAGGGAGCTACAGGAAAACCTTGGGAAGCAATTACAGCAACTTAAAGCAGGAATGGATGCGACTTCCGGAAAGAATGGAGGTGTTACAGCCAAACAAAACGCGATGAATAAGCAAATAGCGAAGCTGGCGGCACAGCAGGAGGCCCTAAGAAATGAAATGCAACAGTACCAGAACCAACGTGGATCGAAGGGTGTAAAAAACCAAGGGGATTTAAATGATGTGGAAAAGGAGATGGAACAAATAGAACATGATTTAATTAATAAAAGTATTACGAAAGAAACTATCCAGAGGCAACAAAAGATAATGTCTAGACTTCTTGAATCTGAAAAGGCCGAACAAATGAGGGATCAGGAAGAAAAGAGAGAATCAGAGGAGGCAAAAAGCAGGAAAACAAGTAACCCTAATCAATATTTTAAGTATAACGCTAAAAAGAGAGCGGGCATCGATCATATTGAATTAACTTTACCTGTCGTTAGTTCGTTTTATAAAAGTAAAATTAGTAGTTATACTGTGAAAATAGGATACTGATATGAAACATGATTATAGAGAGCTGGTTATCACCGGTAACAAAGAGATTACCAAGTTAGAGCGATTCGTTGAAGAGATTTGCGATTACTATAATATAAACAATGAATATTTTGGGAATATCTTGCTGGCCACCACCGAAGCTGCAGGTATTTTATTCTCACTGAACGACTCATTGTCAGATGGAAAGATATTTATATCATTCGACAGAACGTCAAAGGGGCTGATCTTTAAAATCCGGCTAAGCAATTCAGAGGGTAAGCTGGAGGAGGGAGAAGATATTTTGGAGCAAGAAATTAGGAAGCACAAACTTTCAAGGGATATATTTATCATTAAAGCGCTTACGGATGAAATAACCATTTCGGTTAATGCCAAAAGTATTATTCTTGTGTTCTATGTGTCAAGCATGAATTATGAAAAGTCTCTTTTAAGGATAAACCAGTTGAAGGAATACTGGACAAAGAAGGAAGATGTAAAACAAAAGAAATGAGCGGAACAATTCATTTCTTTTCCGAAGATATCTCATTTAGATACAGGGAAAAAGATAAAACCCGCCGATGGATTACCAATTCTGCCAATGAAGAAAATGTTACTGCCGGTGAAATAAATATTATTTTTTGTGATGATACATATTTACATAAGCTTAATCGTAAATATTTAAAGCATAATACATTAACTGATATAATTACCTTTCCAATCTTGGAAGAACGGGGCGTTATCAGCGGAGATATCTTTATTAGTATTCCCAGGGTAAAGGAAAATGCCAAAATTTACCGACAAAGACTTTCGAACGAACTTCACCGTGTTATCATTCACGGTGTTTTACATTTAATTGGATATGGTGATGCGGCGATTACAGAAAAGGCTGAAATGCGTCAGAAAGAAAATTTTTACCTTGAGAGACTTTCCGGGATTTAATTAAGCAATGGCGCTTTTTAAAAGCAGAACAATAAGAGACGCGTTTCACGTGGAACAATATATTTATGAATAAATACGACATCATTGTTGTTGGAGCGGGACATGCTGGTTGCGAAGCAGCCTCTTCTGCTGGCAGTTTGGGATCAAAAGTATTGCTGATTACAATGAACATGATGAATATGGCACAGATGTCGTGTAATCCATCTATGGGCGGAATTGCAAAAGGACAGATTGTACGGGAGATCGATGCGATGGGGGGTTATTCAGGTATCATTACAGACCTTACCATGATTCAATTCAGGATGCTCAACAAATCAAAGGGTCCTGCCATGTGGAGTCCCAGAGCGCAAAATGACCGCTTTTTGTATTCAATGGAATGGAGAAAAGTTTTAGAGAATAACAGAAATATCGATTTTTGGCAAGATACAGTAATCGAGATTATCGTAAAAAGTGATAAAATTATCGGGGTTAAAACGGGCTTGGGAATGTTCTTTAAATGCAACTCGGTGATCCTTGCCAATGGCACTTTCTTAAACGGAATCATACACATAGGTGAAAAACATTTTTCAGGCGGCCGAATGGGTGATCGCGCTGCCAAAAACCTTACTGAGCAATTGGTGAATTTGGGGTTTAATTCGTGCAGGATGAAAACGGGTACACCGGTCAGGGTCGATGGCAGATCACTTAATTTTAGACGTATGGTGGAACAACCTGGTGATGAAATCCCAGGAAAATTTTCATTTACCGAGACCCCCGGATTGAAAAGGCAAAGAAGTTGCTATCTTACGTATACCAGCCAGGAGGTGCATGATATACTTAGAACCGGATTTGGAAAATCGCCTATGTTTTCGGGAAGGATTCAGGGCCGGGGACCTCGGTATTGTCCATCTATTGAGGATAAGATTGACCGTTTTTCTAGCAAAGACCGGCATCAGCTTTTTATAGAACCCGAAGGATGGAACACGGAAGAATACTATGTCAATGGTTTTTCATCTTCTCTTCCTGAGGACGTTCAGTTTAAGGCATTGAGAAAGGTAAGGGGATTTGAGAAAGCAAAATTTTTCAGACCTGGCTATGCAATCGAATATGATTACTTTCCCCCTTTGCAATTGAAATCAACTTTGGAGACCAAGTTGATAGAAAATTTATACTTTGCAGGACAAATAAACGGAACCACCGGATATGAAGAAGCTGCCGCCCAGGGGCTGATGGCGGGAATCAATGCACATCTAAAGATTCAAGGGCAGGAGGCATTTATTCTTAAACGTTCGGAAGCCTATATAGGAGTATTAATTGATGATCTGATTACAAAGGGAACAGAAGAACCATACCGCATGTTTACTTCACGGGCGGAATACAGATTGTTATTGAGACAGGATAATGCCGATCAACGGTTAACCCGGCTATCGAATAGCATTGGGCTAGCCTCCGCTGAACGACTATCAAAGGTGAAAGATAAGTACCTGAAAATAGACAAATTGATCACATTTCTTAAATCAGAAAGTCTTATGCCAGTGCAAGCAAACGATTTGCTATTGGAAGTAAATGAGAATGTTATCTCGCAAAAGCAAAAGGCCGCTGTAATTTTATTAAGACCACAGGTTTGTCTTAAGGACATGATTAAAAGCGTGGAGACAATCAATAGTTTTGTTGAAGAATATGATTCCTTCGATGAAGATATTATTGCAGAAGTTGAATTGCTGATCAAGTATGAAAATTATTTGGAAAAAGAACAAGAGGTGGCTGATAAAATGTTAAATCTTGAAAATCTAACCCTTTTGGAGGGTTTTAATTATTCAAAATTGACATCTCTATCAAATGAGGCGAGAGAAAAACTTAACAGAATCCAACCCAGGACAATTGGACAGGCTTCAAGGATTAGCGGAGTTTCTCCCGCTGATATTTCTGTGCTGATTGTCTATCTCGGTCGGTGATGTTCCACGTGAAACAGGTAACTAAAATGGTTGAAATAATTATACATTGTCCGGTTTGTGATGGTACAGTATTTTCACCTTTGCTAAAGGTAAAGGATTATTTTTTATCACAGGAGGAGTTTTCAATACTTTCATGCGGATCATGCGGATTCAGGTTTGTTAATCCCAGACCCGATAAATCCGATATTGGCAGATATTACCAGTCTGATGACTATATTTCCCATGATGCAGGAAAGAAAGATTTTTTGAGCATAATATATAAATTCGCAAGAAGAATATCAATTAGGAGAAAGTACGGGATCGTTAGCAGATGTTCAGGCGGCAGGAAGATATTGGATATAGGATGTGGAACTGCTGAATTTCTTGCATATTGCCAGAAGCAGGGATGGGATGTTACAGGGATTGAGCCCAATGAAAAAGCGCGTTTATTTGCTCAAACAAGGAACCTGGTTACTACGTATGAACAGCTGGATGCTTTAGCAGACTTACAAGGAACCTTTCATTGCATCACGATGTGGCATGTTCTTGAGCATATACATGACCTGAACGGGTTGATAATTCGAGTTAGAAAATTACTTGCACCGGCAGGAATGTTTATTATTGCTGTTCCTAACTGCAATTCCTGGGATGCACAGCATTATAATCAGCATTGGGCAGCCTATGATGTTCCAAGGCACCTGTATCATTTTACAAAAGATACTATTTTGAAACTTGCTACAAGGTCTGAGATGCAAGTCGTGAAAATTTATCCACAGAAACTTGATGCGTATTATGTTTCAATGCTCAGTGAAAAATACAAGTCAGGTAAACCACATTATTTTAAATCTGTCGTTGCAGGTTTTTGGTCAAACCTTCAGGCCACCAGAAAGGAAACAGGTCATTCAAGCATGATTTTCATTCTCACATTGAAAAATACTTAATTTTAAGCCTTGTAATGAACGCGGGGCCTGTTTTGACCGAATATATCAACCAGGAAACGAAACGGGGGCAGACCGCCTTGGAATAGTCCAGGATAATGCATTCTTAATCAATGGATTGGTGATAGGTTTTTCAAAAAATATCCAAAATCTGGGATTGCCCTATTTATTTGTGGCATTTCTGTTATTTCTTTCCGTCTTTGGTCTCCGCTTTTTTTTTAATATTCAAAACGAACCCAAAACTATTTCACGCAATTTTCAAAGGAGCATTCTTCAAACTGAGGAAAGAGCAAAAAAATCAGTTGAATTATTAAGCAGTCGTTTTGTTGGAGGCTTTAATAATAATTTGGCCGTTAATAATAGTCAGGTACAAAAAATGATGGAGGAGGGGATCTTTTTGTTTGTTTTTAAAAAGGACTCCTTGTTATATTGGAATAATAATAAAATTATTTTACCAGAAAAATTTGGTCGTCAACTTGCCGACATTTCATCCGTAGAAAAATTAAAAAACGGCTGGTATGGTTTTACAGGAAAAAAGAGCGGTCAATATTATTTTCTGGGTTGCTATTTGATAAAAAATGAATTTCCTTTTCAAAATGACTTTTTAAAAAACAAATTCTCCCCACAATTCAATTGTCCTGAAGCTGTTTTAATTGACAAGAATAACATAGGATTCCATGTTTTTTCTGGAGATGGAAGTTATCTGTTAAGTTTAAATTTTTCTGGTTATTCGGGGACGCTGCCTTTTCCACCATTGCTTTACTTTTTCCTTTTTGTGACAGGGTCTTTGTGTTTATTCTTTTTTATCTACAGGTTGTACCATTATTTTCCTTGGTTTGATGACAGGAGAAACCTGATGGTCCTCTTTTATGTTACAGATCTTTTGTTATTGCGTGTTTTTCAATACTGGCTGAAGTTTCCCCAGGAATTAACTCAATCTGAATTATTTAGCCCTGGCCTCTACTCCTCAACAGCCATCTTGCCATCACTGGGTGATTTTTCGCTCAATGTTATTTTATTGTTCGTGATATCTTTAGTAATCTCCAGGAATGTTTCGATAAATCATCCGGAGAAATTTCAGGCGAAAGCCAGGAGCCTTATTTTAAATTCATCCTCTATTTTCTTCGTCCTTTTTTTCTTTCATTTTGTAGGATTTATTATCTCTGACCTGGTTATTAATTCGTCACTATCATTGAATTTGCAGGACATTTCAGGGCTGACATATGAAAGTGGATACGGCTTGTTCATTGTTGCAATTATGCTATTTTCGTTCTGGTTAATTTCAACCAGGGTATTTAATGACATTATTTCAACTGCAGTCCAGCAAAAATTTCTGGTCCTCTATGCCGGAATAGCCGGAATACTATACTACCTGATTTGCTTGACCTTCATTGGGCAAATTGACTATATTATCCTCTTGTTTTTCTATTTCTATTTGGTTTCATACTGGTACATAAAATCAAAAAGCCGAACCATTTTTTCAGTACACAATCTGCTGTTTTTCCTGTGTTTTTATGCTGTTTTCGCCACCATTGAGCTGAACCGTTCAAACAATCAAAAAAAGGAAGAAAAATTAAAGTTATTGGCGGTAAAATTATCTACGCGGCGGAACCCTGTTACTGAAGTACGCTATGAACAACTCGAGCGTAAACTTCTTTCAGATACCGTTGTGAAGGGGTTTATAAAGCCTTTGCCGAACGGAAGCAGGATCCGGCAGGACAGCTTGATGATTTATCTGAAAGAGCTGTATTTTAATGATTACTGGAAAAAATATGATATACAGATCACGGTATGTGATTCAATAAAGGAATTACGGATCCAGCCGCAGGGATATTTGATAAACTGTGGAACTTACTTTCATGGGATCGTGAAGGACTATGGCGAACCTACGCAATTGCCAAACCTTTTTTTCCTGGATTATGGTTTTGGAAAAGAATATTACCTGGCCATTCTTTCTGAAGGCAATTCAAATCAACGAACATCATTCAGGCCATCCCTAATCCTTGAATTTAATTTATTGAATTCCTACCCGGATCCTGGCTATCCTGGTTTATTGATGGACAACACCAGAATTGATCTTCCAAATTTATCTGATTATTCCTATGGTTTATTTCAACACGGCCGATTGGTTCATAGCGTTGGATCATACAATTATCGGATGGAACTCGGTCAGTACAAATCCTTTTCAACGAAACATCCATTCTTTCCAGATGATCAAATGGTTCATTACCAATATACCATTGATCGCACAAATTTATTGCTGATCAGTAAAAATGAGGAAAATTTTCTCACCTTGATTTCTCCTTTTCCATATCTCTTTGTTTTTTTTACGGTAATTGCACTGTTGGTTTCTGTCCTGATTTATTATCCCCGGAATCCCCATATCATTCCCGCCAGTCTGCGCAATCGTCTTCATTTATCACTGATCGGAGTTTTGGTAGTTACCTTCATTGTAATAGGTATCGTTCAGATTATCAATATTATAAATATTAATTCAAAAAAAAATATAGCCAATCTGCGTGAAAAGGCCTATTCTGTCCAGGTTGAAGTACAACACAGATATAGTGCCTTACGAGCGATAGAGGATGTTCCAAAAAGCGAATTGGAAGATTTTCTGATCAAGTTATCCAATGTGTTTTTCACTGACATTAATTTCTACGATACACAGGGAATCGTGCTGGCCTCCAGCCGTCGGCAGATATTTGACGAGGGTTTGGTTTCAGGCAGAATGAATCCGGACGCCTACGTAAAACTGATCATTGAAAAGGGCTCTGCGTTTATTCACAATGAATCAATCGGAAGTATGCATTTCAGTTCAGCGTATTTGCCCTTATATAATGAACAGAACCGCCTGCTTGGCTATATCAACCTACCCTATTTTTCACGGCAGGACGAGATGAAAAAGGAAATTTCCACTTTCCTGGTGACCTTTGTAAATATTTATATCTTGTTAATTTTATTTGGCGTTTTTATTACCATCCTTATATCAAATTATATTACAGCACCGCTTGCCATTCTTTCTGAAAAAATGTCGCGGCTTCGGCTGGGGCTGGTGAATGATAAAATTGAATGGAAGCAGGATGATGAAATCGGACAACTGGTATTGGAGTATAACAGAATGATTGATGAATTGGGAAGAAGTGCTGAAGTTTTGGCGCGGTCGGAACGCGAAGGTGCATGGCGCGAAATGGCCCGGCAGGTTGCTCATGAGATTAAGAATCCGTTAACCCCAATGAAACTCAGCGCCCAGCATTTGCAAAAGGCCTGGATTGAAAAAGCGCCGGATATGGATGAGCGATTGGCCCGATTTACCCGGACCTTAATCGAGCAGATTGATACATTATCAGCCATTGCGTCTGATTTTTCAAGTTTTGCCAAAATGCCTGCCGTGATCAATGAACGGATCAATCTAAAGGAGCTGATTCTTTTTGTGCTTTCAATGTACAGGGACACCTCTGAAATTCAGTATGATTTTCATTGTGTAAATGAAGAGCCCTATCTCTGGGCAGACCGGGCTTTGCTAATCCGGATTTTCACCAATTTACTGAATAATGCCATTCAGGCCATTGGAGATTCACCCGGCGGATTGATTTCAATTCAGGTTTCGGCTGAACAACTCCGATGGAATATTGCAATTTCTGATAATGGCTCGGGAATTTCAACGGAGAGGGCAGAGAAAATATTTCAACCGGATTTTACGACCAAAACCGGTGGAATGGGGCTGGGTTTGGCTATTGTGAAAAGCATTGTGGCAGGGATGCATGGCGAAATTTCTTTTACTTCACAAGAACACGAGGGAACAACATTTATTCTTAAACTTCCGGCAGATGATATACAAAAGCAAAATGAAACTGTTTAAAACCCTGGCTTTTCTTTTTGGTGTCATCGGCCTGGCCCTTTTAATTAACAATGGATGTAAAAAAAATGAAATCAATGAGTTATATCATAAATTTCCTGATAAAACCTGGCACCGGTTTAATTTTCTCAGTTTTGAGGTGCCGTTGATAAATGTGAAAAAGCCATATGATGTTTATCTGTTTGCACGGTTCACACATGATTTTCAATATAACACACTCGATTTCAATATGATTATGAACACACCAGCCGGGGAGGAGCGAATAAAGGAGTACCAGTTGAATGTTAAATCCAAGGCGGGTAGTTTTTTGATTGAATGTAAAAATGATTCCTGTGAGGGAGTTGTGCTATTAAAAAGGGAGCTTTACCTGTCCAAACAAGGCATATTGAAAATTGAAATTGAGAATCTCACGCCCCGGTTGGTTACAGAAGGGGTTATGGGCATAGGCATCCGGGTGATAGAATCAGGAAAGTAATTTAAGTGCCTGTTGTTTGTCTAAATGGATTTGTGCAACCAACTCATCGAGGGTATTGAATTTTTTTTCATCCCGTATACGGTCAATAAAATAAACGACGAGCGTTTTCCCATATAAAGATCCCGAAAAGTCGAATAAATTGATTTCGATCGTCATTGTTTTACCATCGATGGTAGGTCGAACTCCTGCATTGGCCATCCCGTTATACACCGCGTGATTGAATTCGGCTTTAACTGCATAAACTCCATGGGCCAACAAAAAAGGCTTATTTTTCAGTAATTCAAGATTCGCTGTGGGATACCCAAGGGACCGGCCAAGGTGATTTCCATGAACAACCAGGGCATGGATAAGATACACGGATTTCATCAACTCGTTGGCTTCACGGATCTTTCCATTCGACAATGCTGCAAGCACCTGGGGAGAATTCAAAGGGAGGTTCATGTAAAGACACTACTAACGTTAAAAAGCAACACCAAATTAGAAAAGTGGCTTATTTTTTTTACTGAGGCGCTTGATCATGACCAGCTCATACACAGCATACGCATAGTGAGCCCAAACACCAGCCAGCATGATCAGGAGGGTAATGATCATCCATAATGGGGCGATCGGAGTCCACAGCTCACGGGAAGGCACTTCAGCCTTGTAATATTGTTTAGGAACGCCCCAGTTGCTCATATTTTCACCCTGAACGAATCCAAATTGATCGTGTTCTTCAATTCTAGCCATCACAATAATGTTTCCGATGGTATCACCCACGATTTCCTTTGGAAATTCCATGGTTCCGGTCCCATTTTCATCAAGTGCAACTTCACCGATTTTCAATAAACTGAACAGCCGGGGAACGTAAATATTGACAGTTTCCTTAGGGATTGCAACATCCTCGCCATTTTCATTTTTCTGAGTAGCAGTAACTTTCATTAAACGCAAAGAGTCCTCAATGCTGAAAAAAAGCTTAATCTTCGCAGGTTTGGCAATAAAATTGGCCTCCGCCGCAGGATATTTATTATTTCCCGGAAACTTTGCCGAATAGGAGACCATTCCTTCCTTATCAGCAGGCAATCCCGCACTGGAAATTTTAAAAACAGCATTTCCTTCCTGATCGGTTGTGGCCTTCCCAAGTAATTTGCTGATTGCACCATTCGACGCACTATATTCTATTGTAGCATTTTCAAGTGCCAACGTGATATCTCCTTTCTTAATACTGAGTGTTGCAGTTAAGAGGAGCGAATCGGAGCTACAGATGTAGTTTAGTGCCATACGTGACTCAACCGGTATATTGGTGGAATCTGTGTTGTTTTCAGCATAGGAGGAAATTGGCTGAAAAACCATGGAAATCATGGTGCAAATAATCAATGAGAACACGAAAACTCTTTTCATAAGGGTATATTGAGTAATTCCGATGAATATTTATACTAAAATATCTTCCTTTTTTTCTTCCTTGATTAGACCTGTAACAGGGACGATGGTAATGAACTTGGATGCCAGTGTAAAAAGAAGGCAAAAAATAGCAACCCCTGCTGCCGTAAGGCTCCATTCTACCCATGTAGCTGAATAATTCAGCCATGCAGCACGTGAATCCTGAATGGGTAAATAGGGCGATTCCAATGTAGGAACCACAATAAGATATCTGTTGAGCCATAGTGCGATGACAACTACAATCGCTGTAAGGGTGATATTGGTAATGGTTCTGAGTTTGGCAATACCAACTACGAGCAGAGGTAAAAGTACCCCAATATAGTTTGAAATAATAAAGGGCCAGTAGAACTCCTTAAAGAGGAGCTGTATGAGTAATTCATCATTTTTTTCTGATCCATACCATTTTGTCAGATAATCACTGAAGGTAAAATAGCCGAAAAAAGCTGCCAAAACAAGCATGATAACCCCAACGGCCACAAAATGTTTTTTCGTAATGTACTCCTCAAGGTGGTAAATTTTTCTGAAAACCCACATACAAAGAATTAGCACTGCGCTGCCGGAATAGACCGCCGCAATAACGAAATAGGGGCCAAAGATGGTACTGTGCCAGCCTGGCTGGAGGGTGACGCTGAAAATCCAGGCCAATACAGAGTATACAATGATTGCGATCGCAATAACCATCGCAGCCATGATATCCGTTGCCCTGTTTAACCGTTGTTGCTGTTCGGGAGTTCCTGTATATCCAAGTGCAAGAAGGCGATACAATTTTTTTCTCCAATTTGGAAGCTGAAGCAATTCATAGTCACGCAATGTGGCCAGGTCACGCAACACCGATAGGTAGAGAAAAATAAAACACCCGAAAATATCGGTCGAAATAGCGATGACGTCCCACGTGATCGGGGACTGAATTCTCCCGAAAAGAACCAGGTAATGTAATTTATCAAGTCGCCCGATGCAGAGCAGAATAAAGCAGGGGCCGATCAAAAGTGCAATGATGGTAATAAATTCAGCCATGCGGATGATCGGTTTTCTCCAGGCGGTTTTAAACAGGTGTAAGGTCCCTGAAATGAGTGCACCAGCATAGCTGATGCCCATAAAAAAGATAAAATTGACGATATAAACGCCCCAAACCACATTGTCCCGCATACCTGTAACTTCGTGACCTTCATATACTTGTGCGAGAAATGCATAAAAGCCCAAACCGATTACTCCGAGCAAGAAGACGATCCAGGCATATCCCAGGATGGAGGTCCGCTCGAGTTGCGGAGAAAAGTCCCTTAACGGATTTTTTTGTTCTAGTTCCATGGTTACTGTTTATTTTTTTTACTGTATGGAGTGTCTTTGTATCTTTCTTTCACAGATTCTTCAAGATCGCCGAACCCTCTGTCGACTTCATACTGGCGATCAACGGGAGGAAGATAATATACGCATGGGCGGGTTCCAAGTGTTTCAAGATAGCGGTATCCTGCCCGGTCATGTATTAATTTACTGAATTGCAACGTTTCGGTTCCATTCGTCACGGTATCCTCGTCCACATCACCGAAATAGATGACCCCCATCGGACAAGCGGAGGCGCAATATGGAATTTTACCAATGCGGATCAGGTCTGGACAAAAATCACATTTTGAAACCGTGCCTTCTTTTCCGGGGCTGCTGGCCTCGGGAGAGTAGGGCTCTTTATCTTCATCAAATTCAGGATAGTGTTTCCAGGCAAAAACGCGGGTTGAATAGGGACAACCCGTCATACAAAACTTACAGCCAATGCAGCGTTCATTGTCTATCAGTACAATACCGTCAGTACGTTTGTAGGTTGCGCCAACCGGACACACGCTAACACACAAAGGGTTGTCGCAGTGGAAGCATGGCTTGGGAAACCAGTAAGGGGCTGTTTTCTCCGAATCTTGAAGGAGATAAACCTTCATAAACTCCTGACTTTGAGGAAGATGATGCCCTTTTTGACAGGCTTCCACGCATTTCCTGGCGTTTTTACATTTGCCAAGATCAATAACCATGACAAATTTACGGCCGGGAATGCCTTTGTGGGATTCAGCGATTGAAACCCGGGGCAATTTAAGAAGCCCCCTGTCTACCTCCATGATTTCGCCATCGGTCGTCAGCACTTTTACCTTTTCTCCGGTTTCGGCAGCTGAAACGTCAACATAGGCCGCGACAAGGCCTCCTCCGATAGCAACTCCTGCACCGGCGATAAGTCCTTTTTTGAGGAATTGACGACGTGAGTTTTTCTGATTTTTATTCATTTCTTCTTCCACGTTTATTTATTTTTTAGTGAGATTCATGATAACCATTGATCATGCTTTTAAAGTTGCTGGTCGGATTTTTTCCAATGGTGCAGAAATAGATATGTACACACATAATGATGCTGATTCCAAAGCCTGCAGTGATATGGAGCAAATCGGTCAGATCAAGTCCGCTGATGCCAAAAACACTATATACCGTCATTTCAGGGTAAAGAAGTCCCCAGCCGGAAATGATGACAAACGGAACAAATCCATACATCAGTACAACGTAGGTAACCTGTTGGAGCGGGTTAAATTTACCATCTTCATTTATCGGGAACGGAGCATTTTCCTTCTTGAATAGGCCGATGGTATAATAATAAAATTGCTTTTTCAGTCGCATTATAAACCCTTTTACAGAAATAACGTAATGGGAGCCATTGGGGGTAAAAAGATTGCCGAGAAAAAACAATCCGTAACTGATCGTCAGAATAATTCCAGCCAAATTATGCACGGTGACAGCTGCATTAAATTTAACTACGGTAGTTGGGTTTGAAAACTGGATACTTAAACCGGTTATGATCAAAATAAGGCAGAGCAGGGCATTGGTCATATGCCAGATCCTGATCCAGACAGGATACAGATAGAGTCGTTCAGTTTGATGGTTCATTGTTCGATTTATTTTTTAATGCGCAGGATCGCATGGATAATGATGACCAAAATTGTTAATCCAAAGATGGTCAGGCTAATGATATTCAACGTATTGCTTTTATCAGGACCGATGGAGGTCGATTCTCCCATCAGCAGGCCCTTAATGATGCCCTCTTTCTGAATCTTTTCACTTACCTGGTACTTATAGAGGGAGGCATAGAGAATGGAATTTTTCGAATGACAGGATTCACATTTTCTGACGGCCTGACTTTTCGACACCACATGATGTGCGACTACCAGGGTATCTTCATTTCTTGCATGGCATTCGATGCAGCGTACATTGGTAAAGTGGGATGCCTGGTTGGGCAACCACTCATGTTTCTTCAGAATGTTTGGCTTGGCCTTATCGGTTAGTAATTGATAATTCTTAAGATCTCCATGACAATTCAGGCAAATCAGGTTATCGTAAGTTATCGTTTCTTTAAGAATTTCATTTGAGCGGGCATTAATTTTATAGGTATGTGCATCATGGCACATCCAGCAGGTAAAATCTTGATTGTGTTTTACGGAATGAACACTGGCAAGGAAGGCCGTATCGATTTTTTCGAACTCAAATTTGGCATATTTTTCATCTCCGCCATGGCAATCGATGCAGGTGGCAATCGCCTCCATGCGAAGGTTCCCGGCATGCGGAAAGGTCCCATAATCTTCGGAATGGCAATCAGTGCATTTAAACTCACGATGGTTTGAAACGTAGAATACATCACGGTTCATGACCAACTCACCATACATGCGTTTATTCACAATTTTTTTCGAATCCGGGTTTTCGTAGGTGTATTTTGATTGGCCATGGCATTTGAAACATTTTTCATTTTCCTCTGCATTTTTAAACTTGGTGAGATCTACCTGTGGGGAGGTTTCCTGTTCGGCCTGGATTTTTTTATTTACCGGAGACGAGTTGTCTGAGGTTTTAATCATGGTGAATGCGAGCAAGCATAACATCATCATCAACAGTACGACCCATGCAGGCCGGATATTTGCTTTATAAATCATATGGTATTGTGTAGTAGGTTACTCGGATTGGTTTAGAAAAAAATGGGTGTCAACAGGAATCCCCGTTAACACCCATTTTGTGAATCATTATTGAATCATTATTCAGCTATTTTTTCATTGTACGCATGAAGGCAACCAATGCCCAGCGATCAGCGGCTTCAGGAATTTTCTTTTCGTATCCCGGCATTTCATCACGACCTTTGCTGGTACGATAATAAAGTTCGCCATCTGTTCCAGCCTGGAAGTCAGCAGCAGAGAAGTCACCTGCAAAAGTTTTCAACGAGGCGCCTTTTGGGCCGTCGCCGAGACCTTTACTTCCGTGGCATGATTTACAATGCTTTGCCCAGAGTTCTTTGCCTGTTGCTAAATCAGCTTTTCCTGTGGCTTTCATTGCCTTGTCCTTATCTGGAACAGGCCATGCTTTTGCCTTTGCCTGCTGGGCTTGAAGCGTATTGCCAAAAAGGAAGAATACGACAAGCAGAGCAGCTGCCATAATCGTTGCAATTTTTTTCGATGTTTTCATAATCAATAAAATTTAGGTTAAACAATAATATAGTTGGTTAAAAACTCCATAAACGGGTAAGATTGAACCCTACAAGAATAAAGCCATCAAAAAAGTTGTTGGTATTATGCATTACGACTTCTGAAGGAAGAATGCCCTGTGCTGCCGAAATGTATACATGAAATGCGTGGGTACTTGTTGAAACCTCCCAACCCAGAGAAATATTGGCATAAGGAGCCTTGTTTTTCGGGATTTCCATCCAGTTCTTTCCGGCCCTGACAATAAAAGCCGGATCGTAATTTAATATAATGGGTTGCGTATATGACAACACAATAGATGATTGAGGGCTTAACTTAAGCCGACCAAGCAGTGAAAAGGCCAATGCATCATTCCCCACAACATTCTGGCTGGTGTCGACTTTCCCATCCGTTTTATTGATGTGGGTATAACTAATACCAATCTGTGCTGAAAATTCCTTACAAAACCTTCGGGCAAATAAAAACTCGTTGTAGTAGGTCAGCCGGTCAATAAATTTGTACTCTGCCCCGAACTTGTTATTATCGCTGCTCAATGCATTCAGCGACAAGTCAAAATAGTAGGCAATGGTCAATGGGAATCCCCCTTTACGTTGATGGGCAAAGACATATTTTAACTGAAAATCCTGTAGGCGGTTATTTTTTGTAGTTCCCAACCCGACCATCAGGTTTTTGGTGATGGTGAAGTTCAACCCCAAACGAATATTGGAGGCGCCCCACAGGCCGAAAAGGTCGGACCATTTTTGCTGGATGGTGCCAAAACGGTGTTGCAGTACAAATTCGAGCGTATGGGCCGATGGCAACGCTACCGTTATGTTATCCATACAGATTCCGCTTTCAAATGCAGGTTTAGCCAATGGTTTCTGTGTTATTTCCGGCTCTGCAGGAATGGAGTCCTGCGCCATAATTGTCCCTAAACCGAGGAAAATAAATACAAGGCCAAGGATCATCTTTTTCGAAGAAAATATAAATGTGTGCATTGTTTTCGTGTTTTTAGTGAATGTTTTTTTCATGCCGTGTCTAATTGTTCTTTGCTCCTTCGTCGATCCAGAACTTGATGGTTGAGATTTCGGTGGAACTACAATACATATTCATGCTTGCTCCCGGGAGAATTTTTTTATACAAAACACTCTCAGCGGAATTAGACTTAACGACCATGTTGTTATCCATCAGGCTTTGGTACGATCTGCCTGAACGCAGGTCAGGTATTTGATTTCCGGAATGACATAATAAACATTTGCTATCAAAGATGGGTTGTACCTTAAGTGAATAACTGGTAGAATCACCAGGAGGGGGGGGGGGAATAGGTGCATCAGGCTGTATGGTGGCATATTCACATGCACCAAACAGAAAAATTCCTATCACAACGACAATCAGATTGATCCATTTAAGCTTTTGCATATATTTTATTTTAAGGGTTTGAGGATTAGGGGTGTTGTCTTTTCAACAGATCTACTATTCAAAATTAATCAAAAAAAGGCTTCAGGATCTCTGAAGCCTTTTTTTGATCAATCAGATCATTTTACAGACCAGCTGCATTCAGAGCTTCAACAGAATTGGTTAACAGGGCTTTTACATATTGGGTATTATGAATACCTAAGCTGTACTCCCTTAAACAGAACTGGAAGTTGATAATGGCACCTGTTTGAACCATCAGTAATTTGGGGAATTTTGGTTTTGCCATGTTGGCAGCACTTGTATTATAAGGATCTCTCCAGTATCCAAGCGGATTTGTTGAAGAACTATAAATATCGAGATAGCCATCATAATTCTTGGTTGTGACACCGGCCCATAGATTGGCTGCGCTCGCATCTTTGTGAAGAATGTCATTTCCACCACCGCAAGCGTTAATTTTTGCAGCCAGTGCATCAAGCAAAGTTTTAACTTCAGCCCTTACATCCTTGAATTTGGCTGAATTGGCATCAATCGGGTTTGCTGCGTGACAGTCTGTTATGTTACAACCATTGAAGTTCCAGGTTGTACCTGAGCTTAACGCGGATTCTTTTGCGTTTCTCATATTGAAAGCATGTCCCCCTGCGATACCGGTCATTGGACCGGCCATATGGCAATCCTGACAGGTAGCAACCGTGGTATGGGGTGAATTGGAATAGGTACGGGTACCAGGATATTCGATTGCTCCTACCCCTGCATATACGCCACTGATCGCACCGTAGTGAATGTGCATTCTGTAAGAGGGTTTTAACATCGTGTTTTTCGCACCGGTAGCACTGTCGTACATAACGGCAGTCGGAAAATTCTTAACAGAGTCATAATTGAGTAATCTGCCGGCAGGATCGTTTCCGCAGGTGAGCGGACGCGGCTGGTGACATTTTACGCATAAGTTGCTCTTGCCACCACCCTGTTGCAGGTCGATGGTTTTGGCGCCACCCCACATTGTCATGGAAACCGGAGCTACAGAGGTAAGTGCCAGATCAGACATACCATACGTGGTGTGAAGATTGGTGTGACAGGTAAAGCAACCGATCTCACCAATTGCATTGGCAGCGTTTGTTGCATAGCCATTAACCCATTTACCACCTGTAAAGGTAAATGTTGCTGGCGTGTTGTTCTCACAAACATAGACATATGCTTTTTGTTCGTGGCAGGGACCACAAGATGTGTTTCCAGCTTCTTCGAAGGCGGCAGCGCCCCAGAAGTGCTTTGACATCTGGAATTCAACAGCAATTGCGTCGACAACGGCTTTTGCATGGCATTGTTTGCAGGATTCACCACCATCCTTACCGGGGGTGCCATCTTTACCGATAGGGCCTTGGGCACCCTGGGGGCCTTGGGGGCCTTCCTTGGTGCAGGAAGTAAAGGTTAAACTTACAACCATGAAAATCAAACCGACAACATAAAATAACTTTTGTACATTTTTCATAACTCTTACAGTTTTTGTTAATAAATAGGATTTTACAGCTGACAACTTGTGCAAATAGTTTCAGAGACAAAAATATTGAAGATTATGGATGGCTGTGTTAATAAAATGGTGAGATTTGTTAATATAATAACTGACATTTGTCAATTCTTCGTTGACATATATCAATTTTTGTATAAAAACAAACTTGCAGGAGCTGAGAAAAAGAGGTTAAATGTAAAAATCAGAACAATAATAAGGCCTTTGTTGTGAATTATATATCAATACCTATATCGTTACATGTGTATTGGAAAGAGAAAAGCAGGAGAGAAAATCGGAAAAACATCAACATGGCCGTGAAGCGAATATCAGCCAGTCTCACTAATCTGCCGAAGTTGTTTTGAATTGAGGATTTCCATCGTATTCCCAGAGGTCGTAAGAATTCCCTCTTCCTTAAACTCTTTTAAAATCCGGATGGCGCTCTCTTTCGACATCCCTGAGAGGTCGGCGAGGTCCTGACGGGAGATGGTCATTTCAAAAGGGTTCTGGCAGTAGATCTTATCAGAAAGATAAAAAATCACATCGGCTATGCGGCCATGCATCTGTTTTTGGGTAAGGCTGATTACCTGGTCGAAGTTAAAGATGGACTGCAGTGAGACCCGCTTAATGAATTCTTCTGCAAAATCAGGGTTTTCGCGAATCAATTTTTTAAATATGGTTACATCCACAAGACACGCAGTACAATCTTCGACGGCAGCAGCAGAATAGTAGTGACGGTTATCGACGTAGATTCCGGGGCCGAATATATAATCAATCGGTTTAATCAGCGCCAGGATCAGATTCTTTCCGTACCCCTCAATATATATTTTGGCTAGCCCGGAGGTGACACAAACAAAATAGGGGGAGGGCGTCCCCTGCTTAAAGATAATCTCGCCTGCTTTATAGCTTACCTGGAAACGGCTACTGTTGATCAATTCAAGTTCAAGGGGGCTCAAATTACTAAAAATGGAGGCTTTGCAGTTACATTCGGCGCAATTGGAGTTATGATGAATTTTGTTTACCATCAGGGTTGTCTGCTCGTAACAAAGTTTGGTTAAGCAGACAAAGATAACACTAAATTGATATAAAGCAATCTTTTACGCCTTTTTAATCAATCAGAAAATTGAGATATATCAACAACGAAGAAGTCCGTTTGATTCAAGGAATTCGGCAATCTGGACAGCGTTTGTAGCGGCCCCCTTTCTTAAATTGTCGGCGACAATAAAGAGGTTTAGGGCATTGGGCTGTGATTCATCACGGCGGATCCTTCCAACGAAAACCTCATCTTTGCCTGCAGCTTCGATGGGCATGGGGTAGATATTATTTTTAACATCATCGCGGAGGATTATTCCGGGGGTACAGTGAAGAAGGGAAACAACTTCGCTGAGTGAAAACGCATGTTCAAATTCTATGTTAACGGCCTCAGAATGGCCGCCCATAACAGGAACCCTGACGATGGTTGCTGTAATTCTGATAGAATTATCATCAAGGATTTTATGGGTTTCATTCACCAGTTTCATCTCTTCGGAGGTATATCCGTTTTCAAGGAAATCGCCACCATGTGGAAAAAGGTTCAGATCGATGGGGTAAGGGTAAGCCATTTCTCCTTTTATCCCCCTGCGTTCGTTTTCAAGTTGCCTGACGGCCTTGGCTCCGGTACCGGTAACGGATTGGTAGGTGGATGCTACAATTCGTTTGATTTTGTATTTTGCATGAAGGGGTGCTAAAACCAACACAAGTTGTATCGTGGAGCAGTTTGGGTTGGCTATGATCTTATGATCCCTGGTCAGGATGGATGCATTGATTTCGGGAACAATCAGCGGAACTTCCGGATCCATGCGCCATGCGGATGAATTATCTATTACGGTAATGCCTGCATCTGCATACCGCGGAGCCCATTCCCTTGAGGTACCGGAACCGGCAGAAAATATAGCCATTTCGGGCTTTTCTGCTATAGCCTGTTCGTGGGTGTGAATAAAATAACGATGGTTGTTGAATGTGAGTGGAAGTCCTGCAGATTTTTGGGAAGCGACAGGAATTAGCGGGGTGGGAAAGATTTTTCGCTCACCAAGAACCTTCAGGATTTCTCTTCCAACAAGGCCGGTTGCACCGACAACTGCCAGTTTCATATTAGATGATTTTTGGCAAAGATAGGGGAAAAAATAGCGAAAATCAGCTTGAACTTTTTATCAACACAACAGTCACCTTTTTAAGAATTCCCGATTAAGCAGAAAATAAGGAGGTATGAAAATTGTATATTCCCGAACTATTTACATTGTGTGCATTGTGTGCATTTCATACATATCCCCTGGGCAGGTGACAGATGATTTCTCAGATGGGAATTTTACAGAAAACCCTGTATGGACGGGAGATGGTGCCCAGTTTGAAATCAATGATTTAAGCCAGCTTCATTTGCGTTCGGCGGGCACAGATACTTCCGTACTTGCCACCCCCAATGCCCGGGTTAAAAATACGCAATGGAGTTTTTGGATGAAACTTTCCTTTAATACTTCATCAAACAACCATGCAAGGGTCTATTTGACTGCTGACACATCCGGTCTTCAATCGCAGGTAAATGGCTGCTTTATCCAGGTTGGTGGCGCGGATGATTCCATTTGCATCATGAAACAAACAGGTGATATAATTGAAAAAATGTTCAGTTTTAAATCATTTAAAACAGCTCATTCAACCAATATTATCAGGGTAAAAATTATTTCAGGAGAAGATGGAACCTGGGAGGCCTTGATTGACACAACAGGCGGGTTTAATTATCATCATGAAGGATCTTTTTTCGATGATTCATTCCAATTTTCCCGATGGTTTGGGATTTTATGCCGGTATACCTCCAGTAACGCAACAAAATTCTATTTCGATGATTTTTATGTTGGTCCGATTATCCAGGACACCCTGCCACCAAAAATCGTTTCTCAGGAGGTTCTGACAGAAACAACAATTCGGTTAACATTTACCGAAGCTATTCAGAGACAATCTGCCGAGATTCCGGGAAATTATCAGATCAGCTCAACAGGAGCCAGACCCGATTCAGCCAGGTTGGAGATTCATCAGCCGGCTGCTGTAACCCTGTTTTTTAATGAAGTAATGGCAGAGGCCCAGCCTGATTCATTGCGCATTCAAAACATCAGGGATGAATCTGGGAACCGAATGCCGGATACAATTGTTCCGGTTTGCTACTACCGACCAAAACCATACGATATCCTTATTCATGAAATCATGGCAGACCCGGAGCCGCAGGTTGAATTGCCGAATGGTGAGTTTATAGAATTATATAACAGGACAGAATTTCCAATTAATTTAAAAGATTGGAGCATAAAGTATGGCAGTTATTCAAAGGCATTCAATGCATTGATTTTGCCACCCAAAGGATATTTGCTCATCGTAAAGGACTCGTCCTATACAAATTATGCTAATTGCGCGGTTATATTTACCTCTTCATCCTCCTTGTCGAATGAAGGAACAACACTGGTATTGAAAGATTCACAGGGTCATGTGATCCATGCTGTTTCGTACGCTCCTGAATGGTATAGGGGATCATTCAAGGAAAAGGGAGGGTGGTCTTTGGAAATGATTGATCCGATGAATCCATGTGGTTGCCGTGAAAACTGGAATGCTTCAAAGGATGCCTCCGGAGGCACACCAGGAAGGGGCAATTCAATTTTTTCGTCGAATTCCGATGTGGGGGATCCCTATCCGGGAAGAGCGGTAATTTCAGATTCATCAATACTGACAGTTTATTTTTCTGAAGCCATGGATAGTATTTCTTTACTGGGAATGACAAACTGGATGATCAGTCCATTCGCAGATTTTCCTGACGGGGAGGTGCGCCCTGTAAAGGTGACACCTGGCCCACCGGATTTTATATCAACGCAATTACGTATTAATGAAGTGTTTGAAAGGGGTGTCACCTATCTCCTTCGTGTTTCGGGCAACCTGAAAGATTGTGCAGGAAACAGATGCGATTCTGTTGTTTCGATCCGGTTTGCTATTCCAGATACTGTTTCGTGTCACGATATCATAATCAATGAAATTTTGACAGACCCTGCAAGCGGAGGATCAAGATTTGTTGAATTGTACAACCGGTCGGAAAAAATTATCGATATGCGGTCAATGGTTTTATCTAACAGCGACACGACAGGCGGGTTGCTTCCGAATTCAGAACCCTTGATGTCGGCAGGTTACCTGTTATTTCCCGGAGATTACATCGCCCTGACCTCCAACCCGGGCGATATTTGTGAAAGGTATCGATCTCCGGCGCCGGAGGATGTTGTCGGGATGAGTGAATTTCCCACATTCGGAGATGATACAGGAACGGTAATCCTTGCCAGGAAAGACGATTTGGCTGTCATTGACAAGATGCGTTATGATCCCGAAATGCACTATCCTTTATTGTCTACAAAAGAGGGGGTTTCATTGGAGCGAGCCAATTCTGAAATGCCATCGGGTGACAAAAACAATTGGCACTCAGCGGCTGAAACTGTTGGATTTGCCACACCGGCCTATCAAAACTCTCAAAAGTTCACATCGGGAGGCGAAGACCAGGAAATCACCATAACGCCCGATATTTTTTCTCCTGATAACGATGGGCGGGATGATTTACTGCATATCGCCCTCAGTAAAAACGAACCGGATTGTGCGGTAAACATAAGCATATATGATTCGGGGGGGCGGCTGGCCAGGCAACTGGCCAACCATGTTTTATCTGGCAGTGAAGGAATTTTCATTTGGGATGGCATGACGGATTCTCGAAGCAAGGCGCCTTTGGGTTTTTATATTTTACTTATTGAAATTTCACGACCGGACGGCATGGTCAGAAAAATAAAAAAAACGGCGATCCTTGGAGGGAAACTATAACAGAGCCGCGGCAATGCAAACAATGCTGATTTTCACATCTGGAATTTCCTTCAATGCACGGGCACATGACTCAAGCGTAGCTCCGGTAGTAACAACATCATCCACCAGTATAAGGTGTTTTCCTATCCAGTTTTCCGGGTGATTGACTGAGAATATTTCATGAACATTCTGGTATCTCCTGAATTTGGATTTCCTTGTTTGTGTTTCTGTAGCTTTAATCCGGCACAGCAGATGCCTTTCAACTGGAATATTCATGGACCCTGTCAATCCGATAGCAAACTGTTCACTTTGGTTGTAGCCCCGTTTCATATATTTTTTCTTATGAAGTGGAACAGGGATAATCGCATCAGCCGAATTGAATCCGGGGGCATGCTTTAATTCCTGGCCATATTGAGTCCCCAGAAAAATTCCGATCTCCTTTTTCCCTTTGTATTTCAGTTGATGTATCAATCGCTGAACCCTGTTCCCCTTGTTAAAGTAGAGGAAAGCAGTTCCGGTTTCAATGGGGACCCTACCCCAGAACAGTCGGGTTACGGGGTTTTCATGTTCAAAATGGAAATTAGTTTTTGGAAGGTGATATGCGCAGAGGTGGCAAAGAAGCTCTTCATTTTTCCAGAGACTGTTTCCACATCCAACGCAAATTTTAGGAAAAATGAGGGAGATGAAATCACTTATAAAGATCATGATGGTTGTTTATGGTTAATCACCCCAGCGTGGAAAAGGTGACGTTCCTGCACCGGGTTATTTTTCAACATCTACCCAACATTAAAAAAAATCATGTAGGTTTGATCAAAATTTACTGAAAAATGGAATCCCCGCCGTTACTCGAAATTCGTAATCTCTCGGTCAGTTTTGATTCTGATCGTGGGAATTTGACTGTTGTTGATCGGGTATCGTTTTGCTTAAATGAAGCTGAAACCCTTGCTGTAGTAGGGGAATCAGGATCCGGAAAGACCGTTACCGCGTTGGCCGTTTTAAGGCTGATTCCAATTCCCCCGGGTAAGATTGACAGCGGAGAGATCATGTTCAGAAATGGAGAAAATTCCGCCAGGAATATTCTTCAACTGGACGAGCGCGCCATGCAGCAACTCAGGGGAGGTTCGATCTCGATGATCTTTCAGGAGCCCATGACCTCCCTGAACCCGGTATTTACCTGTGGAGACCAGGTGATGGAGAGTTTGAGGGTACATTTAAACGTTACTAAAAATCAGGCTCGTGAAAAGGTGCTGGATCTGTTCAACGAGGTTAAATTACCGAGGCCTTCCGAAATTTTAAAAGCCTATCCACACCAGTTATCAGGCGGACAAAAGCAGCGGGTGATGATCGCCATGGCGATCTCCTGCAGTCCGGCGATTCTTATTGCCGATGAACCAACGACGGCACTCGATGTAACGGTGCAGAAAACCATCCTTGAACTGATGAAAAATCTCCAGGAGTCGAGGAAAATGAGCATCCTTTTTATTACCCACGACCTTGGACTTGTCAATGGATTTGCTGACAGGGTACTGGTGATGAACAAGGGGCAGTTGGTTGAAGAGGGTACTGTGAAAGATATTTTCCATTCACCTCAGCATCCATACACACGTGGTTTACTTGCTTGCCGGCCACCGCTTGATGTGCGGCTGACCCGGTTGCCGACAATTGAAAAATACATGCATGAGGGAGGGGATGAATCCAAGCCGGTGGTGACGCCTGATCAACGAAACGCAGAGCATAAGCGGCTGTATGCGCAGAAACCCATATTGGAGGTTGAGAATCTTGGGAAACGGTTTGGTTCTTTTACTGCGCTTGATAAAGCTGGTTTTTCCGTTTATCCTGGCGAAACACTTGGAATCGTTGGGGAGTCAGGAAGTGGCAAAACCACCCTGGCCAGGGTGGTGCTTGAACTGATTCCTGCTTCTGAAGGAAGAATCATATACCAGGATCAGGACATCACGAAACTTACCACGGGCAAATTGAAGAAACTTCGCAAGGATCTTCAGATCATTTTCCAGGATCCATATTCATCCCTGAATCCCAGGATCGCGATTGGCCCGTCAATTCTTGAACCCATGAAGGTGCACAAATTGCACCAGAATGATACAGTCAGAAAGGCCCGGGTCATGGAGTTGCTGCAAAAGGTCGGACTTAAGCCGGAGCACTATTTTCGGTATGCGCACGAATTTTCAGGAGGGCAGCGGCAGCGAATCTGCATTGCAAGGGCACTTGCCGTTGAACCCAGGCTAATCATCTGTGATGAATCTGTGTCGGCCCTTGATGTCTCAATCCAGGCGCAGGTTTTAAACCTGTTAAATGATTTAAAAAGGGATTTTGGGCTGACCTATATTTTCATCTCACACGACCTTTCTGTAGTTAAGTACATGTCGGACAGGCTTATCGTAATGAAAAATGGAAAAATCGAAGAGATGGGGGAGGCTGACCAGGTTTATGCAAATCCGCAATCGGAGTATACAAGGATGTTACTGGCGGCCATACCGGGAGGTGACATTTTGCAACAAAATAATGAAATTACGAAATAGCGGGGTGGAGAAATGAAGAAATTTTAAATGTAGAAAAACATGGGAAAGAAAACAAGTTTAAGCGGGTTGGAGAAGAATACGTTTGCAAAATCGGTACTGGATGTGTTTCGGAACAATCCTTACAGCAGTTTCAATTATAAGCAGATTGCTGCAAGGCTTGGCATTAAGGACCGGGCCAGTAAGGACCTGATCAGCCTGATTATCGGTCAACTTTTCAAGAGCCAGGAACTCGCCATGAGTAAGCGTGGAAAATATCAAATCAACCGTGAAAGCCCGAAGTATGAAGGTGAAGTAAAGACCTCGATCACTGGCACGGTTGATATGAAACAGACGGGCAAGGCCTATGTAATCCCGGATGATAAATCGGAAGATGTCTTTATTGGCGCAACCAATACAAATCACGCGCTAAATGGGGACAAGGTCAAGGTCTTTATTTTTCCCAGACGGAAAGGACATAAGCTGGAAGGAGAAATTTCGGAAATTATCAAACGAAATAAAAAACAATTTGTTGGAACGATTGAGACCTCCAAGAATTTTGCATTTTTAAGACCGGACAATAACACGATGCCGGTCGATATTTTCATCCCTATTTCAAAACTGAATGGGGCTAAGAACGGGCAGAAGGTTGTCGCAATCATTACCGAATGGCCTGCCCAGTCAGCCAATCCATTTGGTGAAGTAAAAGAGGTCCTTGGGAAACCCGGAGATAACCGGGTGGAGATGCAGTCGATTTTAGCAGAAATCGATTTTCCATTGTCTTTTTCCCCAAAGGCAGAGAAGGAGGCCGCCTCTTTTCCTGATACCATCCCAGAGGAGGAGATCAATAAACGCAAGGATTTCCGCCCGGTTTTTACCATTACCATTGACCCCGAGGATGCCAAAGATTTTGATGATGCCATTTCACTCCGGGCACTGGATAACGGACACTGGGAGATCGGGGTGCACATTGCCGATGTGTCGTATTACGTAAAACCAGGGTCGGCCATTGAAGAGGAGGCGGTCGAACGCGGAACGTCGGTTTACATGGTTGGCCGAACGATTCCAATGCTTCCTGAGCGGTTATCAAACGGACTCTGTTCCCTGAGGCAGGATGAAGACCGGTTGTGCTTTTCTGCTGTATTTGAAATGGACGAAAAGGCAAAAATATATTCCGAGTGGTTTGGCAAAACCGTGATCCGGTCGAACCGTCGATTTTCATACGAGGAGGTACAGGCCATCATTGAGTCGGGAACCGGAGAATATGCATCCGAAATCAATGTATTGAACGGCGTAGCCCTGAAATTGAGGGAGGAGCGGTTCCAGAAGGGTTCTTTTAACTTCGAAACCCAGGAGGTCAGATTTAAGCTTGATGATTCAGGCAGGCCATTGAGCATTTTCATCAGGGAGATGAAGGATGCCAACAAGCTGATTGAAGATTTCATGTTGCTGGCCAACCGCAAGGTGGCTGAATTTATTGGAAAAAAAAGAGAAAATCAAACTGTGAAAACCTTTGTTTACCGGGTGCACGATACGCCAAATCCAGAAAAACTGGAAAATTTCACCCAATTTGTCGAGCGGTTAGGCTATAAGATCAAAATCAGTTCAAAGAAATCGCTGGCCGACTCCTTTAACAAGCTATTCAGCGACATCAAGGGAACCGGTACCGAAACAATGATTGAGACCATTGCCATCCGGACCATGTCAAAGGCCTATTATTCTACTAACAACATCGGCCATTATGGGCTGGCTTTTCAATTTTATTCACATTTTACCTCTCCCATCCGAAGGTACCCTGACCTGATGGTACACCGACTGCTGTTCGATTATATGCACAATGCCCCATCGGTTTCAAAGGAGGTATATGAACCGATGTGTGAACATGCATCGGAGATGGAACGCAGGGCGGTAGATGCCGAGCGTATGTCGGTGAAATACAAACAGGCGGAATACATGCTTGATAAGGTGGGGCAGGAGTTTGATGCCCTGATTTCAGGAGTGAGCAAATGGGGCATTTTTGCTGAAATTATCGGTACAAAATGTGAAGGGATGATCCGGCTACGTGACCTGGAGGATGACTATTACTACTTAGACGAAGAGAATTACCAGATTATCGGACAGCGGCATGGCTATCGGTTTAAACTTGGAGACAAGTTGAAAATCAGAGTCAAACGCATAGATCTTGCCCGCAAGCAAATGGATTATGACTGGGTTTCCTGATTTCAGGCCAGTTTTTTTCGTTCGATCAGATCAAAAAAAGCCTTGTGGTATGTTTCGCTTACAGGAATGTACTGGTCGGCGATTTTTATGCGGTTACGTTCAATCGATTCGATTTTATCCAGAGCGATAAAAAATGATTTGTGGACCCGGCAAAATTGAGGTTCATGCAATACCTCTTCAAGTTTCCGTGCATTCATCAGGGTCATGATCCTCCTTGTTTTCGTGACAATCCGCCAATAGTCACCCATGCCTTCGACATACAACACGTCGGAATTTTCGATGCGTTCCATCCGGGTTTCGGTTTTAACGAAGAAAAATGAGGCTTCGGCAGATTTGGTTTTGCCGTTTTCAGGCTTAGCTCCCCCTGCATCAAGTTGTATCCGCTCCGACACCTTATTGACACCTTTGATGAATCGTTCGAAGGAGATCGGCTTCAGCATGTAATCCACCACATCCAACTCAAAACCCTGGATGGCATATCGTTCGTAAGCAGTAGTAAAAATCACAAATGGACGATGTTTCAGGGCATTCAACAATTGGATTCCGGTGAGTTCTTCCATCTGGATATCCAAAAAAATGAGATCGACCTTATTTGACCTGATATACTCAATGGATTCAATCGCATTGTCGAATGTCCTGAGCAGATTCAGGAATGCCACCTTTGAACAATAATCTTTGATAATATCCAGAGCCAGGGGCTCGTCGTCGATCGCGATACAGTTGATATTCATATTGAAAGGATTAGTTTGATGTTGAATGAATGTTCACTGGAGGTTATTTCAAGCTGATGTTTGCCAGGATAAAGCAGGTTTAGTCTGCGGCGGATGTTGGTCAAACCTATTCCGCCCGTTTTGTCGCTAATGGCGGTTATGTTTTTACGCAGGTGGTTGCTGACTTCAAACAGGATTTTCTGAGGCAAGATGGATAACGTGATTCGAATACCGGGATTTGTCAAGGTTTTACCTCCATGTTTGAATGCGTTTTCTACAAAAGGGATCAGGAGCATTGGGGCAATGGTTCGCCCTTCCACATTGCCTGTAATATTCAATTCTACAAAATCTTTGTGCTTTATCCGGAGCTTTTCGAGTTCAATGAAGCTTTTGAGATATTCGATCTCTTTCTCAAGCAAAACCTTGTCGGTTGTTGCATCGTACAGCATATATCGCATTATGGCCGACAGTTTCATCACGGCTTCAGGGGCATCTTCCGATTTTTTATACACCAACGAATAAATGTTGTTCAAGGTGTTAAAAAGAAAATGTGGATTTATCTGCGACCGGAGGAGGGCCAGTTCACTTGATTGTTTTTCAACCATTAAAGCCGATTTCAGCTTCTGTGTTTCAAACCATCCGATGGCAAGTTGCATAAATAGCGCATATATCCCATATATTATCGTGAGTCGTACTGAGTTAAACCACCAGCTGCTTTCAATGGTCAGTTTCTCTCCGGGTTTCATGTGGGTGTAACCGATATATTTCCAGAAAAAATATTCAAGTCCGACCCGCAATGGTATCAGAATGATAACAAGGGCAATCAATAATAGTACAGGATAAAGTTTGTTTTTTCTGGTGAAAAACAATCCATAGGTAAAATATAAGGTATAAAACGTAATGAAACTTGTTATCGGATAAATGGTTATTTCCTGATACGGATCATAACCTTTTCCCACCCACATGGCAAAGGTGAGCAGTATCTGGTTGAACATGTAGGCCCAAAAGGCGACGTGAATCAGGATTTTGTACTTCGTTTTCATCTCATGTTGTTGAAATACATATACAAATTAACGCAAGATGCAGCATAAAACCAAAAGAAACAGGGACAAATCGATCATGTTGGCTGTATATCCGGTCATGCGTTCAATTCAGCCGGTAAAAATGCGAATCCATAAAGCGTAATTCCTTGAAAAAAATAACCCATTTTAAATTACCTTTGAAAGTGGAAATATTTCTGTGTCAACATGGATGAAATAAAAAAACGCAGATCTGCAGTTTTCTGTCATTTCCGGATATTTATGCTGCTGTTGCAGTTTGTCTGTTTTGCTGCAGCTGCCCAGGGTCAATATCATTTCTATTATGGCAAGGTGCTCGATGGTATGACGAAGGCGGGCATTCCTGATGTTAATCTTTCAGTAGCCGGATCCAGGGTAGGAACCGTGACCGATAACAAGGGCAATTTTTCCTTTTTTATCGACAGTATTCCTGCGACACTGGTGGTGAGTTGCGTTGGTTTCAAGACGAAAACCATTCAGCTTGATGAAACTTCATTTTCACTGACCCTGTACCTTTCACTGGAAGTACAAGAGTTACAGGAGGTGGAGATCAAAGCCAGTGTTCATGAGGCATTTTTCAAGGATGACCATTATGCGGTTCTTGATTATGAGATCGACAGCAACCTGGTTTATCTGCTAATTTTCAGGCAACGTGTTTCAAGTGCGGAGTTGATTTGCAAGAACACAGCAGGGGATACCATCGCTCAATCCAAACCGTTAAACTTCAATCCCGTCAGGCTGTTTAAAGATTGCCTGGGCATCCTGCATATTTTAGGGCATGATACAGGTTTCCAGGTATATCGTAATGAAAAGGAATTAAATTTTTTATATCCGATAAACCTCCGAAAATTTGATCATGTGCTTAAAAACTGTGTTGCTGCAACCCCCAACATTTTATTTTTCCAAAAAAGCACTGACCAGGGGCTTGGTGTTGAATATTATGGCGTGAACAGGAAAACCTTCTCAAAACAGACCATTACGCATGTAAAGGACGAAAAAAGAATGAAAATGTTCAGGCGCAATTCCGACGATGCCGCCTTGCTGATGCAAGCCACCCAACCCATTTCAAGGGATGATTTTGTGACATGGAATTACGTCCACAAAATTCTCTACAGGCCCATTAAAACGGCCCTCTATAAAATCGGAAGTTTTATCTGCATTTTTAACACGCCTGATCGTCAAATGGAGTTTTATGATTCCGGGGGAAATTTTTCCTTTAAACTTGCGCTTAAGATTAACCTAGTAAATGATGGCCGATGGACCAGTGATATTTTAACAGATGGATATACAGAGAAGGTTTATACCACATTTATTTCCAATGGACAGTATGGTATTTATGAAATTGATTTGAATTCAGGAATTCTAATAAAAAGATTGACTCTTTTTCACTACTATCCTGAAAAAATCAAGGTTTACAATAATGTTGTATTTTACCTTTACAATATTCCGGGTGATGCGGATAATAAAATGTTGTACCGTCAGAGATTTTAATAAAACCATTACTTTTAATCATAAAAAAAACAGTATGGAAACGTTAGAAAATAAAAGTGTTAATAATCAGCACCAGATGCCCGAAGCGGGTGTATCAGGGTCTTATGGACATGGATGGGAAATTCTGAAAAAGTATTTTCCGGAATTGCTTCTGCTCCTGCTTGTTCAGATGCTGCTTTCAGCCCCGATGGGTGTTACGCAACTGCTGTTCAATGAAGCGTTTGCAGGCACCTTCACGACGGGTTTGTTCAATTTCATTTATGGTGTTCTGGTATTGATGCCGATCAGTTATGGATCTTCATGGGTATATCTGAAGGCCGTGCGCGGCGAACCCTTCAGGGTGCAGGACATTTTTTTCGCCTACCAGTCGTTCCCGAACATTTTTTTGGCCAATGTTTTGGTTTTCCTCATTGTCGGTGCCGGGTTCGTTATGTTGATCGTTCCCGGGATCATTTTTGCCTGTAAGCTTTCATTTGTTCCCTACCTGGTTATGGATGAAAAAATGGAGGCGGTTGATGCCGTAAGGAAAAGCTGGAAGATGACCAAAGGTTACACCGGTTCCATATTCCTCATGGGAATTACGGCATTCTTTGTCGCAATAGCCGGATTGATCTGCTTTATCGTTGGCGTGTTTCCAGCAACTATCTGGATCAGCCTTGCCTTTGCAACGATATATATGGTCGTTTCGGGCAAAGAAAAACAGGAAAAAACCACATCCTGATGTAACAAAACGAACCTGTTTGTATCCAAATGGGTGCAAACAGGAAAAACATGAACCGGGAACACCTTTTCAGAAACGCCATTGGGGACAACAACCAGCGCATTTTTCGAATTTGCAACTATTTTTTCATTGACAGGGATGACCGGAACGATGCCTACCAGGAGACGCTGATCCGGATCTGGGAAAATCTGCATTCATTCAAAGGAAATTCGTTGCTAAGCACCTGGATTTACCGGGTGGCGGTCAATACCTGCCTGTCGCATATCCGCAGCAGGAATCAGCGCAATAATCTCATTGAAAGCACCATCGATCCCGAGATCTTACTTATTCCCGAATCTGCCGGGAGTGAAAATGACTTCATTGAGGAGAATAAAATGATTTTTCTGCAACAGTTTTTGTTAAATCTCAGTATGGCTGACCGTACGCTGGTTTCGCTGTACCTTGAAAATCTTTCTACGAAGGAAATGGCAGAAGTAACCGGAATGTCAGAAACGAACCTGCGGGTAAGGATACACCGGATAAAGGAAAAAATTAAAAAAGAATGGGAGGAAAAACAAAATGGAACTGGATGATTTCAAACCTGCCGGGAAGGCAGATACAATCGATGTAAAAAACATGAAGGATGTTAAAGTCGATCCGTTACAGGAGCTGATTGCTGAAATGAAGGAAAAGGACAAACAGGAGAACAAGGTATTGCTAGGCATCATTCTGGTTTTTGGTCTCTTTGTCGTTCTGTACCTTTCGGGAATGAAGTTACAAAAGGGGGCCATGCAGGCCGGTTATGCAATGCTGGCGGGAGGATTCGGGCTTTCACTTTTATTTTTCCTGTTTAAGTTCCTGAAGCAGAAAAAAACCGACTATACTGCGCCTACCCTGGTCTTCCTCAGGGAGGCTGAGCGACGCTATGCTTACTGGACATGGCAGGAGCTTGTTATTTCAGGGCCGCTGCTTGTGTTGATGGGATGGGGCGGTAGTATTATCGTAACCAGTTCATTTGAAAAGTATTATCCAGGCTCCATCCTTCCGGGTTTGATTTTTATAATGGTATACATTGTTGCAACGGGTGTAGGTTACTGGGCCGGAAAGATGCAATGGGACAAAAGCAAACGGACAATTTATAAAAAGATCCGACGGATGAAAGATGATTTCAGCAAATAAAAAAGAGGCTGTTCCAATTTATTTGGAACAGCCTCTTTCACCTGGTCATTGGTTTTATTTTACCAGGGTCATTTCATCAATTAGGTTCTTGGCACCGGCAAATTTATCAATAACAAAGAGCACGTATCGAATATCGACATTGATGGTGCGCTGCAGGTCGGGTTCAAACATGATATCCCCGCTCATGGCTTCCCAGTTGCCGTCGAAAGCAATGCCGATGAGTTGTCCATCGCCATTGATTACCGGGCTTCCGGAATTTCCCCCGGTGATATCATTGGTGGTCAGAAAGCAGGTGATCATTTCTCCGTTCTCACCATAAGGACCATAATCCTTTGCCTTGAAGAGTTCTTTCAGTTTTTTATCAACAATAAATTCTTCATTGTCAGGATCTTCCTTTTGCATAACCCCGTTGAGCGTGGTGACAAAATCATAATGAATGGCATCGGCGGGGTAATAATCAAGAACGCTGCCATAGGTCATACGCGTGGTCGAATTGGCATCAGGGTATTTCACAAGGTTCGGATCCATTTCACGCAGTCCTGCAACAAATAAACGGTTATATAATCCAGCATTTCCCTGAGCGGAGGTGTACATTGGAGCATATTTGCCCGAGACTTCTGAAATAGATTCCTTAAGCATCCATCCCAGATCTTTTTTATAAACTTTCAGACTGGGTTTTTCGATAAATTTATTAGCCGATTCGGCCGTTGCGAATACGGATGTTGCATAAACCTCGGTGGCAAAGGCGTTAAAATCGTTCTTGTAATCTTTTTCAATCACAGCAAAAATGGATGGAAGCTGTTCTTTGGGTACATCGTTACTGTACATTTTAAGTAACGCAATCATTGTATTCTTTTCGATTGCCAGATCCCATTCCTTAAAATGTTCTTTCACAGCAGTACGGGCATCTTCCTGTGCTAATTTGATGGCTTCTTTGTTTTTCTTTTCCAGTGCGCTTTTTAATCCGGTGAACTGGGTAGCCATTTTTACAACATCAAGACTATTGCCACCAACGTTGGAATAAAAGAACGGGATTGATGCTTTGGCCAAACCATCATAGGTGCTTTTCAGATTATCAAGCACCTTGCCGTATTGTTGTTCACGGGCAGAATCCTGCTTGTACCAGGCAATGAATTTTTCTTCAATCGCCCTCTTTTTCAATTCCACTTTATTCCGTTTCAGCATTTTGGTCTGGCCAATAAAGTTTTTCCAGGAGTTGGAAATGCCGTAATAGTTTGCGGCATAGGCAATTTTAACAGCATTATCCACATCCATGCGTTCTTTCATTACCTCGAGTTTTTTTCCATAGAGCTTTACCAGGGTAGGATAGAGCACATTCATGTTGAATTCCGTTCCGTAAGAGGTAAGATAGCGAGAGGTACGGCCCGGGTAACCCCAGATCATGGCAAAATCATTTTTCTTAATACCTTTCAGGCTAATGGGCAGATGGTACGGAGCTTTCAAAGGAATGTTATTTTCAGAATATTTTGCAGGGTTTCCAACGCTATCGGAGTATACCCGAAGAACGGTAAAGTCTCCGGTATGCCGAGGCCACATCCAGTTGTCGGTATCACCACCAAATTTGCCGATCGAGGAGGGGGGAGCTCCCACAAGCCTGACATCTTTAAATGTTTTGAATACGAAAAGGTAAAATTCATTGCCGCCATAGAACGGCTTCACGGTGGTTTCAAAGGTTCCGTTTTCTTCGGCCCTTTTACGGATGCGCGTTGAAATTTCACGGATTTTACTACTCCTGTCAGCCTCTTTCATATCATTCGATAACAGGGGAATAATGGAGTCGGTCACATTTTCAATTCTTTTCAAAAAAGAGGCACACATGCCTTCATTTGGCAACTCCTCTTTTGTTGACATGGCCCAAAATCCGTTGGTCAGGTAATCGTGTTCGGTTGTACTCTGTTCCTGAACGGCCCCAAAACCGCAGTGGTGGTTTGTGAAAAGGAGCCCCTGTGGGGAGACCACTTCGGCGGTGCAGAAAAAACCATTCACTCCACCGTTTGAAAGGCCAACGATGGCATCTTTTAAGCTGTTGTGGTTGATACTGTATAACTCCTCTGCGGTGAGATGCAGTCCCATTTTTTGCATATCAACATAATTAAGGCGCTCAAGCAGCATTGGAAGCCACATTCCTTCATCAGGCGGGTTTTCAGCATAACTGAATGATACCGAGGTCATGCAAAAGACCATTGCCATAAGGGCAAATTTGATTTTCATTGATACATTTTTCATACACGCATGTTATTAAATTGGAGAATGATAACCATTGAGTTTTCTTCGCAGGCTGCTTCCTTGAAGCGTGGGGCAATATTAGTGACAATTTCGGCAAACATCCCTGTTTTTTGATCAACCAGTGAAATTCTCGATGATCGCATCAAATCGGCAGGTAAAACACCCTCAACCTCATGGTTAAAAGAGAGGCTTTCAACCCGTTTTTTAATCGGGATATCAAAAAAAATTGATAATCAGGAAATCAATGCGCACATTTGCGAAAAAATCATTTCAATGGACCTTATCAATCTTTATCATAAAGGGAAACGACCCCTCATCATTCAACATCTCCTTTTCTGGATCATCAGCATTGTATTGTTTACGGTTGTGCTTATCTACACCCGGGGCGATTTTAATTTTTACAGCATTACCCTCCAGATGGCGGCAAGTATTCTGATAACGGTTGCTTTTATAGCCCTCTCCGTATATATCAACCTGCTATGGCTGATTCCGGTTTTTTTTAATAAAAGGAGATTCCTCCTGTTTGGCATTCTTGAGGTGGCCAATATTCTGCTTTTTATCTTGCTGAATTATTATGTCACCTATTTTTTCGAAGGAGGAAGCCACCCGAATTTTTTGGCTGAGTTCGTTGCGGAGTTTATTCTGATTTTGTTATTCCTCGTGGTATCAACCTTGCTGGAGGTCATGCGTGATTCAATTACATTGCAGGATGTGGAACTTCGGATGAAAGAGGTTGAGAAGCAAAAAATTGAGGCTGAACTCAGGGCACTGAAAGCACAGGTAAATCCGCATTTCTTTTTCAATACGCTCAACAGCCTTTACTCCTTAAGTCTTGACAAATCGGACAAAGCGCCTGAGATGATATTGAAACTTTCGGACCTGATGCGGTATATCATTTATGAGTCAAAGGACGACCTGGTTCCCATGGTCAAACAGCTGGAATTCCTGCAAAGTTACGTATACCTTGAACGGCTTCGCGCCGATGAAAACCTGAAGGTGAATTTTGAAGTGAGGGGCCGCAATTTTGATCTGGCCATTGCCCCGCTTTTGTTTATTGCGTTTATTGAAAACGCATTTAAACACGGATCCAAGGAAATGAAAAATGATCCGTATATTCACATTGTTTTCAATCTGGAGCATACAGATCGTGTGGTCTTTATGATAGAAAACAAGGTAGATCCTGAGGTTGAACGGAAGCCGGCAGGGGGATTTGGTTTTTCAAATGTAAAAAAGCGACTTGAATTACTTTATCATGGCCGGTATGATCTGAAGATCACTGAGACAAAAACGCTTTATCGTGTTGAATTAACCATTGTAGTTTTATGAATATCCGATGCGTAATCATAGATGATGAACCATTGGCCCAGCGGGTCATTGAGCGGTATACCGAGAACATTCCCTTTCTCGAAATTGTATCAAAATGCAGCAATGCCGTTGATGCCATTGATGTGTTACATCATACCGATGTGGATCTTTTATTTCTGGATATCAATATGCCCCGTATTAGCGGAATAGATTTCCTTAAAACATTAATAAATCCGCCGCTGGTAATCATCACCACGGCGTATGCTGAATTTGCCATTCAGGGATTTGAACTTGACGTGGTTGACTATTTGATGAAGCCAATTGCCTTTGACCGTTTTTACAAAGCTATCCAAAAGGTGGAAGATTTGCTAAAAAGCAGGGAATTACCGCATTTTGAGATGAAAACAGTGGAAAGGGCTGATGAGAGTTTCATCTTCATTAAATCCAGTAAAAAAACCTACAAGGTTACGCTTGACGACATCCTGTACATTGAAGCGCTTGGAGATTATGTTAAAATTTATACCACTGACAAAATGATTGTCAGTTATCAATCGCTGAAGAATATTGAAACCTTACTCCCATCCAAATTGTTCCCGCGCATCCACAAATCCTTTATCATTGCATTGTCACGGGTAGACCTGATTGAGGGGAATCATGTAAAGATTAAAGACCGGCTGATCCCTATCGGCACCAATTTCAAAACGGATTTTGAGAAACTGATAAAATTAATTTGATATCAAGGCAAACCATTCGATCAATGGATCAAGGGACTACCTGAAGTGAAATTCCCCGAAAATATTCCAACAGTGAGCCTGAAATCACAAAGGCTCCGATGATGATAAAGAGAAATCCCACTATACGGTTCATCCATAATTTGACTTGCGGATTATTGGCGATTTTGATCTTGTTGGCAAGGACAACCTTCAAAATATCGGTCATCAGGATTACGGATAGGCTGCCAACAAAAAACAGGGCGACAGATTTTTGATCTCCCCCATAGGTTGCGTTGATGGCAAGCATCGAAGTGATCCAAAAAACCCAGAGGAAGGGATTGGCAAGGTTCAGGATGAATCCTTTGAAAAAGTAGGGAAAGGGGCCTTTTTTCTTGACCTTAATTTCATCAATGGCTTCGACCTGTTCTGTAAGTGGAACCTTTTTAAAAAAGGTATAGATTCCGAAAATGGACATCACGATGCCGCCGATGATACCAAGCACCAGATGATACCTTGGGTCGGTGACAATCTGTGCCGCACCATAATAAAATCCGACAACCAGGGTGAGGTCGCTTGTGAATATGCCAGCTGCAAGGAATATTCCGATTTTAACACCATGTTTGATACTGGTTTGCAACAAAGCAAACAATGCAGGGCCAAGGGATATGGCGACAGTAAGGCCTAAAATAATGCCTTCAAACAGTGGATGTAAAACCGAGCTCAAGTATTCGCCTGTGATTTATACGCGTTAATATGTATAATCCATTGATCCATCTGACTGTTTTTAAGCACCCTGGGGAATTTATGTGCGCCCCCTTCTTTCCCTCTGATCTTCATCCAGTCATAAAACACCTGCAAAGGTAATACTTCTGCCGAAACGTTTTTAATGGCTTCAATTCGTTCAACCCTGTAGTCGTCGTTCAAAATTTTGAGATATTCATCAAGCTTCGATGCAGCAAGTCCCGGGTCAATTTTATCATCTGATCCAAGATACCATTTATGTGCAAAAAGATTGCCATACCGTATTCCGGTGATGGTATACTCATTGATTTTCACGTTGTATTCATCCTGGAACATCCGGATAGCCCGGTTGAGGTTATCCTGTGATACATGCTCCCCGCAAAGACTGATGAACTGTTTGGTGCGGCCGGTGAGCATGATTTCGCAGCGTTCCTTGGAAATGAATTTTATCGTATCTCCAATCAGGTATCTCCAGGCCCCGGCACAGGTAGATATTAAAAGGGCATATTCTTTTCCTATCTCAACATCTGCAATGGTGCATGTTTCAGGATTGGGTTTCAGATCCCCCTCGCTATCAAAGTTATCGTCATTAAAATGAATGAATTCGTAATAAATGCCATTGTCCAGGATCAATTCCATGGTTTTCTGGTTCCCGGGTCGCTGAAACGCGATGTATCCCTCGGAAGCGAGATAGGTTTCATTAAACAGGATTGGCCGGCTGAGTAATTTTTCGAAACTCCTGATGTAGGGTTCAAATGAGACTCCGCTATGCACATAAGCTGAGAGGTTTGGCCAGATGTCATGGATAGTCCGGACACCATAAAAATCGATAATTTTTTCCAAAATGATCTGGATCCATGCAGGAACACCCACGATGATCCCGATATCCCATTCTTTCGCATTCCGAACTATTTCGTTCAATTTAACAGACCACTCCTGTTCCCGCGAAATCCTTCGCCCTGGTTTATAAAAGTGCTGAAACCAAAATGGGATGCTGCCGGCTGTGATGCCTGACAAGTCACCCTGGTAATAGGTTCCGTTGTAACTCAAATGGGTACTGCCCCCGATCATTAAAACACCCTTTTCATAAAACTCATCTGGAAAGTCATATTTTGTCGCAGAAACCAGTTGGCGGACGCTGGCTTTCTGGATGGCGCGGAGCATCTCTGCGGTAACGGGGATATGTTTTGAGGAGGCCTCCGAAGTGCCGGAAGTTAAGGCAAAATACTTAACCCGGCCTGGCCAGGTAACATAGGGTTCTCCATTGAGGCTGCGATACCACCAGTTTTTAAACATAGAGCTATAATCATGAACAGGGACCGAAACGCTGAACTGTTCACGAAAATCATTACGGCCGGCCATCCTGTTGAAATTATAAAACTCACCAAATGCAGTATTCCTGGCCTTTAATAATAATTTTTTCAATACCTTTTTCTGTTCAAGTACCGGATCGATGCTGAGAATATCAATGGGCAACTGGCGAAGTTCGTAAGCTTTCCGGATGAGGGACCCGAGAATTGGCATTGGTCAAGGATATATTGAACGATAGAAAAGGTAAAGATAAAAAAAATTGTGTACTTTCGATTTTTATACCGACCTGATGTCAAAACCGGTTAGAATATTTTTAGGGATTTCAGGAGCGCTGTTGGGACTTCTCGTTATACTAATCCTTGGCTTCCTTATTTTTACGACGGCTACCGAATTTTCTCCTGATTTGAAATCTAAAGTGGAGATTAGCGGAAAAGGAAAATCCATGGACCCGGGTCGACGTGAGTTCACCCTCTTCAGCTGGAATATAGGGTACGCCGGACTGGGAAAGGAGATGGATTTTTTTTATGACGGAGGGAAGAAAACCCGGCCTGGGCGGACCCAGTGTCTTGAGTACTTCAGGGAAATTCAAGAAGTTATCAGGGCCAATGACAGTGCAGACTTCATGTTTATCCAGGAGATAGATGTCTATTCAAAAAGGGCCTGGTACCAGGATGAGTATGCGGGACTATCTTCTCTATTATCAGGACATTTTCATGGCTTCTCTCCCAATTATAATTGTTGGTTTATTCCTGTTCCGTTTTTAGATCCGATGGGTAAGGTAAAAGCGGGCCTGGCAACATTTTCCATTTTCCGGCCCGATGATGCAACCGTTCAGTATTATGGATCCGATTTTCCCTGGCCAACACGGCTGGCGATGCTTAAACGATGTTATATACTTTTCCGCTTCAGACTTGATAACGGAAAGGATCTTGTGATTGTCAACCTTCACAATTCGGCGTATGATTCCACGGGTTTGTTGCGAGAACGGGAACTTTTCGTTCTCGATTCGGTGTTTACATCTGAATACAACCGGGGAAATTATATAATTGGAGGGGGAGACTGGAACAGCAATCCGCGTGGGTTTCATCCAGAAGCGATTCGTCAGGGTGATTTATTGACGACTATTGATCCACCCATTTCAGACACATTTCTTCCAGGGTGGGCATTTGTATTTGATTCGCTTAATCCCTCAAACAGGTTTACTGATATCCCTTATCAAAAAGGGGTGACACGAACAACCATCATTGATTTCTTTGTTATTTCACCCAATGTTGAGATCAGTCACATTGGGATCATTCCGCTAGAATTCAAATATTCTGATCATGAACCGGTTATGGTGAAAATCAGATTAAAATAGATTTGGGTAATGTTTAACATGAGGACAAAAGGCCGCCCGATAGAGATACAATTATGAAATTAAAAATTACAAAAGCGTGTTCCTTACTGGACCAAATGCTTACAGAGTTTCAAACTGCCTCAAAAACCACTGTGAAACAAAGGATTTCGCATGGCAATGTGCGGGTGAACGGGAAAATGGTAACCAACCCGTCAGTCCTACTGAAGGAGGGTGATACCGTTGAATACGTTAAGCAAGCAGTAAAAATAAACAAGGTAAAACCGCCATATCAGGTTCTTTTTGAGGATGATGCCATTCTGGTAGCGGTAAAGCCTGCAGGGTTGCTAACCATAGGGGACAGGGGGCTTGGGGGCACCTCGTTTTACCAGCAAATGCAAGCCTACGTCAAAGAAAATTCCAAGGGGAAAGAGCGCCTGTTTGTGGTTCACCGGCTCGACCGCGAGGTGTCCGGAATCCTGCTTTTTGCGAAAAGTGAAACCCTGCAGGAAGAGATCAAGAACCATTGGATGGATACAAAAAAGTTATATTATGCACTTGTTGAAGGACAACCAAAAGAGGATAAAGGCACCATTCGCACCTGGCTGACAGAAGGGCATGATCAGCGGGTTTATTCTGTAAGTGTTCAGGAGGGGGCAAAGTTAGGGATTACGCATTATCGTGTAATGGACCGCACACCGGATTATGCACTCCTGGAGGTTGAACTTGAAACCGGACGAAAGAACCAGATCCGGGTTCATCTTTCAGAGATGGGTTGTCCGGTGGTAGGTGATCGGCGTTATGGCGCTGATTCACAATACGAGCGCCGCATTCGGCTGCATGCATTTTATCTTTCCATCCGTCATCCTGTTACCGGGAAACTCATCGACTTTAAAAGCAAGATGCCAAAAGGGTTTCTGGAATTAAAGCCCGGTGACGAGAAATATAAATAAATCAGGCGGTGCTCTCACGCTGTCAGGGTGGGGTTAAAGTTCACTGAAAGTTCCGTTGCCGCATGGCTTCAAAAATCACGATAGCGGCGGATACAGAGACATTCATCGAGTCAATTTTTCCCCTCATTGGAATCTTAATCAGGTCGTCGGCTCCTTCAAGCCAGCCATTACTCAGTCCGTTTGCCTCCGAGCCCATAATGATCGCGGATGGCTTTTTGAAATCAGTTTCATGGTAACAGCGGGATGCTGTAAGTGCTGTTCCAAACATTTTAATACCAGCAGATCGCATCCATTTCATCGCCTCTTCTGAAGTGGTTGTAACGACAGGCATGGTGAAAATGCAACCGATACCAGACCGGATTGCATTCGGATTATAGATATCTGTTTGCGGATCGCAGATGATCACTGCATCCAGACTGGCGGCGTCTGCTGTACGAAGCAGTGCACCGAGATTTCCTGGTTTTTCAACCGTTTCCAGTACCAGCAGGAGTGGTTGTTTAGTAAGTTTCAGATCGCTAAGTGCCAGTCTTCTTGGTTCGGCGAGGGCCAAAACACCTCCGCTGTCCTTACGATAGGCCAACCGGTTAAAGACATTTGTACTTACTTCAACCATTTCAATATTCTTTTCCAAATGGAGAAAAAGCGATTGGAGATCAGGATCATTGATTATGGCCGGGCAATAAAACAAATCAGTTATAGGAAAGCCGCTCATTGTTGCAAGCGTTATCTCGCGAAGACCCTCAATCACTATCCGATTTTGTTCCTTGCGGGCACGTGGTTTATCGCTGAGGAGCAACACATTTTTTATCAGCGGGTTTTGTACACTAGAGATGACTTTGACCATATTGCTTTGCCTCTTATTTTGGCTTGATATACAATGATTTTCATCAAAAGTAACTTTTTTTTTGTTTCTTTGTTGGAGAATCGAAATATATACATACATTTGCGTATTCAAATACCTGAATAGAACGTGTCAAAGATTTTTGCCCTTTCGGAAGCTTCTTCAATTGCGATTCACAGCATGGTTATTATAGCCCGTTCCGAAAATGGAATCAACGCGGTTAAGATTGCCGAAATTACAGGGTTTTCAAAGAATCATATTGCTAAGGTGTTACAACGTCTCGTGAAAAACGACATGCTCAAATCGGTACGTGGTCCTTCAGGTGGGTTCTCCATGAAAATGGAACCGAAGAATGTCAGCCTGCTTGACATTTATCAATCCATTGAAGGACAGATCGACATCGGCGAATGTCCATTATCATATGACCTTTGCGGATTTGACCGCTGCCTGATGGGGAATGTGGTGAACAGGCTTACTGCTGAATTTAAGAAGTTTTTGAAGGAACAGACCCTACAATCATATCTTTAATTTTTTTGTATATAAAGAGGCAAACAAATACCTAAATACATCTATAATATATGAAACGAAAGATTATTCAGATTGATGAAGAGAAATGCAACGGATGTGGTATTTGCATTCCGAACTGCCATGAAGGTGCCATGCAGCTGATCGATGGAAAGGCCCGGCTTATCAGCGACTTGTTTTGCGATGGTCTGGGGGCGTGCATCGGCCATTGTCCTGAAGGAGCCATTGAAATCATCGAGCGTGAAGCGGAACCCTATGATGAGAGAAAAGTAATGGAGATGATGGTCCCAAAGGGAAGGAATACCATCCTGGCCCATCTTGATCATCTCCGTGATCATAACGAACATGAATTTTTACAACAAGCAATTGATTATTTAAAAGAACACAACATGATGATGAGTCCAGAAAAAACAGAAAATCATTCACATGGTGAATGCGGATGCCCCGGCTCAATGGCCAGGGATTTCCGAGCCGAAGAAATCAAACAGGAAGCAGCAGCTGTTCCGGCGGTAGCGCAGGTGATTGCCTCCGAACTGCGCCAATGGCCAGTTCAGTTACATTTGCTCAATCCTCAGGCATCCTATTTTAAAAATTCAGATGTTTTATTGGCCGCTGACTGTGCAGCCTTTGCCATGGGCAATTTTCACTCACGGTTCCTTAAAGGGAAATCCGTTGCCATCGCCTGTCCGAAACTGGACAGCAATAAAGAATCATACATTCAGAAACTTACATCCATGATTTCAGATACGAAGATCAATTCTCTCACTGTAGTGATGATGGAGGTGCCCTGCTGTGGAGGTTTATTACATATGGCCCAGACCGCCCGAACCAATGCCGGAAGGAATATTCCCATCAAGCAAGCCATCATCAGTGTACAAGGAGAGGTAATTGAGGAGGATTGGACGTAAAGTATTGATAACAGTAAAATCTTAAAAATTTTGATTATGCAAACACGAAAACTATGGTTCGGCTTCATCGCCGTAATTGCAATTTCCTTCACTGTCCTGTTGTATTTTGGACGGGAGATTTACAAACAGGCTCCACCAATACCCTCGGAGGTTGTAACGACTGACGGAACCCTGTTGTTTTCCGGTCAGGACATTAAAGACGGTCAGAACATCTGGCAATCTATAGGAGGGCAGGAAGTTGGAACTGTTTGGGGTCATGGCTCCTATGTGGCCCCCGACTGGTCGGCTGACTGGCTGCACCGCGAATCGGAATACATCCTCAATTACCTGGCAGATACATCATATCATAAAGCATATGCTGATGTCACTGCTGAACAGAAAGCGATGTTAAAAGTCAGGCTTCAGAAGGAACTCCGCACCAACACCTATGATGCCACTTCCGGAAAAATTGTCATCTCGCCTTTGCGGGCCCGGGCCATCAAAGCAGTTGGTGCGCATTATGCAGGCTTGTTCATGGCAGATCCAAAGCTCGACAAATTACGCGATGCCTATGCCATTCCACCCAATTCCATTAAAGAGCAGGGTCGCATGAGCAAGATGAATGCTTTCTTTTTCTGGATTTCATGGTCTTGTGTCACTGATCGTCCTGGAAGTGAAATCTCATATACAAATAACTGGCCATCAGAAGAGCTGGTCGACAATAAACCAACAAGTTCTTTGATTTTGTGGACAGGATTCAGTGTTATCATGCTTATTGCCGGTATCGGACTCATGGGCTGGTATTATGCTTCGCGGAAGGAAGAGAAACTTTCTGAAAGTGACATTCCTTCAAAAGACCCATTGCTTGGCGGCATTTTTACCTCTTCGATGAAAGCCACTTTGAAATATTTCTGGGTTGTAACAGCGTTAATACTCGTTCAAATCCTGATGGGGGTAATCACCGCCCACTATGGTGTTGAGGGTCAGGCATTTTATGGTCTACCACTTTCCGGATTGCTCCCCTATTCCATTTCCCGCACCTGGCACATTCAGCTGGCTATTTTCTGGATTGCAACTTCATGGCTGGCAACCGGTTTGTACCTGGCACCTGCAGTTTCTGGGAAAGAGCCTAAATTCCAGGCGCTTGGCGTTAATTTCCTGTTTATCGCCCTATTGGTTATCGTTGTCGGATCCCTCATTGGTCAATGGTTTGGTGTAATGCAACGGTTGGGACTAGTCACCAATTTCTGGTTCGGACATCAGGGATATGAGTACGTCGACCTTGGCCGTTTCTGGCAATTGTTCCTATTTGTTGGACTAATCATCTGGCTGGTTTTAATGGCCCGCGGACTCATGCCGGCCCTGAAGGCTAAATCGGAGAATAAGTCATTGCTTACCATGTTCCTTATTTCGACCATTGCAATTGCCGCATTTTATGGCGCTGGTCTTATGTGGGGACAGCAGACAAATCTGGCCATTGCTGAGTACTGGCGCTGGTGGGTAGTTCACCTCTGGGTAGAAGGGTTTTTCGAAGTTTTTGCCACCGTGGCCATTGCTTTTCTCTTTGTTCGCCTGGGATTGGTCAGGATTGCAACCGCCACAGCCAGTGTGCTTATTTCGACTATCGTATTTTTATCAGGAGGAATTTTGGGAACATTCCATCATCTTTATTTCACAGGAACTCCAACAGTCGTTATTGCATTGGGAGCGACCTTCAGCGCACTCGAAGTAGTTCCGCTCGTATTGATGGGATTTGAAGGCTATGGGAATTTCAAGATTTCCCAGAGCAAAAACTGGATCTCCGGTTATAAATGGCCGATCTACTTTTTCCTTTCGGTTGCCTTCTGGAATTTAGTCGGCGCCGGCATTTTCGGATTCCTGATCAACCCCCCCATTGCTCTTTATTACATGCAGGGGCTGAATACCACCCCGGTGCATGGACATACTGCACTGTTCGGTGTTTATGGAATGCTTGGTATCGGTTTGATGCTGTTTGTTTTAAAAAGCATGGAACCGGCGAAAATCTGGAACGAAAAATGGGTGAAATTTGCCTTCTGGTCTATCAACATCGGATTGGCCCTGATGGTTCTGATCAGTGTCCTGCCTGTGGGATTGGCACAAACCTGGGTGAGCGTCAGAACCGGCATGTGGTATGCACGTTCGGCTGAATTTATGCAGGATCCCACCATTGCTTTTTTCCGCTGGCTTCGGGTAATTGGTGATACAGTATTTGCTGCCGGGGCTCTGGCGCTGGCGTGGTTCATTTTCGGGTTGAAGGGCGGCTGGTCCGTTGAAAAAAATTAGTGTAAAACTTTTAACTTTGAATTAAATTTAACTTATGGAAAAAAGCATATTTGAACACTCCAATGTGTTCCGGTTCTCTGACCAGGTGGAATATTCATCGGGAGGAATCATCAGCAAACAGGTTATTAACCGTCAGGTAGGGACAGTAACTTTATTCTCGTTTGATCAGGGACAGCGCCTGAGCACCCATTCCGCTCCCTACGATGCCATGTTGCAGGTGATCGAGGGAAAGGCCGAAATCATCATCAACGATATACAGTTTATTTTAACCACGGGAGAGACCATTATTATGCCGGCAGGAATCCCTCACGCTGTGAATGCAACCGAGAAGTTTAAGATGGTGTTAACCATGATCAAAGGATAAATTATGAGCGAACTCATCAATAACTCCCAAAGCAGGAAGGAATTGCTCAAACACATGATTCTTCAGCTGCACGAAGGTGTGGCGCCGGAAGCAGTGCGCGCACGCATGGTTGAACTGTTAACGAAAATACCTTACGGTGAAGTAGTGGAGGTGGAACAGGAACTGATCAGCGAAGGGCTTCCCGAATCTGAAGTTCTCCGCCTCTGCGATATTCACAGCCAGGCTCTGGAAGGTCATATTGACCTATCGGGAATGAAAATCGTAGCACCCGGGCACCCTGTTGATACTTTCAAAAGAGAAAATCATGAACTGGAGAAGGCGGTAAGGCAACTTCACGAGCTCTTCAGCCAGGCGGAAGCAGAACTTTCCGGGACTGGAAAGGATAAGTATCTCAATAAAGTGAAAGGCCTGTTCAACAACCTGATGGATGTAGACAAGCATTACCGGCGCAAGGAAAACCTGTTGTTCCCCTTTCTCGAGAAATATGGTATTACTGGTCCGCCAAAGGTGATGTGGGGGAAGCATGACGAAACCCGCGATTTGCTGAAAAACGCAATCAATGCACTGAACATGCCCGGAGATATAAGCCCGGAGATGATGCAGCTGAAGGCGGAACTTCACCTTAATCCTGCGGTAAAAGCAATTACCGACATGATCATGAAGGAAGAGGAGATCCTTCTTCCCATGACCCTTGACAAACTCACGGAAACCGACTGGTACCAGATTTATAAGCAGACCAATGAAATCGGCTACTGTCTTTACGATCCGGATGTTACCTGGAAACCGCAAGGTGCTGAAATTACCGAAGAAACATCAGCTGAAGAGGGGAATATCAGCCTTCCAAGCGGAAAATTCACTTCCGAAGAACTTCTGGCAATCCTGAATACCTTACCGGTTGATCTCACCTTTGTGGACCGAAATGACAAAGTAAAGTATTTTTCGCAGGGGAACGAACGGATTTTTGACCGGAACCGGGCTATCCTGGGCCGTGATGTGAGAATGTGCCACCCCCCTTCAAGTGTTCATATCGTGGACCAGATCGTAGCTGATTTCAAGAGTGGGAAAGCCGACAGCGCTCCCTTCTGGATCCAGATGGGCGGCAAGTTCATCCATATTGAATATTTTGCCCTGCGGAATGAAAAAGGAGAATATCTGGGAACGTTGGAAATGTCGCAGGATTTGACTGAAAAACGCAAAATCAGCGGTGATCAGCGGTTGCTTACGTATAATAAATTACGAAATAGCGAAAAACAAGAGGCTCCTCAAAATCCCGGTTAATAATCTAAAAAACAAAAGAATGACTGCACCTGATTGGTTAAAGAAAGACAAGGTCAAAATTTCACTTGATGCAAGGCCATTGCTTGCCCAGGGAATCCATCCACTTGAACGCGTGCAACAGGAATGTACAGCACTTCAACCAGGAGAAATCTTTGAAATAATCACTCCGTTTCCACCTGCACCGATGATTGAAAAAATGGCCGCAGGGGGATTTGAAACTCATTCGGAATCAGGAGCAGATGGGATGTTTCATAGTTACTTCAAAAAATAGCGAAATAGCGAGGTGGCGAAATTTTTTCGGAAATACCACAAATGGTTCAGTCTTTTCACCACCATTTTTATCTTCTTTTTCGCCTTATCAGGAATAATACTGAACCACAGAGAATTACTTTCCGGGTTTGATGTAAGCAGAAAAATGCTACCTCCTGTTTACAGGTATAAGAACTGGAACCTGGCTGCTTTAAAGGGTTCAGTAAAATACAAAGATGACGGTATCCTGCTTTATGGTAATATTGGTGTTTGGCTGACAGACAGCACATACAAATCATTTTGTGACCTGAATGCTGGTTTTTCTGAGGGAATTGATAACAGAAAAATTAATTCTTTGTCATGGTCGCCGGAAACGGGACTTTATGCAGGCACCTTGTTCGGTCTTTATAGGTTTGACGGACGGTTCTGGATAAAGGTTACCTTGCCGGTTGCCGGAGCGCGAGTCGTGAAAGTGTTGCAACGGGGAGATAGTCTCCTGGTGATGACCCGCTCCAAATTATTTTTTACGTCAACTGCAACCGGATTTCGTGAATTTCGGGAAATTAATGTTCCAAGAGGTGAAGACAGCGACGGGAAGATCGGACTTTTTAAAACCCTATGGGTAATCCACAGTGGGGAAATATATGGCCTGGTGGGGAAAATAATCGTGGACGTGGCTGGTGTCATTTTTATCATACTTTGCATCACCGGGATGATATATTTTTTCGTTCCATACAGGTTGAAAAGTTTGAAAGATGAACTTCGACGGGCGAACCTAAAAAAGTTCAACAAGTCTTCATTGAAATGGCATAACGTGCTTGGTTCATGGGCTATTATTATTTTGCTGATAAGCACTGTAACAGGGATATTCCTTCGTCCCCCGCTGCTTATCCCCATTGCAGGAGAAAGAGTGACAAAGCTCAGGTACACCGAGCTTGCTGATCCCAATCCATGGTTCGATAGGTTCCGCGATTTGCTTTATGATAAAGAAAAGGGACGATACCTGATTGCAACAAGTGATGGTATTTATTATTCAGATGACCGTTTTAGCAGTGAATTAAAGGTATTTCCAGCTCAGCCTCCGGTAAGTGTAATGGGGATCAATGTTTTTGAAAAAATCAGCACCGGTCGCTACCTTGTTGGATCATTCAGCGGGATCTTCGAATGGGAACCTGCTACCAGCCGCACGCTTGATTGCATCACACAGACAGAATATGTTAATACAGGCGAAAGCGGGCCTCCATTTGGAAATGTAAGCGTTTCAGGTTCAATTCAATGCAATGACTCAGCCAGAGTTATTTTCGATTACGCACATGGGGTGATTCCACTTGCTGGAAAAAATCCTTTACCTGCTGTTCCTTCAAACATTGTTGAGGTCAGTCCGATATCATTATGGAACGTGTGCCTTGAAATTCATACCGGGCGCATTTTCGAACCCCTTCTTGGGCCTTTCTACATCTTTGTGGTTCCTTTGGTTGGCCTTTCCACCCTATTTATTCTCGTCAGCGGATTTTTCTCGTGGTGGCTGACAAAGCGCAGGAAAGAGAAAGCCGGGGTGATGAAAAATTAACTCAGCCTGAAAATTTCTTTCAGCTCTTTGTTTGACAGATCGCCGATCCATTTTCCGCCAGGACAATTCTCAAGACAGCCTTTTTCGGGCGGATAACCTATTGAATAATCTAAATAGCTCAATGTATTTATGCAACAGGCTCTTCCGGAATAATAATCCAGGCGACGATGTAAGCGAGGAAACCAACACCCCCAACAAAGAATGAGACTGCCCATAATACCCTAACCAGGACAGGGTCGATATTAAAATATTTTCCAAGGCCTCCGCAAACTCCGCCAAGCACGCGGTCGTTTTTCGAACGGAATAATCTTTTTGCTTCCATAAAAATAATTTGAAGATTTGAGAATTTGAAGATTTGATGATGTTTTCATTCTTTAGTTACAAATATATGAATGAAAACAGTTGAATAGCCGCAAAGTGTCGATCAAAAGTCTCTATTTTTACAAAAAAACTGAAGTGATGGAATGGATTGAAAAACTGGATGGGAATGTGATCGTCAGCGATGCAAAGGGAAGAATTATTTATATGAATGAGAAGGCCCTCGCGCATTATGAAAAAGATGGCGGAATAAATCTCATTGGCAGAGACCTACTGGAATGCCACAATGAATCTTCAAGGAAGAAAATCATGGAGATTATGACCTCAGGCGAGAAAAATGTTTACACGATAGAAAAAAGGGGAAAGAAAAAGATCATCTACCAGTCGCCCTGGTTCAAAGACGGCGAATTCAGGGGAATAATCGAACTTTCGCTCGAAATTCCCCTCGAAATGCCTCATTTTATAAGGGAATGATGTTATTTTGCTGCTTTCTTCTCGTCAGCAATCTTTTTCAATACCTCATCCTGCAGTAACTTTGGCAGTGGCGTATATTTGTAGAATTCCATTGAGTAGTTGGCGCGACCGCTTGAAATATTTCTTAGCTGTGTCGCATATCCGAACATTTCCATAAGAGGGACATAGGCATTCACCTTTTGTGATCCTTTACGGTAACGGCGCATGGCTTCAATTTTTCCGCGGCGGCGGTTAAGATTTCCTACCACATCCCCAATATATTCGTCGGGAGTGTTGACTTCCACCTTCATCATCGGTTCGAGCAAAACTGGATCCGCTTTCATGAATCCCTGTTTAAAACCGATGGAGGCACAAGTCTGAAAGGCCATATCAGAACTATCGACCGGATGGAAGCTGCCATCAAGCAGAACGACTTTCACGTCGACAACCGGATAGCCTGCCATCACACCACGTTCGAGGGTTTTCAGAATACCCTTGTTTACCGAGGGAATGTATTCGGCCGGGATATTTCCACCTTTGATTTTTTCGATGAATTCATACCCCTTGCCTTCATTCGGCTCCATGCGCATCAGCACGTGGGCAAACTGACCCTTGCCGCCTGTTTGTTTTGAATGCTTGTAATTCGTTTCAACTTCACTGGTGATCGTTTCGCGAAAGGCAACGGCAGGTTCACCCACAATCGCGTCAACTTTGAATTCGGTTTTTAATCGGTCAACAATGATCTCGAGGTGCAATTCACCCATCCCGGCAATGATGGTTTCTTCTGTTTCATCATCAAAGCGAACGTTGAAGGAGGGGTCTTCCATGGCCAGTTTATGCAGTGCTTCACCTAGTTTCGACTGGTCGGCACGTTTCGTGGGGTTGATTTTAAGTTCAATAACACTGGGTGGAATATGGATATTTTCGAGCAGGAGGCGATGTTCGTCACTGCAGAGGGTATCTCCGGTTTTAGTTACTTTCATTCCGATCAGGGCTACGATATCACCGGGGCCTGCTTCTGCGATTTCCTCGCGGTCTTTCGCATGGATGCGGAAAATGCGGCCTACCCGTTCATGTTTTCCTTTGGTGGAATTAAATACCTGCATCCCACTTCTGAGCGTACCGGAGAAGATGCGGGTGAATGTTTGTTGTCCTACAAATGGGTCGTGGATGAGTTTAAATGCCAGGGCCGAAAATGGTTCTTTTGGTGAAGGATGGCAGGTGTGAAGTTTTTCAGGATCATCCAGGTCGGTACCGGTTACAGCGCCAACATCCACTGGGGAAGGAAGGTAATCAACTACCGAATCAAGCAGCATCTGCACACCTTTATTTTTATATGCAGCACCACAGAAAACTGGGGTGATCAGCAGCTTAAGCGTTGATTCGCGCAGCGCCTTCTTCATCAGTTCAGGAGAAACCGCCTTGTCTTCCATGAATAACTCCATTATTTCATCATGGAATTCCGCTAATTTTTCAACAGCCCAGGCCCGCGCCTCTTCGGTTTTTTGTTTATATTCTTCCGGGATTTCGGTTTCAACCTGCTCCATTTCCCGGAACATATATGCCTTGCGATAGATAATATCAATAATCCCTGTAAAATGCTCCTCTGCTCCTATTGGAAGGTGAAAAGGCACGGCATTGGCATCAAGGTATTTATTCATCTGGGCAACAACGGCGGGGAAATCGGCTCCTGTACGGTCCATTTTGTTGATGAAGGCAAAACGGGGAACCCGGTAACGGTCTGCCTGATTCCATACGGTTTCACTCTGGGGTTCAACACCACCAACGGCACAAAAAACGGCAACCATGCCGTCGATTACACGAAGTGAACGCTCCACCTCAATGGTGAAGTCAACGTGTCCTGGCGTATCGATCAGGTTAATCTGGTGGCCTTTCCATGCACAGGTGATGGCTGCAGATGCGATGGTGATTCCGCGCTCCTGTTCCTGCTTCATGAAATCCATGGTAGCTGCACCGTCGTGTACCTCACCCATCTTACGATTGGTTCCGGAAAAAAAGAGAATGCGTTCGGTAACAGTGGTTTTGCCGGCATCAATATGTGCGGCAATCCCGATATTTCTAAGTTTGTTTAATGGCATATCAGCATGATTTTTTGGGGGTGCAAAGGTACACCTTATTTCTGAAATGCCCTTAGAAAAATAATTAATGTTTCTTTAGTTGCAGGGCCTTAGTGAAATCCGTCACAGAGCCAGGCAGATCCCCAATTGCTTTTTTTGCAAATCCACGATAGTAATAGGCATCACCAAAGTTGGGTTGTAGTTGGATTGCTTTTGTGAAATGTTCAATGGCCTTGTCGAATTTTTCAATTTTCAAATAGATAATTCCCCGGTTCCAGTAAGCTTCAATCAAATGTTCATCTTTGTCAATTGACTTTCCCAGATCGCTGAGCGCCCGAGGGTATTTCTCCAGGTAAGCGTTCACACACCCCATGTTGTTATAGGCTGCCGCATTGTTATTATCTTTTGTAAGAAGCAGATCGTACGATTTGATTGACTGCGTGTTATCACCTACAAGGCGATAAAGGTACCCCATTGATAACAAGAGGGTACTGTCATCTTTCTTTTCAATTTCACGGGCCTTTAACAAAAAGCTGATGGCCTTGCTGAAACGCATCAGGTTATAAGTATAGCATCCATAATTAACAAAGGCATCGTAAAATGTTTCATCCTTGATGGCATAGTTGAAAAGAGCTTCGATCAAAAGGGTATCGGTGGTGTTGTGCAATGCGTTGTTGGTTCCCATAAGGTAGGCGCCAAAGGTGTTATCTTTGATATATGGCGTACTATCCCAAAATTCGGGTTTTTTCAATTCCGCAACGGGAACACTCATGGCCTTGCTATACATGAACAGGATACTGTCGGGCATGTTAAGTTGCATAAAGGCAATCCCGAGATATAGATTGCACAGTGAGCGGGAAACAGTAGTATCAGCTAATGCATGCTTGAAATCGAAGATAGATTCACGGTACGATCGCTGGCGAAGCAGGCTGATTCCCCGGTAAAAGTGCACAAATCCGACGGTGCTGCCTTTTGGAAAGAGGTCATCCTTATTGCGGTCGGCAATAGAAGTATAATCTGTTCTGTAATTTAAATTACAAATTTCGCGAAGTTCAAGCGTTTGGGTTTTGGCAGTCTGATTCAAGAAAAACAGGCTGAACAAGAGGATCAGCAACCATCGCATTCGTTTCATTTATTCCGGATTGAAAAAGAACACCCAAATTTACGGAAATTAATGTTTACTTTTACGATGGATAATACCTCATCTATGAATTTTCGCTTTAAAACAAGGGAGGTCCTGGTTTTTATTTTGGTTTCACTGTGTATATACACAGTGTTTATTTTTGGATTTGCATACATATACTTTATAACAGGAAGTATTGAGATGACGCCGCATTCCAAAACCCTTGGGAGTCGTTATGCAGACCAAATTAATTTCGAAAAAGCCATTTATTTCAGTATCGTTTCGTTTCATACGATCGGGTTTGGCGACATTCACCCGATTTCACAACTCGGCCGGCAGATTGTAATGATCCAATCAACCATTTCCCTATTCTTTAACTCTGTTTTTTCAGGATTCCTGGTCTATTTCGTGATCAAGCGGCCCCAGGATGTATTTACTACGAAGAAAGTCTATATCCGCTTCCGGAAAAGTCAATATTTCTTGTCTTTACGTGTTGGCAACAAAGGACGTGACATCATCGATCTAAAGAGTAAATTCGAGGCCTGGACCATAGAAAATAATTCCCGGATCAGGGCTTTCCGCACCGAGGAGGATTTACCTGATCTGGAGAAGATACTTTATTACGACATCAACCTGGATGATGCAAACAACAGGTCACTCCGTGAAGCGATCCGCGATGCATTGAGCAAAAGAACCCTGTTACACATGAAATTTTCCTTTATTGGAAATGATATTAAAACAGGCGAGCAGGTGGCTTTTGCAAAATATTACGACTCCCGCCATCTTTATTTCGGCAAGATGTTCCTCAATGTTTATTCCTGGGATAACAACGGCAGAAGAAAAAATTTCCGGTGGGGGAACTTCGAAAGAATTGAGGAGATGGACGCAAAGGTGAAAGAAGAATTTTTAGTTCAAAACCGCTTCACATAACCATGGCAATAGGGGGTAGTCCCTTTGTGGTCGTAATAATCCTGGTGATAGTCTTCAGCTTTCCAGAAGGTCTTCGCCGGGATTAATTCAGTTACCACCTTAAATCCTTTTTCGTTCAATTGTTTGATCAGATCCTCTGTGATTTTCTTTTGCTTATCATCACGATAAAACACAGCTGAACGGTATTGTTCACCCCAATCGGGACCCTGGTGGTTCCACTGTGTAGGGTCGTGGGTCTCAAAAAACATTTTAGTAACCTCTTCATAGGAGGTCTGACCAGGGTCAAACACCACTTCGATGGCTTCGTAGTGACCGGTTTTACCTCCGCAAACTTCTTTATAGGTTGGATTTTCTGTTTTTCCGCCGGTATAACCCACTTCTGTCGAAATGACCCCTTTGATTTTTTGCATAAAATATTCGACTCCCCAAAAACATCCGCCGGCAAAAATGGCTGTATCGGTCATTGCAATTTTGCCAGCAGGGATGAACTCGAGCGAAATGGAATTTACACAATGGCGTGTGTTTTTTTCTGTGAATCCCTCCCCGGTAAAGATATGTCCGAGGTGGGCGCCACACGAGGTACAAACAATTTCAGTGCGCATGCCATCAGCGTCGGGGATATGTTTCACCGCACCGGAAATTTCGTCATCGAAAGCAGGCCAACCGCAATTTGCATCAAACTTATCGGCTGACCGGTATAAAGGGGTACTGCAGCGTTTACAAATATAGGTGCCGGCTTCATTGAATTTTTCATATTTTCCGGTAAAGGGGGGCTCGGTCCCTTTTTGAACGATCACCCGTTCCTCATCTGGAGATAATTTTCTGAAATCCATAGTATGCTTATTATTTATTGCGGACTGCTCCTGATTCTGTGTGCACCCGGAAATGGTGATGAGTGAAAACAGACATAGAAACACGCCATCTTTTGCAAACATATCAAATGTAATTGGGCTTAATAAGATCGAAAAATCACATCAGAGAATAAATATTTTTTCGATTTTGGTAATTACGCCAGAGGTAAGCTTAACATAAGCATCTCCGCGGCTCACCTGACCATTGATGTCAAATGTACTTTCTTTCATGCCCTCTCCATAAACCACCTTGTTCATGAGGGTCTTGATCAGCTTTCCCTGGCAGGAGAGCAATTCGATTTTGACCTTTTGCCCGTTTTCGGTGTCATAGATGACATTGATATACTTAAGTACCGGATTTGGCATGATTCTTACCTTTACATTGACGCGCTCCCTGGCCGTTCCTTTGCAAAGATTTTCATATACAATGGGTTGATCTTCGAAAAGCACATTGGAACGTGGTATTTTCTTAACAGGAGGAGGAACAACCTTTTTCTTAACTATCGGAACTACAACTTTTTTCTTTCTGCAAGGGCAATCATCATCAACTGCTTTCACATTGAGAGAGAAGATGAACATCATGGCCAGAGATAAAATGATGCGCGTTTTCATGGGGTCTTTTTTCGTTTTCTACGGGGCTAAGTCCCATATGGTTACATTTATTTTTATTGAAATAAGTAAGTGTAACCTTTTTATTGCCTTTTGTAGGCACAGGGGATTCATTTGTGACCGGCCGAAAAACTGTAGGTTATACATTCAAAGTATTCCCCCGCCAACAGGATAATGTGTAACTTTGCGATCCTTTTAAATTTTTAGCAGATGAAAAAAATACTTGGCATGGGAAATGCCCTTGTGGACATTATGATTCCTATTGAAAATGACAACATCCTTGAACTTCTGGCTTTACCAAAAGGGAGCATGCAGCTGGTTGACATGGAGCGCAGCAATTCAGTGCTCTCATCTTTAAAAGAGTATAAAAGGAGTTATTCGGCCGGAGGTTCAGCAGCCAACACCATTCATGGTCTGGCCATGCTGGGAGCCAAAACAGGTTATATCGGGGTTGTCGGCGAAGATGAACTCGGTGGTTTTTTTGTTCGCGATCTTATTCAGGCAGGTGTTGATCCCCATATGATACATAGCAGTCAGGAAACCGGACGTGCTCTTGCGCTTGTAACGCCAGATTCTGAGCGTACCTTTGCCACCTTTCTTGGTGCGGCAATCGAACTTTCGGCAGAACACCTGGAGCACCGTGGCACGAATGACCAATTACCAATTACCAATGGCCATTTGAGTGTTTTTAAGGGTTATTCGTATTTTCACATTGAGGGGTACCTGGTTCAAAACCATGAACTGATTCGCAGGGCCGTGAAACTGGCGAAGGAACATGGATTGATCGTATCATTAGATATGGCCAGCTACAATGTGGTGGAGGCCAACAAAGAATTCCTGCTTTCGATTATCGATGAATATATTGATATCGTGTTTGCCAATGAAGATGAGGCAAGGGCATTGACCGGACTGGAGCCGGAGGAGGCACTTCAGGAATTGAGCAAACTTGTTAAAGTAGCAATTGTAAAAACCGGAAGCAGCGGTTCGCTTCTGAAGTCAGGTGATGAAACCTATACTATTGGCGTTATTGAGGTAACTCCCATCGATACCACAGGCGCCGGGGACCTTTATGCATCCGGATTTCTTTATGGGTTGTCGGTCGGTCTTCCGCTCAAGGAATGTGGCGAACTTGGCGCTGTTCTTGCCGGCAATGTCATTGAATTCATGGGATCGAAAATGTCAGTCGAACGATGGGAACACATTAAAAGTCAAATGGACCCTATCTCCTGATCCCAACCTTCATCACAAACCTCCTTCCATACATAAATTGATTCTTAATTTGTCGTTTGTAATTTGTCATTTGTAATTCCTTCGGGTGTCTTGGTTTATTGCATAAAAATTTCTAAATTTGTGGCCCTTTCACGAAAATAATAATTTTCAATCACTTATAATTACTTAGCTGCCATGAAGGTATACCAAACCAACGAAATTCGCAACATCGCCCTCATTGGAGGGGCAAAGTCAGGAAAAACAACGTTAGCTGAAGCCATGCTGTTAGAGGGAGGCGTTATTAGCCGCAGGGGATCGGTGGAGGACAAGAATACGGTTTCCGATTATCGACCAATTGAACTGGAGCGTCAGAACTCTGTGTCTGCCACAATATTGTATACGCTCTGCGACAATAAAAAGATCAACATCATTGATACTCCTGGTTTTGACGATTTTTGTGGCGAAGTAATTTCTGCACTCCGCGTGGTCGACACGGCAGTAATGCTTGTGAATGGCCAGAATGGCGTAGAGGTCGGAACTGAAATAACGTGGCGGTATACTAACCGTGCCAATACTCCGGTTGTTTTTGTAATGAACCACCTCGATCAGGAAAATGCCAATTTTGACGAGACCCTTCGTCAGATGAAGGCGCAGTTCGGCAAGAATGTCACCCTTATGCAGTATCCTGTAAATGCCGGTTCGGGTTTTAATACCATCATCGACCTGTTGAAGATGAAACAGTACAAATTTACTGCCGGTGGTGGAAAACCTGAAATTTCAGATATTCCTGAAGGGGAAAAAGAGAAGGCAGAAGAGATGTATGCTGCCCTGATGGAAGAACTTGCATCCAAAGATGAAGTCATGATGGAGGTTTTCTTCGATAAAGGAACCCTTACAGAAGAACAAATGCTGCAGGCGCTGAAAACCGGTTTGATCAACCGTACTATTTTTCCAGTTTTATGCACCTGTGCAAAGCATGATATGGGCGTTGGCCGCTTACTCGAATTTATTGCTGGCAGTGTTCCAGCCCCCAATGAAATGCCTGGCATAAAAACAAAAGGAGGTAAACTTTTAACGTGTAAATCGACGGAACCGCCTTCAGCCTTTATTTTCAAGACCTCAATTGAACAGCACCTTGGCGAGATCTCCTATTTTAAAATATACGCCGGTGAAATTACCGAAGCCATGGATATGGTTAATCCTGTGCGTCAGTCAAAAGAACGTCTTTCACAGCTATTCGTGATCAACGGAAAGAATCGTGAAAAGGTTGAAAAAATGGTTGCCGGAGACATAGGAGCGACTATCAAACTGAAGAACTCCTTTACCAACAATACCCTGAATTCACTAAAGAATCCGGACGATGTGATTAAGCCCATCACCTATCCTGATCCAAAATTCAGAACAGCCGTGAAGGCAAAGAACACTGCCGATGATGAAAAAATCAACGGCATTTTGAACGAACTTGCCAAGATGGATCCGACATTGTTAATGGGATATTCGCGTGAATTGAAACAGATGATTCTTCAGGGACAGGGCGAACTTCATCTGAACCTGGCCAAATGGCATGTTGAAACGCTTGAAAAAATTCCTATGGAATTTTATGCACCCAGGATACCATATCGCGAAACCATAACCAAATCGGCAAAAGCCACTTACCGTCACAAAAAACAATCTGGCGGATCAGGGCAGTTCGGTGAAGTGCACATGATGATTCAGCCCTATCGTGAAGGCATGGCCGACCAGACTGAATTTCCGATTCGCGGACGTGATGTGATTGACCTGGAATGGGGCGGTAAATTGCAGATGAACACCTGTATTGTTGGTGGTGCCATTGATGCCCGTTTTTTACCGGCGATTCTCAAGGGTGTAATGGAAAAGATGGAAGAGGGACCTTTGACCGGTTCTTATGCCCGCGACATTGTTTTCAATGTGTATGATGGCAAGATGCACCCGGTCGACTCCAATGAAATCTCCTTTAAACTGGCAGGCCGTAACGCTTTTCGCGAAGCATTTAAAAATGCAGGGCCTAAAATCATGGAGCCTATTTATGATGTGGAGGTGATTGTGCCCGAAGATAAAATGGGTGAAGTCATGACCGATTTACAGGGTCGTCGTGCTGTAATTATGGGGATGGACAGCGAAGGAAGCTATCAGAAGATTCTGGCCAAAGTGCCCCTGGCCGAAATGAACCGGTATTCAACAGCCCTCAGCTCTATCACGAGCGGTCGTGCTACCTATAATATGAAGTATGCGGAATATGCTCAGGTTCCGGCTGACATCCAGGAAAAGTTGCTGAAGGCATACGAAGATCAGGAGAAAGACGAAGAATAACCTTGTCAACAGACGAAACGCTTTCGGGCAAACATGACGCCTATGCAGTACTCAAGGTACGCGATTTCAGGCTGTTTCTAACCTTCCGGTTTTTCACAACCATTGCCTTCCAGATGCAAGGCCTGATCGTAGGCTGGCAGATGTATGAGCTTACAAAGGATCCGCTTGCGCTTGGGCTGATCGGACTTGCGGAGGCATTGCCGAATATTGCCACAGCCCTTTTTGCCGGTCATGCCGCCGACCGTTACAACAGAAAACGGATCATTGTTTGGTTTACCCTATTGTTTCTGGTCGGGACCACCCTGCTTTTTCTTTTTTCAATCAAATCTCTTGGAATTATTGCAGCCCTTGGGGTATTTCCGATTTACCTTGTGGTAATGATTTCAGGGATTTCACGGGCATTTCTCTATCCTTCGATCATCGCGCTGATGTCGCAGCTGATTCCCAGGCAACTCTATACCAATGCATCAACCTGGAACAGCACCATGTGGCATATTGCCGCCATTACCGGCCCAGCACTGGGGGGATTGATTTATGGTTTTTTCGGCGTAAGGATAGCTTATTTGAGTGTACTCTTCTTTTTGTTACTCGCCCTTACCTTGCTTGGGGTTGTAAAGAACCGTCCGGTACCTCAATCTGCCGCAGGGGAAACCTTGTTCCAGCGCCTTTCATCAGGGTTGAAGTTTGTTTTTAAAAACCAGATATTGCTGGGGGCCATGTCGCTCGATATGTTTGCCGTACTTTTTGGCGGAGCGGTTGCCATGCTTCCGATCTTCGCTGCTGAAGTGCTGATGGTTGGACCACAGGGGCTGGGGTTTTTGCGTGCGGCCCCCATGCTTGGCGCGGTGGGGATGTCGCTGGTTATGGCGCATCGTCCTCCGCTGGTTCACGCCGGGAGGTACCTGATGATTGGCGTAGCAGGTTTCGGGCTGAGCATCATTTGTTTTGCCCTTTCGAAGAACTTCTATCTTTCAATGGGATTGCTCATGCTGAGCGGTATGTTCGACAACATCAGCGTGATCATTCGTTCTACAGCCATGCAATTGCTTACCCCCGACGAAATGCGTGGCCGTGTAGCTTCCGTTAACGCCATTTTCATCGGTTCATCCAATGAAATCGGTTCATTTGAATCAGGTGTTGCCGCAAAACTGATTGGGTTAATTCCCTCTGTGATATTCGGAGGCATCATGACCCTGGGGATTGTGGGATTTACTTCGAAATTTGCTCCAAAATTGAGGAGGATGAATTTGAGGGCAATGGGATAATTTAAAGATAAAGCCTTATCAGTTTCTCGTAATCCTCCTCCTTCATCTTCATATTTCCGCCATTCACCTTGCTGTGAATCATCGATTCAAAGATGGGTTGATATAGATCACCAGGAATGTTCATATCCGATAAGCGTGTTGGGCATCCAAGCGATTTAAAGAAGGCTTCTATGCGATCAATGGATTCATCTGCGGTTAGTGGTTCGTCGAACAGGCTGGAACCGAGCTGTGCAATCCGGTTACCGATCTGACCCTTGAAATGACGCATCCATGCAGGGAAGACGATGGTGAGCGATGCACCATGAGGTACATCATAAAGTAAAGAAAGACAATGGCCGGCGCTGTGCACACCCCAATCGCCTGTGGAACGGCCATACATGGTCATCCCGTTCAGCGCCATGGTGGCGGCAAACATGATCCTTTCCCGGTATTCGTAATTATGCAGGTCCCCAAGCAGTTTTGGCCCGTAATCCATTGCTTCCCTTATGATGGAGATAACAAAACGGTCGGTAAGCGTGGATTCCCCGACGCCAAACCAGGCCTCAAAACAGTGTGCGATCAGGTCGGCAATGCCATAGGCGGTGTGATTTTTTGGAACAGTGAGTGTTAAAGCCGGATCCAGGAACGAATGTTTCGGGAAGGTCAGGGGTGAACCAAATGCTGATTTTTGTCCCTGTGCATGGTTAGAAACCACCGCAAACGGGTTCATCTCCGAACCGGTTGCGGCCAGCGTCGGAATAGCAATAAAAGGGATAGCGGTTACAGGTTTTGCCTCCCCGCCGAAGAATTCCCATCCCCCGTGATTCACCGGTATGGTTACCGATATGATTTTTACCGAATCGATGACACTTCCACCTCCCACAGCAAGTATAACGTTGACGTTGTGTTGCCTTCCTATTGCTGCTGCAGCGTCAACATCCTCGATTACCGGATTGGGTTTTATCCCGCCATATTCACAGATTTCAAAACCCTGTGTTTTCAAAACCCCCATGATCATGTCATAGAGACCACTTTTTTTAACAGAACCTTTGCCATATACCAATAAAACCCGGTTTCCGTATTCTTTAAGTGTTGATCCCAGCATGGTCAGTACATTTTTTCCAAAATGCAGGGTTGTCGGGTTGTATGCAATGAAGTTTTCCATATTTATCATAGATTAAAAGATGATTTTCCATGCAAAAGTAATCAGATCAAATTAACCGCGAACAGACCAATTTGAATTTTGGCGAAAACACCATAAAATTCCTACGACAATTGTAACTTTGCGATTCTTAATTTATTATTAACCAAAGAATAATCCCAAATACGATCAACATCATGTACGGAACATTCAAGGAGCATCTGCAAAAACAAATTGACGGCATTCATCATGACGGATTATATAAAACCGAACGGATCATCACCACGCCACAGGGAGTTGAGATACAGACAAATGGCAAAAAGGTACTTAACATGTGTGCCAATAATTATCTGGGACTTTCCAATGATCCGCGGGTAATGGCCGGCGCCAACTACACCTTTTTTCGCTACGGATACGGATTGTCCTCAGTACGTTTCATATGCGGCACCCAACAGGTACACAAGGAGTTGGAGGCCAAGCTGAGTGAGTTTCTTGGCATGGAAGATACCATTCTATATTCCTCTGCTTTTGATGCCAACGGCGGCGTTTTTGAACCCTTGCTGGGCGAACAGGATGCCATCATTTCCGATGAACTGAACCATGCCTCCATCATCGATGGCGTAAGGCTTTGCAAGGCGCAGCGTTTCCGGTACAAGAACAACGATATGGACGACCTTGAGGAGGTGCTTCAGGACGCCAGCGAAGCACACTTCAAACTCATCGTCACCGACGGGGTTTTTTCAATGGATGGCATCATCGCCAAGGTGGATAAAATTTGCGACCTGGCCGACAAATACAATGCCCTGGTGATGGTGGATGATTCGCATGCAACAGGTTTTGTCGGAAAAACCGGCAGGGGAACGGTCGAACACTGCAATGCCCAGGGTCGGGTGGATATCATCTCCACCACATTTGGCAAGGCATTGGGCGGTGCTTCCGGCGGATGTATTTCAGCAAAGAAAGAGATTGTGGAGATCCTTCGTCAGCGGTCAAGGCCCTATTTGTTTTCCAATACGCTGGCACCGGCCATCACCGGCGCCACGCTGGAGGTATTGAACATGCTCTCGGAAACAACCGCTTTGCGGGATAAGCTATTTGAAAACACCAAGCTTTTCAGAAAAGGGATGGAAGATTTCGGGTTCCGCATTGTGCCGGGGATACATCCCATCGTCCCGGTACTGTTTGGTCATCTGCCCAACGATGCCAAACTTTCGCAGGAGTTTGCCAACGCCCTGCTCGAAGAGGGCATATATGTGATCGGGTTCTATTATCCTGTGGTACCGAAAGGAAAATCAAGGATCAGGGTACAGATCAGCGCCGCCCACTCCATGGAACAGATCGGCTTTGCCCTGGATAAATTCAGAAAGGTTGGCAAGAAACTTGGGGCTATTTAATTTACGATTTACGATTTGTTTTCCCCTACTCTTCCGACGTTCGTTTGTATCCTATTTGCTTTCTGAGTTCCTGCGGCGGATTGAGAAACTGTCTGAGGGCTTTGAAAATCAGCTGGATATCTTCACTGTTTTTCCCAACCTGTTTTTCGAACTGCTCCAGTTTCAATAGGATGTCTTTATGGGCCAACAGCATTTCACGCATTTTCGTGAAGACCCGGATAATTCGAATGTTGGTCTCAATCGCTTTTTTGCTGTTTAAAATGCAGGAGAGCATGGTTACGCCTTGCTCTGTGAAACAGAATGGTGCGTACCGCAAACCCATCCTTTCAGAATTGGAGGTCACAAATTGTGACCTCCAATTCTGAAATTCCTCCCCTGTCATTTCAAACATGAAATCCTCAGGAAATCGGTCAATGTTGCGCTTAACAGCTTGTTTTAACACTTTCGTTTCAATTCCATAAAGGTAATACAAAAAAACGAAAATGTTGAAATACTTAGGCTTTCCCTCCCCATTGGCGACAACAAGAAGGTAAAGCCCTGGGGCGAGGTCGTCGCGGTTGAAAAGGAACGGATATGTTGTTTCCTGAGCCATTTTTAGCCTGGAAAAGAGATGCCCAGGCAAGAACTTGGTTGACCCAAAATATTAATCGGAATGAACCATTTCACCGATTCAAAAGAAATTGTAATTTGCACGCGGTTATGATTTATGGCATCGGAACAGACATTATCGAGGTAGCTCGCATCGAAAAGGTGATGGAGCGCGACATTGGTTTCAGGGACAAGATCTTCACCCCCGGAGAGATTGCCTATTGCGAAACCAAAAAGCATAAATATGAAAATTATGCCGCCCGGTTTTCGGCTAAGGAGGCCTTTTTAAAAGCCATTGGTACCGGTTGGCGTTTTGGTATCCGATTCGGTGATATGGAGGTGTATCATGATGAACTTGGGAAGCCATTTATCCGGGTTTCAGGCAAGGCAAAAGAATTGGTCACCGATTTGTCAATATCAAAAATACATGTATCTTTATCGCATCTAAAAGAACTTGCAACTGCTATTGTAATACTCGAATGTGAAATTGCAAATCCCAATGTCCAGGAACCTTTTTAAACAAGTTGCAATTTTTTTTATACCATTTTTAAATATTGCACTTACCGAGCAATATCAGCAAACATTTTCAAATCCTCAAATTTTCAAATCCTCAAATTCTTAATTCCAGCCCTATGTCAAACATCGGATCGTACGAAGAACGCATAAAAAACTTTGACTGGGATATTGCCGAAAAAGAGTTGGATTACAAACCGGGCGATATGATCAATATCGGTTGGTATTGTTCCGACCGCATCTGTGAAAAGGGACATGGCAATAAACCGGCGCTGATCTGGGAGGGATCAACCGGCAATGAAAAACGTTACACTTACAACGATCTTCGACTCAACAGCAATACAGTAGGACAATTTCTGCGGGAATTGGGTATACAGCCCGAAGACCGCGTATGTCTTTTCATGGACAAGATCCCTGAGTTGTATATCGGTTTTCTTGGGATCCTCAAAATGGGAGGGATTGCCCAGCCCCTGTTTTCCGCTTTTGGCGACGAATCCCTGTTTGTGCGCCTCGACAATGCACAAACCACCGCGATCATCACCCAGAAAAAGCATGCCCCCAAGGTGCGGAAGATCATGGAAAAAATGCCCCATCTCAAGCATCTGATCATCGTGGATGCCGACCCGGCCAAGCCTTTGCTCGACCGCGAAGTTTCCTTCGACATGGACAAAGCTGAAAAGATTGAAAAATTCAAGATTCATCCCACCTATGCTGAATCCCCGTCGGTTTTACATTACACTTCAGGAACCACCGGCCAGCCAAAGGGAGTGAAGCATGTTCATTATTCCTTGATTTCACAGTATCTTACCTCAAAATGGGTGCTCGATTTACAGGATTCGGATGTTTATTGGTGTACGGCCGATCCGGGATGGGTTACGGGAACCTCTTATGGAATCATTGGCGCCTTCAGCAATGGTGTGACCCAATGCGTCCTCGATGCAGGATTTTCGGCTGACAACTGGTACAAGTTCATTGAAAAGCATAAGATCAGTATGTGGTATTCGGCGCCTACCGCCATCCGTTCGCTGATGAAAGCCGGCGATGAGGTAGTCAAGAAATATGACCTTTCATCCCTTCGTCACCTTGCTTCGGTTGGGGAGCCGCTTAACAGCGAAGCAGTGATCTGGTCGGAAAAAATATTCGGAAAACCATTCCTCGACACTTACTGGCAAACCGAGACAGGGTCGATGATGATCACCAACTTCCCAGGCATGAAGATCAAACCCGGCTCAATGGGTAAGCCATTTCCGGGAATTACGGCCACAGTGATCCATCCTGAAACATTCGAACCTTTTAACGAATCCGGGAAGATCGGTCTGATCGCTATTCGTCCTGGCTGGCCAGCAATGATGCGTACCTATTGGCGCAACGAGGAGACGTATAAAAAGAAATTCCAGAACGGATGGTACCTGCCAGGCGACCGTTCAAGCATTGACAATGAAGGTTATTTTTGGTTTGTCGGGCGTGACGATGATGTCATCAATACAGGAGGGCACCTTGTAAGTCCGTTCGAAGTGGAATCAGCGCTTCTGGAACATCCGGCCGTGGCCGAATCGGCTGTAGTTGCCAAACCCGACTTTGTGAACATGGAGGTGGTTAAAGCGTTCGTTACGCTGAAACCCGGGTTTGTTGGAAGTAAGGATCTCGACCTCGACATCATGAATTTTGTTCGCAAGAAACTGTCACCCCTGGCCATGCCGCAGGAGATCGAATTCATCGATACGCTGCCGAAAACCCGCAGCGGTAAAATCATGCGCCGCATCCTGCATGCAAAGGAGTGGGGAGAGGAGATCGGGGATACAAGCACACTGGAGAATGATTGAACCGATTTACCAATGACCAATGACTAATATTTAACTCACTAAAATAGGAGGAAAAACCCATGAATGAAATGCAGGAAATTATCAAGAATTATGTGATCAAAGAATATGTTGAAGATGACACGGAACTAACCTACGATTCCCCGCTGATATCGGGAGGCATTGTTGACAGTTTTTCGATGGTTTCGCTTAAGCGGTTCCTGGAAAACAAATACAACATCTCTATTCCCGATGATAAGGCAACTCCGGAAGCGTTCGATTCGGTGAACAAGATCTGTACACTGGTCAGGGAATATTTAAAATAGGGAGGTAAACATGGCATATTCCAACACAACCCGCGGGATGTACTCCGACATCCTGACCGGCCTCAAAGATGCAGGTCTGTTCAAACAGGAGCGTTTCATCCATTCAGCACAGGCTGCCGAAATTGAAGTAGAATTCCCAGCCGGCGCCCCGCTTAAGAAGGTCATAAACATCTGTGCCAATAACTACCTGGGCATGTCGAGTCATCCTGAAGTGGTCAAAGCCGCACATGAAGGACTTGATTCGCATGGTTACGGGATGTCGTCTGTTCGCTTTATTTGCGGAACACAGGATATTCACCGCACCCTGGAACAGATGGTCACAAAATTCCTCGGAACGGAGGATACCATTCTCTTTCCCTCCTGTATGGACGCCAACGCCGGTGTTTTTGAAGCCGTGCTGACCAAAGATGACGTGATGATATCCGACCGACTGGTTCATGCCTCCATCATTGATGGGATCCGTTTGTGCAGCGCCATGCACGACACCTTCAAGCATTCCGACATGGAACACCTGGAGGAGAAGTTGCAGCTTCACAACGACAAACGCCTGAAACTCGTGATCACCGACGGGGTGTTCTCCATGGATGGCGACACAGCGAAACTGGATAAAATGGTTGAACTGTGCGAAAAATATGACGCCCTGCTCTTTGTGGATGAATCCCATTCCAGCGGGTTTATCGGGAAAACCGGTCGTGGTACCCATGAACACTGTGGCGTAATGGGAAAAATAGACATCATCACCACCACCTTTGGCAAAGGGCTGGGAGGCGCTTCGGGCGGATGTGTATCCGGCCGTAAGGAATTGGTTGAATTGTGCCGGCAGAAGGCCCGTCCATACCTCTTCTCCAACACCATCGCTCCTCCGGTAGTAGCTGGGGTGATCAAAGTTCTGGAAATCCTTTCCGCCTCAACAGACCGGCGCGATAAGCTTGAAAACAATACCGCTTTCTGGCGCAAAGGTTTAATCGAAGCTGGTCTCATCATAAAGGCAGGCGATACGCCGATTGTCCCAGTGATGCTGTTCAATGCAAAACTGGCACAGGATGTTTCACGCGATCTGTATGATGAGGGAATCTATGCCATCGGATTTTTCTTCCCGGTCGTTCCTCAGGGTCAGGCCCGTATCCGCACACAGATTTCAGCAGGACATGAGATCCATCATCTCGAAAAAGCACTTGAAGCCTTCAGGAAGGTGGGTAAGAAATATGATATCCTGGGAAAGAGCAAGCAGGAGATCATAGACCGGTACGGAATGTAAAACAACTACGAAATCAATATTTTATGGACAATAAATTAGCCAATCCCGCACCCCTTGGGCTGATGGGGTTTGGAATGACTACGGTGTTACTGAACATTCACAATGCAGGTTTTTTCCCGGTCAGCGCCATGGTGCTTGCGATGGGGATCTTTTATGGCGGCATTGCGCAAGTCATTGCGGGCATCCTTGAATTCAAAAAGGGCAATACCTTTGGAATGACCGCATTTACATCCTACGGGATGTTTTGGCTCACGCTGGTTGCCCTCTGGCTTCTGCCTGAGATAAGCAATGGCAAGGGGATCAAAACGGAGGAGGCTTATATGGGATGGTACCTCTTCATGTGGGGGGTGTTCACCTTCTTCATGTGGATTGGCACATTTGGGAAAAGCTTCTGTCTTCAGTTCATCTTTTTTTCTCTTTGGATCCTGTTTTTCCTGCTCGCCATCCGCGACTGGAGTGGCTCGGCCCTGGTCGGGACGATTGCAGGATATGAAGGGATCATCTGCGGACTTTCGGCCATTTACCTGGCCATGGCAGAGGTGCTGGAGGAGGCAAGAGGGAAAAAGATACTGCCTTTTTAGGGCCCATTACTATTTTCAACCTTTTAAATGTAGAAATTATGAAGAGGTTTTCTTTGTTAGTTTTGATGGGGTTGTTCCTCCTGACAGTTTCTGCACAGGAGACAACAAAACCCTATAATGAGAACGCCGATGCCCGGGCCGACCTGAAAAAAGCGATTACTCAGGCAAAAGTTGAAAACAAACATGTGTTGGTTCAGTTCGGAGGCAACTGGTGCCCCTGGTGTATCCGGTTCCACCAGATGGCATTTGGTGCGAAATCCATTGATTCCCTGTTAAAAGCCAATTATGTTTATATGCTGCTCAATGTTTCGCAAGACAAGAAAAAGCGTGATTACGCGCTGTTCAAGGAATTTGAGTATCCCAACCGGTTCGGGTATCCTGTATTCGTTGTGCTTAATGGCGACGGGAAGCAATTGCATATCCAGGATTCCGGGATCCTTGAGCATTGCCAGGTCAAGGGCTATGATACGGCCAAGGTGGTCACCTTTCTGAAGATGTGGACCCCAAAGGCGCTGGATCCGGCGACGTACCAGGTAAAGTGATCAGAAAAAATAATACACCCCCAGTAAGATCCTGAGGTTGCCGATCTCTTTCGAATCGGAGACATATCCCTTTGATGTGGTTTTTCCGTAGGCGGCTACCGTGTATTCCAGTTCACCGGCCAGCCTGAGTTTATTGATGTTGTAAACCAACCGGGGCGATATGCGGTAGGCGTAGTCAATATTGGCTCCACGGGCATAATAGGGACCGATGGCCTCTTCACTGCAGCCGAGATTTTTTCCGAAGGCGATGAATAATCCGGGTTGCAACTTCAGCGAATTGGTATGAAATTCTGCCCAGGCCGCGAAGGACCGGACATTCACATAGTCGACAAAACCTTTTTCGGCATCGGTGACCGACCTTACTGCAAACCCGCCAAGCATCGTATAGGCATTGTTATTCCCGCCATATTCAGCCCCTGCCTTGAGGGTGACCTGTTTCAACTTCAGTTTTGCATAAAGGTTCCCGGCCAGGCTGCCCGACTTCGTGTTGACCTTGTACGATGAGGTCGTTGCATCATGATGAAAAACCAGGTTGTTGATCACGGTGTCATATGCCGGAGTCAGGGTGACCGAAGTCGATAACCGCGGGGTGAGCAGTTGGTAATTTATACCTGCGCCGATGATCAGTTCAGTTCCTTTTTCATCATTTTTTGTCGCATACTGAACCTGGATGTCTGATTCAGGCAAAACGGAATTGCGCAGGTATTTTGCATTTGGACCGTCGGGGCCGTCACTGACAAAGTCAACCTGTGATAGAACCGTCAGGGCAATCCTGACCTTCCCGATCGTTTGGGTCAGCTTGATTTGCGGGTTTCGGGAAAACACCACGAAAGGGGCGCCGGTATTAAAGGATACGGTTCCCGGTGAACATTCGGGCACAAACATGGGATGCCACCATTGACCGACCATCAGTTCCGTTTTTGGCCAGTTTAACTTTACCCAGGCATGTCTTAACCTGAATGAGTTGATAGCAGGATTTACATTCCCGAAAAATTCCGCCTCGATGTAGCCTGAGGTTTTTGCTCCAAGTGCATCCGGTGCGGTTATGGATCCTGAAATCCGGGTTTGGATGGACAGGATATTGTAGTTGGCCTTGGCATTGATATCATTTCCTTCAGCATCGAGCTTTTCGTTCTCAGGGAACAATAAAAAATGACCTTCCCGGAGTCCGGCTGTCTGGCGTGTATCAAAAAAGAGGTCGGTTTTTACATACCCGTTAAAGGTGATGCCGAAAAGAGGCTTTTTTACCTCTACAGTTTGGGATAAAAGCATTGACGAGCAATGTAACATGAGGATCCATGGTAAAATCAACTTTTTCATATCTATTCAGATTTTCGCAATGGATGCAAAGAAACAACTTTCTGACGACCTGAAAAACATCGAAAAAACGACTAATCGCGAAAAAATCCCTAAATACCGATCAGGATCATGCGCTTATCTAATTGTTTTTGTTATCATTGGTGCATAATATATTTTTGAGTGCGATGAAGCATTGTCGTCTGTCCCAATCTATGCGATCACTGGGTGGAATTCTTCCGGCTTGGCTTTTATATTGCTTTTTTACCATCGGATTGCAGGCACAAAATTCCAATATCAGGCTGGATTCTTCTTCGCTTTTAAGGAAAAACATTGAAGCAGTCCGTATTACCAATCCGCCTAAAATAGATGGCATCCTGAATGAGCCTTTTTGGAAATCACTTCCTGTTGCAGGCCAATTTGTTGAATACACCCCGCGCAACGGAACCCATCCCACTTTCCCTACTGAAATCCGATTCGCCTATGATGACATGGCCCTCTATATCAGTGCCATTATGTTTGATCCTTCCCCGGATAGTATCCGCAGGGAACTGGGGCGACGAGACGAAATTGAACAGCTGGCCACCGATTATATTTCTTTCGACATCCTTCCCTACAATGACCAGTTAAACATGTATGAATTTAAGCTGAGCCCGCAAAACATCCAGGGCGATTGCAAGTATTCGGCAGTAGGGCAGGATTACAACTGGGATGCCGTTTGGGAAAGCGCCACCAGGGTCAATGATTCCGGTTGGATTGCAGAGGTAAAAATACCCTATTCTGCCTTGCGCTTTCCGGAGGTGGAAACCCAGGTATGGGGAATCAACATGTGGCGCAATCTTTACAGATATCAGGAATATTCAACCTGGAGTTTTGTCGACAATACAACCAATGAGATCTTCAGGTTTTATGGCACCGTTACAGGAATGAGAAACGTTGACGCCCCGTTGCGTCTCTCCTTTTCTCCCTATATCACGGGCTATATTGAAAAAGATCCCACAATTAAGAACTGGTCCTATTATGCGCGTGGAGGACTTGACCTGAAACTTGGCCTCAACGACAGTTATACACTCGACATGATGCTGATTCCCGATTTTGGCCAGGTACAATCGGATGACCAGATCCTCAACCTGAGCCCCTTTGAAGTACGTTATGATGAGAAACGGCAATTTTTCAGTGAGGGCACAGAGATGTTCAATAAATGCGGGATTTTTTATACCCGCCGGGTTGGAAGTGCACCAAGAAATTTTTATGCCCCCAATGATAGCGCCGGAAATAATGAAATTGTTTCCAAAAACCCTGAAGAAACCCGAATCATCAATGCAACCAAGGTTTCAGGAAGAAATGTCAAAGGCCTCGGCATTGGTTTATTCAACGGGATGACAACCAATACCTGGGGGATTCTTGAGGATACCATTACCGGCAATACACGCAGAATCATGACCCAGCCATTTACAAACTATAATGTGCTGGTGTTCGATCAGAACCTCAAAAACAATTCATATGTAACACTCATTAACACCAATTATTGGATTCCGGATAACAGTTTTAACGCCAACGTTACAGGAACAGAGGTAAAGTTGTGCAACAAGAAGAACACCTTTTCCTTTTTGGGCCGGCTGAATGTGAGTCAGAAATATCAGCTGCACAATAAACCTGATTTTGGACATCAGTATTTTTTATCGATATCCAAACCCAGTGGCAAATTTCAGTACACTGTAAGCCGTGAAGAGACCGGCAACACCTATGATCCCAATGATATGGGATTCCTGCTGTATAACAATGAAGCATTTAACCATTTGGAATTATCATACAACATTTTTGAGCCAGTAGGTAAAATACTCACCTCATTCAATTCATTCACCACGGACTATGCCACCCTGTATAAACCAAACCTCTTCAAAACACTTCAATTCCAGATTACGAACAGCACAAAATTTGTCAATCAGTGGGTGAATACCACGGCCCTATATATACAACCATTGGGGTTTAATGATTACTATGAACCCAGGATCTGGGGATGGGTTTACAAAACACCCTTGAACTATGGGCTATTCTGGCAGTTAGGGACAGACATCCGCAAGATGTTCCGATACCAGCAAACACTGCAAATCGGGAACTACCCGGGGAATAAAAATTTTACCGTTTCTTTCGGTATTGCACCAAGGCTACGGATCAATGACCGGCTTTCGATCACGCTCAGTATCAATTATGAAAAGGATTTGAACAACAATGGATGGGTAAGCACAGTGGATGATTCAACCGGCAATCCGACCATTTATTTTGGCCGCCGGGACATCCAAACCTTTAATAACATCCTCAGTGCCAGGTATATATTTAACAATAAAGCATCCTTAACGTTTCGCGCCCGACACTATTGGTCTCAGGCTGATTACCTTCAGTACTATACCCTCAATACAGATGGGGACCTTGATAACACCTCCTACAGTGAAAATGCAAATATAAACTTCAATGCATTTACTGTTGATCTGCAGTTTATTTGGTATTTTGCGCCTGGAAGCGAGCTGAGTTTTGTATGGAAGAACCTTATTCTGACGCAGGGAGATCAAATCAATTATAATTATTTTGATAATTTTAGCAAAACAATCAGTTCCCAACAGACAAATAGTTTTTCAATCAGGGTACTCTATTACCTCGATTATCTCCTATTGAAAAAAGCATTTTCAAAGAAGATCAAAAGCGACGAAACGGCCATATAGTGAAGGATTTTAAATTGCTATCTCCTATGAATATCCACAAACTTAACAACATCTTTAATCCCCAGCGCATTGCACTGATCGGGGTCACAACAAACCCAAACAGCGTAAGTGGAAAGGTGTTGATCAACCTTGTGAGTGGAGGATTTCGCGGTGTTGTTTATCCGGTAAACCCCGATAATGAGGCAATCATGGGAATCCCCTGTTATTCGAGCGTAAGTGTCCTTCCGAAAGTTCCCGATCTGGCTATTATCTGTACGGCCGCGGAGAAGGTATTGGCAGCCATAACAGCGTGTGGTGAATTTGGTATTCGTGGAATCATCATCATGTCGGCCGGATTCAAGGAAGTTGGGGAAGAGGGAAAAAGAATGGAGGAGGAGATCAGGAGCGAAATCAGGAAATATGAAGGGATGAGGGCCATAGGTCCAAATTGTCTTGGAATAATAATTCCGGCGCTCAAGCTCAATGCATCCTTCGCAGCGGATATGCCCCGACAGGGTAATATTGCTTTCATATCCCAATCGGGGGCCTTGTGTACTTCGGTACTTGATTGGGCCATCGAAGGAAAAATCGGATTTTCACAATTTGTCTCTATCGGAAACAGCATCGATGTGGAATTTGGCGATCTGATCGACTATTTTGGTGAAGATGAAAACACGCACTGCATCATTCTTTATATTGAATCGATTCAGAATCCCCGCAAATTCATGACTGCAGCCAGGGCATTTGCCCGCAAAAAACCTATCATCGTATACAAAGCCGGAAGGTTTCCTGAATCGGCCCAGGTAGCTGCATCGCATACCGGAGCCATGGCCTCTGAAGATGCCGTGTATGATGCTGCGTTTCAACGCACTGGTCTGGCGAGGGTATATGAAATCGGTGATATTTTTAGTGTGGCGGAACTGATCGGACGCAATAAATTTCCACAGGGTCCGCGATTGGGAATCGTGACAAATGCAGGCGGTCCCGGGGTGATGGCAACTGATGCCCTGATTGCCGCCAATGGTCTCCTCGCAGAACTCTCGGAAGAGACCATGAAGTTGCTGAACGAAAATCTTCCGGCGTACTGGTCCCATGGCAACCCGGTAGATGTGCTGGGAGATGCGCGTGCCAAGCGGATTGCCAAAGCCACGCAAATCGTGCTGGCCGATAGTGGGGTTGATGCGGTGTTGGTTATCCTGACCCCGCAGGCCATGACCAATCCCAATGCCACTGCAAAGGAGATCAGCGCACTGGTTGTCAGTTCCAGGAAACCAATATTGGCGGCCTGGCTTGGTGGAAAAAGTATGCATGAAGCTGACGATATTCTGGTTGAAAATGGAATTCCCTCCTATAAAACACCCGAGCAGGCCATCAGGGCATTCATGACCATGGTGGCATACAACCGCAACCTGGAAACACTCTACGAAACGCCCAAGGATATCCCGGTTGAATTCGCCCACGACCGGCAGTTATTACGTAATTCGTTCAAGGAGATGATCACTGGTCAGCCTGCCATTCTTGCTGAAAACATCTCCAAGACCATCCTTGAGGACTTTGGTATTTCTACTACCAAACCATTCCTGGCCTCCAAGGCAGAGGAGGCAATTATAATTGCCGAACGCATCGGTTATCCTGTGGTACTTAAAATTCAATCACCGGATATCACCCATAAATCAGATGTTGGAGGTGTTCAGTTAAATCTTGGAACCGAGAAGCTCGTCAGGGCGGCTTTTGAACGGATCATGGAATCGGCTCAGTTAAAATGCCCGGAAGCCCGCATTGAGGGGGTGACGGTTCAAAAGATGGCTTCACACAAAGATTCGGTAGAGATGATTCTTGGCATTAAAAAGGACAAGGTATTCGGTACAGTTCTGATGGTAGGTATGGGAGGCATTACGGCTGAATTATTTGGCGACAAGGCACTTGGATTTCCACCATTAAACGAACGTCTGGCGCGCCACATGATCGAATCGCTCAAGATATATCCATTGTTAAAGGGTTATCGTGGGTCACCGCCAAAAAATGTTGATAAATTGATCCAGGTTTTGATACGCCTGTCATACCTTGCCGCAGATTATCCTGAAATTGCAGAACTCGACATCAACCCGCTCCTGGTGACCCCCGGGGATGTCATTGCCCTGGATGCACGTATTGTTGTTGATTCGCAATCAGCATGGAGGGAGGATGATCCCTATTTTCATCTCGCCTTGCATCCGTATCCCGAAAAGTATGTAAAATCGACTGTGCTGCAGGATGGCACGGAGGTGTTATTGCGGCCGATTAAACCTGAAGATGAACCTTTATGGCTTGAAATGCTTGGCTCCTGCTCCAAAGAATCACTATACAACCGGTTCAGGTATTTCTTTCATTGGAAAACGCATGAAGTGGCGACACGGTATTGCTACATTGATTATGACCGTGAAATAGCCATTGTGGCTGAAATCATTGAAGATGGACACAAAAAACTGATCGGAGTGGGGCGCCTGGTTGCAGATCCGGATCATGAAACAGTTGAATATGCCATTTTAATTGCAGATGCATGGCAGCAAAAAGATCTTGGAAATATCATCACTGATTTTTGTCTCGAGGTGGCTGAAAAGGGGAACCTTAAGAAAATTGTGGCCCAAACCACGACCGACAACAAGCCGATGATCTCGGTTTTTCAAAAACGCGGCTTTGAAGTAAAGATAAATAACCAGGATTCAACGGTTGATGTCATGAAACTCTTGCCAAAGTTGAAAAAGTAGATGATAATTCGTATTTTTGTCTTCATAATAATCCAAGTATTTTATAACTAATATTTTATACGCGAAAACCATGAATTTTGAATTTACCGAAGAACAGATCATGATTCAGCAATCAGCCCGGGATTATGCCCAGCGCGAACTGATAAAGGACGTTATTGAACGTGACGCCAAAGCCGAATTTCCAACCCATCACGTTAAGGCCCTTGCTGAACTTGGCTTTCTTGGGATGCTTGTGGACCCAAAATTTGATGGCGGAGGGATGGATACCGTCTCCTATGTTTTGGCCATGGAAGAAATCTCAAAAATCGACAGTTCTGTTTCAGTGATCATGTCGGTGAATAATTCATTGGTTTGTTACGGAATTGAAGCCTTCGGGTCTGAAGAACAGAAGGAGAAATGGCTTAAGCCACTTGCGCGCGGCGAAAAGATAGGCGCATTCCTGCTTTCGGAGCCTGAGGCTGGCTCAGATGCCACATCTCAACGAACCACGGCCATCGATAAGGGGGACCATTATCTGGTAAACGGTGTGAAAAATTGGATTACCAGCGGAAATTCAGCATCTACCTACGTACTTATTGCGCAAACGCATGTCGAGAAGGGCCATAAGGGAATCAACGCTTTTGTTGTTGACCGCCATTCACCTGGCATCACCCTGGGCCCCCATGAAGACAAGATGGGCATGCGCAGCAGTGATACACACTCCGTGATGTTTACCGATGTGATTGTTCCAAAAGAAAACCGGCTGGGAGAGGATGGTTTTGGATTTAAATTTGCCATGAAGACCCTTGAGGGTGGACGTATTGGCATAGCTGCCCAGGCCCTTGGCATTGCCCAGGGCGCGTTTGAGCGGGCGCTACAATATTCGAAGGAGCGAAAAACGTTTGGTACAGAAATTTTCAACCACCAGGCCATCGCCTTTAAACTGGCCGAGATGCACACCCGAATCGAAGCATCCCGCTATTTTTGCCTGAAATCTGCCTGGCTGAAGGACCAGGGAAAGCCCTATGGCACTGCCAGCGCCATGGCCAAATACTATGCTGCTGAAACTGCCATGTTCGTGACCACTGAAGCGGTACAAATCCATGGAGGATATGGTTACGTGAAAGAGTATCATGTGGAGCGGCTGATGCGTGAAGCAAAACTGACCCAGATTTATGAAGGGACGAGTGAAATTCAACTCATGATCATATCAAGGGCGATTGCAAACATATAATGATGTGAGAATTTGAGAATATTGAGAAAAATATTTTATCCTCACATCTTAAAATCTTTACATCTTGAGTCCCCTCTGAAAAGGGGGTTTATGAAAAAATGTAAAATTTAGTAACTGCTGTTAAAATTAGTGCCATGGAAAAATTTCTGCTCCGAATGGGTTGTATACCGATCCTTAGGTCAAGATAACCT